>Ga0265798_10008712_pt1 | contig 12855 bp, 17 predicted proteins | sample P3T30metagenome_FD_192430 | JGI IMG/M metagenome (GOLD analysis project Ga0265798, IMG submission 192430) | Plant litter microbial communities from East Loma Ridge, Irvine, California - P3 T30 | ecosystem: Environmental > Terrestrial > Plant litter > Unclassified | place: USA: California...
GAAGCTAGGGTCAAAAGTGCGGCGCTGCCTGGTCATGTAAACTCCTTCGAAGGTGAATTATCCACCTATCGAGGTGTCCGGGGACATTAGACCACTACAGGGATGTTTCGAAGATTACATACGCTGTTTTCCAAAAGAAAAGCCAAAAGGGGTTATGCGGCCCCATCTCCGGTGGCACTACGCGAGATACGCATCGCATGTGCACGTGCCGCGAGCGGTCAATGGTCCACTGAGATGAGCAATTGCTCATCGGCTCGTAACGCTGATTCAACAGAGCGAGTCCGTGCAGTCTGTAGTCTTCATCACTGATGTGCTCGTTTTGAAATGGCATTTTTTAGAAATCTCAGTCTGCGAGTCGGTTCTAGATAGCCTGACGGAACCTCTCAAGGACTTATTAAAAGGTCTTCTTTTGGAAATTGACTATGAGTCCGTGTTAAACGATCAAACAGCAGCGGCACCCTTGGGCGGCTGAATTAGTGCCTCGGCAGGTATGCCAAGTCCCTTATGCAGCCTCCAGATCATCGGAAGTGTTAACGGGCGAATCCGATTGAGCACCTCGTACACCCTGTTGGAGCGGCCGATCATCGGTTCGAGATCCTTGACGGTGAGGCCTCTCTGGGTCATCTGGAACTTGATGGCTTCGATTCGGTCTGCGACTTCCTTCGGAAAATGCTTTGCCTCGTAGGCTTCGACCAGTGTCGTAAGCACGTCCAGTCGGTCACCGTCTGGTGTGCCGAACTCGGCAGTCATGAGCGATTCGACTTCACGAAGCGTTGCCTGATAGTCAGCTTCGGTACGGATAGGCCTAATGTCCATAATGTCCCTCAATAGTTTGTGCATCGATGGCATCGTATTGTTTATGCGTGCCGACGAACTTCACGAAAACGATCCCGTACGAGTAGTTGATGGATGTAACGAGTCGGCACTTGTTGCCGGCGATATTGAAGACAATGCGGTCGTCCTTCAGAATGCTCGCCGTCCCGAAGTCCGCCTTGACGTCAGCCGGGGTTTGCCACTTGGCCTTGAGGACGCGGCCATGCCAAGTGAGGAGCGCTTCTTTGGCGACGGCATGTTCAGGGCGTTCGTAGAATGCCCGAAGGGCGGGTAGAGACAGGACTCGCGTACGTCAAGCTTAGTCCCAAATTGGGACTAAGCCAAGAACAAATCCGCCTTCGGTGGCAGTGCAGGGCTCAGCGCTCATCTAATTAGCTCGTAAGTGTCCAGTCGCTCATTGTGCCAAACGGCCGACTGCGCCCCGCAGCGGTTGTACACCTGGGACGATGCAAATCGTTTCAACGATTGTGTGTGGAAGCGCTTACAACAAGAGAGACCTTCCCAACCGCCATAGGGAGTAAGATCACTCATAAACAGCGGATCAGGCGGCCAAGATGGATTCTGGGATTTTCGAGGCGCATGGGTTTCCTTCGACCGGCTGGACGCCGCGCGATGTCGAAGTTCTACTCGACCATATCCCTACTGCAGTGGTGGTACACGGTGCCGATTCGCGGGCCGTCTACGCAAACCGTTGCGCCCGCAGCTTGTTCGGTGGAGCCATTGAACTGCTCCGCAAGTACCCGGCAGACTCAGGCGCCGTGCCGCTACTGCATGCTGACGGCAGCGCCCAACCGCCCGAAGACAATCCGGTTTCCTGCGTCCTGCGCACCGGGCGTGCGGTGCACGACATGGTGGTGGGCTTACCCGGCCTCAGTATTCGTTGGCTTATCTGCAACGCCTACCCCCTGGTAGGCGCAGACGGCTGTATCCAGAAAGTAGCCGTATGCTTTACAGAATGCACCAACCTCAAGCGGGTCGAGGAAGCGTTGCTAAAGTCGGAAGAACGTCTGCGCCTGGCGATGCTGGGCAGCACCGACGCGCCATGGGATTGGGACGTCGACAGCGGACTGGTGCATTATTCGGAACGCTGGTGGAATATGCTGGGCTTCGCGCCCTCTCACGTCGAGCGTGATCCGGTCGCATGGCGTACCCAGATGCATCCCGACGACATGCCGCGCGTCGATGCGTTTGTCGACGCGCTGGTTGCGTCGAATGACACTACCTACAGCCTGGAATTCCGTCTACGTCACTGCGATGGGCATTATGTGCCGGTCCTCTCGCGTGGCTTCGTGCTGCGCGACGGCATCGGCAAGGGAGTGCGCATCGCCGGTACCAACACCGACTTGACCGCCGCGAAGCACGCCGAGCGCCTCATCCACGAACTAGCTTATTTCGATTACCTCACCGGCCTGCCGAACCGGCGCCTGCTGGTTGACGAGCTATCCAGGATTCTGCCTCGCTGCGCACGCAACGGCCAATGGGGCGCGTTGCTGTTCATCGACCTCGACGATTTCAAATTACTGAACGACACCCTCGGTCATGATGCTGGCGACGCTTTGCTGCGCGAAGTGGCCGTGCGCCTACGCACAACCGTACGTGCCAGCGACCATCTGGCTCGCCTGGGTGGCGACGAATTTGTCGTGATCCTTGAAGAACTGGGCACGTGCGAAGCCGAAGCCGTTCTGGAAGCCCGCATGGTAGGCGATAAATTGCTCAAGGCGCTGGGACGTCCACACGCGTTGAGCGATCGGCCCAGCGTCAGCACCCCCAGCATCGGGGTCGTCATGTTTGGCGACAACGCACTCAGCGTCGAACAGTTGCTGCGCCAGGCCGACCTCGCCATGTACCGCGCCAAGGTCGAGGGCCGTAACACGCTGCGCTTCTTCGACCCCACCATGCAAGCCGCCGCCGAGCGCCAGATTGAGCTCAAGAACGACCTGCACGACGCGATCGTCGGGCGCTGCTTCGAGCTGTACTGTCAGCCGCAGCTCGGCGTCGACGGCAGGCTCGCGGGTGCCGAAGTCCTCCTGCGCTGGCGCCATGCAACACGCGGTCTGGTGTCACCAGACGAATTCATCGGACTGGCCGAATCCACCGGCCTGATTATCCCACTGGGCGAGATGGTGTTATCGGAAAGCTGCCGTGCACTCGCTCGTTGGGCCACGGATCCACTTTTGCGCGAAGTGACGCTGGCGGTGAATGTCAGCGCCCAGCAACTGCGCGATCCGGGATTTGTCGAACAGATCCTGGCGATTTTGATCGCAACCGGTGCGCCGCCCCAACAGCTCTTCCTCGAGTTGACTGAAAGTATATTTGCTCACGACCTCGATGAGGCTTGCGCAAAGATGAATGCCCTGCGTTCTCATGGCGTCTGCTTTTCGCTCGACGACTTCGGCACCGGTTATTCGTCGCTCGCCTACCTGAAGCATTTTCCGCTGACCGAACTGAAGATCGACCGGAGCTTTGTCAAGGATTTGCCCAACGGAGCCCACGCAGGCGCTATCGTCGATGCAATCCTCGCCCTGGCCCGCACGTTGGAACTGGACGTCGTCGCCGAAGGCATCGAAACCGGCGAACAGCGCGACTTCCTGGTGGCGCGCGGCTGTCGTCTCCTGCAAGGTTATTTGCTCGGGATGCCACGCCCCATCTCCGAGTTCGAGTCCGGCTACAAATCCACACTGCCGTAACGGCGCGGACCGACTCATCCAACCCCAGCGGGTCATTAACACGATCGGCGCAGACCGCGTCCGATAGATGTCGCATGCCATCGTGCTGCGGTGACCGAGGCAGGCTTGACTGCCTGGTACGCTCCGCAGCGCGCCTGCGGGCGCATTGCCTTGCAGGCGCGGACGGCGGCGCCAGCATCGTGCTAGCATGGGATTCATTGTCACCACTATCGCGGAGCTGCCATGGATCTGATCGAGCCGGACGAGATGCTGCGATATGGGCAGGTTCTGAGAGCATGGTCTTGCGATCCTGCAGATTTTGAACTGCATGAAGTGGATACGACCGATCCGTGTAGCGACGAGTTGTACCCTTTCAAGGGGTATGTCGACATCCGTCGCAATTCGACGGCGCAGCGCAGGGAATATCCGACCGGCGACGGCACGGCATGGGTCGAGACGTTCGAACGCGATCTGGCAGCAGGACGATTTGGCCAGGTCCAGTCGGCCTGACGGATGCCGGAGCGTGGAGGGCGGCGTGTCCATGAGTTGGTGGCCTGAGCTCGGGTTGCACGTTGGTTTTACTGTCCAGCGAGTTCCGACCGACTTCGTGGCCATCAAATGTTAGAGGGCACATGGCGCCATAGCCATATTCAAACGGAGAAAATCATGAGCAAAAGTCAGGACGCAAAGAAATCCACTAAAAAGGAAGCTGCCAAGACCCCAAAGGAAAAAAAGGCGGACAAAAAGATAAAGAAAGTGGAGAAATTGCGCCAGCAATAAGATCCCAGTGGTGAAATCTTCGCCAGTACAGGTTCGCCTCGACAGCAACTGCGCGCCTCGTTCGTAGCTGCAAAATCGCCGGTACGCGATTGAACGCTCGCCGGCGGCAGTCGACGATGGCATGAGAAGTCCCCCCTCCGGATGCCCCCAGCGCCGCATCGCGCGCACGCCGTTCATTGACCAGCAGAATCACGAATTCGTGCCCGCCATGGCGGTTGACCGTGTCGAACGTCCGACGCAGGCGACCAGTCGCTGCGATAGCGCCTGCAGCAGAGAGGCGGCGACCGCGTGACCCAGGGAGTCGTCGATGTGCTTGAGTTTGTCCAGGTCGAGGAGCGGCAGCAGCGGGGCGGTGTCGTTGCGCCTGGACATGGCAATGGCCTGGGTGAAGCGGCCGTTCAAGCGCGCGCGATTGGGCTGGTCGGTATGCAGGATGTCATCGATCGGGCTGGTAATCGTGCGTACGCTGTCCGCATCGACCAGACCGATCACTTCCGCGACGGGCCGTCCGCGTGCCTCTTCGCGCGGCCATCCGCATCCGAACCTCCCTGGCGCGCTACGTTCTCCGCGTCAGCTTATTGCCGCCTGCCATTGTCCGAAAATAGATGTGCCGATCGTCCGCGCGCACGCACAAAAGAGCGCATAGTGGAAGTGAAACACGATCGGCCCCGATCGTCCTCTCCCAGCCGGCACCTGCCGTGCTGCCATTTCCGCCAGACTTGTCAGCGCACTGCGTCCGGCGCACGCATGCCCACCTCATTCGATTTTCATACCCTGAAAGGTACGCCATGTATCCGTTCTCCCAATCTGTCAATCCCGCGGTGCGTTCGCATATCGAGGCCCAGAGCGCATACCTGAACGAGCTGTCGCAAACGGTGTTGCGTGCTTTCCAGCAGGTGTTCCAGCTGAACATGCAGCTGGGCCAGACCCTGCTCGCGGAGGCCGGCGGCACCGCCCAGCGCATGCTGGGCGCCGAGCGTCCCGCCGACCCCCTGTCAGCGGCGGCCTTGCGCGCCCAGCCCGCCACCGACAAGCTGCGTTCGTACCAGCAGCAAGTGTCGCAGCTGGCTGCCAGCACCCAGGCCGACCTGACCCGCGTGAGCGAGCAGCATGTGCAGGAAACCTCCCGTAGCGCGCGCGAGCTTGCCAGCGAAGTTACCAGCGTGTCGGTCGAGGAGGCCGACAAGCGCCTGCGCCAGCAGGAGGACGCTGTAAAGAACTCGCGCGACGCGTTCATGCAGGAGGCGCAGCGCGGCGCCAATCTCGGTGTCGAGTACCTGAACCAGCTCCAGGGCGGGAGCGCAGGCGCGAAGCCCGACGGCCAGGCCGGCCCGCTGCGCAATCCCGGCAACCAGCAAGGCGGCATCGACCAGGCCGGCAACGGCGCGGAGTCGCCGCTACGCTGATCTTCCATTCTCCGTTCGGCCCGGCGGGGGCAAGCCTGGCGGCGGCGCCGACCATGCGGTCGCGCCGCCGCTTGCGTCTGTGCGCCGCTTCTGCATCCACGCCGCTGGTCGTCATGCTGCACGGTGGTGGCCAGGACGCCGCCGATGTCGCCGCCGGCACCGGCATGAATGCGCTCGCCGAAGAGCAAGGTTGCCTGAACGGCGCCAGGCGGCGGTATGGATGACATGCGTGACCGAGTGTGTCCTACACCGGCACCCGGCGCCAACGCTCATCATGATGGCATGTGATGAAACCGGGAGCCGCTGTGGCACGAATACCTGAAAGGCGGCGTGCGAATGACCGGCGCGGCGCGTCGGCGCTGGACGCCCATGGTTTGCTGATCGGGCAGGTTGCGTGTCCGGCGTATTGTTGTACTCAGGACGGGGCCGTATGCTACGCCAACGACGCCGCCAGGCGGCTGTGGGGCGCCTGGCCCGATCCGGACGAGGATGGGCGCTGGGACGGCTTCACGGCGCTGTACTGCGCGGACGGCAGTGCGCTCGACAAGCCGCTATCGCCGGCCGCACTGGCGGCGCGCACCGGCCTTGCCCAGCCGCCCGCCGAACTGCTGGCCGAGTCTGCCGATGGAAGCCGGCGCTGCGTGGTGATCCATGCACGGCCGGTGCTCGGCGCCGATGGCGCCAGCGAAGGGGTATTGTGCTCCCTGACGGACATCAGCGAGCAACGGCGTCTCGAAGACCAGGTGAAGTTCGTGCACGACAGCCGGGCCGGCTTTCTGCGCGTGCTGGCGCATGAGTTGCGCAATCCGCTCGCTCCGGTCATGGCGGCCGCCACGCTCCTGCAGCGCCAGCCCGGCGCCCCGGTCATCGGCCGGATGGCAGGCGTCATTGCGCGCCAGACCAGGAAGCTGGCGCGCTTCGTCGACGATCTGCTCGAAGGCTCGCGTATCGAACAGGCGTGCGAGACGCCGGTGTTCAAGCGCGCGTCGGACGTGGACGAGGTGCTGGCGCACGCGTGCGACGTGGTCGGCTGCGTCCTGAGCGAACGTGGCCAGACGCTCAGTGTGGAGATCCATCCGAAGGGAGAGGTAAGGCACACGATGTTGTGGTGCGATCCCGAGCGGGTGGCGCAGGCGCTCGGCGGGGCCCTTCTCAATGCCAGCCAGTTTTCCGACGATGGCGCCACGATTTCATTGGCGGTCGTGGTCGATGGCGTGTTTCTCGAACTGCTGGTGAGCGACCATGGAATCGGCGTCGAGGAAGCCGAGCTATCGCTGCTGTTCCAGCCGTTTCGCAAGTTCGCCATGCACCCCGGCCGCGCGGAATCGGGAGCGGGACTCGGCCTGGCGCTCGCGCGCAGCGTGAGCCGGGCGCATGGGGGGACGGTGTCTGCCGACAGCGCCGGGCGAGGGCAAGGCATGCGCCTGAAATTCGTGTTGCCAGTGGTGCTGGACGCGACGCTTGCCTGACCCGGACCAAGCACCCCCACGCCGGCCGGGCGCCTGGCGCAGCGCCCGTCAACAGTGCGCCCGCCGGCAGGCAATGCGCGTAGGCTGGAAATGCCGGTCACCAGCCCCTGGGAGAAAACATGATGACGCCCGAACCCGCGAACACGTTTCGCGGCCTGCCGCTGAGCTCCGAGCAGCACAGCGAGATCAGGCATTACATTCATGCCCGGGAGCGTCATGGCCTGCCCTGGGATACGCCCGAGCTGCAGGCGATGCTCGTGGACATGCTCGACCCCCCGGAGACCGACCAGGAGGATCGCCGCTCGCTCTCGGACAGCATGGGCATGGAGCGGGCGGCCGTTATTCTCGATGGCGGGAAAGACCTGGACCGGGCCGATCCTTTCCCCGACTCGTGAATCGGTGGCTGGTTCAGGCTTCAGCGGGCGGGCGAGGGGACTGCCGCAGAACCGCCGCATCGATTCTGGCGTTTGCAAGACGTATCACGCTCAGGTAAGCGTGGGCAGCGCTGGATTGTGGATTGACGAGCGAACCTCTGACAGTGCGCTCACCTTCCTTGAACGCATGAAAGTGTCCCAGCCACTTCGCCGGGTGATTCTGCGACGGCGTCGTTGCCCACTCAATCATGTAGCCAAGGTATGGCTTGTCGAGCATGGTGAATTCCATGATGTCCGTGTCAGCGCGGTTTTGCATGATTGCCCGAATGTTGACGCGTGCTAGTTGGGCCGGGCGCGCATCGTGCTGGACGGTGCGCGCTGCCGAACGTTCCCCGGCCATGGGCGAACGTGACGCCGGTTGGCTGCTTACCGCTATCGGTGTAGGAATGACCAGGCGCGCGAGCCTGCAACAGTAAGCGGACGTTTCAATGGATAGGCGGGACGTGGCGGTCGTCTATCCACTTGCGCGCATTGTCGAAGGAATTGCTGACCGCTTCTTCGACGGTCAGGAATCCTTTGGTCCCGGTCGCCTGGTGATGGCAAAGTGGGAAGGTCGCATGTTCGTTTTCATAGATCGTGAAAATGGCCATGAAGCGTCTGCGAATCGTCTCGACCGGGTTCGCCACGATGGTATAGCCTTTGTAATGCGACTTTGGCTTGACGTGCATGGGATACTCCTTGGTCAGAAAACCACAGTAGCACGAAACCATGTACCCGCTTCATCTGATAAAAAATATAATTTTTTATCCCTTCGCCATCCGGTGCTAGACTGCGGAATGCGTACCCGTATCGACTGCCTGAACGCCATACTGATCGATGCTATCGTGAGCAATCATCGCACGCGCAGCATCCGAGCCGCGGCCGAAGCGCTGGCGCGACATCATGTTTCGCTGGAGGTGGCGCTGCGCGTGCTGACCCGGCCATGGCAACGGCGCGTCGCGCGCACCGGCGTCCCTGTTTTCGGGCGTCGGGTACCCAAGTGACTCCCTTTGGCCGGCCACGCGAGGCGATCCGCCGCCCGGCCGGGCCTTTCCCGCGCAAGGCGCCGCATGGTCCACGGTGAACGCTTCAACAGCGTCACCCATGCCGTGGGGGCGGTGGCCTCGGTCCTGAGCGGCGTGCTGCTGGTGGGCGTCGCCACGTGCAGCGGCGATGCCTGGAAAGTCGTCAGCTTCAGCATCTACGCGGTCACTCTGTTGCTGCTCTACCTGACCTCCACCCTCTACCACAGCGCGCGCGGCGCACCCAAGGACGTGCTGCGCAAGATGGACCATTGCGCGATCTACCTGCTCATTGCGGGCACGTACACGCCGTTCACGCTGGTGACGCTGCGCGGGAGCGTCGGCTGGACGATGTTCGGCGTGGTCTGGACCCTGGCCGTGCTCGGCATCGCGCAGGAGTTCCTGTATGCCAGGCGAGGGCGCGTGCTGTCGCTTGTCATCTATGTGGTGATGGGCTGGCTCGCTGTCGCCTGTGCCGGTCCTCTGGTCGATGCGCTCGGCCGTGCCGGCTTTACCTGGCTGGCGGCGGGAGGCTTGCTGTACACGGCCGGCATCGCCTTTTATGCCACCGACCACAAGGTGCGCCATGGTCACGGGATCTGGCATCTGTTTGTCCTGGCCGGCAGTATGTGCCATTACCTCGCCGTGCTGTTGTATGTAGCCTGAGGCCCGGCTACTCGGACAGGCGCGCAAGTGCCCGCGGCCGGCCACGGCGCCACGGCGCGCCGACCGTACGCGGCGGTGCAAGAGCGCAAGCCCCATGCGTCGCCACGAAAAGCGCTGGTCCCCTGGCAGTGCGGCGCGTATGATGAAACGCACCGGTGTTTGAAACAGCGGCACCATGCCGATGGGTCTCGGATCCCGCGAATCGTGATGGAGAATCGATGCCGATCAACGCGCGTCAGCCGCGCCCGGTCAAGCCAGCAGCGGATGCCGTCGCACGCGGGCTGAATATCCTGGCAGCACGCAATGCAGAACTCGTCAGTCGCACCATGCGCCACAAGCCTGTTCCGGACGAGGTGATTGCGCGCCTGATCTGCCATCTTTCCCTGCGCCGCCGCAACAGCGCGGGACAAGCGGTGTCGGAAGCAATCGCCTCGTCGTCAGCGGACGATCAATCACCCGCAGCCGTGGCTACTGACCAAACGCAAGCGGAGAGCGACCGATGACCTACGTGACCGAGCCGAGTCCGGACCTCGAGGCGCGGCAATTGCGTGCCTTGCTCACCATGTCGCGTGAATTGATGCAAGTCGACAAGCCCAGCGCCGCGCTGGGGCTGGCAGGCCGGGCCATGGCGGAGCTGGCGCACATCGACAGCGCCTTGCTGCTGGTACGCGGCGAAATCAACGAATGCATCGCCTTCGACCGCACGGGCAGGCCGGGCGCGGCGGCATCGAGCCACGATTGGTACCGCATCGCCCTGGCCCGGCTGGACGGTGGGCCGGATCAGGGGGCAATGGTGGACCCGCGCACGATGCTGGTAGGCGTGCCGACCCGACACACAATGTCGGTGCTGGCCGCCGGTTGGACTGATGATGCCATGCCGCAAATCTGGGACGCACGACGCCGCCTGTTGGGCACGATTCTCGAACTATGCACCGCAACCCTGGGCCGGATATCGGCGCGCACCGCGCTGGAGAATCTGGTATCGGTTCAATACGAACAGATGGCGGGCAGCGCCCTGACGCATGCCGATGAACTGGCGCGCCGTGACGAAGCCGAAAGCGCGACCCGCGCGCTTGCGCTGACCGACGTCCTGACCGGCTTGAACAACCGGCGCGGCTTTTTTGTCCAGGCCGAGCACATGTTCAAGCTGGCCCGACGCAAGCAGACCGGTTGCGCTGTGATTTATGCCGACATCGACGGCCTGAAACAGGTGAACGATCAGCTCGGCCATGCCGTCGGCGATCAGCTGATCCAGGACGCGGCCAGCGTGCTGCGCGAATCCCTGCGCGACAGCGACGTGCTGGCACGGTTCGGGGGCGATGAGTTCGTCGCATTCGTACTCGACGATGCGCAGCCTCGCGTGATTCTGGCGCGGCTTCAGGACAATTTGCGCGCGTTCAACCTGATGCAGGAACGCGCTTACCTGCTTGCTGTGAGCGCCGGTGCGGTGCAATGCGATCCGGGCGGCGGCATGGACTTGCTCGACTATGTGGAGTCGGCGGACCGGGAAATGTATTTGCACAAGCGCAGCTGCCTGCATTAAGGGCGGCCACCTGCCTGCCTGGCAGGAAAATCTGGAAGAAGTGGGGCGGCTATCGCCGGCGCAGCCTTCAACAGGCGTTCGCGCTCGATCAATTCTCTCATTTTCGGCAGGCAGGCAGGCTTGCCGGGCATGCACGATCACCTGGGGCCGATGCCGGCCTTCATCCTTCAGTCGGGTGCGCCGTGTCCTGGGTGGACAGAGGCCGTTCTCCAGTAGGCCGCGTGGCGCCGGCGTACCTGCTCGAGATCGGGCCCGAAATTGAGGGATTTCTGGGCCCGCCCCAGCGCCAGATCGGCATGGCGGCGCGCCGCAGCGCATGTCGCGGCGTCGCCGCTTGCGCCAATCTCGCCCAGCACGCGCTGCACGCGCATTGCCACCTCGACCAGCTGGGCGCCGTCGCGCCCGATTGCGGTAAAGCCGTCATCGATCATGTCGTCAAGCGCCAGGCCGGGGACCGCCACGCGGTCGCATTCAGGTTCGGGCGGCTCGCCCGGGCGAGCGAAGCTGGCGAACAGGCGGTGCAGCGAGCCCAGCACCGCGATCGCGGTGCCCGGGTCATTGACAGCGGGAGACAGGGCGCGGCACGCGATCTCGGCCAACACGACGATGCCGAAGCGGGGATCGTCGTCGAACTGGCGCAGCGGACCGATGGTGAAGGCCTGTTCGATGCCGGCGGCGTCGGGTGTTTCGCTGTTGTCGTCATCGGGCAGCACATGCACAAGCGGACGCGAGGGAACGATCAGCGCACCCGGGAGCACCGCCAGACTGATCCTCACCTTGTGTTTAGCGGCAAGACGCTGCAGCGCAGCGATATCTATCCGCTGCAGGGAGCCGATGCGCTCGGAATGCACCGGCCAGCCGGCCGGCGCGCCCAGGAGCGGCACGCCGCCCAGCCAGGGGACGCTGCGGCGTCGTTCGATCGATCGCAGCGTGGCCTGCTCGACCTTGTCGATGACGGCGCCAAGGCGCCCAAGCCGGGCGATGCTGTCGACCCAGCGCACGAACACCAGCACCACGACGACCATGGTCAGCAGCGTCAGGATGAACAGGGTAAAACGGCCCGGCTTGCCGAAATAGTCGTTGCTGGTGGCGCTCAGGGCGATGATGGCATAAATAAATGCGCCCACGAAAATCGACAGCGCATTCTGCGACACGTCGTCCGCCACGATCAGCGGGAAGGCGCGCGCGGTGGCCGACTGCCCGGTCGAGGCATACGCCGACACCATCGAGGCGACCGCGAAGGTGGCCACGCCCAGCATGCTTGCCGCGATGATCTTCAACAGGTCCATCACCGAGCCCTGGGCGATTTCGGGCACCTTCCAGTCAAGCCCGGTGTTGTCCGCGAGGTGGGCCAACAGGACTCCACCCAGCGACAGGATGCAGGCAATCAGCGGCTTGACCCACAGGCGTTCGCGCAGGCGGTTAAAGAAAAATTCAAATCGGTTTCGCATATTCCTCGTGTGGGTTGGCTCGTCTGCAATGTGCTGGTGATCCGCGGCCGGCTGGTCGGGCCCAGATGAATTGTGATGACAAGATGCCCGGCCGTCGGTTAGCTGAGGAACGCTGGCAGACAATGGCGTGGACGCGGTGAGCAGGCGCGTTGTCGAACGGCGCGTAAAACAATGATCTCATCCATAAAGTTAATGAAATCTTATGTACATTTGTGCAAATTCGTCTGTGCGGCTACAATACCGCAACTGCCTTGGCCACGGTAACGTCTGCCCGAAGCGCTGCGCTGCCGTCGCGCGCACGACGCCGGCCGGACCGATGGCGGGCGCGGTCCCTTCTGCGGCTGCACGCCCCGCAACGGTTACCCCGACCTGCACAAGTGAAACGGCGCTCACGGGGATTCCGTGCAAAATGTCACCGTGCGGATCTTTTAAGGAGTGGCGTTCCACGCCGATCTCATGCTCGGCGGGCACCCTCGCTCCCGGTCGCCGGACCTCGGCGGTCTGGCCGCGCGCGGCCGGACACCGTGGTCGTGCGTGCAGGGTCGAGCTGCAAGCTACCGATTATTTCTGACGCACTCGGCCGTCATGACACACCCGAAGAAAGG
>Ga0265798_10008713_pt1 | contig 12855 bp, 11 predicted proteins | sample P3T30metagenome_FD_192430 | JGI IMG/M metagenome (GOLD analysis project Ga0265798, IMG submission 192430) | Plant litter microbial communities from East Loma Ridge, Irvine, California - P3 T30 | ecosystem: Environmental > Terrestrial > Plant litter > Unclassified | place: USA: California...
AGGGCTTCGAGCTGGATCGCGCCTACTGGGAACGCGTGATGGCGGTAAAGACCGCAGTCAACAAGGAAATGGAAAACCTGCGCGCCGCCAAGGCCATCGGCGGCAACCTGCAGGCCGAAGTGACCCTGTACAGCGAAGACGCCCTGAACACCGACCTGGCCAAGCTTGGCAACGAGCTGCGCTTCGTGCTGATCACCTCAGGTGCCACCTTGGCACCATTCGCCCAGGCTCCGGCCGATGCGGTGGTCACCGAGGTCGCCGGATTGAAGCTCAAAGTGGTCAAGTCGAGTGGCGTGAAGTGCGCGCGTTGCTGGCACTTCCGTGACGACGTGGGCGTGGACCCCGAGCATCCGGAAATCTGTGGGCGCTGCGTCGACAACATCAGCGGTGATGGCGAGGTGCGCCACTATGCCTGATTCGTCGGCGTCCTTCGGTCGCTACGGCCACTTGAAGTGGCTGTGGCTCAGCGTGTTGGTGATGGTGCTGGACCAGGCCACCAAGTTCTATTTCGACGGCACCCTGCAGATGTACGAGCAGATCGTGGTCATTCCCGACCTGCTCAGCTGGACCCTGGCCTACAACACCGGCGCCGCCTTCAGCTTCCTGGCCGACAGTGGCGGCTGGCAGCGCTGGCTGTTCACCCTGATCGCCGTGGTGGTCAGCGTGGTGCTGGTGGTCTGGCTCAAGCGCCTGGGGCGCAGCGACACCTGGCTGGCGATAGCGCTGGCCCTGGTGCTGGGCGGCGCGGTCGGCAACCTGTTCGACCGTGTCGTGCTCGGCCATGTGGTCGACTTCATTCTGGTGCATTGGCAGGATCGCTGGCGGTTCCCGGCGTTCAACCTGGCCGACAGCGCCATCACCGTCGGTGCGATCATGCTGGCGTTGGATATGTTCAAGAGCAAGAAAACCGGAGAAGCGGTGAATGACTGAGCAGCGCATCAGGGAAAACACTGAAGTGACCTTGCACTTCGCCCTGCACCTGGAAAACGGCGACACCGTCGACAGTACGTTCGACAAGTCGCCAGCGACCTTCAAGGTCGGCGATGGCAACCTGTTGCCGGGTTTCGAAGCCGCCTTGTTCGGCTTCAAGGCCGGCGACCGACGGACCGTGAAGGTGCTGCCGGAAAACGCTTTCGGCCAGCCCAATCCGCAGAACGTGCAAGTCATGCCGGCCGCGCAGTTCGCGAACATGGAGCTGTCCGAAGGGTTGCTGGTGATCTTCAACGACGCGGCCAACACCGAGCTTCCGGGCGTGGTGAAAGCATTCGACGACAACGAAGTGACGGTAGACTTCAACCACCCGTTGGCAGGCAAGACCCTGACCTTCGAGGTGGAAATTCTTTCGGTCACCGCCCTTTAAGGGCACCGAGGCAAGCATGCAAATCAAACTCGCCAATCCCCGTGGCTTCTGCGCGGGTGTGGACCGAGCGATCGAGATCGTCAACCGCGCCCTGGAAGTCTTCGGCGCACCGATCTATGTCCGCCACGAAGTGGTGCACAACAAGTTCGTGGTCGAAGACCTGCGCAATCGTGGCGCCATCTTCGTCGACGAACTCGACCAGGTGCCTGACGACGTCATCGTCATCTTCAGTGCCCACGGCGTTTCCCAGGCCGTGCGCCAGGAAGCGGCCGGGCGCGGCCTGAAGGTGTTCGATGCAACCTGCCCGCTGGTCACCAAGGTGCACATCGAAGTGGCTCGCTACAGCCGCGACGGCCGCGAGTGCATTCTCATCGGCCACGCCGGGCATCCGGAAGTCGAAGGCACCATGGGGCAGTACGATGCCAGCAACGGCGGCGCCATCTACCTGGTCGAAGACGAGAAAGACGTTGCCAGCCTGAACGTGATCAACCCTGAAAACCTTGCCTTCGTGACCCAGACGACCTTGTCGATGGATGACACCAGCCGGGTCATCGACGCGTTGCGCGCGCGCTTCCCCGCCATTGGCGGGCCGCGCAAGGACGACATCTGCTACGCCACGCAAAACCGCCAGGACGCCGTCAAGATCCTGGCCGACGAGTGTGACGTGGTGCTGGTAGTGGGCAGCCCGAATAGCTCCAACTCCAACCGGCTGCGCGAGCTGGCCGAGCGCATGGCCACCCCGGCGTACCTGATCGACGGCGCGCAGGACATGCAGCAAGGCTGGTTCGACGGCGTGCAGCGCATTGGCATTACCGCTGGTGCCTCGGCGCCCGAGGTGCTGGTGCGCGGTGTCATCGAGCAACTGCACGCCTGGGGTGCGACCGGCGCCGACGAGTTGATCGGTCGGCCGGAGAACATCACGTTCTCGATGCCCAAGGAATTGCGGGTGAAGGCGATTACTTGAGTGACTTGCGGCACTGATCGTCGCGATTGCGTACGTAGCTTTTGTCTATCCGGAGCCTTCCAACCCAGCTGATGACGAGGCGCACGCGCGCCTTGTCGTTGGTGTCGCACACGGATAGCTCTCCGGGGTTGCCGCTGCCATTTACTCCCAACGGCGCCGAAGGTGTTGAAACGCACTTCCTTGCGCATCCAGTGATTACCCTCGATCCTGATCGAGCCATCCAGTACGCGCCTGCGCAAGACAACCTCCGGTCCGCGGCGCAAACCGCGCATGTCCGGCATCACCTCCCAGCCCCAGCCCCAGCCTTTTTCTGCCGCCCGGACCACTATCGGGGTATGCCGTACGACCGCTTCGGTGCGTGCCATTTTCAGGGTCGCGACCAGCTCGCCCACGATCACCTGACGCCGCTGCTCCTGCAGCATCGCGCGAAACCCCGGGATCCCTACTGCGGCCAGGATGCCGACCACCGCCAGTACCATTACCAGCTCCACCAATGTAACTCCCTTGCTGTACATGCCAACCCTCCCTGGGTTTCCCTGCAATAGGCGCTGATCCCTCTAGAACAACCGTATATCCTGTGCCCGCACCGAACCGCGCGAGCGCTGGTTTATAGTCGATGCTCTTGGGGGAGGCGTCCAATGCGGCATGGTTACAAGGGGTTTACGCTGGTCGAGCTGATGGTGACCATCGCAGTGCTGGCCATACTGGTGACCATAGGAATCCCGTCGTTCGTCGGCCTGATCAACAACACCAAGGCCGACACCGAGTCGACGGATTTGTACCGCGCCCTCAACTATGCGCGCCTCGAGGCGATAAACCGGGGAGCGAGCGTACGTGTCACGCCGTCCGTCGCGAACGACTGGACCAGCCGCCTCGATATTCAAGTCGTCAATGCTGGCGTCGTGACTAATCCGGTGCTGCGGGTGATTGCAGACATGTCGGCGTCAGCGGTAGTGACCCCCAAAGACATTGCCAACATCGAGTACAACAATTTGGGCGCACTGGCTAATCCCGTCACGGCAGTCGCGTTCTCCTACACGCAGGGCACCTACACCAAAGCGATCGGCGTATGTCTCAACGGGCGCGTGATATTGGGGGGGACGTGTCCATGAGCATGCGCGAGCGACAAACCGGGGTCAGCCTGATCGAGGTCCTGGTTTCGCTGCTGATCATGGGGATTGGCCTGCTCGGGGCAGCAGCGTTGCAGCTCAACGCTCTGAAGTTTACCGACAGCTCGGCGCTCACCAGCCAGGCCAGTTTCATTGCCTATGACATGATGGACCGCATTCGTGCCAATCCCGACGCCAACTACGTGCTGGCCAATCTCGATGCAGCACCCGCGGGCAACGCAAGCGACGTCCGAGCCCAGGATCTCGCCGACTTCGCCGCCAATGCCAAGGCCATCGGCGGGGTCAGCGCGGGTAGCAGCATCGCCGTAAATAACCGCGTCGTTACCATCACCTTGCAGTGGAGTGACGCGCGTGCGACTAACGCAGCCAACGTTTCCAACGTTCAAAGCGTCGGCGATGGCCTGCAGAGCTTCACGCTGACCAGTCGCGTGGCCATCGACAAGGGGATCAAATGAGACGCTCATCCCGAGGTATCGGCCTGATCGAACTGATGGTCGCCATGACCTTGGGCCTAGTCATCGTGTTGGGCGTCACGCAAATATTTCTCACGGCGAAGAATACTTACCAGAGCCAGAACGCTGCGGCGGGCATTCAGGAAGATGGACGCTTTCTGATGAGCAAGATGGCCCAGGAAATTCGCATGACGGGCTTTTTCGGCTGTCAGGCCAATCCGCTGGACAGCACGCCTACCAAAAACTTCACTATTGCCTACGCTGCGCCGATCACCATTACCCGTGGCGCCAACAACAGCGTGATTCTTACGTTGATCACCGCCGACGTAGGTAATAACGGCACCAATGCCGACTGGAACATTCTTACAGACTGCCGCAGTTTTTCGACTGCTTACATACCGGCAGACATGCCTGCTGCAGTCGCTGGTCAGCAGGTTATTCCGATACGCCGCATCGTCTACACCTTCAGCAGCAATCAGGTCAGGTCAGGTAACGCAGCGACGGATGTACGACCGTTGATTGGCAACGTACTGGCGTTCGATGTGACCTTCGGCATGGCCTCATCGGCAGCCAGCCTCAACGCTAGCACCTATGTAGCTACCCCGACCAACTTCGACCTCATTCGCAGTGTGCGCATCAGTCTGCAAGTGGCGGATCAGGCTGCTGCGCCAAACTCGCGTGCGCAAACCCGGACGTTCAATACAGTGATTGCACTGCGAAATCGGCTGCTGTGACGAGGCTTTCATGATGTTTGCATTTGCTCATCCCCATCCAGGCAGGCAACGTGGCATGACGCTGGTGGTCTGCCTGGTCTTTCTGTTGCTGCTGACTTTGATAGGCGTCTCGTCTATGCAGAATGCCACCTTGCAGGAAAAGATGGCGGGCAGCGTCACCTTGCGCAATGGATCTTTTCAGATAGCCGAAGCCATGCTTCGTCTCGGTGAAAACACGGTCAAGCCGGACGCATACAAACTCGACTTCTGCCAGAACGCCGCCGGCTGTGCACCGCCAACCACGGTTGGCACGATCGGCACCAGTACCTACAACGCCGCCAATGGTGTGGTCTGGATTCAGTCCGGGCAAGGCTACTACGCCATTCAAAAGGTGGGCACCACCAATAACCCGGCGATCATCGCCAGCGGTCTGCCGATCAATACCACCAAAAAATACTATGAGCTGTATCGCATTACCGGGGTAGGCATCCAGGGTACTTCGCGAACCGTGTTGGAGAGTACCTATGCGAAGCAGAAGTAGCATGCACCGCGTATTCAAGTTCGCGCTGGGTGTACTGGCGGGCTTGTATGTGAGCGCGCCGTTGTACGCATTCACTCCCTCCGACTCCCCCTTGCTCAGTTCGGGGTCGGTTGCGCCCAACGTGATGCTGCTGGTGGACGACTCGGGCAGTATGGATAACCTCATTCGGGCCACTGGCTTCGACCAGTCCATAGTTCGTACCCAGATCTATATCTGCGGTACGAGCGGCGCCTGCAACCAGTACTTCAACGTCGATATGGAAAACGAGAACCTGTTCTACAGTTCGTTTCGTCAGGGGGGCTGCGCTGTGGGCTCCTCAGGTTTCCTGCGGCCCAACGGTACCCGGTACTGCCTTCGCTTGCCCGATCCGGTAGGCAACGGGAATACTCGCTATTCGGCCCGCTACATCTCGTATCTGATCGACCAGCTGCCTAGCGGTACCACGAGCAGGAACTACACGGACAACTCGATCCCGCAGGATTACCGTATCAACGTGGCGCGCGCAGCGGCCGCGGCGATCGTCGATGCCAATCGGACATTGCGCATCGGCTTGGCCACTTTCAATCCGCCGCGCACGGGTGACTCCGGCCCCGGTGGTTTCATCTCGCGCAACGTCGCTGATATCAGCACTGGCACATCGGCAGGCGCCGCCAACTACCGAGCGCTGCAAAGTGCGATCGACGACCTGGGCGCCATTGCCAACACCCCGCTGGCTGAAACCTATTACGAGATCACGCGTTACTTCAGGGGCCTGACGCCTTACTACAACAGCTCTTCGACCAGCTACACCAGTCCAATCCAGTATCGCTGCCAAAAAAACTATGGCGTGGTGATCACGGACGGTCTGCCAACCTACGACCGTACTTTCCCAACTAACGACCCCCAAGGTGGCTCGCGTCTGCCCAACTGGGATGGCAACAGTGCCAACGACGGCGATAACCTCAACGGTGACGGAGAAGGCGATACCCTTTATCTGGATGACATAGCCAAGTTTGCCTATGACATCGACATGCGTTCGAGCGGCACCGATGCCGCCGGCAAGAGTTGGGATGCCGCGGATTTTCCCAAGCAGAACATGTCTACCTATACCGTAGGTTTTGCGGCCAACAACCAGATGCTCCGTGACGCTGCGGAGAAAGCGGGTTACGGACAGGGCAAGTATTACCAGGCGACCGGTGCGGACGAGCTCAGCGCGGCACTGACCTCTGCGCTGAACGACATCTCCTCCAAAGCCGGCTCGGGCGGCGGTGGCGCGGTCAACTCGGTTAACCTGACCGCCTCTTCCCTGTATTTCCAGACGTTCTACGACCCCACCGACTGGCGCGGCACGGTGCGCGCCTACAACCTCGACAGCGCGGGCAACCCGACTTCTCCACCGGTGTGGAGCACGGACGACAAGATCAAAACCGCTGGCACCACGACGTTTCAGTCATGGAACATATTGACTGGCCAACCGATAACGCTTTCGTTGCTCAATTTCTCACCCGCCCAGATCCTTACCCTGGGTTCCGGCGCCTCGAGTCTGAGTACGCTTGCCAACCCTGTGTCCGCCAACGATCTGGTCGAGTGGACAAAGGGCACCAACAAGACCGGGCTCAAAGTGCGCTCTGTACTGCTCGGCGACATCATCAACTCGCCGCTCGTGTACGCTTCGCCCACTGCCATCAACAGCTCCGACACTACGGGTGATTTCAGCTATACCACCTACCTTGGAATCAAGGCTGCGAGCATGAATGCGAGCCTGGTGATCAACAGCAACGATGGCATGACCAACGTCCTCAACACCGACGGCACCCGGCGGTATGCGTACCTGCCATCGACGACGCTGTCCAACCTGAATGCGGTGGCCAATCCCAACTACATCAATGGTGTTGGCCACAAGTTCATGAACGATGGCCAACTCACCGTGGCCGACGCCCAGGTCAACAACAGTTGGAAGACATTGGCCTTGGGTGGGGTAGGGGCCGGTGGCCGGGCCTACTACGCCCTGCAACTGTTCGAAGCCGGCGGCAGCAACACCACGCGGGCGCTGTGGGAGATTTCCAACAACACCACAGGCTACAGCAACATGGGGTATGCCTATGGCAAGCCGGAAGTGGCCCGTCTCAAAGATGGCACCTGGGCGGCCTTTATCTCCAACGGTTACGGCAGCACAACCGGTCGGGCTTCGCTGTTTGTGGTCAATTTGTCCACAGGGGCATTGATCAAAGAGATCCAGACGCCCATCGTCAACTCCGGCGAAACGGATAACGGACTTTCATCGGTGGCGTTGGAGGTCAACAGCCAAGGCGTTGTGCAGTATGCCTATGGCGGGGACTTGAAGGGGCGCCTGTGGAAGTTCGACTTCACCAATACCACCAATGGCGTGGTGGGCTTCTCCAATACGCCACTGTTCACCGCTTCAGGTGGGGCAACACAGGCGATCACCGCCCAGCCGACCATTGGTAGCTACACCCAAGGCCGGCAGATCATCTTCTTCGGCACGGGCAAGCTCAATGAAGTGGCGGACAAGACCACCACCACCACCCAGGCGTTCTACGCCGTGGTCGACGCCAATGGCGCTACGGCGAACTACACCGAGTCCATGCTGCAACGCCAGACCATCATCAATATCACCGGTAACAAGGTCTATACCAGCCAGAACGATGTGGACTACAACACCCGCAAGGGCTGGTACATGCCGCTGACCTACGGCTCCGCCTCCACGGGCGAGCGGGTGCTGTACCCGGCACTGCTGATCGATGGGCGGGTGTACTTCACCACGGCAATCCTCGATACCAGCGACCCCTGTGCCAGCGCCGGTTCGAGCAAGTTGATGGAGGTGAATGCGGAATCTGGCAAGATGATCACCACCTTCAATATCTTTGGCGGCACCGAGGCCACGTCCGGGATGGTGGTGGCGGGTGGCTTGATCAACACGGCGTCCGTGGTGTCCTATGTCGACGCCAATGGTGACGAAAAGGTTGCGATCCAGACGCCCAACACCGGCGACAGTGGCCCCGCCCCCGGCGGTCCCGCAGTCCCCGACCCGGGCAGCAATCTGAACCGCCGTATCATGTGGCAACAACGACAATGAGTGTCCGTATGCGCAGGCAAAAAGGCTTCACCCTTATCGAGTTGATGATCGTGGTCGCCATCGTCGGTATCCTGGCGGCCATTGCCTACCCCAGCTACACCGAGTACGTGAAGCGCACGCACCGGGTTGAGATCGGCCAGGTGATGGCCGAAGGTGCGCAGAATTTCGAGAGGGGGTTCACACGGACCGGCAGCTACGCCAACGTGCCCGACGTGGCGGGCAATGCCTGGTACAACATCGTGACGGCAAAGGACGCCACAACGTTCAGCCTGACGGCCGCGCCGAAGCCCGGCAGCATGATGGTCGGTGACAAGTGCGGCAGTTTCGTCATCAATCAAACCGGCGCGCGGACCAACACCGGCATGGCTGCCGGCAACACCTCTGCCACCTGCTGGGGCCGCTGAGCCTTCTTTGGAATCGTTTCATGTCTGACCATGTGTTGGTTGTCGGCGGCGGCGTAATGGGCCTGCTGGCGGCCTACAATCTTGCTGCCCATGTGGGTCGCATTACCCTGATCGACCGCAGCGCGGTCGGCCAGGAGTCTTCCTGGGCCGGCGGTGGCATCGTTTCACCGCTGTATCCCTGGCGCTACAGCCCGGCGGTTACGGCGTTGGCGCATTGGTCGCAGGATTTCTATCCGCGCCTGGGGCAGCGCCTGGCCGTTGATACAGGCATCGACCCGCAGGTGTACACCACCGGTTTGTACTGGCTGGACCTGGACGATGAAGCCGAGGCGCTTGCCTGGGCACGGGCCAATGGTCGGCCGCTGGCGGCAGTGGATATTTCAGCTACCTACGAGGCCGTGCCGGTGCTGGGGCCCGGGTTCGGGCGTGCGATCCATATGGCCGATGTCGCCAATGTGCGCAATCCACGCTTGATCAAGGCTTTGAAAGCGGCCTTGTCGGCGCTGCCCAACGTGACGGTGCGCGAGCAGTGTGAAGTGCAGGGTTTTTTGCTCGATGGCCAGCGGGTGGTCGGCGTGCATTCAGCGCAGGGGGAGGTGCTGGCCGACGAGGTGGTGCTGACCGCGGGTGCCTGGAGCGGTGAGTTGTTGCAGACCCTGGGCATCGACTTGCCGGTGGAGCCGGTTAAGGGGCAGATGATCCTGTTCAAATGCGCAGCCGATTTTTTGCCGAGCATGGTACTGGCCAAGGGGCGCTATGCCATTCCCCGCCGCGATGGGCATGTATTGATCGGCAGCACGCTGGAGCATGCGGGCTTCGACAAGACGCCAACGGTAGAGGCGCTGAACAGCTTGCAGGCCTCGGCGGTCGATCTGCTGCCGGCCCTGGCCGAGGCCACGCCGGTGCAACAGTGGGCTGGGTTGCGTCCGGGGTCGCCGGAGGGGGTACCGTTCATTGGTGCGCTGCCGCGGCATCCGGGTTTGTGGTTGAACTGCGGGCACTACCGTAATGGGTTGGTGCTGGCGCCAGCGTCGTGTCGCCTGCTGGCCGATCTGCTGCTGGGTCGCGAAGCCGTGATCGATCCAGCCCCCTACGCGCCGCAAAACCGCATCCCCCTGTAGCAACGGCGCGAGCCGCGTCCGGCCGCACCGCGTTCATTCAGGCGCACCGCATGCACCGCCGACGCGGCTTGCGCCGCTGCTACAGAGATCGCGTTGTCCTGTAGCAGCGGCGCGAGCCGCGTCCGGCCCCACCGCGTTCATTAGGCGCACCACACAAACCCTGTAGCAGCGGCGCAAGCCGCGTCCGGGTTTGACACGGTGGCAGGGAATCAATCTAGGCCCAGCTTTTTCAGGCGGTAGCGCATCGAGCGGAACGACATGTTCAACCGCTGCGCTGCTGCCGTGCGGTTCCAGCGGGTTTCTTCCAGCGCTTGCAGGATGAGCTTGCGCTCGACGCTTTCCAGGTAGTCTTCCAGGTTGTCGACCTGGGCCAGGCTGGGTTCGCCGGACTCCACGCTGACTGCCGTTTCGCTCAGGCGCAGGTCGCTCGCCTCGATGCGATCGTCTTCGCACAGGGTGTAGGCCCGTTCGAGCATGTTTTCCAGTTCGCGCACGTTGCCGGGAAAGCGGTAGCCCTTGAGGGTTTCCAGTGCTGCCGGGGTCAACTGCGCGGGCGGCAGGCCACTGCCCTGCGCCAGGCGTGCCAGCACACTGGCAGCCAGCAGCGGAATGTCTTCACGGCGCTCGCGCAGGCAGGGCACCCGAAGCTCGATCACGTTGAGTCGGTAGTAAAGGTCCTGGCGAAAACGCTGCGCCGCCACCTCGGCTGCGAGGTCCTTGTGGGTCGCGCTCAGAATACGCACATCGACCACGTTTTCGGTCTGCCCGCCCACGGCGCGCACGGCCTTTTCCTGGATGGCGCGCAGCAGCTTTACCTGCATGGTCAACGGCAAGTCGGCCACTTCGTCGAGAAACAGCGTGCCGCCATTGGCCGCCTGAAACAGCCCCGGCTTGTCTTCGGTGGCACCGGTGAAACTGCCCTTGCGATGGCCGAAGAATTCGCTCTCCATCAGCTCGGCGGGGATGGCGCCGCAATTGACCGGAATGAACGGCCGATCCGCCCGCGGGCCCTGTTCGTGAATCAGCCGGGCGACCAGTTCCTTGCCGCTGCCCGACTCGCCGCTGATGTAGACCGGCGCCTGGCTGCGTGCCAGCCGGCCGATCTGCTTGCGCAGCCCCAACATCGGTGGCGAATCGCCAAGCAGGCGCTGGTCGATGCTCGGTTCCTTGCCGACCGGGGCGGGCGCCGGCATGCGCAGCGCGGTGCCGACCAGCTCGCGCAGGCGCGGCAGGTCGACCGGCTTGGTGAGGAAATCGAAGGCGCCGGCCTTGAGCGCATTGATGGCGGTGTCCAGGCTGCCGAACGCGGTGATCATCGCCACCGGCACATGCGGGTAGCGCTGCTGGATGAACTGAACCAGCTCAAGACCCGTGCCGTCGGGCAGGCGCATGTCGGTCAGGCACAGGTCGAACGGTTCGCGCCCCAGCCATTCGCGGGCCTCGTTGACGTCGCGTGCGCTGCGGGTTTCCAGTTTCATGCGGCCGAGGGTGATCTCCAACAGTTCGCGGATGTCCGGCTCGTCATCCACGATCAGAATTTTTTGCCTGGCGCTCATAGTCATCCCTGTTTGCGCGGGTGGGCGAAGGTGATGCGCATGCAGCTGCCCCCTTTTTCACGTGCTCTGTAGTCTAGGTGGGCCTGGTTGCTTTCGCACAGCTCGCGGGAAATATACAGGCCCAGCCCGGTGCCGTTGCTTTCGGTGGTGAAGAAAGGCTCGAACATGTGCTGCAACTGATCGGCGGCAAAGCCCGGACCATCGTCCAGCACCTCGAGGATCGGCAGGCCGTCGGTCGGCTCCACGAAAAGATTCAACCAGACCTGCGCGCGACCCTGTTGCTGGGCGCTGTAGCGCAGGCCGTTTTCCACCAGATTGTTCAATACCTGGGTCAGCTGGTTGGCATCCATGCGGGTTTCCAGGGTGCCGTCGCTGACGTACATGTGCAGTTGCTGGCCCGGGCGCGCGGTGGTGCGAAAGTCACTGACGAAGTTTTCCAGCCACGCCTTGAGGTCCAGCGGATGCGGTGCGCTGGGGCGCCGGCGCGACAGCTGCAGCACGTTCTCGATGATCAGGTTCATGCGCTTGCATTGATCCTGAATGATCTGCGTCAGACGCCGGTCGGCTACCGGCAGGGCTTCGGATTCCTGCAGCAATTGCCCGGCATGGCTGATGGCGCCCAGCGGGTTGCGGATCTCGTGGGCGATGCTGGCCGTAAGTCGGCCGAGCGCGGCCAGCTTGAGTTGCTGGGCCTGCTGCGCGATCTGCGACAGGTCTTCGAGAAACACCAGGGTCTGCTGCTGTTCACCGCCGCGACGCAGGGCAATGAAGCTGGCCTGGATCGACGGCCCGGTAGGGGAGAACTTGAGGCTTTTCACGCGCAGGGCAGGGTTGGTCTGCCACTGCAGCAACCGTTCGATCAGGTCGGGTGAGTGGACGGCGATCAGCTCACCATTGAGTGTCATGCGGCCAAAAAGCCCCAAGGCGCCCTGGTTGGCCAGTTGCACCCGCAGTTCGGTGTCCAGCACCAGGATGCCGGTGCGCATGCGCTGCAGAATCAGCGCGTTCAGGGCTTCCAGACTGGTGACGTCGCTGGCGCGCTGCTCGGCCAGGTTCTCACTGGTGCGCAGCAGGCGACTGAGGCCTTGAACCACGAACCACACGGCGAAGCAGAGCACACCCAGAGTGCTGGCCTGCAGGTAGTCGTTGGCGGCAGTGGGGCGCGAGATGCTCAGGTAGAACGTCAGGTAGATGATGCCGATGGTGGCCAGCGCGGCGATCAACAGGCCCAGGCGGTTGCGCAGCAGCAGATTGCCCATGGCCACCGAGGCGATCATCAGGTTGCCGATACCGCTGGGTGTACCGCCGCCGGCGTAGAACAGGCCCGCGAGCATGATCACGTCGGCAGTGGCCAGGCTGAACACCGGCAAGACCCGACGCGGGTTGCCCATCAGCACCACGACCAGGATGTTGAGGATCAGGTACAGCCAGCTGCCGGCGCGAAACAGTTCGCCATCGGCCACTTCCAGCAGGCGGTTGTCCATGTTGCTGGAAATCAGCAGGACCAGCGACAGGCCGATGGTCAAGCGGTAGAGGTG
>Ga0265798_10008714_pt1 | contig 12854 bp, 8 predicted proteins | sample P3T30metagenome_FD_192430 | JGI IMG/M metagenome (GOLD analysis project Ga0265798, IMG submission 192430) | Plant litter microbial communities from East Loma Ridge, Irvine, California - P3 T30 | ecosystem: Environmental > Terrestrial > Plant litter > Unclassified | place: USA: California...
GCGCCGCCATCGATGCCGCCACCAAGGCCTATCCGGTCTGGACCTTCCGCCAACTGCTGAGCCTGTCCGCAGGCAACCGCAACGAGCCCGCCATCAAGGCACGCCTGGCGGACCTGATCTCCAGGCATGGCGAAGCCACCGTGCGCCAGTGGGCCGATGGATTGGGTGGCAAGGAAATGGCGGCGCTGGACCGCAGCTTTGCCAACCGCGACATTGTCATCGCCCCGGACGACGCGCTGCCGCCGATTCTGCGCAGCGCGCCCTGGCGCAAGCCCAATTCCAAGGGCGGCAAGCCACTGAGCGTGCTGTCCCTGACGCCGATCGCCACGCCCTTCGCCTTCGCTGAGAACGAACTGAGCGAACAAGCCCCGTCGCGGCGCGAGCTTGTGCAGATCAAGGATCTGGAGACGCTGGGCAACTTCATTCATGCAGCCGAAAAGGGCAAGCAATCCAACTGGAAGCCCCTGCCGGTCCCGGACTCCCTGCCGGCTGCCGGCGAACTGTCAGGCGAACAATGGGTGAAGTGGCTGGTGCGTCGCCTGGAGGCCGCACGCTCGGCCAATGCGTACATCAGCAGTACCGAGTATTCCAATCTTTACGATTCGATCCACACCCACCACGACACGCTGTCACTCGCGCTGTGGGAAATGCCCTCGGTCGCCCAAAGCTTGTATCTGTACTGGGAGACGACTACCTCTCGCATGCTCAAACGCTTTGGCGAACGTGCCGCGCCGGGCTTCGGCGCATTGGTGGGCGGCGATCCGCTGGGGATGCTGCAGATCGCCATGGCGGTGGACAGCGCCGAGATCGCACCACACGCCGCGCGCGCCCTGACCAAGCTCAAGAAGGCACGCGCGTTGGCCATCCCGTGGCTGCGCCGCTATCGCCATACCGCCATGATGCGGCTGATCCCCGATGCCTTCGGCAAGGCAGGTCCGGCACGTGATGCGGCATCGCAGACCTTGCGCTGGTTCATCGAGGACCGCGAAGACGGTCGCGCAGCGCTCGATGAAGCAGTCGCCGCCTACACCGCGGCCGAACCGGGCCTGGGTGCCGCGATCGAAGAAATGCTTGCGCTCGACCCGGCGGACGACGTGCCGTCCAAGCCGCCCAAGCTGCCGATCTGGTTCCAGCCCATCGTGCTGGCGCGTCCGGTGCTGGCCAACGGCGCGGGCGCGTTGTCGGACGACGCGGTGCGCGGGCTGGGCGAAATGCTGATGCTGAGCACGGTCGGCGAGCCCTATGTGGGCGTGGCACGCGTGCGTGCTGCCCTTACCCCGGAAAGTGCTGCGGCGTTCTCGTGGGACCTGTTCTCGACCTGGCTGTCCGACGGTGCGCCCGGCAAGGAAAACTGGGCCCTGCGCGCGGTAGGCTGGCTGGGCGACGACGAGTGCGCGCGCAACCTGACCAAGCTGATCCGCAAGTGGCCGGGTGAAGCGGCACATGCACGCGCGGTGACCGGCCTGGACGTGCTGGCCGACATCGGCAGCGACGTGGCGCTGATGAACTTGAACGGCATTGCCGAGAAGCTGAAGTTCAAAGGCCTGCAGGAAAAGGCGCGCGAGAAGATCGCCACCATTGCGGAAGCGCGCGACCTGACGCCCGAAGAACTCGCCGACCGCCTGGCCCCCGACCTGGGCCTTGACGAACGCGGTGGCCTGGACCTGGACTTCGGCGAGCGCAAGTTCCGCGTGGGCTTCGACGAATTCCTGAAGCCCTGGGTGAAGGACGCCGAAGGCCGACGCCTGAAAGACCTGCCCAAACCCAACAAGTCGGACGACGAAGAGCTGTCCAAGCAGGCCAGCGCCACCTGGTCGGCGCTGAAGAAAGACGCGCGCGCCGTGGCGTCGCTGCAGATCACCCGGCTGGAGTCCATGCTGGCCAACTCGCGCCGGGTCAAGCCCAGCGTGTTCGAAGCCTTCTTCGCTTCACACCCGTTGATTCGCCATCTGACGCAACGCCTGGTCTGGGGCGTGTTTGCCGACGACGATATGCGCACCCTGCCCACGCAGGTGTTCCGCGTGACGGAAGACCTGTCGGCGGCCGACGTGAACGACGATGCCGTCGAGCTGGACGTGTCTGCAGACGCCACTACCCGCATTGGCCTGGTGCATCCGCTGCAGATGGACGACGAGGCACGCGCTGCCTGGGGCACGGTGTTCGGCGACTATGAGATTGCCCAGCCCTTCCTGCAACTCGGCCGCGAAACCTACACGCTGGAGGACAGCGAACGCGAGCTGCACAAGCTTGCGCGCTTTGCCGAGGTCGAGGTGGAGACCACACGTCTGCGCGGCATGGGCACGCGTGGCTGGCAAGTCGGCGCACCGCAGGATGGTGGGGTGTCCATGTGGCTGGAACGTGAGGTGAGCTTCGTCGACGGCACGCAAGGCACGGTCTACATGAATATGTCCGAGGGCATTTACGCAGGCGCGCAGGAGTACGAACCCAAGACGCAGAAGATGGGCGACCTGGCGCTGGACGACCCCTGGAACTCGAGCGCGCGCAGCGGCAAGCCCGCCCGCAAGTTCGGCGACCTGGACCCGATCAGCATCAGCGAAATGCTGCGGGTGCCGAGCCTGGTGGCGCGCAGCGCCGGCACATGAGCACCCCGCCCTCGCTCGATACGCTGACCCGCTGGCGCCTGATCCTGGGCGAGGCAGCTGATGGCGCGTGCGGCGCCGCCGGCTGCACGCTCAGCGACGATGCGCTGGCCATGGACGCCTCGCTGGATTGGCTATACCAGCGTGGCGAGGGTCAGGACGACCGAAACCTGCGCCGACAAGGCGGCCGCGAGGGATCGCGACTGAGCACACCGGACTGGATCAACGAGATCCACCGGCTGTTCCCGAAGGAAACCATTGAGCGGTTGGAGCGCGACGCGATCGAGCGTTTTGCGATCGACGACGTGGTGACCAATCCAGAGGTGCTCAAGCGCGCCGAGCCGAATGAGACCTTGTTGCGCGCCGTCTTGCGCACCAAGCATTTGATGTCGCCGGACATTTTGTTGTTGGCCCGGCAGTTGGTTGCCGAGGTCGTTCGCAAGTTGATGGAGAAGCTGGCGAAGGATATGTCGGTAGCATTCTCCGGCACGCTGGACCGCCGGCGTCACACGCGTCTGCGCAGTGCTCGCAACCTGGATTTGCGTCGCACGCTGCGCGACAACCTGCGCCACTACGACCCTGTCAGCAAAAGCGTGACGGTCGAGCGCGTGCATTTCTTCGCGCGCACGCAGCGGCATCTGCGGCCCTGGCAGGTGATCCTGCTGGTGGACCAGAGTGGGTCGATGGTCAGTTCCGTGATTCATGCGTCGGTGACGGCGGCTTGTCTGTGGAAGCTGCCGGGCATACGCACGCACTTGGTGGCCTTCGATACGCAAGTAGTCGACCTGACGAACGATGTCGATGACCCGTGTGAACTGCTGATGAAGGTGCAGCTGGGTGGCGGTACCGATATCCAGAAGGCAGTGGGATATGGGGCGAGCCTGGTCGAGACGCCTGAGCGTGCCATCGTGGTGTTGATCAGCGACTTTTATGAAGGTGCGAGTGAACAGTTGTTGGTGCAACGCGTGCGCGCGCTGACCAGCCAACGCAGCTTGGTGCTTGGACTGGCGGCACTGGATGCGGATGCCAATCCCGCTTATGACCGCGACATGGCGAACAAGCTGGTGGCCGCCGGCGCAGAAGTGGGTGCGATGACGCCGGGCGAGTTGGCCGGATGGTTGGCGGAGAAGATTGGACAGTGATGGATTTGATGACAACAACGCTGCGCGCAGCGATGCAGACTGCACGAGAGTGGGCTGCGAACCTGGTGGTTGCAGACAAGCGGCCGATGAACACGCTTGCGGTTACTCGACCCCTGCGCATTCGGATGCGCAATCCATGATCCGCCATGATTTGCTCGCCTTGAGTGACGATGGGCTCGCGCAGTTGGCAAATGTCGGCCTGGTCAAGCGCGGCCGGCGTGATGTGGCCGAGGGCAAGGCGCCGACGATCACGGTGAGCGACGACGGGTCGGTTCAGGCTGAGTTTGCTGATGGGACCGTGACCAAGCTCGCTCCTGGTCGCAGCCTGATCGATGCCACGTGCACCTGCCCGGCCAGTGGTGTTTGTCGTCATCGGGTGACACTGGTGCTGGCTTATCAGGCGCAGCAGAGTGCGGGTGGTGCTGACGTTGAGCCCGGTGCAAGCGCTGGCGAGGATGCAGGAACCGAGGCAGGCCAAGATGCAGGCGCAGCCACTGGCAGCGGTACCAGTACGGTGCCTGACCAGGACGCGAGAAAGACCGCTTCTGGCACTACCTCGCCTGCAGTCCGCGCAGCCTGGGACCCTGCAGAACTGGACGTCGAGGCATTCACTGCCTCGCTGTCCGCCCCCTTGCGTACCGAACTGATACGGCTGCGCGCCGCAAGGCTGGACGTACGCCTGGAACAAGGCGCGATCCCCGCCGCACACCTGCCCATGGCCACCGTGCGCTTCCTGGTGCCACATGCGCTGGCCTACGCACGCTGCGACTGCGTGGCGGGCGGCAACTGCGTGCACGTCGCACTGGCGATCCAGGCCTTCAAGCAGGCACGCGGCGCGACGGAAACCCGTCTGGAGCCCTTCGACGCCCCCTTGAATGCAGGCGATGCGCAAGCAGACCATCGCCCGGACGCCAGACCCGACGCGCGAATGGAAGCGCTGCGCAGCGCAGGCGACGCCCTGCTGGCCCGACTGCTGGACGTCGGCCTCAACAGTGGCCCAGACGCCTTTGCCCAGCCCCTGGCCGACGCCCGCGCTGCTGCTACTGCCCTGGGTGCCGTGCAATACCTGCTTGCGTTGGACGGTTTGGCGCAGCAGATCGACGCCTACGCCGCACGCAGCGCGCGCCACAACGAGATGCTGGCCTTGCAGCTTGCCACCGAGTTGTACGCGCGCACCCGCACCGCCGACCCGCGCGTCGCACTCGGCATTGGCGAAACGCTGGAAACCGCCATGAGCCGCACCCGCCTGGTGTCCCTGGGCGCACGCCTGCGCGGCGATGCCGGCCAGGTCGATGCCAATGTCATCTTGGCCGACCTGGACACCGGCGCAGTGATGCTGCTGGAACGCCGCATTACCCAAACGCGCGACACCAAGCTGCCGCCAATTTCCGTGCTGGCCCAGCGCCAGTTTTCTTCAGGCATGTCGTTGACTGCGGCTGCGCACGGACAGATCCTGACCAGCTCGGGCAAGCGCCGCATCGACGGCCGGCTGACACTGGGCAGCCAGCGCGGCGGCTTGACGCAAACCATGCCCTACGACGGCAACGCCACCTTGCGTCCGCCCCTGATGGTTGCAGATGTTGACGAGCTGATCGACACCCTGATGGCACGCCCGCCCGCCTTCGTGCGCCGCCACGATGCGACTGGCGACGTGCGGGTGTTCGAGATCGACGAGACGCTTGGGCAGGCACTGGCCGAAGGCGGGCAGAGCTGGCATGGCGCGGTTCAGCTGGCCAATGACGGCGGGGTACTGCGTCTGCAGCGGCACTATGATGCGGTGGCGCCGACGGCATTGGAAATGCTGACGCGTGCCTTCTCAGGCGCTTACGGCAAGATTCGGCGGATCGCCGGCCCGGTGCGCGTGGAAAACAGCGTGTTGATCTGCGATCCCTGGTCGGTGCTGGCGGACCGGTTCGTGGTGCCAGACCTGGAACCGGTCGCGGATGACGAAGCACTGCCCTCCCTGCCTCATCACGACGACTCGGCCGCGTCGCCGCTTGAACAAGGCTTGCAACTGTTGGCAGGCGCGGTGCACGCAGGCCGCCGTGCAAGCCCGAACAATGCAGGCGTGCGCAGCAACACCGAAGCCATCGTGGAGAGATTGGACGGCGCGGGTTACCGCCAAGCCGCTGCTTATATGGGAGCTTGGACTAATAGTGCGGAAGCGAGCGAGGCTGGCGACGGAGCACTGACTGCCTTTGGAAACGCCACGTGCTTCCTAATGACATTGAGCTGAGAACAACCAAAGCGACAAGGTGCGCTTCAACGAAAATGACTCATCGCCCTCAGCCCTAAAAATTACTACGAGTCAGAGACAAGCATCACAGCTTGTCCGACGGCTGCAGACTTCTTTGTCACGAACGAGGTCCGTTATCCCTGATGTAACAGATGACAGTTCGGCGGCTCAACCGGAAACTGACATAGACGAGTGCAAGTCGCAACCGGGTCTCAAGGATAGGATCTCAAGAAATTGCTGCTATCAGCAGATGCCAGGATCGTCCCTGTTAGGAAAATACTATCGTATGCAATAAAAGGTTGACACTATACTTGACTCTCGCATCACGGAAAGGCAAGCTCTTGCCGAACAGAGGAGTTGGTATGTCTGAAACGTGGGAAATTTTTGATCGTATAGGCACCGCAAGCTCCACGTCGGACGGATCCCTCGATCCAAAGGCTGATGCTTGGATGTCAGCTGTTGCGGAGCGTCTTGCAGATAAACTACCTAGTTTAAGTCAGGCATCTCTTCGTGCGGGCGCTATCGCTGCGCGCAACGCATATGATCGGATTGATCGCACTTATTCTATGGATCTGAATTCTCCGACTTTTATCGGGGGGCGTCTTGCATTTGCCGCAGATTTATTAGGCTATGCATCGTCACGATCGGCTCATGACCAAGCAGCTTCTCTGGCGCGTCGCACTCCTTACGCGCAAGTTCTTAGCGAGCTATCCCTTGGGGCACTCCGAAATGTCGATCTTGGTGAAAAACTCATAAAGACTGAAGCCCAAATCTGCAGAATTTTGAAAGAACTTCGGGACTTTGGCCTAGTCGCATCACAGCGGCGTGGACGGGAGGTATTCAACCTCCTGACCCCGATTGGCAGGCTAATTGTTGAGGATGGCATTCAGGCAATGAGACGAGTTCCCTTGTCCGAAACGAACGTCATCGATTTCTCTGCAAACAAAATGGTTGTGCTTGCCAATTTGGAACCGGTTAGCCGCGTCTCAGGCTCTGCACTCCCCCGTCTTAGAACCCACGCATGAACTCAAAAGTCACAACCTTCTATTCCTATAAAGGGGGAAGTGGTCGGAGTATGGCTATAGCGAATGTAGCCTGGGCTCTGGCCACAAATGGTGAGAAGGTACTTACTATAGACTGGGATTTGGAAGCACCCGGCTTGCACCGCTATTTTCACCCCTTTCTCCAGGACCCTAGCCAAGCAATTAGCATGGGTTTGGTCGACTATATTTGGAGCTACATCGGTCGTATAACTGGTTCACGCGGCCTAACTCGAGATGAGATAGAACCAGAGCACCTTGTACAAGAACTGCAGTTACCGGTAGCAGGAGCGGGTGTCCTACATTTTATCGGCGCTGGCATACAAGACGATCATTACAGTGACAAAGTCGGTCAGTTAGATTGGGGGGCTTTTTATGGGCGCTTTGGTGGCGAGGCATTTTTGGATGGCTTCATGCAATGGGCCAAAGAAAACTATTCTCACATTCTGATCGATAGCCGGACAGGTGTTGCCGACTCCGCTGGGGTCTGCACAATGCAGTTGCCGGACGCTGTTGTAATGTGCATGGTCTACAACCGGCAAAGTATCGAGGGGACTGCGGCAATTGCTAGATCAATCGAGCGCAACAACGTCGAGCGCGGTCTACCTTATAAGGACATTTGGGTAGTGCCGTCCCGTGTTGAGGACCGTAACAACGTCACGGCCGCGCGTTTACACTGCGTGAAGCTGCTCAAAGATGTATTGCGAAGCAATAACAACTTAGCAGCACAATTGCGGTTTTCCGAAATCAAACACTATCCCTGGTGTTCGTTCGAAGAAAAACTGGCAGTCTTTGAAGAGGTACCGGGGGATAGCGGCTCGCTTCTCCAGGCCATGCATAGATTGGCGGGACAGATCGCAAGACGCGATATAGAGCCAATTGAGATCGATAGCGCACTGCTGACCAATTTTTGGCGCCGTGCCGCCTTTGAGGATCCGCGACTCGCCGAGCTAGAAGCTTTATCGAGCGCTACAGACGGTGAGACCGTTTCTAAACTCGTTCACTGGCTGGATGAAGCTCTCGGTGCTCCGAATGAAAGGCCGGATTGGATCGGTGCACTTGGACTCGCTTGCGTCAAGCAAGCTAATGCATTTGGCGAAATTGAGACTCGCGTCGCTGAATTTATGAGCGACCACGGCTTTGAATTGGCAGGAATAGCATATGCGCAAGACAGGCGCGGATATCGGTCTCGCTTTGCCGCCGCACTTGAAGCGCGCGCCGATTTCCTTCAACGAATAGGCCGGCTTGACGAAGCTTTACAGCACGCACGGCATTCCATCAAGCTGCTCGACTCCAGGTCTACATCAGCACCGTGGAAACGAGCTAGAGCTCTGGAGCGGGTGGCCGAGTTAACGCTTGCCACGCGAGGTCCTACGGAGGCTCTCCCGCTTTATGAAAAAATGGTTTCCCTGTTCGCAGAAATGGATACTCACATATTGCCTGCGGCGGCAATAAACGACGCCTACCGCGCGAACCGGCTTTTGGCTGAGCAATACGTTCGCTTAGACAAGCATGCGCTAGCGTTCGACGTCGTAAAGAAAGCCCTCAGGCACGCTCACGGAATGCGACACGCGCACAGGCGCTATTCCCCCGAGATCGCAAATCTGCTCGGTCTATCAGCAGAAATAGGTACCCTCCTCTATCCCGACGAAGCAATGCAGATTTTGATCGATATTAGGTCGCAGGCAGAGAGTCTAATTGGATCTACGATTTCAGCAGCGATTTTGGAGCGAAAACTCGCAGTGGTTGAGAGCGGAGCATATGCACGTCGCAACCGACTAGATAAAGCGCTTGAGGCTATCTCCCAAGTGGAGACCAGCTTAAAGGCATCAACGGTTGAGCCAATGCTGGACGAAACTTGGGAAGCACAAGCAGCTTTACGGCTATCACTCGGCGAGCATTCTGAAGCCCAAGAGTTTTTGCTTAATGTAATCCACCACAGCTCCCGCCCTCCATCAGAAAAATTATGCGGCCTGATTCTCCAGCTGATCCGACATACAAAAGATGCCCGGTTGCTTTATGATTTGGTCTTGAAGCGTGCTTCGGCAGAAGGACTAAAAGTGTCAGAGCAGTCGTTGCTGAATAGTACTCTTGTCCAGGCGGCAGCACTGCTGCGTGCCGACCAAAAGCCAATTGTGCAATTTCTTCAGGATAGGCTCGCGCGTGCTGGCAGCCGTTCCGTAACAACCGGGCTGGATGATTGACAATGTTGCCAGGAGAAAAATTTGCTTTATTGTGGGCCCAAGTTGAGCCCCATGCTCACCAAGTGGTTTTAGACCCGTGGGCAGGACGCAATGCGATCGAGTTCAAAACACTGACAGACATCATTCGAAACTGCCCGCACAGTAGCATCCCAGTCGAAATTGAAGCTTATTTGAAGGGTGAATCAGTTTCTTTTTCCACAGACTCGCTAGACGATAGCCAGCGAGCTTTTATCGTGATGTGTGCTCTTGATGATGCTGCTATGGACATTCACCCGAGCACTAAGACACACATTATTGGGCGCACTATTACTTTGAGTAGACTGCAAGAGGAGATGAAGTCAGTACGCACTGCAAATTTTCGATATGCATACTTGCCCGAAGTTGGCAGTGTCATAGCGAAGGGGCAGCTTACCGGACGCCGTGTACTAAACGAAGCAGAGAATGCAAACGGTGCAAATTTAGAATCGCAGTTTGAATATTTGACTGTGGTTGCCGACCCCAAACCCTATACTGCTAGTTTTCTTGTCATCGCCCCGTACAAATTTGGTATGGACGAGGCGCTAACACACAAGCTTGGTATCGCTCCTATTGCGGAGGACGCCAATGATCTTACTTTTACAGCTACTTCGCGGTTGGGGAGAGGATATCTTGATGCTCGACCTACAGATCCGGCAGCGCTAAGCACGCGATTGACTGAGGCCGTTACCTCCCTCCTTGACCAAGGCGCGGGAATTGTTGCCCTACCGGAACTGGTATGCAGTAGTAATGCTATCAAAGCCCTACAAGCGAAGCTTCGTTGCAGGGAAAAGAACAATGGCGACGCGATCCTGGTTTGCGGAAGCGGCCTAAGCAGCGATCCGTGCCCAAGCTCTGGCCGTCATTTCAATGAAGCGACCGTGATGACTGGCGGAGGAAACGTTCTGTTCAGTCAGCGAAAGATTCATCCTTTTAATATGGCCGCAAATCGCATGAAGGAATGCGGCGTCGCGCATGACCCATTACACGAGGGGAAACCGCACATGGAGGATATTGCCGCGTCGGCTACTCTCACCATATGCGACCTACCTGATGTTGGCCGCATTATGGTAATGATCTGTGAAGATTTTGAACAAGGCAAGCCAACCGGGCAACTGGCATTAGCAGCTCGGCCGGACTGGATCTTTGCACCTGTACTTGACGTGAGTTTGGAACTGGGTCGCTGGATGCATCAGCGATGCATGGAAATCGGAAGACACTCTCTTTCCCGAATAGTTATTACAAGCAGCACCACCCTGAGTGTGAGACGAAAAGGCAAAACAGCACTCGCAGAAATGAACGCCGATGAGGTGGGCTTCGGTATTCTATACGATGGATATCAAGGCCGCCGAGTCAAGCAAATCCTATCAAGCTCCACTTGCGTGTCGCCGCAGACAGTCAAAGTGGAATGGGATTCGGCAACTTGGCCGCACGATGTTGTCGGTGCGCGCGAGTAGCCTGTTCCCCGCAATGCATTCAAATGGCGCGCTCAATTTCCGAACTGCTGTTTGAAAATTTATCTGACGCACTCACCCTCCGACCGCCATGCCTTTTCAATGCACCGCCCTAGCACTGCGATTATTAATACATCGCCATAAAACAAGCACTTAGCAATATATTCCTGAAGCTTTTCGCTGCCACGAATGAGCCAATGCCCGCCAGCAAAACACTTATTTGAAATTTGAAGAATGGAGCTTTGCAGCACCGTACTTGACGCTGATGGATACGTCCGCACCGCAGCGTCAACACGAGTTGCGCGGTGTGTTCAACGCCCTGCGCTGGATCGTTCTTGCAGGCGCCCCCTGGCGTATACTGCCGATCCATTTTCCTCCCAGGGGGGGCGGTCTACCAGCAAAGTCGACGGTGGGTTGATGCAGGCTGTTTTGACGCCATGGTGTCGGATTTGCGCTCGGTGATTCGCGTTGTGCAGGTTCGCCAAAGTCAGCCCAGCGCGATCGTGCTGGACGGCCGGACGCTTCAGTCGAGTTGCGAAAGCGGGCCATGCGCAGGCTACGACGGATATAAAAGCAAACGCGGCAGCAAGATTCAAATGGCGGTCGACACGCTGGGGCATTTACTGGCTGTGCACGTGACGCCCGCTGATGAGCAGGAGCGCGCACAAGTCGGAGTTTTGTGCGACGCCGTTCAGCAAGTAACCGGCGAGACGGTCAAGCTGGCGTGGGCAGACCAAGGTTATACGGGCGACAACTCCCAGCAGGCCGTGCAGACACACGGCATAGCTTGCAGGTCGTCAACTGGCTGAGGCCAAGAAAGGCTTTGTCCTGTTGCCCAGGCGTTGGGTAGTTGAACGCAGTTTCGGATGGCTGTCTCGGTTCCGTCATCTGACCCGAGATTATGAGCGTCTGCCATCTGTGCTGAGCGGGCTGCATTTTCTGGTGTTCGCCATCCTTATGCTGCCTGCCGCAACCGAGATACTGGCAGCAGCAGGAAGTCATAACATGCTCTAGCGCTACCGCACATATTGATGACTTCACTGCCAGCAACACCAAATAATCTCGAGCAGGAAGAATTATTTATCGGGCTGAACATCCTAAAAAGGCAGCTTTCAGCGAATTTCAACAACAACAGGCCGCTCAGAAATTTCAAAATCTGAGACAACCCAAGGGATTTTCTCACAGATTTTATCGTGATTTATGAATAGACATAAAGCCTGCACGTTTAGAAGTAAAAAGTTTTTTGGAAATCCGGAGCTCTCCATCAAGCTTACCTCGGCTGACTGCCCGTCTGCTGTACTTGCAGCGCACGATCGGTCTGGCCGAAGAAGATATGTCGTGGGCTGTAGAAAATCCGTATTTACAGGGATCTACGGGAAAAAACCATTTGCAGACTGAACCGCTGATCGACCCGTCAAGCCTGATGCACTGGCGGAATCGGATGGGTGAGATAAGAAGTCGAGCTCATCTAAAGGCCGAGTCCGAACGCCCTATGAGTTCAGGTAAAAGTGCGGCTGCGGCTACGCTCAGAGAAAGCCTCGTGGCGGAACCCGTTCAACGCAGGGCAATCCACATAACAGCCACACGCCCGAACGAGGCTATCTTGGTGTACTGTTCGACCCACACGGCGATTGTCGGTCACGGATACAGGCTAAGGTGCAAGGTCTACGTATCTTGCACTCGAGCCGGCGACGGAAGTTATCCGATCTCTATGCGCAGAATCAAGCGCGGAGCATCACCAAACCTCTGTTCGGACACACGAAGGCGGATCGCAAGCTCGGATTCAACGAACGCCGACGACGCGCTGGGTAACGTCATCTACCCGGTATTTGTGAGAAGGTCCGAGAACGGCTTCGTCGCCTGCGATTTTTCACGCCCGCATGTATCTCATTCGGACCACGGCAACTCAGCTATTAGCAATCTGTCACTCCAGAGACATAATAGGCGATTATTTAGACCTGATTAGGTTGCTAGCGGCGGTAGTTGTTCACAACAGCTCGGTAATGCTATTGAAGTGATTATCGAATCAACGGCTGCTCCGTTGGAAGGCTGCTACCCTCATTCCATGTCCCCGGCATCAGAATCTTCCGATCCACATTCTGAATATCGCGCAGCCCACAAAGTGCCATCGTGATATCCAGCTCATTGCGGATCAGCGAAAGC
>Ga0265798_10008715_pt1 | contig 12853 bp, 21 predicted proteins | sample P3T30metagenome_FD_192430 | JGI IMG/M metagenome (GOLD analysis project Ga0265798, IMG submission 192430) | Plant litter microbial communities from East Loma Ridge, Irvine, California - P3 T30 | ecosystem: Environmental > Terrestrial > Plant litter > Unclassified | place: USA: California...
CTTGTCAGCATGATACAAATTTCGAATGAGACGAGTCACCGATACCTGGAAGAGAAAAGACCGGGCACATGGGAAAGCTATGAGGCTATCGAGCATTATCAAGATCTTTTCGACGTCAAGCTCACTGCCATCATACAGTGCAACGAAAACGACTGCAATGAGCAGAAAGAGTACTTCGACGTCTCTGACAGGGAGGAGAGCAGCCAACAATTCAAGTCACGTTTCGTCTTCGATACCGACGGCAATTCCTTCAGCGGTCGATACTATACACTTCTCCAATCCCGCAGCGTCGTCCTCAAGCAAACTGTTCTACGAGAATGGCACGACGAGCGTCTCATACCCTGGGTGCACTTCATTCCGGTCAGTTTGTCCATGGACGAGCTGCCAGAGATCATGAGATACATGACAAGCCATGAAGAGGGTAGACGGCGCGCAAAAGAATTAGCTGACCAAAGTCGGGCTTGGCGCGAGAGGGCGCTGAGAAGAGAGGACTTGACGATTTACTTGTATCGGTTAATGCTCGAGTTAGCTAGGATTATGGACCCACAACGGCAGGTAGAAAGAGCCAGTTGATCCTGCGTTCATATCTGCCTTATAATGAGATGACCAAGTTCTTCATATTGCACCGCATCGACATTGAGAAAGATTTAACGAATTCGAGCCTATTGATATAGAGCAGTGTTATTCGTATCTGAAAAGGACAGGTTATGTCCACAAGTTGAGTGGAAAAATCGGTTGTCTTCTCTCAAAGTCGCGTGAGGTTGTAGAGGTGTACGTGCATCTCCATCCAATCACAGCCGACGGGAATCGGTGTCAGCATGGAATTGTGAACAGCAAATTGGACCTCGGCAACTCAATGCAGCCGCCTTCGACTTCGCGACCGAGTCGGCCTGATAATGTGATCCCCACAGAATCCCCAGGATTGTCACTTACACCTCCTTCACGCGCTCTGTCACCGCTCATCGCTTGTCGCCCGTCCCATCTCTGCACATCCTCACCTCTCGACCAGCAACCCCCGGCGCGCCGCCTTCACCTCCCTCCAAACACACCGCCATGTCCGAATCTCTCACCACGAAGCAAGTCGCCGAGCACAGCACGGTCGACAACGGTCTGTACATCATCATCGATGGCAGCGTATACAAGATGGACACATTTGTAGACGAACACCCAGGTGGCGCGAAAATCTTGAAGAGAGTCGGTGGCAAGGACGCTAGCAAGCAGTTCTGGAAGGTAGGTCGCGTGCATCATGTGGACAACAGACCGTCGGCAGCTGACACGGTGCTAGTATCACAACGAGAGCGTGTTGAAGAAGTATGCGCCCAAGTTAAAGGTCGGTACTGTCAAGGAGGAAGCGAAACTGTAGAGGTGGCAATACAAATGTTTGGAAACACTCTGTGATAGCCTGCTGGTGATGCTTGCCTGATGATACAATGCTTCGCAAAGGCTTCAGCGAGTATGAGAGCTCTTCGTTCAGCAAAGCTGTCACAAACACAAACCCGAAGCCACCAAGGAGCACCAAACGATGACTACAATAATCCCGTTGAGAGCCCATATTTCGAGGAGAACACTTGGCTTGTTGAGATACTTGAGCTTCATTATACGTTGTGTCTACGGACCTCGCTATCACGAACCACTGATCTTCTCATTAAATTCCACGCAACGATTTAGATGCTGTAAATGACACTCGCTCGCCCTCCCTCAATGCGGGTCCTGGTATAATGCGGTATAATGCATCTCTCAAATCAACAAACACGACAGCCGTGGGTATCCTCGTAAACGCCTTCGCGATGCAAAGCAAAAAATGCAACACCAACAGTCATATGTACACCCTCGTTTAAACAGGCTCAAAAGCACATCCATCTCCTCTTCGCCGCAGTGAGCTTCCTCACAGCGCTGCTGTCCGATCTCTCCAGGCTCTTTTCCTTTCGTTCTTCGTCTTCAATACGGTATCGTCGAACTGATCCAGCCTCTGACTGATCTTTCTCGTAAAATTTCTCCTGCGGTCCGGACACGCATCGCGGCATGACTTTGTTCAAGAGGCCTCGGACGCCGGTGTTCGCTCTGTCGATTCTTTCGTATTCTCGCCTTCGACTGCAAGGTGACGTCCAGTGCATGGTAGTAGCCGCATTGTTCACCAACTCAATCACCTCACTTTGCTTCAGTGGTGCTTCCTGTGCAAATGTGCCCGTTCCGTCCGCACTGAATCTCGGAGGGGCACAAGAAAAGCCAGATTGTTCCGCGTGAGACAGGGATGGGCTTGGAAGTCCGGATCTGGTGTGTAGTGATGGGTTCCGGAACATGCTGTAGCTCCGGTGGTGAAGCGCGTAGACATCATCAATATCTTGCCTGGTGGTGGTGGGTACGGTGTTCGAGCTCTGAATCCTGTAATGGCGCGACCTGGAGGGATCGACAATTGTACACGACGTGCGACTGGATGGAGGCTTCGAGCCACGGCCTCTGGAACGTGTCGGCGACGCATTAGACGGTGATGTCTTTGACCTTTGATGGGTTGGCCTCGACCTGTTATCTGACGCTGGCCGCTGCAACTCCATAACAGTGGGTCGTTTGGCGATGAGAGGGTCTATCGTGGGCCTTTTCGGGGTTCGGCGACGAGTAGGCGCAGTGTTGCTTCTGACAATCGACGTAGGGTTGTCATTTAGTGTTGTCGAAAGAAAGGACTCATGGAATCCACTATCCGCTCTTTTCATCGTGATCCATAGGAGCTGTCAATTTAAAAGAGCTCAGCAAAAACTTTGGAGCTCTCTAGAAAAATCGTTGAGGCGCTGGTTTGGTGGGTATGACAGTGATCTCGGTAGCACTAGATTCTTTCGAAATAGAAAGGTTGGAATTTGTAAAAGGGGCCTAGCCGACAGCCAGTATCGCCGCCGAAATGAAGAGAAAGAGGATTTAGAAAGAGGAGAGTGATGAAATGCGGAAGAGAATGTGCCTCAGGTTTGAAGGAGTTATGCGACGCCAACAGGTCAAATGATGCAGCGAGACCCGCAGTACAATTAACCCAACCGCTTCAGTCAAGTCACAGAGGCAACTAAGCCATTACTTTAGGCAAGGTCAACCGACGACAGATGTCGATCTCGCGCCGTGGTTGGCCCAGACTCTGCCAGCATGCAAAATGCGCACGGAAGCTGCACGGTCTTTGACGCGAAATGCGTGGGCGGCTTTGAAGAAAGGGACTTCACCGCCTCACAGTGGATTTCCGGGACATCGGAAAAACAAGTGTGCCACGGACTAGTGTCGGCATTAAACTGGAGACTGACTTACTTAGCTCGTGTACGTGAATTACAAGCATGACAGATGCTTTACCGCATGCCACACAATCCCCAACGCAACTGCGGCCTCGCACCCGGTTGAGGACTAATGTGATGCCGCCATTTTCACATGTCAGGACTCTCTATCGCGTCCAAAAGTAGAACGAGGATCACTTGGCCGGGCGTGTGACATGCAAGCGGGCGCGAGACATGTTGGAGATGGTAGCCTCGTTTGTCCGGCACGATGCTGCATGGGACGGCGGGGTGGACCGTGAATCGAATTAAGGGCAAGAGCTTTGCAGCGACTTCGGCAAGGTCACCAGGCTGCTTTAGGGCAACGCTGTCGTTGGACATCTCGAGCCCACACTTGAAGACAGCACGCTACGCATGACATCGTGGGCAGCGCATTATGTTGGTGTATCGCTGGAGTCGCACAAAGTAAGTAAACCCAGGAGACTGGGTGCCAGCCTTGAGGCTGAGCTTGCATCACTCTGCAGCGAAGGCGATAACTACAATATGGCTAGAACCTTAGGGGCGTCCGGGTTCTCGCATAACTGCTTATCGAACAGCCGCTCCAAACGCTTTGAGGGTCTTGGGCGTATGCGCCAACGCTGTTCGTGCATCTGATGGGAATTGGGCCACCAATGAACGACCTCGCCACGACTCACGAGACAGGAGAACAGAACAAACACGAATCCTTTGCCCACCCACGAAGAACGGCGATGAATTCGGATCTTTTGTCTGTGCTCGACTAGCTTTCAAGTATGCAAAACCTCTTCATCTTTTCGAGGCTCCAGGATGTTTTGGAACCATTTTCATATACTACGCACCATCATTATTGCATGTCATGGTAGAAGGACTCAATGAGTCTAACGACTTCGTCCGGTGCCTCTAAGCAGTGCCAATGGCCCACACCGGGCATAATTTCCAAAGTCTTCTTGTTCGTCCCGATCTCCTCAAACATCCTTTTGCACCCCTCAAGCGGCGCACTCTTGTCTTCGTCACCTGCCAATATCAAAATAGGGATTTGGATCTTTGGGTAACGTGGTGGTTTGGCGTTGGCGATAACTCGGCAGTTCGAGCAATACCCTTCTGGAGATTGCCCCAACAAGAGCTCGCGAATCAAGCCCTTGACCAAGGACGAGGCTTTCCTTCCTACGGCAGCACCGGGAATGGTATCAGCCATGGGCTGCATCCCGTGTTTCTCGACTGTTGCACAACGCTTCTGGAAAACCGGCACTACATCTGGATTTGGGTATACAGGTCCTATCAAGACGGCTGCAATCATCCGATCACTTCGCTCCACAGCCAGGTACGCGCCTATGATCCTGAATATCACCAAGTCAGTCGTGAGCCACAATCTTGACGGTCGAGAGTTCGCCTACCCGCCCATGCTGTGGCCGCAGAACACGGCTTTCGGCACCTCCAATGCATCCAGGATGCTGATAACATCATCTGCAAGACTTTCCACGCTCTGCTCGATGAACGTGTACGAAGACCTCCCCGCCCCTGTGTTGTCGAAGATGATGCATCGAAACCCTTTGGCGACTAATCCGTTCGCTACTGCGTAGTAATAGTTCTGGGACGAACCCAAGCCATGCATACAGATGAAGGTGTCGCGAATGCTGCTCTCGGGCTTAAGGTCCGCATAGTGGATGCGCTTGTAGCCAATCTGAAGGTAAGGCATAACGTAGCTGTTGAATGTGGATGGGACTGCGAGCTGTCAGCGACGAGGTCATGTTCCGATCCGGAAGCGGATTAGTAGGTAAGTGACATCATGTGTGAGCAAGCGGAAAATTGGATCACTTCCAATGTCTGAATGTTCCTGCAACTTCAAGACTACCATAAGACAGCAGGCACCACATACATCGACATGAGCCTCAGCTGGTAATTCCATACTTTCTCTTAACGGCCCTCGTACACTCTTCGAACAGTTCCGGGGCCAATGGCGCCCTATGGTCATGCATCAGAGTCCACAGTAGCTGCGCAAGTCCTTCCCTAGTCGTAGCCTCCTTCAAAGGCGTTTCTGTGCCACTGTCATGGTTCTCTCGTTCCTTCATCCAGATTCTGCCAAGTGCACTGTCCTTGTTCCGTTTTCTCTCTCGTTTTTCCCTTTTCGACATTTCCTTCTTCGCTGCCCGCAACACCTCTTCGCTTTCGTGCCACAACGCAATACGCCGGAAAAAATGCCTGATCGTCAATGTTTCGAAGTCGATGTTGCTATTCTGGACGGCGTGGTCGAACTCAGGATCAGGCGCCTCGTTGTGATCCCACTTCCTCAGAAAGTGTCGAAACGCTCGTACTTCCGCGTCGGGGAGGTGTATCGTATCGTACACCAGGCCGAAAGGATCAGCTGATGATGTGCTCCCAGTCGACGATTCGCTTCCTCGCGTGCTTCCTGCTTCCAGAGCATCATGCCTTAAGGTCGATGTACAAGGTCAGTCTTTGTCTAAGACACAGTTCGTACCTGTAAGTTACGTACACCTCGACAACTCGTTGGACTGCCACTTTCCGGTTCTGTGTGATGGTATCGGTTCCTTCGAAGATAGCCGGTCTTGTCGTGTCTGTGTGACTGTTGGATCTTGACATGCTACCGCTGCTGCTACGGTTTCGGCGGAGGAAGCTCGAACCACGTTGTCTGAGAGGTTCGAAGCTGGTCATGGTGAGAGTTGGTGATCACAATCACGAAGAATAAAGTGTTTCAGCTGCAGATTCGAGGGAGGCGAGTAAGAAATATGAGGAACTACAAAGCAGGAAGTAGCGGCATGCAGTCTACCAGATGATCTTGTGGTACTGCCGGTAGCCGGGAGGGTGACGCAAGCACTGTGACGCGCGCTTATTCAAAGCGCTCATTCTGTCACAACTGGAGCTGATGCAGCAGTAACAATATCTGACACTGAAGGGGCACTACCAAACGACCTGCTTACGCGCCTCTGAAGTAGTGACTGAGCCACATCGTGGCTGTTAAAACACGTTGACTGCGCCATTTGTTCGATTGGTGCAAGCGGTGGAGACTCGGTGCGGGAATGCGTCGGATGGGGCTGACTCATCCGGAGCCATCTCCGCAAGTGGGCCAGACCTTGTGTTTGAGACTCAATTCGAACAAACCTCTTGCGGTGTATTGAAGCCCAAAACCAGACTGCCGCCTGATCAAAACACGACTTACGAGATGGTAGAGATTTTTCTCGGACCTTCAGAGCATACTTTTACAGTCACACAAAAGAGAGGCGGACACCGGTTCACTTTGTTCACGGCATTCCGTAGCCTACAAAACGTACTCGCTGTTATCCCATTGACCTTGCATTACCTAGTTGCGAGAACGACTGGGCAGGGCAACGTGAAGTAGACAATCCATATCTCTCCATCTGTACTGTGCTGGAGGGCTTCACAAAGATAGGCTAATGAATCAGCGGTGTGTAGTGGGACATATCGATGAAGTGAATTAGACAATACCATATGTGATAAAGAAATGGTCGTCTCTTGCCGTTGAGACAAACGTTCCCGTAAAAGATGCCTTTGGTCAGCAACACCAGGTATTGCACCAATCGAGCTCATGGAGTCATCATGGCTAAAGATCTCACCCCATTGGAGGGTTTGTTGGATTGATTCACAGGATGAATACTCGGGCGCATTCTGTCAATAAAGCCAGAATAAATGAACGTGTATCAAAGCAGACCCGGACAGCCATCACTTTTGTTCGACAGCTAAATCAGTTCAAGATGAGGGGTGTGTATGTAGAAACTGTTTGGTGTTTGCATGTGGTAGTTACCGTAGCGCGTGGGTAGCTGCGGAGCTGCCGGCACCCGCCTTGGCTCCACTGGTGACGAGCCACTTCCGAAACTGAGCTATGACGTACCGGCGTCTTACAACCGTCTACATTCAGGCATGGACCCCGCATGTTCAACTGTGGAAGCACTCTCCTGATCTGCAACCACAAAAGCTTCTGTGTTTCAGACATTACAATATACCGAACCGGTAAGTACCCTGCCATTGTGAAAGGTCTCCAGGCTGGTCGCGCGATGAAGAGGGATCAGTTCACATTGCTGACAGTAGTGATAGAACAACACCGCACCACAGTCACCACAGGACTCACATAAACAGCGACTCACGATGTAAGCGACCATATTACCTTGTTCATTTGGTACTTTTCTTTGTACTTGCCTTTCTCTTGGACCTTCCGCGCATACTGTATACTTGGTCAACGTGGGATTTCTTGTGTCCATACATATGAAGTGGTTGTGTCCTATCTCCACGCGTAAAGCCTCTTTTGACCCATGCTAACATGCTTCTCTTAGGAATCGATCACTCTCGGTCCGGTCCAAAAAGGGCGGCAGCAGCGGCGAGAAGTCTGCGCCAAAGCACCGCTTCACTATGGCATCTCTACGAGGCGCGCAACAGCCCGAGCTGTCCAAGAAGCTCTTCAAGATCATCAAGTCGGAGAACCACGCAATTGGTGCATACGAGACCGCTGCCCGCGAACGCCAGGGCATCGCGCAGCAGCTCTCTGAATGGGGCGAAGCTACGGGCGACGAGACTGTCTCGGAGATTTCGGACAAGCTTGGTGTGTTACTGGCAGAGATCGCAGAGCAGGAAGACCTCTACGCACAAGGACTTGAGGAATACCGTGGCGTATTGAAGCAAATCCGCAACACGGAGAGCTCAGTGCAGCCCAGCCGAGACCACAAGGCCAAGGTATGACTGGTTCTGGGACCAATGTAGAGCGTGCTAACGAATATAAGGTGGCGGATGAGATCGCCAAGTTGAAGTACAAGGAGCCTCAAAGTACTAAGATTGTTCAACTTGAACAGGAGCTCGTCCGCGCAGAGGCTCAAAGCCTGGTCGCGGAAGCCCAACTCAGCAACATCGTAAGAACACCGAACCGTGACACGGGGCCACTGCTGACATTATCCAGACGCGCCAGAAGTTCAAGGAGGCTTACGACCAGCACTTTGCAGCTACCATCGAACGCGCAGAGAAGCAAATCATCTTGGCCAAGCATGCTCGCCGCCTCTTGAACCTCGTCGACGACACTCCCATCGTGCCCGGCGACACCCACGCTCCGTTTGCGGAAGTCGAGGCCGCTCGTCAGGTCCTCAACGACGCAGAGTCCGATCTCCAAGCTTACCGACTTGACGTCGAGCCGATCACGTCCAACTCCGGAGCCTTGGGTGTCGGAGCGATGCCAGGCACTGTGGATCCAGGACACAGCAGTAGGAGCGTGAGTGGAGAGGAGCAGCGGTACGAGCACGAGCATGCGAGCCAAGCGCCATATCCCGTCTCCGATGTGGATCAGGTGGAGAGGCAGGAGGCAGCTCCCAGGGAGGTTTCGACGGCTGTTTAGGAGACGCTGTTCCCGACACTATGCCATTGATGGGTGGTGCTCGTCTGTTTTCATACCGGGTTGCCTACGTCCACATGTACTAATGAATTGCCGCCTTCTGGTTTACACAGTAGTAATGCATAATTTCAATATTTGTGACAATCCAATGAGGGCCTGCCAATTGATCGTCGACGATGTTGATACCCGAGAAGTGCGGTGAAGGTGAGAAGCCACGTAGCGCTCAACGAGAGGTGACGTGCGGTTCGAGTATCATGAGGTCTATGAAGTCTTCGCGCCGAATAACAGTCGTCGGTTTGCTGGTGCCTGGTGGGTGATGCTGAGAGCAAGGTAAAGGTGTTCTCACGGCTGGGGTTCTAGTCTAGCACTTCCGTCCACGGGTCTGTGCGGCGGGGAATGTTGCTCCAAGAAGACACATGGAGCTCCATCCTTAAATTCACCAGCACCCGCCGACAACTTGCGCCACCATTCTCCTCAGTTTCTCCTTGATCTCCCAACGACTTCCGCTACCACCATCATGGCGGACCGCAAGAGAAAGGAGCGCTATGCGGGCGCGGCGTACGAGTTCGGAGCCAACTCTAGCGGTCAAGCTGGAGCACCACCACCACCGCCCGGAGTCCCAGGATACGGCGCGCCCGCAGCGCCTGGCTATGGAGCGCCTTCTCCAAGCTACGGAGCTCCAGTTGCTGCGTACGGCGCACAGCCAGCCCCGGCGTACGGACAGCCGCCAGCCCAGGACCCCAATGCGCTCGGCCAGCAGTTTGGGCAGATGAACCTGGGCCCTCAGCAGGGACAGGGACAGGCCGCGCCGCAGTTGCAGCAGCCTAATGCTGCTACTCAGCAAAACCAGCTGTTTCCCTCGGACCTCATCGCCCAGCCCTTCCACGTCTCGGAGCTCTACAACCCTCCACCGCCCATCAACCTCCCCTCAAATGCTGCCGCTACGCCCTCCGAGTTCGCCAATGAATCGAGCAAATACCTCCGATGCACACTGAACACTATTCCCACGAATCACTCGCTGCTGAAGAAGTCGAAGCTGCCATTCGCACTTGTCATCAGCCCGTATGCCTCCCTTCACGACTCGGAGGACCCAGTGCCCGTTGTGCATGACCAGGTCATCAGCCGCTGTCGGCGCTGTCGAGCATACAGTACGTGGTATTCAGTAGGAATGACAAGATGAACATTGCTAATTCGCGCCTGTAGTCAACCCCTTCGTCGTACGTCAAACGAACCCTTCACACGCCCTCTCTGCTAATACTCTAGCTAGTCATTTCTCGACCACGGACATCGATGGAGGTGCAACATGTGCAACTTGACGAATGACGTGCCTCAGGTCCGTACACATATGCTATAAGGAGGGATGATGTTAGCTGACTGGCAACATACAGGCATTTGACTGGGATGCTGCGCAACAGAAGAGTGTAAGTGCTGGCCTCGCAAAATTACAAGAGTTTCGGTAGCTAGAGCGTTGCTAAATTTGCGCAGGTTGATCGCTGGCAGAGGGCCGAGTTGAACTACGCCGTCACCGAATTTGTTGCGCCACAAGAATACATGGTTCGCCCTCCACAGCCTCTGTGCTACTACATCATCCTGGACTGTACACAAGCATCCGTGAATTGCGGTCTTCTGGCGGTCGTATCGCGCGTGATTAAGGAGTCTCTCGGACGGATACCCAACGCGGATGGACGAACGCGCATTGGTTTCATGGCTGTGGACTCCGGCCTGCACTTCTTTTCCATCCCACCGGATAACAGCGAGAACAACGACCCGCAGCAATTGGTCGTGTCGGACCTGGAAGAGCCGTATCTGCCAATGCCATCAGATCTGCTTGTCAGTCTGAGCCAGTGTCGCGCCAACATCGAGAGCTTCTTGGATCGTCTTCCGACCATGTTCCAAAACACCCACGTCGCAGGCTTTGCGCTTGGATCAGCTCTTCGTTCCGCACACAAGCTCATCTCGCCTCTAGGCGGAAAGCTCACTGTGATTGGCGCATCGCTTCCCAACGTTGGACACGCTGCGCTGAACCCGCGTGAGGACAAGTCTTTATTGGGCACTGGGAAAGAGACCAGCCTTCTACAGCCAGCAAACAACTGGTACAAATCGTTCGCCGTTGAATGCTCGAAGAATCAAGTCTCCGTGGACATGTTCTTGTTCTCATCACAATATCAGGACGTTGCAACTCTCAGCAATCTCCCTAGATTCACCGCAGGTCAAACCTACTTTTACCCAGGATGGAATGCGGCAAGGCAAGAGGACGTTGTCAAAATCGCAACAGAGCTGGCAGATTACTTGTCAGCCGAGATTGGCCTCGAAGCTGTGCTACGAGTGCGCGCCACCACCGGACTGCGGATGTCTGCCTTCTACGGAAACTTCTTCAACCGATCGTCCGACCTCTGCGCTTTCCCAGCCTACCCCAGGGATCAAGCAGTGGTCATTGAAGTTGCCATTGACGAGACGATCAGCAAGCCTTTTGCCTGTTTGCAAGCAGCTGTTCTACACACGACATCGGGCGGCCAGCGTCGCATCAGGGTCCTTACTCTTGCTGTGCCCACCACTGAAAGCTTAGCATCGGTATACGCTTCTGCGGATCCACAAGCTATCGCCACCTACTTCAGCCACAAGGCTGTTGAGCGCGCCCTGTCCAGCGGTCTTGATGCTGCTCGGGATGCGCTTCAAGGCAAGATCATCGAGATACTTTCCACTTACAGGAAAGAGCTGGCCGGTGGCAGCATGGGAGGTGGTGGTCTCCAGCTACCCCAGAATCTACGCGCTCTTCCCATCCTCTTCCTGGGTCTGATCAAGAACGTGGGTCTCAGGAAAAGTGCTCAAATACCCTCGGATCTTCGATCAGCAGCTCTCGATCTCCTCTCGACATTGCCACTGCGCCTACTCACACAGTACATCTACCCCAGCTTTTACAGTCTTCATGTGAGTTTCTTTCCTAGGAGGAGAGTGGCGACGAAGCTAATCGTGAATAGGACATGCCCGATGATGCTGGTGTGCCAGAACCAACCACGGGCCAGATTACAATGCCTCCCGCCATCAATCTGAGTAGCGCTGCAATTGTTCCGTACGGTCTATATCTGTTGGATGATGGTGTCAACCAGTTCCTGTGAGTGTTGAGTGTATGCCTCAAGACTTTTAGGCTAACAACAACAGATGGATCGGTCGCGACACTGTCCCAGCGCTGCTGGCCGACGTCTTCGGCGTTGAGGATCGTACACAGCTGAAGCAAGGGAAGGCGACCCTGCCACTCTTGGACAATGAGTACTCTGAGCGCGTACGAGCTGGTATGTTCATAAATATGCCCCAAAGACTCTGAAGCAATACTGACATGCTCAGTCATCGAGAAGTCGAGAGACCACAAGACAAAGGGCGTGGGATCAATTGCACTACCCGCCCTGTACATTGTCAAGGAGGATGGCGACCCAAGTTTGAAACTGTGGGCGCAGACACTGCTCGTGGAAGACCGAGCAGACCAGGGCGAGAGCATCGTACAATGGATAAGCAAGCTCCGAGAAAAGGTAAGCGCATCTTAGTCAAAGTGCCGCGCATACCTTGCACGTGGCTATACCCGACCCGAGTAACTAACTTGTGCCCAGGTTGTGCAGTAAGCGTAATAACATTGGCGCATGTGGGATAGCGAGATGAGCATGCAGAGTTTTGGGTTGGATGGGGACATTTGGAACATGCAAAGGTAGTGCATCTAGAATACTTGCACCTGTAGCCACAACATTATCAAATCCCATGAATCGTTCACACGCCTCAGTCTTGCATGCCTCGGGTGCGATGCTGATATTCGAGAAATTATCGTGCGGTTGTACTGTGTAAGTGCGCAATGTCCGTCATGGCTACACGGCCTGTGCATTGCGTGCTTGGGGTGGTACGGACATCGGGTCTTTGCATGATGTGGTGTGAGGTACTTTTGTGGTATGTTGTAGTTGAATATTTTCCGGCTGTTACACTTCGCATATTCCTTGCAAGCGAGGAGGATCACTTGCATGTGATGATGTGTGCTCGTTGTCTGAAGTCCATGGGTGGAGGAAATGCTTAGTGTTGGTGGACATTCGTTTAGCGAATCTAATGCACCCGTGAACCTCATTCTCAAGATTACCCCTCAGTACCCCACTGGTACTAATCTGCTATGCAATGAAGGCTTGCGTTCTACCGGGTGAGTTCCCAGCGTTTAATTCTTTACTTTATAAATTAAAATGTTTGCAAAATGTCAATCATCATCTCTTGGGCCGGT
>Ga0265798_10008717_pt1 | contig 12852 bp, 8 predicted proteins | sample P3T30metagenome_FD_192430 | JGI IMG/M metagenome (GOLD analysis project Ga0265798, IMG submission 192430) | Plant litter microbial communities from East Loma Ridge, Irvine, California - P3 T30 | ecosystem: Environmental > Terrestrial > Plant litter > Unclassified | place: USA: California...
TAGTAAATAACAGAACGGTATTGGGTCCCTACATCATTCCCCTGCCTGTTCAGCTGGGTAGGATCGTGAAGGAAAAAGAATACGTCCATTAACTGTCCGTAAGAAATAACTGCCGGATCATAGGTGATCTGTACCACTTCTGCATGTCCGGTTTCCCCTGTGCAGACTTCTTCATAGGTCGGGTTGTCTTTATGGCCTCCCGAATATCCTGAAACAGCAGATTTTACGCCTTTCAGCATATTGAAACAGCTTTCGACACACCAGAAACAGCCGCCGCCAAAAGTGATCTGTTCTAAATTATTGTTATCCATTTTAAAATTGATTATTGTATTTACCTGTTTTCTCTGTAAGAATGGTAGAGAAAAAGCCTATCAAAAATAGCAAAAACTTTTCCATTTACCATGAAAAGCAGTCCTTAAACATAAATTGAACTGATAGATAAGACAAATAAATCACAGGAAAATATAATATAAATATCCGTGTAATCTGTGGGAGAATTAAACAATTCAAACCTTTGCCTTTTTCAGCATTATCTGTAAGTAATTTTAGCGCAAAGTTTTAATCTTTTTCATGCTACTTTAGAGAGCAAAGAAGAATCAACAGGGTGATTGATAAAGCTGTAGCGCAAGCTTTGTGCAGCAAATTCATTTGTCTTTGTGTCCCAAAAATCAAAAGTCCACTTATAAATCTTTGTGTTAATAATCATCTTGTGGAATTTTAAACGCAAAGTTTTATCTTTTTCAGGCTTATTTTAGTGAGCAAATAAAAATCAACAGGTTGATTTGATGAAGCTGTAACGCAAGCTTCGCGCAGCAATTCATTTGTCTTTGCTTCCCTAAAATCAACAGTTCACTTTATAAATCTTTGCGTTAATAACTTAGTCCATAACAAAAAAAGCACCCTAAAAGGATGCTCATATACTTAAAATAAATTCAGATTAATTTTCCCAGACCAAAGCACTCGCTCCTAAAATAGCAGCATCCGCCTCATCCAGCTCACTGAATACCAGTTTTACTTTGTTTCTGAAGATCGGAAGCAGGTTCCTTTCCATATGAAGCTTGGTTGGTTTTAGGATAAAATCCCCGGCTTTAATCACTCCTCCGAACAGAAGAATGGCCTGCGGAGACGAGAACATAACAAAATTGGCCAGTGCCTCCCCTAATTTCTGTCCGGTATACCTGAAGACTTCAATGGCAATAGGATCGCCTTTAAGAGCGCATTCGTGTACGGTTTTAGAATTGATTGACTCTTCCGGGAACTGGCTCAGCATGGATTCCGGAAATTCTGCCCGCATTTTTTTTGCCGTAATGGCAATTCCTGTTGCAGAGGCATAGGCTTCAAGGGAACCTTCAGAACCTGTGCTCCAGTGTTTCCGTCCGCCCGGTTTTACAATCGTATGTCCCAGTTCTCCTGCAAATCCGTCATGTCCGTAGATCAGTTTTCCGCTGGCAACAATTCCGCTTCCCACGCCTGTCCCTAAAGTAATCATGATAAAATCCTTCATTCCCCTGGCTGCCCCGAAAAGCATTTCACCGTAAGCGGCTGCGTTGGCATCATTGGTTACCGTAGAACGGAGATTGAATTTTTCAGTCATCAGTTTCCCGAACGGGATTACGCCTTTCCATGGCAGGTTCGGTGCCTGTTCAATGGTTCCTGTATAGTAATTGCCATTGGGAGCCCCGATACCGATTCCTTCAAACGTTCTTTCTTTGCTGTGCCTTTCTATTAAAGGATAAATATTTTCATACAGCGCATCGATATACTGTTCTACAGTTTCATAAGCATCTGTACGGAGATTTCCTTTCTCAAGAACTTCACCCCGGTGGTTGACCACTCCAAATTTGGTATTCGTGCCGCCTATGTCAATTCCTAGGGCAACGTTTTTTGATAAATCGATTAATGACATTTTCTACTTCTAAAATTCTAAAAGGTTAAAATTATAAAAAAGATTGTATTAATGGATTATTAACTAAATAATTATTGAATTTTTTTTTCAGGCGGTTTTTACCGTTTTCTTTTTCCTTCTGCCCCACCAGATCATAAATCCGGTTACTGGTAATGAGGCACATATGAGGCTTATCATAAAGGCAATGATCTTTGTAGGAAGCCCCAAAATGGATCCTACGTGGATGTCATAATTGGCTCCGACTGCTTTTTCACCGAAATTTTTGTCTTTCATATCGTGGGTATGCAGCAGGTCGCCGGAATTTTCATCAAAAATAAGACTGCTGCTTTTATGATAAGAATAGGATAAATGTTTTACGTACACTTCAAAATGCGGGTGTTCGTGATCATCCATATGCGGATGCCCCAGATCAATGGAAAACCCGTAAGAATCCGGATATTTAGCTTTTACCGTATTGCTGATTTTATCCAGGGTTCCTTCCGTTCTCAGTTCAATCGGTGCTTTGGTTTTAATTGATGAAAAGTCGGGATACTGTGTCTTTCCGCCGGAGAAAATGAAATAGATGGCTGCCTGCACAAAGAAAAATGCATAGAATAATCCCGTAACGGAAAAAATCAGCGCAAATATGGAAGCATAAAAACCTAAGACATTGTGAAGGTCATAGTTTTTCCTTTTCCAGCTTTTCACATTCTGCCATTTGAAGGAGAACCGCTGTTTTCTCGCCGCTTTATTTTTCGGCCACCAAAGGATAATTCCGGAGATCAGCATAATCATGAAAATAATCACCGGGATGCCGACAAGGTATGTTCCCCAGGACTGCTTCAGCAGATAACTCCAGTGGATCATCTTTACGATCTGGAAAAAACCGTTCTTCTCATCGTATGTTTCCAGTACTTTACCGGTGTATGGGTTTACGTAAGCCGCTTTATAGATCGGGAATTCATCAAAATAATTCCAGGCTTCCGGATCGTGTTCATACCAGTAGAAAAGGTAGGACATTTTTTTATCAATCGGGATATTTACCCAATGCACCGGATACTTTTCTTTTACCTGTTCCACAACTGCTTTTTCCAGCGTACGGATCGGAAGAACTTCTTTCCGGTCAATATTCTGTTCGTTATGATAGATGACATCCTGTCTTGTAAAGTTTTCAATTTCGTCCTTGAAAACAAATAAAGCTCCGGTAATGGAGATGATAAAGATCAGAAAGCCCACACCCAGCCCAAGCCACAAATGCAGTTTGCCGGTCCACTTCTTAAATGCGCTGGGTTTCTTTTTGTGGTGATGCTTTTTTCTCATGCTGATAAAACTTTTGCAAAGATAAACTTTAAATTTATTTAGATTAATTAAAATCTATATTCAGCCATGAAGGTCCCCCTCATCCCTAAAGAATTCGCGAAATCACTGTCACGGGCTGCCCACCAGGCAATGGCCGGCTGATACAGGCGGTTAAAAAGGTTTTCAATACCCAGGGAAAGTTTCCAGTTCTTGTTGACTTCATATCCTGACCTGAAATTGAAAATGGTATAATCCGGGATTCTCCCTTCTCCGTACACATACAGACCTGTTTTTGCATTCGGTTCAAACCGGTCCTGCTCAAAAGCGTGAAGCATATCCAGTCCTACAGACAGGTTCCGTAAAGGTTTTACCTGGATATAAGCCAGTACTTTAGGGGCAGAAATTCTGCTGTTGTTGATTTTTGTTGAATAATCACCGTCGTCTTTCGGGGAAGTAATGCCTTCCATCCAGCTGTAGCTGCCTCCGAAACTGATCCGTTCTGTAGGCGTGAAATGCAGAAATCCTTCAACACCGTATACCACTTCCGGTGCGCGCTGGATCATCAAGGCCCGGTCCGGACTCTGAATGAATGAAGCACCCAGTTTTGAAGTACTCACATAGGAAGTTAATTCATAATTGATTCCTTTACTGATCTGTCCTGTTGCCCCGAATTCATAATTATTAACGATGATCGGTTTCGTTTCAAGGTTACTGATGGTATCAGAAGTGGAGGTTCTCAGGATTCTCCCCAGTTCATTGATGGAGTAGGCCTGTGAAAAACTCCCGAAAAGGTTAATAGCAGGATTGATGTTGTACCGGAACCCGATATTTCCTACCAGGGCATTGTACTCAAGATTGCCTCCTGTCACAAAAATACTTTTGGTAAACGTCCCGTCATTTTTAATGCTTGAAAGGGTATTGAAATCGCCTGTTTTCACTTTTATATTTTCATAGCGAAAGCCTCCTTTAAGGATTAATTTTTTAAAAAGATCAATTTTTACGAGCATGAAAGGCGCTATATTCGTCATATCCATATCCGGGGTCCAGTAGCGGCCGTCTTCCAGTTTCTGCACGGTCTGGTCATTTAAAATATCAGCTCCGTAGATCATTTCAGCCTGGGAATTCTGTGCGTTCCAAAGCTGGGTGTCAAAATTTATCCTTGCTCCTTTCTTTTTTGAAATGACATTGGACTGGCCTCCGTTTAAGAAAGTATCGCTGTATCCGTAAACCGTTCTGAAATCCTGCAGATACATGTTAATATTCAGTGATGTACCTTTCCACAGGTTTTTATTGTCGTAGCTCAGTTTAAAATTATGGTTTCTCGGGGTACCCTGCGGCGTGGTTTCAAGACCCTTCCCTTCGCCTTCGCCAATGGTGGGAATAAGGCCGTATTTCCCTGTCCTCAAGCCTAAATTCAAATCTGATCTTGATGCGTAACCGATATAGGCCGCTTCAATTCTCTGGTTATCATTCAGTGTATAGCCCAGTTTAATCATTCCGTTGTAATTGTCCATTTTGGCAGGGCTTGATGTAGGGCTGAGGCTGACACCGTCTGCATCTTTCATGTATCCTGTTCTTTCATAAGCCAGTGATGCTACATAATCGAAATTTTCAGTAATCTTTCCGGAGAGCAGCTGGCTTGCCCTGAAACCTAATGTGCCGCCGTAAAGCTGCCCGGTAACGCCAATCTGCGACTGTCCCGAGATTTTCCGGTCACTGTCTGATCTCCGGGTGATGTAATTGATGATACCTCCGTCGGCACCGTTGCCGTAAATGGAAGATGCCCCTTTGATAACTTCAATCCTTTCAATTACGGAAGGATCAATGGATCTGATGTCCCTGGAACCGTTTCTCAGTGGGGTAGACTGCGGGATCCCGTCAATCAGTACCAGAACCTGCCGGCCTCTGAGGGTCTGCCCGCTGTTGGTAGTCATTCCCGAACTGGTAGCCAGACTGGGAACGGTATACTGTAAAATGTTTGTTATATCTGAATTAACGGTTAATTGCGACTGGATCTGTTTCCTGCCTACAATGGTCACTGAACCCGGAATTTCCTTTATGCTTTCTTTTTTCCGGGAAGCTGTTAATACCACCTCATCTACATTTCTGGTCTGTAAACTGTCTGTACCCTGCGCAAATGCAGTAACGGTTCCCAGACAAGCCACTGATAAAAGAGCCTTTTTCATTATATTTTTTTTCCTTGTTTTTTTCTTTTTCCCCACCAGACCAAAAATCCGGTTACAGGCAATGAGGTGCAGAGTAAGCCTGTCATAAACCAGATGATCTTCCCAATCAGCCCGAAATAAGAACCGGTATGGATATCATAATTGGCGTGGGCATACTGTTCTGCGGCAGTGAGCTCCTGATGAGGTTTGTTTACCAGCAGTTTCCCTGAATATTTATCGAAAGCCAGTTGATTTCTTACGGCAAATTTCCAGTCTTCACCATAGACGGTGACCGGAATATTTTTTAATTCTTTTCCTTTTTTATTTTTTCCGTTCAGCGGTATCCTGAAGCTTGAAGATCCCGGGTACAGGGTCTGGGTCTGACGGGCGGCGAGATCATAAACCGAACTGTTTTTTGCCAGCAGTGAATCCGGGGATTTAATTTCTTTTTCTTTCGGAAGTTCAGCTGAACCGGACAATGTAAAATTGAATGCGTTTTTCACCCACGGATAAGCGAAATAAATTCCTGAAAGGCTTAACAACAGTGCAATAAATGAAACATAAAACCCCAATACATTATGGAGGTCATAGTTTTTACGTTTCCATGTTTTTACGTTTTTCCAGTCGAAACCGAAGCGTGTTTTCCTGGCATTTTTGTTTTTGGGCCACCACAGGATAATGCCGGTGATCAGCATGATGATAAACAATACGGTAGGGATTCCCACGACATATTTTCCCCAGTCTGCTTTTAACAGCAGGCTCCAGTGGATGGATTTGAGGATAGGGAAGAGATCATACTTTTCATTGTAAATCCCCTGGATCTGCCCGGTATACGGATTTACATATACCAGCTTATTGATTTTTACCTCATCAAAATAGTTCCACGCCTGTTTGTCTTTTTCGTAATAGAGAAACTTGTACGTTTTGCTTCTGTCGAAAGGAATTTCCACTGAACTGACCGGAAATTCTTCCCGGGTTTCCAGAGAAACTTTTTCTTTAAGGGCTTCAATGGAAAGCGGCTGATGCTGGAGGATACCCGTTTCAGCTTTTACATAGACTGCATCTTTCCTCAGCTGATTCTGGATTTCATCTTTAAAAACATACATGGTTCCGGTAAGGGAAACAATAAAAATAATGCATCCAACGGATAAGCCAAACCACAGATGTAGTTTGGCAGACCATTTTTTTATAAAAGAAGGTTTCTTCTTATGATGATGCTTCTTTCTCATTTAAAATAAACTATTCCTGAAATTTTTCAGGAATAGCAGTTGTAATTATCAATTGTTAAAATTTGTAAGTAACAGTTCCCAAAGCATTGATAAGCTTTTGTGGGTTTGCAGTTGTGTATCCTATCCAGTAATGCTGATTGGTAAAGTTGTCAACTTTCACCCCGATCCTGAATCTTTTCGCATCATAAAATGCGTTGGCATTTAATACAAAGTAAGTAGGAAGTGTGAATTTATCAATATTGCTGGTTACAGCATTTAATTGATTTAAGATCTTGTTTTCACTTGCATAATTTCCTCCGACACCAATTCCAAAACCTTTAAGCCTTCCGTCCAAGAACTGGTAACTTGCATTAAAGTTACCTAACCATGGCGATCCGCCTGTACTTGGTCTTAACCCTGAAGCTACATCTTTTATATCATTGTAAGCAATACCTCCGATTAGGGAGAAACCTTTAATTAAATAGGCATTTACTTCTAATTCAACTCCTTTGCTGTGCGTTTCACCAGCCTGAGTCTGAACAGAAGTTCCCGTAGGAGTAAACTGTCCTGTCCCAATTAAGAGGTTCTTTACTTTGATATCATAGTAACTTACCGAGGCATTAATTTTCCCGTTGATAAGGTTTGCTTTAAAACCTCCTTCAAACTGATTGGCTCTTTCAGGGTCAGCCAGTGCTATGCTCCCTGCGAAATCCTGTGTATAATATCCATTACTTTTAAAACTGTTCTGATAGTTTCCGAAAACTGAGAATTTATCCGGAATGATCTGATACACTAAACCTGCTTTAGGAGACCATGCGGATTGATCGTACCCTTCAACAACAGACATGAAATATTTACCTTCTTTAGCATTGTTGCTTTCATAACGGAGTCCAAACACAATATTAAGCCCTGTAACAGGTGTGAAAACATTGGAAATGTATCCGCTATAGGTGTTAATATCTGCGTCACTGTCAAAGTTACCAATATTTGAAGGGTTGTTGTAAAGATTCCCCAATACGGTTCCGTTGAAATCTGAATAATCTGCTCCATTTGCAGAAACAGGGTTGTTAAAACTGCCTGCACCGCTCACCGTTAAATAAATATAACGTGACCTGTCTTTTGTCTTCAAATAATCAAAACCTACTACGGTTCTGTTTCTCATTCCGTTTCCGAACGTGTAATCGAAATTAAAATTCTGCTGAGCCTGGAAATATTTTTTTCTGCTGTCTCTTGTTCCCTGGTCGAATCTTGAAACAGTCAATGAATTATTAGTATCTAAACCAACAGAAAAGTAAGGTCCGAAACCATCCGAGTAACTTGAAGAACTATTGATGTTTGTAGAAGACTTAATATTATCATTGATTTTATAATTGATCTGACCGAAGATATTATTAACCCTTGCTGTCGTGTAAAGATCATCTCCGGTGTAGGATTCTTTATAATTCAATCCCTTCTTTTCCAGGTCTTTCATATTATCAACCCCTAAAGCCGGTGAAAGGTAGAAGAAAAAAGGATCCCCAACCGCTCTTGTATTGAACATTTCATATTCTACATTAAACTGTAATCTGTCGTTCAGATTATACGTTAACGACGGTGTAAAAGCAAAATATGAGTTTTTTGCATCGGTTTTCTGGAATGTTCCTTCGTTGGTATAAGCCGTATTGATTCTGAAAAGTAATTTTTTATCTTTCGTAAGCGGTGTATTTATATCAGCCTGCGCTCTGTAGGTATTATAACTACCACCCATCAAGCTTACCTGGCCTTCGAAGCTTTCAAAAGGTTTCTTGGTGATTCTATTGATCAGACCTCCATAAGATGCTACATTGCTTCCGTATAAAGTTCCTGAAGGTCCTTTTAATACTTCAAGCCTTTCAATGTTGATCGCGTCTATTGTTGTGGTAACAGGAGATACCAATCCGTTTCTTAAAGAGTTATTAGAAGGAAATCCTCTTAATACGACAAAAGATCCTCCGTCACCGGCTCTGCTTGTTGCCGTCCACATTTTCTGTAATCCCGTAACGTTTCTATACGCATCGTCAATTGTGAAAATTGCCTGATTTTCTAAAATATTTCTATTGATAGATGAAAAAACCTGTGGATCTTCAATCGCCTTTAAAGGCATTTTGTTTGAATAGTCACTGTCTTTCTTGATATACGTATTAATAATAACTTCTTCAATATTAGCTTTAACAGTATCATTTTCCTGTGCGAAAGTCAGCATAGAACCTAACAGCGAGGCACAGATCAGTACATTTTTCATGAAACGCAATTTTTTTGCAAATATATTGTTTTTAATTATTCTAAATAAATTAATGAATTGATATTTATCATACAATTAATATCCGATGAATAACAAAAAACCGCTCCAGACTGTGCAGGAGCGGTTTATATAATTGAAATTGTTATTTCTTATGCAGGAATTTCCCCTTTGTATAAGAATGAAATAATTTCTTTGTTCAGTTTGTCTATCATTTCGCTGAATAAGTGGAAAGATTCCTGTTTGTAAATCACAAGCGGGTCTTTCTGTTCGTACACGGCACCTTGCGAAGATCTTCTCAGGTCATCCATTTCACGCAGGTGAAGCTTCCAGTTTTCATCGATAATTGATAACGTGATGTTCTTCTCAAAATCATTGATCAGGCTTTCACACTGGGATTCGTATGCTTCCTTAAGGTCAGTAACAATAGTCATTGTTTTGTGCCCGTCCGTGAAAGGAACCTGGATCATTTTAAACATGGATCCCTGGTTCTGGTATACGTTTTCAATAATCGGGAATGATTTTTCTTTCAATAAGTTCAGCTTCATCTGGTAATCTTCCTGAGCTGCCTTGAACAGGATATTGGTCAGATCCTGAACGGTCTTATTGCCGAAATCATTTTCAGAAACAGGAGAAGCCATGGTAAAGTGTTTGATTACTTCAAACTCAAAATCCTTATAGTTTCCTGTTGCTTTTCCTTTGGTTACGATCGAGTTCGAAACATCGAAAATCATGTTCGTAATGTCATATTTCAGGTGGTCTCCGAACAGGGCATTCTTTCTTCTCTTGTAGATTACGTCACGCTGTTTGTTCATTACATCATCATATTCAAGAAGCCTTTTTCTGGTCCCGAAGTTGTTTTCCTCCACCTTTTTCTGGGCTCTTTCAATGGATTTGCTGATCATTGAATGCTGAATGACTTCACCTTCCTTGTGACCCATTCTGTCCATCATTTTTGCAATCCTTTCAGAACCGAATAAACGCATCAGGTTATCTTCCAGAGAAACATAGAACTGTGAACTTCCAGGATCTCCCTGACGTCCCGCTCTACCTCTCAGCTGCCTGTCAACACGTCTTGAATCATGTCTTTCAGTTCCGATGATTGCCAGACCTCCGGCTTCTTTTACTTCTTTGGTAAGCTTAATATCCGTACCACGGCCCGCCATGTTGGTGGCAATGGTTACAACACCTGGCTGTCCGGCTCCTGCAACAATTTCCGCTTCCTTCTTGTGAAGTTTTGCGTTCAGTACCTGGTGCGGGATTTTTCTTAACTGTAATGCTTTTGATAATAACTGGGAAATTTCAACGGAAGTAGTACCCACCAAAACAGGTCTTCTTGCTGCGGTTAATTTTTCAATTTCCTCAATTACGGCGTTATATTTTTCTCTGTTGGTTTTGAAAACCAAATCCTGTTTGTCATTTCTTAAGATCGGACGGTTGGTAGGAATTACCACAACGTCTAATTTGTAGATCTCCCACAGCTCACCGGCTTCCGTTTCGGCAGTACCGGTCATCCCGGCAAGCTTGTTGTACATACGGAAATAGTTCTGAAGCGTTACCGTTGCAAACGTCTGCGTTGCCGCTTCGATTTTTACATTTTCTTTCGCTTCAATCGCCTGGTGAAGACCGTCTGAATAACGTCTTCCTTCCATGATACGGCCTGTCTGCTCATCAACGATTTTCACTTCGCCGTCAATAACCACATATTCATCATCTTTTTCAAATAATGTATAGGCTTTCAGCAATTGGCTCATGGTGTGAACCCTTTCAGACTTTTCGGCAAATTCTGCAAAAAGTTTCTCTTTAGCTTCAAATTCCTCTTCTTTAGATAAATTTTTAGCTTCAACTTCTGCTATCTCTGTCCCGATATCCGGAAGAACGAAGAAATTGTTGTCTTCATTTCCCTGAGACATGTATTCAACCCCTTTATCTGTAAGGTCTACCTGATTGTTCTTTTCTTCAATTACAAAATAAAGATCTTTATCTACAATCGGCATATCACGGTTGTTGTCCTGCATATACTGCGCTTCGGTTTTCTGAAGCAATGCACGGTTTCCGCTTTCTGATAAGAATTTAATTAACTGTCTGTTTTTAGGAAGGCCTCTGTATGCCTGAAGCAGCTTGAATCCTCCTTCTTTATTGTTTCCTGCAGCAATCAGCTTTTTAGCTTCATTGAAAATAGCAGAAACGGTTTTTTTCTGTACCTCAACAATCCTGTCAATGGAAGGCTTAAGAACATCAAATTCCTGTCGGTCTCCCTGAGGAACCGGACCGGAAATAATCAACGGTGTTCTGGCATCATCCACCAATACGGAATCTACCTCATCCACAATCGCAAAGTTCAGTTCTCTCTGTACAAGTTCGGAAGGTGAAGTTACCATGTTATCCCTTAGGTAATCAAAACCGAATTCGTTGTTGGTTCCATAGGTAATGTCTGAATTATATGCGCTTCTTCTTCCGTCTGAGTTCGGCTGGTGGTTATCAATACAGTCAATGGACATACCGTGGAACTGGTACAAAGGCCCCATCCACGCGGAGTCCCTTTTTGCCAGATAGTCGTTTACCGTTACTACGTGAACGCCTCTTCCCGGAAGTGCATTCAGGAAAATAGGTAAAGTACCTACTAAGGTTTTACCTTCCCCGGTTGCCATTTCGGCAATCTTACCGCTGTGAAGGATGACCCCTCCGATAAACTGTACATCGTAATGCACCATATCCCATACCACCGGGGTTCCGGCAGCATTCCATGAGTTTTTCCAGATGGCAGTATCTCCCTGAATTTCAACGAAGTCTTTTCCGGCAGCGGCCAGTTTTCTGTCCCAGTCACCTGCTTTGATGCGGATTTCCCCGTTCTGCGCCCATCTTCTTGCGGTTTCCTTTACTAAAGCGAAAACTTCAGGAAGGATCTGAAGAAGTACTTTTTCTTCAACTTCGTATGATTCTTTTTTAAGAGATTCAATTTTAGAGAAAAGCGCTTCTTTTTCGTCAACGTTTTCCGAATTTTTTATCTGCTCCTGGACTTGTTCTATCTGAGCTGTGATTTTACTGGTTGCAGATTTGATATTTTCTTTAAACTCAGCAGTCTTCTCTCTCAAACCGTCATCAGACAATTGCTGAATATCAGGTTCAACAGCTTTGATTTTTGTTACAACTTTTTTTACTTCTTTTAGGTCCTGCGCTTTTTTGTCTCCCAAAAACCCTTTTAGAACTTTGTTTAAAAAACTCATAAATTTTTTGCTTTATGCTTAAAATAGTATCCTTTAAGCGTTTTTAATAACACTTATCGTGTAAATTTGATATATGAAAAGGGCAAAAAAGCTCTAAGCGAGGCTTAAAGCTTATTGCTTCCCATTAATATTCGTCTTCGTTCCAAAGATAATCTTCGTCCGTAGGATAATCACTCCAGATCTCATCGATCGCATCATAGATTTCCCCTTCATCTTCAATCGCCTGAAGATTTTCCACTACTTCCATAGGTGCACCAGTTCGGATTGCATAGTCGATAAGCTCTGCCTTAGTCATTGGCCATGGTGCGTCACTTAAATATGAAGCTAATTCTAATGTCCAGTACATAATTTTTTAATTTTTTGCAAAAGTATAAAAATAGCTTATATGATGCGCTTTTTTATACCTGATTTTCAATTCTTTTTATTAATTTTTATTCATTGTCCTTCAGGGCTGCTGTTACAGCTGTGAAGGCCGCCTGATTGTTGTCATTTTCTCAAAAACCATTCCACAAATTTTTTTATGCCATTTTGGAAGTTTGTGTCAGGTTTGTAGCCTATTAGTGTCCTGGCTTTTGTAATATCAGCATTGGTTTTCTGCACATCTCCGGGCTGCATTGGCAGATTTTTCCGGATGGCAGATTTTCCCAGCGTATTTTCTATGGTGGCTACCATGGTGTTTAAATCGACGACCTGGTTTTCCCCGAGATTAAGGATTTCGTAGACCTTTGAGTTTTCTTCCAGGTAGATGATTGATTTTGTAACCCCGTCAATAATGTCATCTATATAGGTATAATCCCTTGCCGTAGTCCCG
>Ga0265798_10008718_pt1 | contig 12851 bp, 8 predicted proteins | sample P3T30metagenome_FD_192430 | JGI IMG/M metagenome (GOLD analysis project Ga0265798, IMG submission 192430) | Plant litter microbial communities from East Loma Ridge, Irvine, California - P3 T30 | ecosystem: Environmental > Terrestrial > Plant litter > Unclassified | place: USA: California...
TGGCAGGCGCGGGGTAACGATGGTGTCAAGTTCGATGCGCTGCGTTTTACGCTCGAGTCGCGCAAGTTCGCCGGCGGGATCGATATCGCGAGCGTGACCGGCAGCGACGGCAAGCCGCTGCGCTACACGATCAACAAGACGATGATGCGGATCGACCTGCCGCAGCCGCTCAAACCCGGCGCGCGCACGTCGTTCAATGTGGCGTGGAGCTTCAATATCCCCGAGATGAATGTGCTGGGCCGTCGCATGGGCTTCGAGCGTTTTGATGACGGCAACGACATCTACGAGATCGCCCAGTGGTTCCCGCGCATGGCCGCCTATTACGACGCGGCCGGCTGGCAGAACGCGCAATACCTTGGTGATGGCGAATTCACCCTCGAATTCGGCGACTACGATGTGCAGATCACCGCGCCAGCCGACCACGTGGTGGCGTCCACCGGCGAACTGCAGAACGCGGGCGATGTGCTCACCGCAGCACAACGCGATCGTCTCAAGCAAGCGAAGAGCGCCAGCAAGCCGGTCATGATCATTACCCAGGCCGAGGCGCAGGCCACCGAAAAAGGCCGCTCGACCGCTACCAAAACCTGGCGCTTCAATGCGAAGAACGTGCGCGACTTTGCCTTCGCCACCAGCCGCAAATTCATCTGGGATGCGCAAGGCATCAAGAGCGGCGAGCAGGACGTGATGGCGATGTCGTACTACCCGGCCGAAGCCAATCCGCTGTGGGAGAAGTATTCGACGCCAGCCGTGATCCACACCATCGAGCAGTACAACAAGTACTCGTTCGACTACCCGTATCCGGTCGCGATCTCGGTCAACGGCCCGGTCGGCGGCATGGAATACCCGATGCTGTCGTTTAATGGCCGCCGTCCCGTGAAGGACGCCAAGACCGGCGAACTGACCTACTCGAAGGCCGCCAAGTATGGCCTGATCAGCGTAATCATCCACGAGGTCGGCCACAACTACTTCCCGATGATCGTCAATTCGGACGAGCGCCAGTGGACCTGGATGGACGAGGGCATGAACAGCTTCCTGCAGTTTTTGGCCGAGCAGGCCTGGGAAGAAAACTACCCGGCCCGCCGCGGCGAGCCGCGCGACATCGTGTCGTACATGCGCAGCACGAACCAGGCGCCGATCATGACCAATGCCGAGTCGACCCTCCAGCGTGGCAACAACGCCTACGCCAAGCCGGCTACCGCCCTGAACATCCTGCGCGAGACGATCCTGGGCCGCGAACTGTTCGACTTCGCCTTCAGGGAATACGCCGAGCGCTGGAAGTTCAAGCGCCCGACGCCGGCCGACTTCTTCCGCACCATGGAAGACGCCTCGGGAACGGACCTCGACTGGTTCTGGCGCGGCTGGTTCTATACCACCGACGCGGTCGACATCAGCGTGGACGGCATCACCGAATACACGGTCAGCAGCCAGGACCCGGAAGTCGAGAACACGCTGCGCCGCGAGCGCGCCAACGGTGAGCCGCTGTCGATCATGGACCAGCGCAACAAGGGAATGGCGCGCCGCATCGATGCGCATCCCGAGCTGAAGGATTTCTATAACGAGAACGACGAGTTCACGGTCACCAACAAGGAGCGCAACGCCTACCAGGAAAAGATCGCGGGCCTGGAAGACTGGGAAAAGGCGCTGCTCAAGGAAGGCAAGCACCTGACCATGGTCGACTTCTCGAACAAGGGCGGGCTGGTGATGCCGCTGATCGTCGAGATCGAACTGAAAAGCGGCAAGAAGGTCATCGAGCGTATCCCGGCCGAGGTGTGGCGAATGTCGCCCAAGCAGGTTACGAAGCTGTTCGTCACCGACGAGCCGATCGTGGGCCTGACCCAGGACCCGTTCTGGGAAACCGCCGACATCGACACCAGCAACAACAGCTGGCCACGCAAGGCCACGCCGTCGCGTCTTGAACTGTTCAAGACCGAGCGCGATCCGGCCAATCTGATGCGCGACGCGCGCACGCCGTTGAAGGCCGCCCCGGCGCCGAAGGCGGCGCAATGACGCTGCGCGGCTTCAAGGGACTGTGCCTGGCCCTGCTGCTGTGCGTGAGCACAGCGGCCAGCGCGCACCGCTTCCACTTCGGCATGACCGATATCACCTACAACGCGCGCACCGGCAGCACCGAGATCGTCCACACCTTCACGGCGCACGATATCGACGCCCTGCTCCTCACCCTGCACAAGCGCCAGTTCGACCTGAGCGAGCCCGCCGACCAGACCGTGCTGCGCAAGTACATCGAGCAGCACTTCTGGCTCGCCGCGAAGGACAACAAGCGTCTGAACGTCACATGGGTCGGCATGACGGTCGACGCCAACAGCGTCGTGATCTACCAGGAAGTCGAGAACACGCCGCTGTCGCGCGCGGCCACGATCCGCCAGGACGTGCTGATCGACCTCTTGCCCGAACAGGTCAACACCGTCAACCTCAACGAGGGCAAGGCCGTCCACTCGCTCACCTTCACGCGCCAGGCGCCCGAGCAACCGGCGCGCTGACGACGATTGACTTTTGAGGGCGCGCAGCCTGTAATACGGTCATCCTCTCGTCACAGGACGACCGCCATGCCGCTTCGCGCACTGCTCGCCATCGTCTGGATCAGCACCGGCATCTTCAGCTTCTACATCGCAGCCTTCTACGGCGGCGCCATCCTCGCCGGCACCCTCGACAAGGACTGGAACGAGGTGCTACCCGCCTTGTATGCGCCTGACGCGCTGGCCGCCGCTGCGATGATCGGCATGCACTTCATCGCCGGCGCCGCTGTGCTGCTGCTCGGCCCCCTGCAATTCATCACCTCGCTGCGCACACGCCATCCACGTTTTCACCGCTGGACCGGGCGTGTGTATCTGGTCTCCGCCCTGCTGGCCGGCGTGGGCGGCCTGGCCTATCTGGTCTTGAGGGGGGCGGTGGGCGGCATCGTGATGGAGCTCGGCTTCGGCCTGTATGGCGTGCTGACCGTGATGGCGGCCGTGCAGGCCTGGCGCCATGCGGTCGCGCGCCGCCTGGACCTGCACCGCGCCTGGGCGATCCGCCTGTTCGCGCTCGGCATCGGCTCCTGGCTATACCGCATGTACTACGGCATCTGGCTCAAGGGCCTGGATGGCGCCGGCCACACGGGCACCTTCGACGGCCCGTTCGACATGACAATGAGTTTCTTCTTCTACCTGCCCAACCTGCTCGTGGCCGAGTACTTCATCCGGCGCCGCTCGCCGCCCGTGTTTTCCGTGCCGCGTCGCGTGCTGGGCCAGGCCGGCATCGCCCTGCTGGTGCTGGTGCTGCTGGCGGCAACCTGGCTGTTCGCGTATGCCTATTGGCTGCCGCATATCGGTCGCCGGCTGGCCCCGCTGTTTGCCTGATCTGGCGCATCCTGCATTCGGCGGGGGCCATCACCTGTAAAGATGAAAGGTGCTACGCTAACGGGATGACTACACCGCAACTCCCTTATCTCGCACCGTCGCAGCTGACGGATGCCTTGCGCAGCACCGGTTACGCCGTCCTGCGTCCACGCGATGTCGCCCAGCTGGCCGGCTGCAGCATCGAAGAACTCGATACGCTGGTGCCTAGCTGGGACCAGCTCGAACTGGATGAATACCTCAAGGACGGCGGCCGTTACCGGCGTCGGCGCCACTCCTGCTTCATCGACGACGGCGCCGCACTGACGCAGACGCCGCACCGCGCGCACTGGCAGCCGGTTGAATACAACGCCCTGCACGGCGGCATGCACCGCCTGTTCGCGCCAATGGAAACCGCCACGGTCGCCAACCCGGCCTGGGAACGCCTGCTGCGCGCGCTGGGTAGCGTGTGCTCGGCAGCGGCCGGCGCGCAGCCCTGGTTCGTCGAAGCGCACCAGTTCCGCATTGATACCGCCGACGGCATCGGCCGTCCGACGCCCGAAGGCGCACACCGCGACGGTGTGAACTTCGTGGCCGTGATGCTGATTGGCCGCCAGAACATCAAGGGCGGCGAGACGCGCGTGTTCGACGCCGACGGTCCTTCCGGGCAGCGGTTCACGATGCTCGAACCCTGGACCCTGCTGCTGCTGGACGACGCCGCAGTGATTCACGAGTCGACTCCGATCCAGCCGCTGGGCAAACACGGGCACCGCGATACCCTGGTGCTGACCTGGCGCGCCGATTCCTTCCAGGGCGAAAACGCCTGATCTGATCAACAACGCCAAAAAAAACGCCCGCGGAACCTGAAGGTTGGCGGGCGGGAATCCAATTTTCGGAGAAAACTGGAGGAGACAGTTCCAATATAGCCGCTTTCATTGTGCAGTGCAATACGGTAGAACTACTGGAGTTGTTTCAATAGAGGAAGCGCTCTAACGCAAGCCTGCCAGACATCACTTTTGCGGCGCTGCGCCATTTCCTATTTCTCGTACTTCCCTACGTTCCAGCCACATCTCCGCCTAAATCTCGCACCTTTGATCAAAATCATGATCACTAAGGCCGAATTAGTGTGTGTATTTCTCGCAACATTCAAAACTTCAGGACTCGTCCCAGGCAGGAATCCTCGGAAACGAGGCCGCGTGCACCCCTGTTGGGCTTAGGGGTTTTGCTACACTTTCGTCGCTCTCCTAAAAGTCAGAAATCATGCGAAAAATTCGACATCCCCGTGCGCTTGTCCTCACCCTGGGCGCGGCCGCACTGTGCGCTGTGTTTGCAATTGCCACGGCGGACCGCGCCACCGCCAAGGACGAGAAGGCGGCGCCCCGTCCCGCCCTGAGCGTCACCACGGCCCGCCCCGCCACCACGAACCTGCCGATCAATCTCACTGCCAACGGCAGCATCGCCGCCTGGCAGGAAGCGATCATCGGGAGTGAGTCGAACAGCCTGCGCCTGGCGGAAGTGCGCGTGAATGTCGGCGACGTGGTCAAACAGGGCGAAGTGCTGGCCGTGTTCGCGGATGAAGCCGTGCGCGCCGACATCGACGTCGCCCGTGCATCGCTGCTCGAAGCCCAGGCCAATGCCCAGGAAGCCAAGTCGAATGCCGACCGCGCGCGCAAGCTCGAGAAATCCGGCGCGCTGAGCGCCCAGCAAGTCACCGAATACTTCACCGGCGAACGCACCGCCAACGCGCGCGTGAAGTCGGCCCAGGCCAGCCTCACCCAGCAACAGCTGCGCCTGAAATACACGCAGGTGGTCGCGCCCGACAGCGGCGTGATCTCGGCGCGCAGCGCCACCGTTGGCGCCGTGGTCGGCGTCGGCACCGAACTGTTTCGCATGATCCGCCAGGGCCGCCTCGAATGGCGCGCCGAGGTGGTGGCGCAAGACCTGGGCCGCATCCGGCCGGGCCGCAAGGCCATCGTGCGCGCTGCCAGCGGGCTGGAAGTCGCCGGCAAGGTGCGCACCGTGGCGCCATCGGTCGATCCGCAGACCCGCGTCGCGCTGGTCTATGTCGACCTGCCGCCTGCGCTGGCGGGCAATATGCCGCTGAAAGCCGGCATGTTCGCCAGCGGCCGTTTCGAACTCGGCGCCTCCAATGCGCTGACCGTGCCGCAGCAGTCGGTCATCGTGCGCGATGGCTTCAGCTATGTATTCCGCCTGAACCCGGACAGCCGCGTGAGCCAGGTGAAGGTGACGCTGGGCCGCCGCCTGGGCGAGCGCGTGGAAGTCGTCAACGGCGTGAACGCCGACACGCCGATCGTCGTGAGCGGCGCCGGCTTCCTCAATGACGGCGACCTGGTGCGCCATATCGCCACGCCGGCGGCGCCGCCTGCAGCTGCCGCAGCGCCCCGCACTACCGCTGCCCGCTAGGACGATCGATGAATTTTTCCGCACTGTCGATCCGCAATCCAATCCCGGCGATCATGCTGTTCGTCCTGCTCACCGTGGCGGGGCTGCTGGCCTTCAACGCCAGCAAGGTGCAGGACTTCCCCGACATCGAACTGCCGATCGTGACCGTCACCGCCACCCTCGACGGCGCCGCCCCGGCGCAGCTCGAGACCGAGGTCGCGCGCAAGATGGAAGACGCGATCGCCACCCTGCAAGGCATCAAGAACATCTATACGAGCGTGCTCGATGGCGTGGCTACCGTCACGGTCGAATTCGTACTCGAACGTAACCCGTCCGACGCTGTCAACGATGTGCGCGACGCGGTCTCGCGGGTGCGCGCCGACATGCCGGCCGAGATGCGCGACCCCACGGTCACCAAGACCAATACCGCCGGCCGCGTGGTCTCCACCTTTACCGTGGCCGCTGCACAAGGATCAACCCTGGACGACCAGGAGCTGAGCTGGTTCGTCGACAACGACGTCGCCAAGCGCCTGTTGAGCGTGCCCGGCATGGGAGCCGTCAAGCGCGTCGGCGGCGTCACGCGCGAAGTGCGCGTCGAACTCGACGACCAGCGCATGGCCGCTCTGCGCGTGTCGGCGCTGGATATCTCGCGCCAGTTGCGCAATGTGCAGCGCGAGGCGCCGGGCGGGCGCGGCGATGTCAGCGGCGTCGAGCAATCGGTGCGCACCCTGGCCACCGTGCAGACGGCCCAGCAGCTGGCCGCGATGGACATCCCGCTGCCGGACGGCCGCCACGTGCGCCTGGACCAGGTGGCCAGGGTCTCGGATACCGTGGCCGAGCCGCGCGCGCTGGCCGAGCAGGATGGCCGCAAGGTGGTCGCCTTCGAGGTGTTCCGCACCCGCGGCGCCGGCGAGATCGATGTCGCCACCGGCGCGCGCGCCGCGATGGCGCAGCTCGGGACAGAGAACCCCAAGCTGGTGATCAGGGAAGTCATCGACAACTCGTATTCGGTCGAAGAGAACTTCGACGCCTCGATGCACATGCTGTACGAAGGCGCGCTGCTGGCAGTGCTGGTGGTGTGGTGGTTCCTGCGCGACTGGCGCGCGACGCTGATCGCCGCCGCCGCCCTGCCGCTGTCGGTGATCCCGGCCTTCCTCGGCCAGTACCTGTTCGGCTACACGCTCAATATGGTGACGCTGCTGTCGCTGGCCCTGGTGGTCGGCGTGCTGGTCGACGATGCGATCGTCGAGATCGAAAACATCTCGCGCCACCTCCATATGGGCAAGACACCGATGCAGGCCTCGCTCGAAGCGGCCGACGAGATCGGGATGGCGGTCATCGCCACCACCTTCGCCCTGGTTGCCGTGTTCCTGCCGACCGCCTTCATGGGCGGCATTCCGGGTAAATTCTTCAAGCAGTTCGGCTGGACTGCGGTGCTGGCGATCCTGGCCTCGCTGCTGGTGGCGCGCCTGCTCACACCGATGATGTGCGCCTACCTGCTCAAGGCGCCGAAGAACGCCGGCCAGGCGGGGCACGAACAACAGGATGGCGCCCTGATGCGGCGCTACCTCGCCGTGATGCAATGGTGCCTGCGCCGGCGCGGCCTGACGATGCTCGGCGCGGCGGTGTTCTTCGCCGGTTCGCTGGCCCTGGTGCCCCTGCTGCCGACCGGCTTCATGCCACCGGCCGACCGTTCGCAGACGCAAGTGAACGTCGAACTGGCGCCGGGCGCCACCCTGGCCCAGACCCATGTGGTGGCCGAACAGGTGCGAAAGCAGGTGATGCAGGTCGCCGGCGTGAAAAGCGTGTTCAGCTCGATCGGTGGCGGCTCCAGCGGCGACGCCTTCTCGCCAGGCGCCGCAGCCGAAGCGCGGCGTGCGGTGCTGACGATCGCCACCGTCGGACGCGGCGAGCGTGACGTCAAGCTTGGCGTGATCGAGAACGCCATCCGCGAGCAACTGGCCAGCATCCCCGGCGCGCGCTTCACGGTCGGCATTCCCGATGCCGGCACCAAGATGCAACTGGTGCTGCGCAGCGACGACGCCCACGCGCTGGTCGCTGCCGCGCGCCAGGCCGAGCGCGAGCTGCGCAGCTTGAAAGGCATCGGCAATGTCAGCTCCAGCGCCTCACTGGTGCGGCCCGAGATCATCGTGCGTCCCGACTTTGCGCGCGCCGCCGACCTGGGCGTGACCGCGGCCTCGATCGGCGAAACGGTGCGCGTGGCCACCGCCGGCGACTACGACCAGTCGCTGGCCAAGATGAACCTGGACGAACGCCAGGTGCCGATCCGGGTCAAGCTGCCGGACGCGGTGCGCGCCGACCTGGACGCCATCGGGCGCCTGACGGTGCCGGGCGCGAACGGCCCGGTGCTGCTCTCGACCGTGGCCGACATCACGATGGAAAGCGGACCGGCCCAGATCAACCGGCTCAACCGCAGCCGCAATGTGACGCTCGACGTCGAGCTCTCGGGCCGCACGCTGGGCGAAGTCAACGCCGAAGCGCGCGCACTGCCGGTGTTCCAGTCGCTGCCGTCGTCGGTCACCATCGCGGAACTGGGCGACGCCCAGGAAATGCGGCTGCTGTTCGCCAGCTTCGGCGTGGCCATGCTGATCGGCGTGCTGTGCATCTACGGCGTGCTGGTGCTGCTGTTCTCCGACTTCATGCAGCCGGTGACGATCCTGGCGGCGCTGCCGCTGTCGATCGGCGGCGCGTTTGTCGCCCTTTTAATCACCAGCAACGCGCTGTCGATGCCGACCATGATCGGTCTGATCATGCTGATGGGGATCGTGACCAAGAACTCGATCCTGCTGGTCGATTACGCGATCCTGGCGCGCGAAGCAGGCATGAACCGGTTCGATGCGCTGGTGGACGCCTGCCACAAGCGCAGCCGTCCGATCGTAATGACCACCATCGCGATGGGCGCCGGCATGCTGCCGCTGGCGCTGGGCTTTTCGGGCGACCCGAGCTTCCGCTCGCCGATGGCGGTGGCGGTGATCGGCGGCCTGATCACCTCGACTTTACTGAGTCTGCTGGTGGTGCCGGCGGTGTACACCTACATCGACGACCTGGAACACTGGTTCAAGCGCACCGGCCGCAAGCTGCGGCGGCAACCGGCGCCTGCCTGAGCAGGGCGGCGTTCTCAGCGGAGTTCCTGTTGTCAGGCATGCTGCAACGCTTGCCAGATGATGAAGAACTTCGCGCCGCTGTTGGCGGGGCAGTACTTCAAATACTGCTCCCGCAATGGACGGTCCAGCGCGCCGACGATGGCGCCGATGAGCGCCACATCCTGTTCGTCCACGATGGCCTTCGGATGCGCCCAGCGCGGGAGTCCGGGTTCGCGGCCGAGCAGGCATAACGGGATGACGCCCGAGATCAAGAGCGGCAAGATAACCGGCACCAAGTAAGCCCACCAGGGCGACCAGACGACCGCGATCAGACAGGCCAGCAGAAAAGAGCCCAGCACGGTGGCGCCAACGACCTGCTCGCCGCGCCGCTCCAGCCAGTCGGGCGGGTAGCGCATTGCCAGCCTGAGCGCCACGCCATGCAGACTGGCATGGTCGCCACGCGAAATCCGACTGCGCGAAGAGTCCCACATCAGCATGTCCCTAGCCGAGCAACAACGGCAGGACCAGCACTCCCGCCAACAAGACGTTCTTGACATCGGACAGCGGCAGAAAGATCGCCATGCAGAGCGCGGGGATCGCGACCAGCAATTCCTGGCGCTGTGGCGCGCCGGCCTGCAATGCGGCAATCAGCACGAGAACGATGACGCAGGCGATCCAGATCGACCACAACGTATGCGTCATGAAATGTGCGCCGCGCAGTTGCTGCAGGTAAGCGACAGCGGTGCCGGAGGCGATTGCCAGCAGCGCGACCCGGCGCGCCGCTGCCGGCCCTGCCGGCAGCCAGAACACGGCCAGCGCCAGCAGCCACGAGGCGCTCGATGCATGTCCTGCTGGCAAACATTGGCCGGGGAAACTGTTGGCCGGGAAGGCGCCGAACAGGCGCACATAGGGCTGGTCGCCGCCATAGCGCAACAAATCCCACGGGCAATGGGACCAGCTCAGCTGTTTTAGTGTGCTGGTTACGGCCGGTACCAGGATGGCGGCCAGCGCGACGATGCGCAGCTGCAAGCGGGCGAGCGCGCTCAAGCCCTGACAGGGACGGACGACATCGACTACGGCGAGACCGATGAAACCGATGGCCAGCAGCACCAGCAGCCATTTGAGGATGATATGGTTGAAGGTCTCGGTGAGCCAGGCGTGCCGCCACGGAAAGGCGCCACTGCGCGCGTCGAACACCGCATCGGCCAGCGTCAGGTCGAGATCGGTGTAGCGGCCGAGCCACAGGAGCGCCAGCGCGCCGAGCGCCAGCAAGACTGCCAGGCGCCACAGCACGCGCGCCGGCAGCAGCGTCACGCGCAGCGTCTGTTCTCCGCGCATCTCAGGCGCCCCGCACACAGGCATGGAACAGGTCGAGACGCGGATTGAGCACCGCCGTGTTCACATCGAGCATGCCAAGCACCGAATGGAAGACATTGTCGTGCGACAGCGGCTCGCCCCGCCGCGCATTCAGGCAGCGCCGGTCGATGCGGAAGCGTTCGCTGAAGCCGTCCGACATCCACAACATCATCGGCACCTGGGTCTGTTCGCGCGGTGCAAACAGGTAGGGCGTGCCGTGAAGATAAACATTGTTCTCGCCCAGCGATTCGCCATGGTCGGAAAAATACAGCATGGCCGTATCGGCGTCCTGCGCCGCCGCCATGGCGCGCAGGCGGTCGATGGTCTGGCTCAGAAAGTAATCGGTGTACAGGATGGTGTTGTCATACGCCGCCTGGATCGATGCGCGCGAACATTTGTCGAAGTCATTGGTCGTGCACACGGGGCCAAAGCGGCCGAACCCGCGCGGGTAGCGGCTGGCATAGGCGGGGCCATGGCTGCCTTTCTGGTGCAGGACCACCACCAGGTCTTTCTTGCTGCTGCGCAGTAGTTCCGGCAGGCCCGTGAGCAGGCGCTCGTCGTAGCACTCGTCGCCATCGCACAGGGCGTCCTTGCCATTCGGCCTGGACAGGTCTTCATATTTCACGCGCTCGCACACGCCCTTGCAGCCCGAATTATTGTCGCGCCAGATGACCTCGAAGCCGGCATGCGACAACACGTCGAGCAACCCTTCCTGGCCGGCCGCCCTGGCCTGGCTGTAGTCGTCGCGGCCGAAAGCGGAAAACACACAGGGCACCGATACCGCGGTTGCCGTTCCACACGAACTCACGCGTGAGAAGTTGATTAATCCAGCCTGCCGCGCCAGCAGAGGATTGGTGTCGCGCGCATAGCCGTTGAGCGAGAAGCTTGCCGCGCGCGCCGTTTCGCCGACCACGATCACGGTCAGCGTCTTGCGCCGCTGGCCGGCCCAGGCGGCGCCCTTGACCGCGTCGCGGCCCAGCGGAGCGACCACGACCGCGCTGTCCCAGCGGCCGTGCAGATAACCATGCACGGCCTGGATGAAATTGGTCGGCGTCAGCAAAAAGCGCAGTTCGCGATGCTCGCGCAGTGCCGGCGCCAGGCTCTTGAACAGCAACACCAGCAGCGCCAGCGCCAGCAGCAGCGAGCCGGCGGCATTGCCAAAGCGCTTGAGCACGCCTTTCACGCCACTGGGAAACTGGATATGCGCGCGCGCGATCAGCACCGCCGGCAGCACGCCCAACAGACCGATCCGCGCCGCCATCTGCCAGCTGATCAGCTCGGTGGCCTCGCGGGCGTCGGTCTCGAACATGTTCTGGATCATCGCCTTGTCGATCACGATGCCGTAGGCCGCAATGAAATAGCTGGCCGCCGACGCTGTGAGCACCAGGGCGATCAGCACCGGCTTGGCGACATAGCGAAAGCTGGCCAGCGTCAGGCAGGCATTGAAGAACAGGACGACAATCAGGAAGGAGCCCGCCAGCATGGGCAAGCTCGACAATGAGACGCCACCGGCGGCCTCGGTCAACACCGCCCAGAACTTGACGTTGCCTACGCTGGCCAGCAACAGCGCCACGACCAGCACCAGCAGCGGCGCATCGATGCGCCTTGCAAACAGCTTTTCCATCTTCACCACCCTTGTCGGCATTGCAGCGGACTTCGCTACATGTCCTCAAGGATAGAAAGTGGCGCCTCACGCCATTGTCAAGCCGGTGTCAGGATTGCGTGAAGGATGCTGAAAAATCGATCGTGAAGCGGCTGCCGCCCTGTGCACGGCCGGCATACTCGAGCGATGCGCCCAGGTATTCGCAGATGCGACTGACCAGCGACAGGCCCAGACCGGTGCCGGCCGAACCGCTCGAGGGCACCTGGAGTGCGCCCACGCCCAGCGTCTGGCGCACCGCATCCGGCAAGCCGCGGCCGGTATCTTCGACCGTGATGCGCCCGGCCTCGATCACCACCGTCACTTCACCCTGCTCGGTATACTGGCAAGCGTTGCGAATCAGGTTGGCGATGGCCGACACGCATAGTTCGGCCGGCGCGCAAACGCTGAAGGACGCATCGCCGACCCAGCGCAGCATCACCGGCTTGTCCGCCACCATGGCCTGGTAGCGCTCGGTTTCGCGGCGCGCGATATCGCTGACCGATACCGGCGCAAACAGGCCGAGCTCGGGCGCGCGCGCCAGTAGCAGCAGCACCGTCACGCACTCGGTCGCTTCCTGCGCCGCCCGGTAGATGCGCTGGGCCGGCGCGCGCATGGCGCGGCTGTCGCCGTTCTCGATCAGGATTTCGGCGGCGCCCATGATGACGGTGAGCGGCGTGCGCAGCTCATGGCTGACGTCGCCCGTGAAGAAGCGTTCGCGGTCGAGGAATTCGCGCAGCTCAGTCGTATGCGCATCGAGCGCGCGCGCCAGCACGCCCAGCTCGTCCTCGCGTTCGGTATGCGGTAGCGAAAACGCGCCGTTGCCGACGCCATCGGCCAGTTCGCGGATCGGCGTGACGATACGCCGCCCGACGAAACGGCCAAGAAATAGCGCCAGGATGACGAAACCGGCGAAGAAGGCGGCGAACATCGAGTACACCAGCACTTCGATATCCTCGTAGTCGCTCTCATGATCGACCACGACGTACGGGCCCTGCGCGTCGGCGCCGGACAGCA
>Ga0265798_10008719_pt1 | contig 12850 bp, 15 predicted proteins | sample P3T30metagenome_FD_192430 | JGI IMG/M metagenome (GOLD analysis project Ga0265798, IMG submission 192430) | Plant litter microbial communities from East Loma Ridge, Irvine, California - P3 T30 | ecosystem: Environmental > Terrestrial > Plant litter > Unclassified | place: USA: California...
CTGGCGGTATTTTTCTAGGGATTTTGGCTCTTGGCAAGCGCACACTAAAGCTTAGAGCTCAGCAGGCGCAAGCCTAATACCACTCGCCCTTGTACCACTTGGCCGAATACCATTCGCGCATACCACCCGGCGGGACGGCGGGCGGCCCGAGGTGCCCAGCGTTGAGCCGGCAGAGCTTCACCTCGACCGGACGGCGGGCATCGTACTCACTGACCTGGCTCAGGGCGAAGTGTGGGGTATAAAATCAGTCCTCCATCAAAAGTAAAAGCCCACCCCCTGCGTTAGGGAGTGGGCTCAAAACCTTTGTTGCACAGCGCCCAAACAGGCACGAAAAAGCCCCGGCCGAATAGGCTCGGGGCTGTTACTCAATTTTGGGCAACAAAAGATTTTGGGGGTAACGACCCACATTTGGGCGGAGTGCACTAAAAGTCTGGCCCACAAAAAAGCCTCGGTCAGGGTGGGGACGGAGCTAGAAATCGGGACTTTGCCGTAGTTTGGTAGTAGTTAATTCTACTTAATGCCCACCGAGCGAATGACTCCTCTCATTGACCTGAAAGATATTGCTGGGCTAAGCGCTCCGCTGGTGAAACTAATTGAAACCATTGGCGCGGGTGGTGGACGTGTTTCGGATGGCATTAGCCGAATAGCAAATGTCTATCTACTGGCATCGCGGGATGCAAAAAACGAGGCCGAGCGCATTCAGCTAGTAGAGGGAGCCAAAACCAAAATGCTAGTCGAGCGGACAAAAGAACTGGCTGCTTTGTCTGGCCGCACTGGTTCTCTATTGCAGACAGTTGATATAGCTGGTGAAACCATATCAGCGCATTTAGCTGAGGTACCTGCCGAGCTTCGAGAATTGCATGAGAGAAGCGCTGCTTACTCATCATATCATAACGCTTGGCAGCAACTCAACCGTGAAGCCGTGTTTGGTAATGCTGCTGCCGTGTTAGATGGCGAGAGCGAAGTTGATGCCAATCCTGTTAATCCCACTATAGCCGCACGTATACTAAATATTATTCAGGATATTTCGGACGTTGAGGCGCAAGCTTTATGGGGCAACATCCTTGCTGGGGAGGTAAAAAAAACTGGCTCTTTTTCGCTACGTACATTGGACGTTCTTAGAAACCTAGATGCTCACGACGCCCAGTTATTTAAAAGGGTTGCAGACTTTGCTATACGTAGCCAAGAGTCTTGCATGATTGCATTTACACCGATGGGGTTAAGTAATAATATTATTGACAAATACTATAAGTTTTCTTACGCAAACCTATTAGAACTAACAGATAGTGGATTAGTAATTCCTGGTGACCATGGCATACGTATTGGTATACAGCTAGCACAGCAGGATATGATTATGAAGATTTTTCGTATGGCCGACCAAGTTATAGTGCTTGAGAGCGAAACGTCGACTCACAAACAGGCCACGGTCTTTGTCTTGTCACCTGCGGGCAGTCAGCTATACAAACTTATCGCTGTAGAGGCTAAATTTTCCCGCGAATACTTACGCGATTTTACTGCACCTCTCCGTAGCCAAGGGGTGCGAATAAAGTATGGGAAATTCATTGCAGAATTACCAGATGGAAGTTTTACTTATGAATTGCCATTGCAGGAGCTAACCGACTAATCCGGTTTATAAAAAGCCCCCGACCAACCGGCCGGGGGCTTTTTTCATTTCTGCTTGCGAGGCTGGTACTCTTGGCTGGCCTCGTCAGGGTCAGTATCGGCAAAGTCATCAGCAAACTCGCCCTGGCTGCCCTCGTCGTAGTCGGGGTCAGCGAAGTTTTCATAGTCGGGGTCAATAGCGGCCTCGTCGTAGGTGGGGGCTTGGTCGTAGGTGATGCCAGCAGCTTCATCGAAGTCGGGCACGTCGGGGGCGGTGCGGAGGGTTTTCATAAGCAGTACGGATTTAGGTTACTGCTAATTTAGGTGGGACTAATTTAATTGGCAAGTGGGGGCGTGAAAAAGCCCCGGCCTTGGGGGCGCGGGGCTTTGAATTAGCTTGGGCGTTCTTTGACTATACTCTCTGCTTCTAAATTAGGCAAGCTCTTATCCACTCTGTCATCATTGATACAGATAGTGAGCATGTGCGTTCTACCTAAGTCTGAAGCTAGAAGGATTAGTAAAAGCGTATTCTCTTTAGTAGAATCGGAATGAGCTTTTATCGCATACCCACGGAATCTTTGACAAAATTGTTTTTGAGCCTCAATTTTTGTACCTGTCGATTGTTCTTTTCCAACTATAAAGTCAGATTGATTGATTCCGATGGCGAATGAATCCAAAAGAGTCATGAAGTGATTATTTAATTATAACAGATTGTTTGTTTTTTGCAACACAAATACCATCTTTTACTATGTAGCAATCAACATAGTGAGGGCCTTTGAAAGAAGTGACTTCGCTAATAGCGTTATTGCCCCTATCAATAGTGCCTCGAATACTATTTCGTTTTTGCGCTTCTTCGCCACGATTTAGAACTTTCCAATATACTTGGTATGGTTCGGGGACATTGCAATAATCTATGGAAAATCGAATGCTTCTATTGATACCTACTCTGTTGCCCTGCTTACTTAGAGTAAATTCCCTAAACCCAGCTTTAGGTAAAGCCCTTGCCTTAACTCTCAAAATGTAGTTTGGATTTATTCTAAGCTCAATTCCTACGTCCGCAAGTTTTTGCTCTGTATTATTATAGGCAATAGGAGAGAAGCTTTTTGGCTTAATCCGTGGAGCCTTAAATGAATCGCCAAATAGTGATTGCCATTTCTTAAGACTTGAATTAAAATCGGTATCTACATAAGCGTCGTTAATCTTGTCCGCATAGTGAATCATCCATTTGCGGAAATTACTATAACCATCTTGATTCCACCTATCGCTGAAGCTTTCGCCAGTTCCGCTAGGGTCAGCAATCGTCGGTAAAAAGCTGTACATGCTAACGTAGGAACTGAGTTTATTCATAACAGTTCTTAGTGTTGATGGCAAGTCCTTATAACAATCAGGGTCTTCTAACAAAGCTGCATCATTAATCTGCTGGCATAGAAGCACATTAAGGATGATAGATTTTACGGCAAAGGTTGATTTGAAATTCCTGAGATATTTTAAAAGTCTGATTACTTTAATAGCATTATCATTTGTTATCCTGTTTTTCTCATCAAGCCACTCATTATATGCTTCAGGATTTGTTAATTCAAATAAGTTTTTATGACGGTTAGTGACATATTTATCATCATGTCTTTCAAGGTATGGTACTACATCTATATGGAAATCTCCAGTGTAGTTTACTACAACACACCTTGTTTTTCTGCTAACCATATCTCGGTATATCGCACTGCCTCTAAAAGCATTATAAACCTGCTGCACATAGTCTGATGCTTGCCAATCCTCAAACTCTACTAATTCAAAGAGCAGGTCGGCATCAAATTCATTGCTTTCTGTAACTGGTCGAATAATTGTCTTGTGCGCGTAAGAACCTTGAGGGATTATGTCGAGATAATTATTCTCGAAAAGCTCGTGCCCTTTTAGAAAATTAATTATGCTTTCTACTCTTTGGTCAAGGAGATTGATTCTTGATTGATTTAGATTCACTTCTTCTTCAAGAAAGCTATCAAAGTATTCTGTGAATTTCATGGATTATGAATTTATACTTAGGGTGTATTTATACGTGTCTTGAAACCGGTCATAGATTAATAAGGCGGGCTGAGCATCTCTCATCAATCCTCTGCCACAGACTATGGCTGCTGAGACTGGAATGGCGGCAAAGAAGTGTATTTGCTTTGCTAGCTTATTTGTTACCTCAAGTTCGCTTAAAAACCAATGGTAAATCTTCGAAAAATTTAAAAGGGAGTGATATGACTCCAGTATTTCTCTATTAGGCGTAACTCCCTTTGGTCTTATTTCAAATATATTAAAGCTTTTATCTATATTTTCAGGTAGCTGCTCTATTGCAATAGGGGCGCTTAGAGAAATCAGTAAAGCTACGTTTTCGCTTACTGATGAATGTTGAAGCTTATTAATTTCGAAATCAATGGGCTGTGCCTCTTCATTCCAAACCCAGGACTCGGTGTCGCCTCGTTGTTTCTGGTAAATGTCGGTAGGAATCTTATCGCCTATCTTATACCCTAGGTAACTGAGCAACGGGATTCGAGCAAGCCCAAACACAGATAAATGCCTTATTTGACCTTTTGCAAGCCCTTCATTAATCTTGCTTACTTGCTCATCAATAGTATGCTTACCTAACTCCCAATGAGCTTCCCAGGATTTTTCTGGGTCAGGAAACCTTGCAGTATCTATTTCCAAATCTTGGCCATCCAAAGCCAAAGGAAATCTAGGGTAGCGTCCTCGTTTAAGAACAACAGCAGCCGCATGCTGCCGAGAGACTTCCACCTTAGTGCCACGGATAGGGCCTAGCATCCTTAGCACAACTGTTTCTTGGTCTTCTGCTAATCCAGTCAGAAACTTAATTCTAGCCTCGTGCTTGCTCTTACGCTCTCGCAACCGTTCAACTGTAAAGTCCCCTATGAATTTGTTGTTGTCGATTACACTATGATGGTCTGCGCAAAGTAGCATCAAATTAGGTGCATCGTTACGCTTTTCCAACGGTAAGGAGTCTTGCCCTCTGGGAGACCCAGGAGTATCATTCCACCCCACGATATGAGCTCTTTCTGCTAGATTTAAATCTAGAGCGAAGAATTCGTCATGTAACAGGTATTTGTTGCAAAATTCACAACGTCCGCCAGCCATAACCCATAAGTCCAGTGTCTCGAGATTTTTGATACTTGGCCTAGTTAGCTTGTCGCCTGTTGGCTCTGAAACAGAGTTCAAGTCGTTCGCTGGCTTCTTCTTGGGCTTTTTAGCCCTATCAGATGAGTTGTCTTTAGGAGTCGCCATATCAAAGGAGATATAAGAGGAGGAGATTGAGGCGACCAAGCTACGAAAAAGCCCCGACTACCTAAGTAGCTGGGGCTAATACAGTGGGCATTACAAAATGGCAGCCAGCCGTAGGGGTTAGTGTCAGGATAAAGCCCCAAAGCAGTTGTGCACCCCACGGCCTGCCCCTGCGCGGGCACGCTGCTTCATGAAGGTAGTCAGTGGCTTTTTATAAAAAAAACACACTCCTCCGTCCCGCGCTCGGCGGGGGAGTGTTTTGGGGTTATGCTGTGGTGGGTGAGCTATTTCTTATTAAGCCCTAGCATCTCAACCACATACTCGCTACGGCCGAGCTTGGCTGCTCTAGCTAGTTCGCCAAGCTTTTCATACTCGGCATCGGTAAAGGAAAGGCTGTGCCCACGCTTGATACGCTCAGGGTCTTTGGTGGGGCGACCGATGGCGGCCTTTGGTTTGTCTTTCATAGCGAGGGCAAAGATAGCTTAAAATTTCTATTTTCTTGATTAAGAAAATATTTTTTAAATTCTTTGCTTAATAGTTTTCTTAATGAAGAAAAGGGTGTATATTTGTAATGTTCAAACGGAACAAGCCTAGCCAGTAGCAACGCAAAGAGGCCGCCCCTTGCAGGGGGCGGCCTCCGATATAGCACCTGTTTCAGCAGGGCTACTAGCTGGGTTCTCTCAAACCCAATCACCCCACAAAAGTACATGACAACTCATGTATCGGGCCAAGCCGCTACCCTAGCCGTCGCCCAAACTCTCACCGCCCACCGCCGCGCTATCATGGATATGCTGGTCGGGTCGGAAGTTATCACCACGGCCGAGTACGACACGGCCATGCAACGCACCCTGGCTTGCCAGGACGTAGCAGTACTACAACGTTGGTACCGCAACACGGTCCGCGAAATTGCCCGCCGCGAAGAAGCGGTGGGCATGGTCGGCGGCCAGCCGGTGGCCTATGCCACGGCCGAGCAGAAAGAGGAAATCATTCGCCTCTGCAATACCCTCTGGATTCTGCGCAAGGAGAAAACGGCGGCCCTGCTCAAGCTGCCCCGCTTGGATAGCGCCGGGGCCACGGCCCTCATCGGCGAACTGTGGGCCAGCATCCTGCACCGCCAGGAGCGGGCGGCCGAGGGCCACGCCGAGGCTAGTCACTCATTCGCGGACGCTGCTTAGCCCCTGTACCGCGATGAAACCGCTAACCTATCACGAACAGGTAGCCGCCCAGTGCGGCTACCCAGCGGGCCTATTTGGCTATAGCCCCGGCGAGCGCGAGTACTGGCACGAAGACCTGCCCTGGCTGGCCCGCCTGCATAACCCGCAGTACTACGGCCTCGACCCCGCGCAGGCGGCGCAGGAACTCGACCAGCTCCACGGCATTTTCGTCACCTGGAACGAGAACATGGCCCCGCGTTTTCGCGCTGGCTCAGCCCTGGCGGGCAAGCCCGTCGAAGTGGGGGCAGCCCTTAGCCCTGGCGATGTCCTCATTTGGTGGGGGCCGGGCGAGGCAGCCGACTGCTTTGAGATTGCCCGCGTGGTGAAGCAGGAAACGAGCTTTCTGCGCCTGGCCTACGACAACGGGGGCTACGCCCGCAAGCTGGCCTGGGTGCCGGGCACCGTCCTTTCGGAGCGGCCCGTGTACCGCGTGACGCATTACTCCACCACACCCTACCTGAGCCTATGAGCCAGCTCACTTCTTCGCCGGGCTTCCGGCCGGAACTCGGCTTGCCCTGGTTCACGCGCAGTATGCAGGGCTTGAGTCCTGAGCAGGTGGCGGCCAAGAGCAAAGGGCTGCTGTCGTTCTGCTTCGACACGGCCGACATGGCCCCCGCCTTCCCGCCCGGTACGTGCGTGGCACTGCGGCCCGTAGGGTGTCTGTGTAAAATAGAGGTCGGCAAGGTGTACGTGGTGCTCGATAAAGAGCAACGGCTGTTGGCCGTGGGACGCTTGGCGAAAGCCGAAACGCCCACCTTTCCCGGCTACGGCCTCGACCTGACGCTGACGCATGACAGCAACGGGGCTGAGGTGCTAACCGGGTGGCGCTGGCCGCAGCCGGGGGCGTTTCTCTACGCCCTAGCGTACTACGGAACGGTAGCGATTGAGGCGTTGTGATGCAGCGCCAAGCCTGGATTGCCCAGCAGCACGGCCGCAAGGCCGTGCTGTATGTGGTGCGGGTGTATACTGAGGGGGAAAGCTTTTATAAGGTGGGGGTAACGTTTGACTTACCCCGCCGCTTTTCCCGCCTCAAGACGCTGTATAAGTGGCGCACCATTGCCCGCTTTAGTTCTTGGAACGCTGGGCAAGTATTTGACTTGGAGCAGCGGCTACACGCTGAGTTTTCAGCCCTCAACTATCGGCCTGCGGCCAGCTTTTCAGGTTTTACCGAATGCTACTCGGATACCGCCCCGTTGCTGGCGGCGCTGCCTGCGGGCACTTTCTTTTTGAAAAATACGGAAACCTTAATTTAACTTTCAGTCATGCCAAAGAAGCTGACACAGGCGGAATTTTTGGCGAAGGCCGTAGCGGTTCACGGGGTGGGCCGCTACGACTATTCGCAAGTGGTGTATAAGGGTGATAGCATCAAAATAGAAATTGTCTGCCCTGAGCATGGATTGTTTGAGCAAAACCCTAGTAGGCATTCGGCGGGTGCGGGCTGCCGCACCTGCGGCAACCTCGTCACGGCAAAGTCAAAGCAGCGTGGGCAAGATTATTTCATTCAGCGCGCTCAAAAAGTGCATGGCGGCAAATATGACTACTCGCAGGTACAGTATGTTTCCCAAAGGGGCCGAGTAAAAATTAGCTGCCCCACTCACGGCGCTTTTGAACAGTCTATGGGGAATCATATAAGCAATAGGCGGGGCTGTCCCTCTTGCGGAAAGATTAAGCAAACTCAAACAGCTAATGAACTAAGCCTAACTACTGCTGATTTTATTAAAAAATCAATTTTAAAGCATGGCCTAAGATATGATTATAGTAAATCCGTTTGTAAAGGCAGAAACAAAAAAGTTATAATTATATGCCCTGCACATGGTGCATTTGAGCAGGTTGCATTTCGGCATTATTTTCAAGGGAATGGCTGCAAAGCCTGCGCTCACGAACAACTTTCTAGGCAGGGGCAACTTGGCTGGGTTGAGAGAGGCAAAGGCAGGGCGGGTGTTCTATACTTTTTAAGGGTATATCTGTTTGATGAGCAGTTTTATAAGGTCGGAATAACATATCAGTCCGTTTTTGAAAGGTATAGACCCAAAGGCGCTCTGGGCGCATATAATTACGAGGTGCTAGCTGAATATAAATCGGATAACCTTTTGGCTATCTACGGATGGGAACAAAGTATTATTGAATCCTTCGCTCATCTTCGTTATTATCCACAAAAGGCTTTTGGTGGCATGACTGAATGCTTTTCAAGCGCCGATGAAATATTAAATATTTTTCCTCTCTAAATAAAAAGCGGCCCTAGCTTTATTAGCTAGGGCCGCTTTTTTCTTTTAACCAATCAATGGCTCGGGCTTGCGCTCCAACCAAATCAACTCATTGCCACCAGGCCAAATATCGTAGTGCTCTAAGTTAAGGCGGTTCCTATACAATTCAAACCTCTTGTCAAAAGGAAAGGGATGCTTTACACGGTGGACAACTACATCTGGCTCTTGGTGTTCAAGAAACAGGTTTTTGAGATGAAAAACCTCATCCCAAATCATATCTCTTTCTTCACGAGCCAGATACCGAGCGTTACCAGTCGTCTCGCTTCCCCGCAGATGGAGGCGAAATATGCTTTCGTAATAATTGCGATTATCAAGATGTGCATACCGCTCTTCGTTTAGTTCAAAGCTCTGCGTAAGCACATCGAGACTAGGATGAATGTGGCTTAAGTCGCACTCCAAATAGGACTCATATTTACCAAAATCCTGAATAACCCTCTTACTGCGACTGCTCACGCTGAACATTACTGAGAGTCGGGTGGAAATCTGCGGCCGTCTTGCCGGTTGTCTTGTCTGGTCCATACAGGTCTTGCATAGCTCGCCGTGCCCCCTGTCGTCGCGCCAGACGCAACATCGTCTCTTCAAGCTCCTGGGCTTCACGCAGATTTTCTGCGGCCTCTTTAGTAGTCTGCCGAGCTGATGCCAAAAAGTTGCTAACAGCTTCGCTAGCCGTGCGGAACGTACCTATAGCAATAGGGCGAGCAGCTCCACCATACATAGAAAAGTCTCCTGCCGCAGCACTTCCTACATTGAACCCCCCCATATACTTACCGCCATAAGTATGAAGGCTGAAAACCTCGTCAGCCCAATTAGCACCAAATGAGGGGTCAATTTCCAGTCGATAAGGTGGACTAGAGACTGAATGAAAGTGCATATAATCGTGCCAGGAGCCAATTCCTTGATTATAAGACAGTCCGGCCAAGAATTCTAGGCCGCGCCCAAGCGGAGCAGCGCCCAACTCATTATTGGGACCGCTTCCAGGGTTACGGCCACCCTTGCCAGGGGTCTGCGTTTCCTTTTCTTGTGCCATACTATTCTAACCTTGAATTTAATTTGATTTTTGATGTCGTAGTCATCTTAAAAGCCTGAGGCAGGGCGATAAGTTTCCTAGGTAGCTAGGCAGGAATAATGCCGCATTGCGTTATCTAAAACTCGCTTACGATACTAATATAGAGACGGGTGCGATATGAGCTGCGAGCTGGTTATTTTGGCAGCATGAAAATTTTCTACTGCTGGGCAGGCTGCTGGCATTGAGTATCGGTGCTCAGCACCTAAAAGCCCTTAACAAAACCAGGCAGCGCTCGCGTCAGGATTGCCGGCTAGGCAGGCGGTAGCTCATGTAAGCGCTACCACCATTCCCCCGCATACCATTCTAGCGCGCTCCATTCTCTTAGCCCACCCGGTGGGATTGGCGGCGGTGGCAGATGCTTATTATTAAGGCGAATCAATACTATTTCGGTGCTGCGCCGTGCGTCGAATTCCGACACCTTGCTTAATAAAAAGTAATCGCCAAAATCCTCCAACCAGATTGGGCGTGAATAGTCTAGTTCAACTATATCCTGAGCAGTCAGCCTAAAGCGTTCGGTAAGCACCCGCGTTTCGTCTAAACAGGCGCGTAAATCCTGCCAATACTCAGTCAGCACAGTTTTATTTAGCTCTAGGCTCAGGTCAGGCCCATCGAAGTAGTCAGCTGTGGTGATGAAGCCCGCCAGCACGGCGGCCGTGTTGTCGGTGGCCGGCTCCATGATGAGTTGGCCGGTAATATCCGGCCCTGACGCTCGTAGAGTAAGGCGCGGCTCAGCCTTGATGGTTGAGTAAGCAATGGGCTTTGTGCTCAAATCTTGCGCCCCAAAGTTTAATATCTTGAGCAGGCCAGGCGCGGCCGTGCTGACCTCCGTGGCTGCGAAGGGCAACACTGCCATTTCGTAGGTGGGGCGCAGCACCTCATCCAAAATTTTAATTTCCCCATCACCGTAGCCGTTTTTTACGTTCTCGTCTTCTTTCCATTTGAGGAAGTTAAACTGGCCGTAGTCGCCCAGCCGGTAGGCTAAATTTCGTTCAGGTGGCCGCCCGCGCACGGTGGCGGCGTCTCTTTTTGCTGTCCAATTAAGTGCTTCGCGGGTGTGCCATAGTGGCCGATTTCCTGGACTAAATCGCAGGTGTGAGGTGTATGCATCCGTCTGGATAGTAAGGCCAAGGGTGAGCATAATGGATTTTAAAAAATCCAATTGCTTCATGTCCGGCAGCCACTCATTCAGTTTTACAAGCCCGTTTGGTGGAAAGTCAGGCAGTAGTTCAACGGCAAAGCTTGACTGGTTGAGCAGGGCGCGGGTGGGCGTAAGCTGCGTGTAGGCTACATCGCGTCCGATGCCCACCAGCCAAAACGGGTCGAGTGGCCCAGCGCTGGTTACGCCATTTTTCCACTCGTCTCCTTGCCAAAAAAGCTCTACCGTGTCGCCGGGCTTGAGCAACCAACGTTCAAGCTTTGGGGTGAACGTGTGAGTTTGATAATCGAAGTTGCTATTTCGCAGTTCCTCTTTAGCAATCTGGTTGCCCTGCGCGTCGTGCACCGGGCTGCCATTTATGTAGAGCAGCACCTTGCAGCTAACCTCGCCAAAACCGGGAATGTCGTGGCGGGAGCCAAAGCGCAGCGCCACGGTGCCCGTAATGTTGTAATAGCCGAGCGTGCTAACAGTGTAGCGGTAGTTGGTGTAGGTAGCGGCGGTGGGGCCACGGTAAGGCTTAGGGGCTAGGTAATCAAAGGGTAATTTTTCGGCTGAAAATTCGGTTTGGTGGGCAATGCCGGGCAGCCTATTGGGCACTGTGGGGTCATACTCAATTGTTACGCCCGCTTTGAGCGCCCGCGCACTTCGATAATCGTCTGAATAGGTGTAGGGATTGGCGGCCGGGATAGTCAATGCGGCAAATAGCGGTTCATTTCTCAGGTCGTTTGAGGTGAATCCGGCATCGGCTATGATTTGGTACAGGACAAGCCAAGCCGCGCAGGACGGGTAGAGCGTGTAGGGGTCTACTAATTGTAAATCAATGGGCTTGCCGCGTTCACTCAACAAATACCCCCACCCATTTTGCTGCCAGTGGGCATAGGGCAGTCCGGTCAGGATGTTGGCGGGCGTCCAATTATGGTCGAAGCGGCTCAGGTCGAGGTCGGCCAGCGTCTTATCGCCCAGCGCCTCGACCAGCCGCTTGTTGCCGCCGATGAGTTGCAGCTTGTAGCGGCCCTGGGCGTAGCCCTTGATGAGCAGCGTGGCCAGCGGCAGCGTCTCCACCCCGCCCGAGGTGAGCACGGCGGGCACGCGCTTATAGGCCGCGCCCTGGGTGGGCTGGCTGGCGGCCGCGTGGCCCAGCAGCTGGTGATTCTTGGCCGTGGCGGGCACGCTGAACTCGGGCGAGTAGTCGGACTGGATGGTGTCGGGCCGGGTGCGGTCGTTGGCCTGAAACGAGGGCAGCAGCTGCGTCTCGTCGTCCAGGTCCAAAGCCTGGCGATGGCCGGCTACGTCGAGCAGGATAGCGTTGGCGGTAGTGCTCATTCTTTGTCGAACGGTTTAGTGATTCGCCCACGCAATACTTCGCCTATAGTCTCAAGCAGCAATACCATGCTCAGTGAAGCGTGCCAAGTGGGGTGCTGCACGTGGTACTCAGCCAGTATGCTTCCGCCGAGTATGTGCAACATGGACCAGGCTAAGACAATGCGCCCAATGCGCTCTGCTATCTTTTTAATCATTGCCCCTGCGCCCACTCGTGCATTGCTACTTGAAACGATAGTTGCACCTCATTCTTGGCCACGCCCAGCCGCCCCACCTCACGCGAACCGCGCTCGACGAGGATGGCCACCCAGTCACCACCGGGCACGAGCTGCGCCCAGGCCTGCGGCGAGCGCCAGAGCGTGCGCAGGCCGGTCAGCAAGGCATCGCCCTTGAACACGCCACTGCTGGCTTTGTATGTCTGGTAGGCCTGGCCAGGGTCGCTGTAGCGCAACTCACTGGTAAGTGCCTCGCGGTACTGCTGGCCGTCGCTCACGGTGTCGCCCAGCTGCGGACGGTTTTGGAATACCCAGAAGTCGAAGCCGCCCTGCGGGTTGAGCCACGCCACAGGCAGCGGGTTGAGCGGGCAGGGCAGCGAAACAGCCGATGGGTACACCTCATCTATGCCGCCGAACTTCATGGTCCGAGTAACCAACTTGGCCCGCTTCCAGCTGTAGCCGGTCCAGGTCGGCACAGCCGCAAAGGCAGTTAACAGCGCACCATCAAACAGGAAGGCATCGGGTACGGCAGCGTTTACCGCGTAGCCGTGCTCGAAGAGTTGGCCCGACATCGCCCGTCGCAGTTCGTAGCCGACGTAGCTGTCATCTACGGTTTGGCTGTTGAGGTCGAGCCGGTAACCGCCATAGCCATCGGGCGCGCCCAGCGCCGGGTGCAGGTACGGCCCGAGCACGAACGTGGCGTAGCCATCGGGCCCCACGGTGGCCCGCAGCCGCAACGG
>Ga0265798_10008723_pt1 | contig 12848 bp, 13 predicted proteins | sample P3T30metagenome_FD_192430 | JGI IMG/M metagenome (GOLD analysis project Ga0265798, IMG submission 192430) | Plant litter microbial communities from East Loma Ridge, Irvine, California - P3 T30 | ecosystem: Environmental > Terrestrial > Plant litter > Unclassified | place: USA: California...
GTTTTCAGCGAACGATGAAAATGCCCCTGTATTAACCTCCATCTACCATAGCGCTTCGGGGACGCAACGGGATTTTTGGGGATTGGACGGATTTCACCGCAATTTCGATGCTCAGTCTGGGGGGATTTGCGGGCAGACTGGATGTGAAAGTGCTGCCGACTGTTTTGACTACTGGGGATATCGGGGGATGAAGTGCGGAAGCTTCTCAGATGGTCGAAGCCAACGCACGCCAGATGTTACTAAGGGGTAACGCTCTCCCCTCCCTGGAAAAGGGGGGTCGGGGGTGGGTCGGGCCGATCGCGCCACTCGCGTTCAGGTATGCGGAAACCAACCCACCCCCAGCCCCTCCCTTCCAGGGAGAGGAGCAAGGAGGCAGCAGATTACTGCGCGGGTGCCTGCGCGTTGGCGCTTGGCGCCACGCCCATCTCCGCGAGCGGCTCACCCGCTCCGGCGGCTTCGGTAACGTTCGAGACGCCCATGTTCGCCACTACGTTCGCCTGCGCGGTACCCGCGGTCGCGACCGGCCGTTCGCGATTCGTCGAGCCGATGATCGCGCTCGCAAGACCGATCAGCAGCACGACCGCGGCGAGGCCGATCATGCCGACCTTGATGCGCTGCATGGTCTGGGAAGGTTCGTGGGGTAACTTCATCTTGCCCTACCTCGATACCCGACTACCGCGCTTCTGTCGATTCTCGGGAACCATACCGCTCAAGCAAGGCCCTTCGCCTGACGCCATTCGGGATCGTACAACGTCGAGAGATAGCGGAAGCCGGTATCACACAGGATCGTCGCGATCCGCTTGCCGGGTCCCAGGTGTTTGGCCAGCGCCACCGCGCCAGCGACGTTGATCCCGGACGACAACCCGAGGCAGAGCCCTTCCTCGTCGAGTAACCGTCGGACCCACGCATACCCCTCCCGATCGGAAATCCGGAACTGCGTATCGATCGGCGCCCCCTCCAGATTCGCGGTGATACGCCCCTGCCCGATCCCTTCGGCGACCGAGGAGCCTTCCGACTTCAGCTCCCCGTGCGCGTAATAGTTATACAGCGCCGCGCCATGCGGATCGCTGAGCGCGATGCAGACGCTTTCGTCCTTCGCCTTCAGTCCGAGCCCAACCCCGGCGATCGTGCCGCCGGTGCCTGCCGCGCAGGTGAAGCCGTCGATCCGCCCGTCCATCTGTGCCCAGATCTCCTCGGCAGTCCCGACGATATGCGCGCGGCGATTGGCGGTGTTGTCGAACTGGTTCGCCCAGATCGCACCCGGTGTCTCCTCCGCGATCCGCCGCGAGGTATGGACGAAATGGCACGGCGACGAAAACGCCGCAGCGGGGACCAGGACCAGTTCGGCACCCAGTGCGCGCAAGGTGTCCATCTTCTCGCGACTCTGCGTCTCGGGCATGACGATGATCGTCTTGTAGCCCTTCGCGTTGGCGACGAGCGCGAGGCCGATCCCGGTATTGCCCGCGGTGCCCTCGACGATCGTCCCGCCGGGCTGGAGCAATCCGCGCTGCTCCGCATCCTCGACGATGAACAATGCCGCGCGATCCTTCACCGACGCGCCGGGGTTCGCGTATTCGCACTTGCCGAAAATATCGCAGCCGGTCGCCTCGCTGGGACCTCTCAGACGAACAAGCGGCGTGTTGCCAATCAGGGCGAGCGTGTCGGGTGTCGTATGCATGCGCGCTATGTGGCGTGGTGCCCCGCCCAGAGCAAGCGAGCGAAAGTTTGCACGATTAAACGCCGCCAACGCGAACATCCCAAGCGGATGACATGCTTTTCATGTCGTGTTCATTACAACCAATATATGATCTATGTTAGTAAGTTCGAAACTGGCGGGAGCGGGATGATGGAACAGTATCGGCAAGCTCTGGCCTTGTTGTCGAAAGCGTCAGACCTGATGGAAGCGCTCGGCGACACCTTGATCGCCGCGCATATCGCGACTCCGTTGGCAATGGTCGAAGAACGACTTCAGTCGCAGGATGACGTAGCCAAGCAGGACCGTCCGCTGCACGACTGAGCGCGGACATCTTACCCGTCATACATACTGCCCTATTCGCCGCTATGCGATGGTACCGCAAACCATAGCCCTTGACGCTCCATGCTGCATGCGCGAAGCGAGGTCCCGCTATGAAAATCCTCCCCATGACCGCCGTCGCCGCGCTGCTCGTGCTGGCAGCCTGCAACTCCAAGCCCGCCTCGCCAGAGGTGCTGGACAGCAATCCCGATCCGATGGCGAACACGCTCGCCAACGCCGCGCCGGTCGAACTGCCGCCCGCGATCAAGTCCGAGAAGACGCTGCGCTGCAAGGACAACAGCCTGCTCTACGTGACGTTCTTCCAGGGCGACAAGCAAGCCGTGGTCAAGACTAAGAAGGACGGCCCCGCGACGACGTTGAAGTCGGACGTTGCCGGTTCGCCGAAGACCGCCGAGGGCGGCTGGTCGATGACCGGCGACGAATCGAGCGTCACGCTGACCGCACCGGGCAAGTCGGCGCAGATTTGCCACGCGTAAGTTTCTACGTTTACGAATGACGAAACGGCCGGCGGATCATCCGCCGGCCGTTTTTCTTTGCACTGCACACCCTTGCCCTCACCGCCTTGGACCGGCACGCTAGTCTGATGGCAACCGTTGCGATCTACAGCCTCAAGGGCGGCGTCGGGAAGACGACGCTTTCGGTGAACCTGGCGTGGTGCGCCGCGACATTGTCGGCGCGCCGGACGCTCCTTTGGGATCTGGATCCGCAGGCGGCGTCGACCTGGGTGCTCGGGGGACCCCATGGAGCCGGGGGTAAAGTCGATCAAGCGCAGGCGATGTTTTCGAAGGACGTCGCGGTCGCCAAGCAGGCGCGGCCGACCGCCTACCCGCATCTCGACCTGATCGCGGCGGACGCATCGCTACGCGGGCTCGACCAGCTATTCCACGTGATGGACAAGAAGAAGCGGCTCGCCAGGCTGCTGGCCGAACTCGCCGGCTATGACCGCGTGATCCTCGACTGTCCGCCGGGGCTGACCGAAACCGCGGACCAGGTGATGCGCGCGGCCGATCTTATCGTCATTCCCGTCATTCCCTCGCCGCTGTCGACCCGCGCATACGACGCGGTGGTCCAGCACCTGGGCGGCCGCACGCCGCTGCTGCCGGTCCACGTGATGGTCGACAAGCGTCGTGCGCTGCATGCGGAGGCGCTGGCCCGCCACCCCGACTGGCCGGTCATCCCGATGGCGAGCAACATCGAGTCGATGGCGGTCAAGCGCGCGCCGGTCGGCGTGTTCGCACCGAAGTCCGCCGCGGCGCAGGCGTTTGCGGACCTCTGGCGCCGGATCGAACACCGGCTCACCGCATGAGCGACGTTTTAGACCCTCAACTCGTGCTTGGGGCCTATTCGGTCGGCGTGTTCCCGATGGCGGACAGCCGCGACGCCGCCAGCGTGTACTGGGTCGAGCCGCGCCGTCGCGCGGTCCTGCCGCTCGACGGGTTCCAGCTCTCGCGCTCGCTGAGAAAGACGATCGCCGCGGACCGGTTCCAGGTCACCGTCGACACCGCGTTCGAACGCGTCGTGCAGCTCTGCGCCGAGAGCGTCGAAGGTCGCCCCGAGACGTGGATCAACGACGGCATAGAGCGGGTCTTCCAGACGCTGCATGCGATGGGGTTCGCGCATTCGGTCGAATGCTGGGACGGCGGCAAGCTGGTCGGTGGGCTCTACGGCCTGTCGCTCGGCCGCGCATTCTTCGGCGAAAGCATGGTCAGCCGCGCCACCGACGCCTCGAAGGTCGCGCTCGCGCACCTCGTCGCGCGGCTGCGGACCGGCGGGTTCACGCTGCTCGACTGCCAGTTCCAGACCTCGCATCTCGCCTCGCTCGGCGCGATCGAGATCGAGCGCGCGGATTACGTCGCGTTGCTAGGCGCGGCACTCGAGGGTGCGCTCAAGCCATCCTCCGGCGCCGGGGCATCCTTCGCAGCCGGCGATTTCCGCGCGCTCGATCGCTTGGCCGGCAAGGCTTCGGCGGGCGGCGCGGTATCGGGGCCGGTCTCCGGGAAGGTCATCGCGCAGCTCTTGGTCCAGACGTCGTAGACCGGATGCTGGACCGCGTTCAGCGCGGGGCGTTCCTTGTACAGCCATCCGGAGAAGGTCCGGCGCCAATGCGCGTCTACGCCGCGCACCAGCACCTGTACGAACGCGCCGGTCAGTTGCTCCTGCTCCCACGGCGCAGTCTGTTCGCACGCACGCAATCGCAGCACGACGTCGCCCATGCGCGTCGCCTGGCCGGGTTTTAGCCGCACTTCGCGGGTTTCGCCATTACGCTTGTTGAGCAGGCCTAGCACCGCGACACGCTGCGCCATCGGTGTGCCGCCATTGGCGATCGCCGCAGCACCGGTATCGATCGTCTCGATCGAGGAATTGCCTTGCTCGTCAGCGCCCGGCAGGTCCTGCTGGACCGCGGTAACTTTCGTCGCGGGCGTGGTGAGGGCGCGATATCCGAACCAGCCGCCGACCGCCAACGCCACGACCAACCCGGCCGCGGCGAGCCAGCGCATGATCACCCTTCGGGCGTCCAGGCTTCGTAATCGCCCGTCGCGGCGGCGCGGTGGCCACCCTTTTCGAGCGCACCGGCAGGACGATAGGCGAGCGCGGTACCGGTCATGTTCGGCACGGCGGGCTTCTGCCAGGCACGGATCGGCGGCAATGCGCGATCGGGTACGTCGTCGACCTGGTGATGCAGCCAGCTGAACCACGCCGGCGGCACGCGGCTCGCGTCGGTCGCGCCCTGGTAGATCACCCAGCGGCGCGGGTTGCCGGCGGTGTCCTTGCCGCCTTCGTAATAGACGTTGCCGAGCGCGTCCTCGCCCTTCTTCGCCATGCTGCGCAAGCCGAATTTGGTGCCGAGGGTGGCGCCGTTCCACCACGTGAAAGTCGATGCGAGAAAGCCCATGACTGGCGCTTACCGCGAGTGGGGGCGGGCTTCAACCTTGATGATGGGGAAGGCGTCGCGCGACCCTTTAAACGATCCTTACCCTGGCGGGGGACGATCGTGGAGTTCGCCGTTTTTACGCTTCTGCCTACAACGGTTCCGCTTCCTTGTTCTCCCGCGAAGGCGGGAGCTCAGTCTGGGTCCCCGCCTTCGCGGGGAAACACGTGGCTGGAATCGTCGCCTAGTCAGATGTCCCACCCCGGCGGAGGCCGGGGCCCAATTGGGTAACGTCGCTAACGAAGCGCTGTCCGACATTACAGCGACCTTCCCAATTGGGCCCCGGCCTTCGCCGGGGTGGTGCCATTGGTCGAACGGTTCGCGCGCCTACTTCGCGCTCTTGTCCCACGTCACCAGATCACCCTCGGCAATCCCCAGTTCCGAAGCGCGGCCGCCCAACAGCTCCAGCACGGCCCCCACCGGCTCCCCTGACGGGATCGGCGCTTCGGAAAACGGCACCGCATTCTCGGCGATCCTCGCGATCGTCCCGTCCGCACGGATGTAGATGATATCCAGTGAGCTCGGCGTGTTCTTCATCCAGAAGTTCGCCACCACCGGCTCGCCACCCTTGGCGGGATACGGCCAGAACAGCATACCGCCGTCGGGCTTCAGGTCGGTGCGGAACATAAGGCCCCGCGCCTGGTCGGCCTCCGTCTTCGCGCTCTCGACCTTGAACGCATGCGTCCCGTTCGCACTCTTGATCGTCAGCGGCAGCATAGCGACCGCGGCCACGTCCGAGTCCGCGCGGCTATTCATGTACGCGACACCCCCGGCGCCGACGCCCAGCGCCAGCACCGCGGCCAACACGGCCTTCGTAACGAACATCATCCCAGATCCTCTTCGACCGCGACGGCAAGCGGCCCCTTACGTCCTTCGACCACGCGCGCGCGGAGCGGCTGGTCGGGCTCGACCGTCTCGATCCCGGCGCGGCGCAGCGTTTCCATGTGGATGAAGATGTCGCTGCCATCGGCACCCCGTACCAGAAAGCCATAGCCCTTCAACCGGTTGAACCACTTCACCGACGCTGCCTCGAACGGCCCCGCCGCGTCGATCATCGCGATCGGATCGATTCGATCGGGCGAAATCGGCGCCCGAACCTGCTCCTCGACCGCGTTGGTCAGATCGATCGAGAGGATCTCACGCGCCTGGAACCCGCGACCGCGTTGGACCGACAGCGTCTCGACGCGCGCACCCTCGGGGAGGCTACGGCGGCCATGCGCCTGCAGGACGGAAAAGTGCACGAGGATATCGCCGACGGTCTCGTCGTCCGCCACCGCGAAGCCAAAACCGCGCGTGACGTCGAACCATTTGATGACGCCGCCGATCGCGCGCGTTTCGGCCGCGCCGACACCCTCGCCGACACCCCCGAGCGTCGTCGTTCCCGCTTCCACTGGCCCCACCTCTACCGGCATGTCAGCACCTGCTGCGTGTCGTTACGCATTGTTACACCCCTGGACGCCTTGCTAGCACGGTTCGTCGCAGTCGCAATGAATCCGTTGCGACGGTCAGTCGAAATCCATCGATTCGGGGCTGTCGGACGGCGGTGCAGCAACAATTTTGCGTGCAAGATCGAACCGGTGCCCCGCCCGCAGCATCGCCGCGAGCTGTTTTTCATGAAGTTTGCGGTCGCCGTCCCCCGTGCCGTAGGGGCCGATTCGCTTGCGTCGTGCGAAGGCAAGTGCCGATTCGACGGCGCGGTCGGCGATCGCGGGCGCGACCGACTCCGCATCGCCCTCATCGATACCGGCCTCGCGGAACGCGCCCGCGACTCGGCGAGCGCCCAGCCCGCGTCGCTGCATCGCAGCAGCGCGTTGCTCGGCAAAGGCCCGGTCATCGACATAGCCGAGATCGGCCATCCGCTGCGCCAGTTCGCCAGGCTCGGCCAGCGCCGCGCTGGTGCCCCCGTCCCAGCCGCGTTCACGGATTTTCCGCATCAGGTAATCGGTCAGGCGGCCCCGCGTGGTCGCGAACCGCTCGACATAGCGGAGGGCCATCTGTTCCAGCGCCGCGGCATCGAGCGGTTTCGGCGCAGGACGCTCGCGCGCCCGCTCCTTGCCGCCGCCCTTCCCGCCGCCTCTGCCCCAGCTCTTGCCGCCGCGCCGCTTCGTGCCGCCGCTATCGTCGAACGCGCCGTTTTCCTGGTCGCCGGCATCCAGCGACGGGGGAAACGCGTTGCTTTCGCTGTGGCTATCATTGGTCACGCCATCATTGTGCCACACTGGCACCCGAAGTTGAACGGCTAGACTGAAGATAGGCGGGGTGTGTTCGAGCGCCGCGACGAACCAAGGAACTGCGATGACGACCGACACGGCTAACAAGGACGGCATGACCGTAGCGTCAATCGTTGCGACGCCGACCCAAGACGCCCTGCCGCGCCGTTTCGCCGATTTCGGTACCTTGGGCGAAGCGCTCGATTACGCAGCCAGCGGTAACCGCGGGCTTAACTTCCACGACGCTCGCGGCACTTTGTCCCAGCCCTACCCCTATTCGCAACTCCGGGACGACGCGCGTGCGATGGCGGACCGCCTGATCGCCGCCGGCGTCGCGCCTGCCGATCGCATCGCGCTGGTCGCGGAGACCGGCCCCGAGTTCGCGGCGCTGTTCTTCGGCGTCGTCTATGCCGGCGCATGGCCCGTGCCGCTACCGCTGCCGACCTCGTTCGGCGGTCGGGATTCGTACATCGAACAGCTCCGCGTCCAGCTTGCGAGCTGCGACCCGAAGATGCTGATCTTCCCGCCCGAGCTCGCGCAGATGGCGGGCGAGGCTGCCCGCCTGTCGGGTACCGTCGGCATCGACTGGTCCGAGTTCGCGACGCGCGAGGCACCGGTCGCGACGCTGCCCGAGGCAAAACCCGACGACATCGCGTATCTGCAATATTCGAGCGGCTCGACGCGCTTCCCGCATGGTGTCGTCATCACGCATGCCGCGCTTCTGAACAACCTCGCAGCGCATAGCCACGGCATGGAAGTCTGCGACACCGATCGCTGCGCTTCCTGGCTGCCCTGGTATCACGACATGGGGCTGGTCGGCTGCTTCCTGTCGCCGATCGCCAACCAGGTCTCGACCGACTACCTCAAGACCGAGGATTTCGCGCGCCGTCCGCTCGCGTGGCTCGATCTCATCAGCCGGAACGAAGGCACGACGCTCAGCTATTCGCCGACCTTCGGCTACGATATCTGCGCTCGCCGCATGTCGAGCCAGACCAAGGCGAGCGATCGGTTTGACCTGTCGCGCTGGCGCGTGGCGGGCAATGGCGCCGACATGATCCGTCCCGACGTGATGCAGTCGTTCGTCGACGCGTTCGCCGATGCCGGCTTCAAGGCGAGTGCGTTCCTGCCGAGCTACGGCTTGGCCGAGGCGACGCTCGCGGTCTCGCTGATGCCGCCGGGCGAAGGCATCCGCGTCGAACTGGTCGAGGAAACGCAGCTTTCGGGTGGCTCGCGCGGCGGTGACCGTCCCCAGCGCTACCGGGCGATCGTCAACTGCGGCAAGCCGGTCCGCGACATGCGAATCGAAATCCGCGAAGAGGACGGCACGCCCCTCCCCGATCGCGCGATCGGCAAGGTCTGGTGCAGCGGCAAGTCGGTGATGGTCGGCTATTTCCGCGACGATGCGGCGACCGAGGCGTGCATGGCCGACGGTTGGCTCGATACCGGCGACATGGGCTATATGTCGGACGGCTACATCTACATCGTCGGCCGCGCCAAGGACATGATCATCGTCAACGGCAAGAACCATTGGCCGCAGGACATCGAGTGGGCGGTGGAGCAGCTCCCCGGCTTCAAGGCCGGCGACATCGCCGCGTTCGCGATCACGACGCCCGGCGGCGAGGAAACCCCCGCCGTGCTGGTCCAGTGCCGGAGCTCGGACGAAGCCGAACGCCTGCGCCTGCGCGACGAGATCCGCGAGCGCGTGCGGTCGGTGACGGGCATGAACTGCCTGATCGAACTGATCCCGCCGCGCACCCTGCCGCGCACCTCGTCGGGCAAGCTCAGCCGGGCCAAGGCGCGCAACCTGTACCTCAGCGGCGATATCAAGCCGTACGACATCGCAGCCTGAGACCGCCCTGCCTGAGACCGGCGGCGGGTCACGCGGCCACCGCTGACACGCGAATGAAACTATGCAAGGACGTCCACGACGGCGTGGATTGATCCAGATCGAACTAAATTACAGTCACGCTGGTCGATAAGAACGATCTGATAACCAAGCGGACCTATGACCGACGCCGTGAGCCCTGCACCGCCTTCTCCGTCACGCCGCGTGGCCGTCGATCTCTTCAGATTGATGGGGCTTCGCGGTGGCGGGGCGGACCATGTCGAATGGAGCCGCATCCGTGCCGCGCAGTTGTTCGCCGGGCGCAAGATGGCACTGGTCCTGCTCTCGACCAATCTGGCGGCGGTACTGGCGACCGGGTTCCTGGTCAGCGCGACCGTCCCTGCGTGGCAGGTCACGACATGGTCCGCGTTGCTCGTCGCGATCGCCGTCGCGGTCGCGTTCCGGCGTCTCGCCGTTCCGCACACTGGTGAAAGCCAGGCGAGCGTCCACGACCTGCGCAAGACCGGGTGGGAGGGCCTGGCGCTTGGCCTCGGCTGGTCGTGCGTACCGATCCTGTTCTGTACGCATGCTCCCTCGGGCACGACCGCCGGGCTTGGCATCACGCTGACGCTATTGATGACGGCCGCGGCATTCGTGATGGCGCCGCTGACGCTCGCGACGCTGATCTTCCTTGGATATCTCGGCGCGTCGATGGTCATCCAGTTGCTGATCGCCGGGACGACGTCGGCAGCGATCGGGATCCTGGGCTTCACGCTGGTGCTGATGGCGGGATGCGTCAGCCGTGCCCGCGCCCTCGTCCTGATCCGCGCCAACGAGATCGCTTTGAACGAACGCGACGAGACCGTGAGTCTGCTCCTTCGCGAGTTCGAGGATACCGGCGCTGACTGGCTGTGGGAGACCGACGCGATGCGGCGAATCGTTCGCGCGTCGTCGCGGTTCGCGGTCGCGTGCGGGCTCGATCCCGGTGAGATCGACGGGATGCCGTTGCTGCAATTGCTGGCCGGCCCGAGCTGGGACAGTGGGGAGTTCGCACCAGAACTGCGGACGCTTGCCGAGAAATTGCGCCGTCGCGACAGCTTTCGCGATGTCCGCCTGCCGGTGACGATCAACGGTGACCTGCGATGGTGGGAAATCGCCGCCTCCCCCCGGTTCGGAGACGATGGCGAATTCTACGGATTTCGCGGCGTCACGTCGGACATCACCGAGCTGCGCGCGTCGGAAGACCGTATCAACCGGATGGCGCGGTTCGACGTACTGACCGGGCTGCCCAACCGGCTGATGATCAACGAGACACTCGTCAGGACGATGGCCGAAGCCGACAGCTGGGGTGGCCGCTACGCGTTCATGATGCTCGATCTCGATCGGTTCAAGGCGGTCAACGATACGCTCGGCCATCCGATCGGCGATCGCCTGCTCGGCTGCGTGTCCGAACGGCTCGAGGGCTTGATGGGGGACGGCAGCCTGTGCGGGCGGCTCGGCGGCGACGAGTTCGCGGTCATCGTGCGGGGCGCGAGCGACGCTGGAGCGATCGACGACCTTGCGCGACAGATCATTGAGACGCTGTCGCGACCCTATGAGATCGACGCGCACACGCTGTATATCGGTGCCAGCGTCGGCATCGCGATCGGCCCGCGCGACGGCCGCACCGCGGAAATGCTCGTCCGCTCCGCCGACCTCGCGCTCTACCGTGCCAAGGACGCCGGCCGCGGGGTGTACCGCACCTACGAGCCGGAGCTGCACGTGAAGGCGGAGGAGCGGCGTGTCCTCGAAATGGCGCTTCGCACCGCGCTCGAGAATGGCGAAATGCACCTCGACTACCAGCCGGTCGTCGATGCTCGCGGCGAGACGCTGGTCGCGTTCGAAGCCCTGCTGCGCTGGACCAGTCCACGCTTCGGTATCATCGCGCCCGAAAAGTTCATTCCGCTTGCCGAGGACGCGCGCCTGATCGCGCCGATCGGGGCGTGGGCGCTGAGGACGGCGTGCGAAGAGGTTGCGAAATGGCCGTCCGACATTCGCGTTGCGGTCAACGTGTCCGCCGACCAGCTCCAGAATCCCAATTTCGTGACGACGGTCACCTCCGCGCTGGCGAACACCGGCCTGTCCGCGGATCGCCTCGAACTCGAGGTTACCGAGAGCGTATTCCTGACCGAGGCGTTGGGCGCGACCAAGGTCCTGGAGCGACTGCTCGACATGGGCGTGCGGCTTAGTCTCGATGATTTTGGCGTCGGCCATTCCTCGCTCGGTTATCTCAGCCGTACGCGGTTCTCGTCTATCAAGATCGACCGAAGCTTCGTCCGCGACGCCGCCGCCGGGACGCGGGAAGCGGTTGCGATCGTCCACGCTGTGATCGCGCTCGCCCGGAGCCTCGACATCGACACGACCGCGGAGGGCGTCGAAACCGAAGCCGAGCACCGCATGGCGCAGGCGTTCGGTTGCACCAACGTCCAGGGTTTCTATTTCGGCCGCCCGATGCCCGTCGAACAGGCGCGCGCGCTGGCACATGGTCGCTGGAAAGCATCGGCCGCCGCCTAGGCAACCGATGTGCGCCTCGACGGGCAGTTACCGGGTCGGTCGGCGGTCGCGTCCGGCGAAGCTGACGAGGCTTTCCGCGCCCGTCGCCGACAAAGCGGACACGCCGACGAAATTGTCGTCCACCGGCACCTGCGTCAGGACCGTGCCAGTCCCGGTAACGTCGCGTGTCTCCGCCCAGCTCTGCGCATCGTTGCGACGCCACCGCACGCGGTAGCCCGCAGCGCCCGGTACCGCAGTCCACTTTACCGTCGTATCGCGGGACAATGCCCCGGCGATCGACACGTCTTCAGGGGCCGCGGGGGCGCTGGCAATCCGCGACAACGTCGCGACGTTGATCGCGGTCACCTTGGCGAGATACGGAAAGTCCATGCCCTCGATCGTGTCGCCGTAGACCACGCCCTTTTCGGTGCGCAGGTCCTGATGCTGGCGATCCCAGTTCTCGGCTGCGACCGAGAACCGCACCGCGGGGTAGCCGAGCTTCAGGAACGGCTCGTGATCGCCGCCACGGCCGAACCGGTCCGGCCGGCGATCGATCATCACGTCGAGGCCGCCGGGAATGTCGCGCGCGATACCGTCGATCGCCTTGGCTAGCGCACGGCTGGGGCCGTCATCCTCGCCGCCCTCGGCGCGGCGGCCCTGCTGGGCGACCAGATCCTCGGATGCGCGAATGCCTTCGGAGAACACCCGGACCTTGTCGGCGACGCGTACGCCGCCCTGCCCGACCGTGTTGCCGACGATATCGTTGTTGAGCATCGCCGAGACCTGCCAGCCGCGCGCCTTGGCGGTATCGGCGAGCAGTTCGGCGCCCCACAGGCCCTGCTCCTCTCCCGAAAACACAGCGTAGACGATCGTCGCGTCGAACTGGCGTTGCGACAACAGCCGTGCGGCCTCCAGCACCAGTGCGACGCCCGACGCATTGTCGTTCGCGCCGGGCGCGTCGGAGGTGACGTTCATCACGTCAGTCACGCGGCTATCGATATGCGCGCCGACGATCACCACTCGGTTCGGATCGCGGCCCTTCTGAATCCCGAGCACATCCTCGACCACCACGCCGGTCGGTGCGCGTGGTCCGGTGAAGCGGCGCGAGATGCGATCGACAGTGATGCAACCGCCACACGTCGCCGCAATTTCCTGGAACCGGCTCGCGGCCCAGTTTCGGGCGGCACCGATACCGCGTTTCGGGTCGGTGGTGATCGACGCAGTGTGACGCGTACCGAAGCCAACCATCGCGGTGACGTCCGCCTTCAGGCGAACCGAAGACGGAGCAGGGTAAGGGGCGGCGGCGGAAAGTAGCAG
>Ga0265798_10008725_pt1 | contig 12847 bp, 10 predicted proteins | sample P3T30metagenome_FD_192430 | JGI IMG/M metagenome (GOLD analysis project Ga0265798, IMG submission 192430) | Plant litter microbial communities from East Loma Ridge, Irvine, California - P3 T30 | ecosystem: Environmental > Terrestrial > Plant litter > Unclassified | place: USA: California...
GCCAGGCCACGGCGCGGCCCGAACAAGACCCCGAACTGATCAAGCGGACCCAGGGCCTCGAAGCCCTCGGACGCGTTGAACGCGCTGCGCTCGCAGCGGTCGAAGCCGAGCAGCAGGCCATGCTCGATGCCACCCAGGCCTATGAGCGCGCCAGCCTGCGCTGGGATGCGCTCGAGGAGCCGGCCCAGCAAGCCTACGTCGACGAACTCGCCGCGCGCGAGCTGCGGGTCTTCCTGTACCGGCTGGCGCTGACGCTGCCGCTGTTGCTGGGCGCCGGCTGGCTGTTCAGACACAAGCGCAAGACGCCGGACTGGCCGTTTGCCTGGGGCTTCATCATCTTTGCGCTGTTCACCTTCTTCTTCGAACTGGTGCCGTATCTGCCGAGCTATGGCGGCTACGTGCGCTACCTCGTCGGCATCATCCTGACGGTCGTTGCCGGACGCTATGCGATCACCTGGCTGCAGGGCTACCTGGCGCGCCAGAAACTGGCCGAGGCGCTGCCCGACGCCGAACGGCGCCAGGGCATGCGCTACGACCTGGTGCAGGCGCGCTTGGGTAAGGGCGTGTGCCCGGGTTGCGAGCGCGCGGTCGACCTCAAGGATGGCAAGAACGATTTCTGTCCGCACTGCGGCATTGGCTTGTTCAACCGCTGCGGCAGTTGCGCGACGCGCAAGAATGCCTTTGCACGTTTCTGCTTTGCTTGCGGGACGGCAGCGAATACGACGCTGGAGGATTGAATCCGGAAGATAGGCGCGCTGCCCGAATGTTACGCGCGGACAATAAAGTGTTGATTTTGCCGGAAAATACAGTAAAATCGATACCTCCTCCAGCATGTGTCGTCGATGTCGTCATTCCGCCCCCTCGCTTCATTACCAAGCTTTATCCGCTGCCTTGCGCGCGTCGTTCTGCTGCTCGGGCTGCTCTTCAGCACCCAGGCATCGGCGGCATGCACCGCCACCGGCGCCTGCCTGACGGCTGGTCCGCGCCTGCTGTCGGTCGACACCACGCAGAGCGCCTTGCTCAACCCGCTGCTGGGCGGCTTGCTCGGTACCCGGCTGTCCCTGACAGCCGTGGACTGGAACAACCTGGCCCAGGGTAATCTGGACCTGCTGGGCTTCCTGGACGCGCTCAAGCTCCAGACCGGCCTGTCCAGCCCGTCCGAAGTCCTGAATGCCAACGTCACGCTCGCGCAAATCACGGCAGCGCTCGGGGTCCAGGCCCAGGTCCAGGCCAGCACCAGCCTGACGAGTGCGCTCCATACGCTCGGGAGCCAGCTTGGCGGCGCCGGCGCCACCGTGCGTGTTGGCGACCTGGTGAAGGTGAGCGGCGATACCGCCAACCTGGCCAAGACCACGATCAATGCGCTCGACATGCTGACCGGGCTGATCCAGCTGTACAACCGCCGCAATGTGTTGACCACGCCGGAACCGGTGGGGATCGCAGGCGGCCTGCTCGGTTCACTGGGCATCCTGAACAGCCTGCAGCTGTATGCCCAAGTGGTCGAGCCGGCGGTCTACCTGTGCGGGCCGACGGGCTCGACCTTTCATAGCGCCGCGATCCGCGTCAAGCTCAAGCTCGACCTGATCACGCTGGCGCCGGTGACCGATTTGCTGACGGCCCTGATCGGCACGACCTCGATCGCGATCGGCAAGCTGGACGTGTATGTCGAGATCGGCCGCGGCGAGGGCCGGCTGGTGGCAGTGGACGCGATCAGCCGCGCCGTTACGCTGCAGGCGCTGCCGGGCGTGGCCGATATCTATATCGGCCAGATCGACGACAGCGTGTTCTTCAACCGCTCGCGCCGGATCGATCCGGCGGTCGATCTTGGCTACGGCAAGGTTGGCTCCTTGACCCTGGCCGGCCTGAACCTGCTTGATATCGAGATCAAGAGTTGGGCGCGTGGCGAGTCGCCGTTCTCCAGCACGGTGACGATGTCGGGCAATTTCCCGCAAACGCGCACCGTCAGTACCAGCACCGTGTTCGTCACGAATCTGGTCAATGGCCTGGTGTCGAACCTGAGCCTGCGCATTCCGACCCTGGACCTGGGCCTGCTCAATGTGCTGACCGATGTCGTGGTGGGCCTGGTCAAGACGATCGTGGTGGGGGTGTTGTCGCCGATCCTGTCGCCGGTGCTGGGCGGGATCGTCGATCCTCTGCTGCAATTACTCGGAATCGGATTGGGCCAGGTCGTGGTCACGGTCAATGGCATTTGCGAAGCCTGCGATGGCTTCAACCTGGTCACCTCGGTGGACAAGGCCAATGCTTTGCCAGGTGCGACGATCGCGTACACCTTCAGCTATACGAACGCGGGAACGACCACGCTCAGCGATGTGAAGATCGTCAGCCCGACGCCACCCTATACGACGTTCGCCACGAGCGCCTGCGGCACGCTGGCGACAGGCTTGACCGGCTGCGCCGTAAGCGGCAAGCCAGAAGTTGGTGCGACCGGCAATGCGGAATGGACCTTGAAAGGTACATTGTCGCCGGGCGCCACCGGCACCGTCACGATGGATGTGACGGTGCAGTAGAGCGCGCCGGGCGTGCCGGCGCGGTCAGGACAGACGCTTAGTCGCGCAGGTCGGCCGGCACCTTGCCGCCGTTCGCGGCCAGTTTGTTCATTACCTGGCGGTGCAGCCAGATATTCATCTTGGCCGAGTCGCTCGTGTCGCCGGTGTAGTTCAGTTCGGCGGCCAGTTCCTTGCGCGATTGCAGGCTGCTATCCAGGTTCAGCAGCTTGAGCAGGTCGACGATCGAGGTGCGCCAGTTGAGCTGCTGGCCCGACGACTTCTGCATAGTGTTCAAAATCTGTTCGACGTCGACTTGCTGGACCGGCGCAGCCGCAGTGGCGGGCGCTGCTGCCGGTGCGCTTGGCGCTGGCGCAGCCTGCGGCGCGGCTGGCGCTGCAGTTGGCGCGGCCGGGGCCGATGCCGTCGTCGCGGCTGGCGCCGCATCTTTTTTGCCTGGGAAAATTTTGTGGAAGATATTGCTCAGGATACCCACGGGACCCTCCTTTTCTGGTGATTGTTTGCGAATATTGTTGGCCATATAGCCCAGTGCAACTGCCAGGGCCGCGCCGCCGGCAGCCTTGATCAGCGTCGGATGCTCGGCGTAGAAGTCGCTCATACGATCGACAATGCCGGGATTCTCTTGTTGCGCCTTTTGCGCGATCTCTTGAACCTGCTCAGGCGAGATCTGCGACGCCTGTTCCGGCGTCACCTTGGTGGGTGCATTGCCGCCGAAAATCTTGCTCAGTGCGCCACCGGCGACCGAGGACAGCAGGCCGCCGCCGGCGCCGCCCAACAGGCTGTTGAGCATGCCGGCACGCTGGTCCGGATTGCTCTGGCCAAACAGCTGACTGACCATCTGCGGGAAGGGTGGGGTCTGGTCCGAATTCAGTGCGCTGGCGATGCCTTGCGCGATGCTCGCGCGGGGCGCGTTCTGCGCCACCTGCTCGAAGTCGTCGGCTGCCTTGCCGTTATTGGCAGTGGATGCCGCGCCGCCCAGGTACTGCTGCAACAAATTTCCTAAATCAAAAGCCATATCATCTCCTGCTTGGGTTTGAGGCGGGTAGAAGGCCAGCGTAGGCCGATGGCGGGCGTGGCTCTGTTCGATGACGAACCGAGGGAGGTAATGCTGCCGGGACTCCGGACAATTCATTGCGTATGTTTGCCGGATAGACATTTATAGGTGGGGAGCGGTAAGCTAGCGCATGCCCTATCTGCCGCTTGCCATCTTCCTCGCCCTCTATCTGTTCGCCAGCCTGGCTTGGGACATGACCCAACTGGTCGGCGCCGCCTATCTCACCACCAGCCTGACCTGCTTTGTCGCCTATGCGATCGACAAGGCGGCGGCGCGCTCGCAGGGCTGGCGTACGCCCGAGTCCACCTTGCTGGTGTTGGGCCTGTTAGGCGGCTGGCCGGGCGGACTGCTCGCGCAACAGTGGTTGCGGCACAAGACCGATAAACAATCGTTCCAGCGCAAGTTCCAAGTCACGGTCGTGCTGAACCTCGGCATGTTCGCCTGGCTGACCTGGCGCATGGCCACGCAACAGCGCTGACCTCACAGGACTTCGCCATGTGGCCCTATCCCCGCATTCTTGCCCACCGTGGCGGCGGCACTCTGGCGCCCGAGAACACCTATGCCGGTGTGCTTTGCGGAATGCAGGCGGGATTCCGGGCCATTGAATTCGACGTCATGCTGGCGCGCGACGGCGTGCCGGTCGTCATGCACGACCCTGGTCTGGGACGCACGGTGAAGGGGAGGGGCAGCGTATTCGAGCACGATGCGCACGAGCTCGCAAAAATGGACGCCGGCAGCTGGTTCGGTCCCGCCTTCGTCGGCGAGCCGGTGCCGCTGTTTATGGAGTTCGCCGCCTTCTGCAAGGCACATGGCATCTGGATGAATATCGAGATCAAGCCGGCGCCCGGTTTCGAAGCCGAGACCGGGGCCATCGTCGCGCGCCGGACGGCCGAATTGTTTGCCGCCGAACTGGCGCAAGGCGAGCAATTGCCTTTGCTGTCCTCGTTCAGCAATGTGGCGCTGGCGGCCGCACGCCAGGCGGCGCCAGGCCTACCGCGTGCCTGCCTGATGAGCCGGCTGGATGGGGACTGGCATGCCCAGGCCAGCGCCGTGGAGGCGGTCGCCATCCACACCAATCACCTGCACCTGGGCCAGGACACGGCGCGCGCGGTGAAAGAGGGCGGCTTCGGCCTGTTTTGCTACACCGTCAACGATCCCGGCCGGGCGCGCGAATTGCTGAACTGGGGCGTGGATGCCTTCTGCACCGACCGCATCGACTTGATCGGGCCGGATTTCTGCTGAGTCGAGTGCCGCTCAGCAATATATTTACCTGGCGGCCTCAAGAACACTGCCCTTGGAGACGTTAAGTATTCACGATCTCTTGAAAGCAGCAAGCATGGCACCCTCGACCACTATCCCGTTTCCTTCGACTGCCCACGGCACCGAATTTGCCGTCAGCGCCTGGCTCGACCTGGTTGCCAGGACCGTGATGACCGGTACCCGCAAGGCCGGCATGCACGCCGAACCATCGACCGAGGCAAGCCAGGCCAACCGCGCCCGGATCCTCCAGCAAGCCGCCGCCAGCATGCTGGCCCCGGTGACGCGCCAGCCACGCGTGCTGGGCGACCTGTTGCGTTGAGCAGGGCCCGTTGGGGGCGCAGACTGTCAATATCAGCCGGACTGATATTCAAATAGGCAGCTAGGCTATAATCGTTCCTTTATTGGCACGCTGCCTCATTCCGCCCTCCCAACAGACATGAAATCCTCAGACATTCGCGAAAAGTTCCTCAAGTTCTTTGAGTCCAAAGGCCATTCCATCGTGCGTTCCAGCTCGCTGGTGCCAGGCAATGACCCGACCATGCTGTTGACCAATAGCGGGATGGTGCAGTTCAAGGATGTATTCCTGGGCCTGGATACGCGCCCGTATTCGCGCGCGACTTCGGTACAGCGCTGCGTGCGCGCCGGCGGCAAGCACAATGACCTGGAAAACGTCGGCTATACCGCGCGTCACCACACCTTCTTTGAAATGCTGGGCAACTTCAGCTTCGGCGACTATTTCAAGCGCGATGCAATCAAGTTTGCCTGGGAACTGCTGACTACCGCCTATGGCCTGCCGGCCGAGAAACTGACCATCACCGTCTATTTCGAGGACGACGAGGCCTACGACATCTGGGCCAACGAAATCGGCGTGCCGAAAGAGCGCATCATCCGCATCGGCGACAACAAGGGCGCCCGCTACGCGTCGGACAACTTCTGGCAGATGGCCGACACCGGCCCATGCGGCCCGTGCACCGAGATCTTCTATGACCACGGCGCCGACATCTGGGGCGGCCCTCCGGGGTCAAGCGAGGAAGACGGCGACCGCTTCATCGAGATCTGGAACCTGGTGTTCATGCAGTTCAACCGCGACGAGTCGGGCACCCTGACCCCGCTGCCGAAGCCGTCGATCGACACCGGCATGGGCATGGAACGCCTGGCCGCCGTGCTGCAAAACGTGCACAGCAACTACGAAATCGACCTGTTCCAGAACCTGATCAAGGCCGCCGGCCGCGAGACCGGTATCGACGACCTGGGCAACAATTCGCTCAAGGTCATCGCCGACCACATCCGCTCGGCCTCGTTCATGATCGTCGACGGCATCATCCCAAGCAGCGAAGGCCACGGCTACGTCCTGCGCCGCATCATCCGCCGCGCGCTGCGCCACGGCCACAAGCTGGGCCAGACCAAGCCATTCTTCCACAAGCTCGTCGCTGACCTCGACATCGAGATGGGCGAAGCCTATCCGGAACTGCGCGACGCCAAAGACCGCGTGGCCCAGGTGCTCAAGGCCGAGGAAGAGCGTTTCGGCGAGACGCTGGAAAACGGCATGAAGATCCTGGAAGCGCAGCTGGCCAAGGATCCGAAGAACCTCGATGGCGGCACCGCCTTCACCCTGTACGACACCTACGGCTTCCCGCTCGACCTGACCGCGGACATCTGCCGCGAGCGCGGCATCACCCTCGATGAAGAGGGCTTTGCCGCCGCCATGGAGCAGCAAAAGAAAACCGCGCGCGCCGCCGGCAAGTTCAAGATGGCTGCCAACGTCGAGTACGCAGGCGAGAAGACCAAGTTCGTCGGTTACGAATCGCTGGCCCATAACACCCACGTGCTGGCCCTGTACGCCGATGGCGTCAAGGTCGACGAACTGAAAGCCGGCCAGGCCGGCATCGTGGTGCTCGACACCACCCCGTTCTACGCCGAATCGGGCGGCCAGGTCGGCGACCAGGGGCTGATCGGCGGCAGCGGCGTGCGCTTCGAAGTCGAAGACACGCTCAAGATCCAGGCCGATGTGTTCGGTCACCATGGCGTGCTGCGCGAAGGCAGCCTGACCGTTGGCGCGACCGTCGATGCGCAGGTCGACACCGCCAAGCGCGCGCGCACCATCCGCAACCACTCTGCCACCCATCTGATGCACAAAGCCCTGCGCGAAGTGCTGGGCACGCATGTGCAGCAGAAGGGCTCGCTGGTCGATCCGGACAAGACCCGCTTCGACTTCAGCCATCCGCAAGCCGTGACGGCGGACGAAATCGCGCAGGTCGAGGCGATCGTCAACCGCGAGATCCTGGAAAACCACGCCACCGCCTCGCACAATATGAGCTTCGACGATGCGGTCAAGCACGGCGCGATGGCGCTGTTCGGCGAGAAGTACGGCGACACCGTACGCGTGCTGGACATCGGCTCGTCGAAAGAGCTGTGCGGCGGCGTCCACGTGACCCGCACCGGCGACATCGGCCTGTTCAAGATCGTGTCGGAAGGCGGCGTTGCTGCCGGCATCCGCCGCATCGAGGCCGTCACGGGCGAGGGCGCGCTGGCGCTGGTGCAATCGATCAACCGCAAGCTGATCGAAGCGGCCGGCGCACTCAAGACCAACCCGGACGAGCTGACGGTGCGCATCGCCCAGGTCCAGGACCAGGTGAAAACGCTGGAGAAGGAAGTCGCGGCGCTCAAGTCGAAACTGGCGGCAGGGCAGGGCGACGAGCTGCTGAGCAAGGCAGTCGACGTGAATGGCATCAAGGTGCTGGCCGCCACGATGGAAGGCGCCGATGTGGCGACCCTGCGCGAAGCAATGGATAAGCTCAAGGACAAGCTGCAGACGGCCGCCATCGTGCTGGCCAGCGTGGCGGACGGCAAGGTTAGCCTGATTGCGGGCGTGACCAAGGACGCCACCGGCAAAGTCAAGGCTGGCGAGCTGGTCAACTTCGTCGCCCAGCAGGTGGGCGGCAATGGTGGCGGTCGTCCCGACATGGCGCAGGCGGGCGGTACCGATCCGTCGGGCTTACCGGCGGCACTGGCTGGCGTGGCTGGCTGGGTGGGCGAGCGCGCGTAAGCGGGGCTTGCGCTCCTGATACGACGCCGCCTCCGGGCGGCGTTTTTCGTGGTGCGGGCGACAGTTGTTGTCAGCCAGTGGCATGCTCATGCATGGATGCATCGCCGCTGAAAATTATCTGTGCGGCTTGCTCGATCGTCTATTGCGCGTCCCTTTTTGGATCACATCTACCCCTGTAGCGCACCGCCGCGGTGCTGTTTCATGAGCATCCAGTACACACTCAGTGTTCTTTGGTCAAGCTTTTAACATTGAGGTTGCAATATCGCAACAATGTGTGACTATTTTGGTGCGGTGCGTCATACTGCGTGGATTGGAGTAGTATGCGACTGAAGTTGGACCACTTAATCAAAGCAGGTAATGCGATGAGCGATATCACTTTCGACACCGAAACCGACACCATGGAATTTCAGAGAGACCTGGACGCACGGGGCCTCAACTGCCCGCTGCCCATCCTCAAAGCCAAAAAGGCCCTCGCCGAGATGGATACTGGCCAGGTGCTGCGCATCGTTGCCACCGACACTGGCTCCGTGCGTGACTTCCAGGCATTTGCCAAGCAGACCGGCAATGCCTTGCTCGCCCACAGCCACGAACATGGCGAATTCACTTTCTTCATGCGCCGCAAATAAGTCTGCCGGCTGCAGCGATGCTGCGGCCACATGCGCGCCACCCGGCGGGGCGTCCAGTCCCGTCCAGCTCCCCTGGAAAATGACGCTTCGAGCACTTTAGGTGTTTTCCTCTAGCCAAAAATCGCACGCTCGTGCTTTAATTTGGCTCGTCGCCTGAATCTCTCTTATAATCTAGGCCACTTCTGTCACCCATTTAATTGTAAAGGCACCCCATGAAAGTCCTGGTACCCGTCAAACGCGTGGTCGACTACAACGTCAAGGTTCGCGTCAAATCGGACAACAGCGGCGTGGACGTCGCCAACGTCAAAATGTCGATGAACCCGTTCGACGAGATCGCCCTGGAAGAGGCGACCCGCCTGAAAGAAGGCGGCAAGGTCACCGAAGTGGTGGCGGTGTCGGTGGGCGTGGCCCAGTGCCAGGAAACCCTGCGCACCGGCATGGCGATCGGCGCCGACCGCGGCATCCTGGTGGAAACCGCGGGCGAGACCGAGCCGCTGGCCGTGGCCAAGATCGTCAAGGCGCTGGCCGACAAAGAGCAGCCGCACCTGATCATCCTGGGCAAGCAGGCGATCGACGACGATTCGAACCAGACCGGCCAGATGCTGGCTGCCCTGCTGGGCTGGCCGCAAGCCACCTTCGCCTCGAAAGTCGTGCTGGAAGACGGCAAGGTCACGGTCACCCGCGAAGTCGACGGCGGCCTGGAAACTGTTGCTTTGACGCTTCCTGCGATCATCACCACCGACCTGCGCCTGAACGAGCCGCGCTACGTGACGCTGCCGAACATCATGAAGGCGAAGAAGAAGCCGCTCGAGACGATCAAGCCGGAAGACCTGGGCGTCGATGTCGCGCCGCGCCTCAAGACCCTGAAAGTGGTCGAGCCGGCCAAGCGCTCGGCTGGCGTCAAGGTGCCGGACGTGGCGACGCTGGTGCAGAAGCTGCGCACTGAAGCCAAAGTCATCTGATCGCCGTTCGCTCGTCTCTTATATATAGGAATCAACATGGTCGCATTAGTCATTGCTGAACACGACAACGGCTCCCTGAAGGGCGCTACCCACCACACCGTGACCGCGGCCGCCCAGTGCGGCGGCGACGTGCATATCCTGGTCGCTGGTTCGAACTGCGGCGCCGCTGCCGAAGCCGCCGCACACATCGCGGGCGTCTCGAAAGTGCTGGTCGCCGACGCGCCGCACTTCGCCGACGGCCTGGCCGAGAACGTGGCCGCGCAGATCCTGGCGCTCGCCGGAGAGTACTCGCACATCCTGGCCCCAGCCACCGCCTACGGCAAGAACATCCTGCCGCGCGTGGCCGCCAAGCTCGACGTCGCGCAGATCTCCGAGATCACCAAGGTCGATTCGCCGGATACCTTCGAGCGTCCGATCTACGCCGGTAACGCGATCGCCACCGTGCAATCGAGCGACAAGGTGAAAGTCATCACCGTACGCGGCACCGCCTTCGATTCGGCGGCGGGCGGCGGTTCGGCCACCATCGAGAACGTTGCTGCGGTGGCCGATTCGGGTACCTCGACGTTTGTCGGCCGCGAGCTGGCCAAGTCGGACCGTCCGGAACTGACCGCCGCCAAGGTGATCGTTTCTGGTGGCCGCGGCATCGGTTCGGCCGAGAACTTCAAGATCCTCGAGCCGCTCGCCGACAAGCTGGGCGCCGCCATGGGCGCTTCGCGCGCCGCGGTCGACGCCGGCTTCGTGCCGAACGACTGGCAGGTTGGCCAGACCGGCAAGATCGTCGCGCCGACCCTGTACATCGCCGTCGGTATCTCGGGCGCAATCCAGCACTTGGCCGGCATGAAGGACTCGAAGACCATCGTCGCCATCAACAAGGATCCGGAAGCGCCGATCTTCTCGGTCGCCGACTACGGCCTGGTGGGCGACCTGTTCGAGGTCGTGCCGGAACTGGTCAAGGAACTGGGCTGATCGATCGGCGCGGTTCTTTTTACTCAAGACCGCGCCGCACGCATCCGCACACGCCGTTCCCGCCCGCGCAGGAACGGCGTTTTTTTTTGCATAACACAGTCCAATCAGGAGACAAAGGTGAGCTATAACGCCCCGCTGAAAGACATGCAGTTCGTGCTCAACGAACTGGCCAACCTGGCCGAGATCAACGCGCTGCCCGGCTGCGAGGACGCCACGCCCGATACGGTGGAAGCAGTGCTGGAAGAGAACGCGAAGTTCTGCGGCGAGGTGATCGCCCCGCTGAACCACGCGGGCGACAAGGAGCCGAGCTACTGGAAAGACGGCGCCGTTACCACCACCAAAGGCTTCAAGGAAGCGTTCCGCGCCTATGCCGACGCCGGCTGGCAGGGTGTGCAGCATCCGCAGGAGTTTGGCGGTCAGGGGCTGCCGAAGCTGGTCGCCACGCCGTGCATGGAAATGCTGCATGGGGCTAACCTGGCGTTCGCGCTGGTGGCGCTGCTGTCCGACGGCGCCATCGAGGCACTGCTCACCGCCGGCTCCGATGCGCAGAAGGCGCGCTTCCTTGAGCCGCTGGTCTCGGGTAAGTGGACCGGCACCATGAACCTGACCGAGCCGCAGGCCGGCTCCGACCTGGCCGCCGTGCGCACCCGCGCCGAGCCGCAGGGCGACGGCACCTATAAAATCTTCGGCACCAAGATCTTCATCACGTATGGCGATCATGACATGACCGAGAACATCGTCCACCTGGTGCTGGCGCGCACGCCCGATGCGCCGCCGGGCGTGAAAGGTATTTCGCTGTTCATCGTGCCCAAGTTCATGATCAACGACGACGGCTCGCTGGGCGCGCGCAACGATGTAGCGTGCGTCTCGATCGAGCACAAGCTGGGCATCAAGGCCAGCCCGACCGCGGTGCTGCAGTTCGGCGACCAGGGCGGCGCCATCGGCACGCTGGTGGGCGAAGAAAATCGCGGCCTGGAATACATGTTCATCATGATGAACGCGGCCCGCTTCGGTGTCGGCATGCAGGGCGTCGGCCTGGCCGAACACGCTTACCAGCAGGCGGTGGCGTTCGCGAAAGACCGCATCCAGTCGCGCGACGTGGCCGGCTCGAGCGGCCCGGTGGCGATCATCAACCACCCGGACGTGCGGCGCATGCTGATGTCGATGCGCGCGCAGACCGAGGCGGCGCGCGCGCTGGCCTATGTCGGCGCGGGGTTGTCGGATCTGGCGCATCACCATCCTGACGAAGCGACCCGCACGACCAATCTGGCGCTGTACGAATACCTGGTGCCGGTGATCAAGGGCTGGTCGACCGAGATGAGCGAGAACGTCGCGCGCGACGGCGTGCAGGTGCATGGCGGCATGGGCTTCATCGAAGAGACCGGTGCGGCCCAGCACTACCGCGATGCCAAGATCCTCACCATCTATGAAGGCACGACCGCGATCCAGGCGAACGACCTGGTCGGCCGCAAGACCATGCGTGACGGCGGGGCGGTGGCGAAGTCGCTGATCGCCCAGGTGCGAGAGGTCGAAGCCCAGTTGGGCGACGTGCAGAACGACGATATCGCCGCCATCGCGCGCCGCCTGCAAGAGGGTTCGGCGGCGCTGGAGCAGGTGGTCGACTACGTGGTGGCGAACGTGAAGTCCGACGTGCGCGCGGTGTTCGCCGGCAGTGTGACGTACCTGAAGCTGGCGGGCATCGTGCTGGGCGGCTGGCAGATGGCGCGCGCGGCGCTGGTGGCGCACAAGAAGCTCGAAGCAGGCGAGGGTGATGTCGCCTTCTACCGCGCCAAGATCGGCACGGCACGCTTCTTTGCGGATCACATCCTGTCGCAGGCGCCGGGGCTGCGTACCGCGATCGTTGAAGGCGCTGCAGGGGTGCTTGCATTGGACGTCGAACAGTTCTGACCGACGACCAATGGGTTGCGGCTCCGCTGCCGTGGCGTGGACGGCTCCGCCGTCCACGCGTTCAACTCAAGACCGCGCTGTGGCAATGCTTGCCCTTGCTGGACGCGTGGACGGGAAACCCGTTCACCCCACAATAAGCCAACATCATCCGTAAGCACCGCCGGTAAATCGCAGGTATTAGCCGTAAGCACCGCCAGTAAATAACAGGTCGAACAAGCGCGCCATGGTGCCGATCAGGACGATGGCGCCGACCAGCATGGTCACGACCAGCAGCAGTACCAGCACCCAGTTCGACTGCGACTGCCGTCCGCTCCCCGCATTGTGCTTCGCATCCCACTTTTCATCCGGCGTCAGCCCGATCACCAGCGCTTCAATGAAGCCGGCGATGAACGACACCAGCAGCGGCAGGATGATATAGAAGGGATGCGGCTTGACGGCTCCGTACAGAATCCCCGTGATCGGCAAGGCGCACAGGTGCAGCACACCGAGCCGGTCGGTGC
>Ga0265798_10008727_pt1 | contig 12846 bp, 10 predicted proteins | sample P3T30metagenome_FD_192430 | JGI IMG/M metagenome (GOLD analysis project Ga0265798, IMG submission 192430) | Plant litter microbial communities from East Loma Ridge, Irvine, California - P3 T30 | ecosystem: Environmental > Terrestrial > Plant litter > Unclassified | place: USA: California...
ACAACGGGTGGTCGGGCACGACCATCCCGCACAGCAGGTCCCAGCCGAGCCAGCGGCGCTCGTTGTAGAACTCGGCGACGTCGCTCAGTTCGGGCGTGCTGTAGGTCTTGCCGAGATCGTCGGTCTGGATCAGCTTGGCAGCCGGATTGACGGCGCGGATCGCGCGCATCGACAGCACGGTCGCGCGGCACTGGTTGAGCAGCGCCTGGATGAACGTGCGGTCGTCGCGCCCGTGCGGATACCAGACACCGTACAGGCCGGCAAAGCGCGCCGTCGTGCAGATCTCGTTGACGGGGGTGTAGTACTCGAGCCAGGGATAGCGCGCGGCGACGGCGCCGGCGTAGTCGGCCAGTGCCTCTGCAAAGCCGGGGTCGACCAGGCTCGTGTGGCGCGGGCCGCTGCCGTGGTGGACCAGACCGGCAATCGGCGTGACGCCGGCGGCGCGCAGCGCGTTCAGGCGTTCGTCGGGCCAGTGCCAGTTGGCGTGCTCGAGGCCATCTGGCGCCGTGCGTTCCCACAGGATCGGATAGCGGATGGCGCGAATGCCCAGGCCGGCGAAGCGCTCGATGTCGCACGGCCGGTCGGTGTGGCCATTGCGGTCGAGCTGGCTGAAATAGGCGTCCTGCACGCGGTTGACGGTGCATTCGAGGCCGCCCCACAGTTCGAGGGGGTGGTCCTGGTGGTTCTGGCTGTTCGTGCTCTTGTTCATGGCGTTTGTTCCTTAATATTATTACAACTAGCTGGTCGGCATGAAGTGCTCTAGTTAATTTCTGCTGTGTTGGGAGAGCCTGCTGCCGAGCCATGGACCGGGTGGCGGTTGACAGCGCGGCGGCAACCTGCAACCATGCGGTCCATGATCTTTCCGAAAGCACATCCAATTCTTCTTTCCTGGTGGCGCCGCTGACAGCGCGCGGCCACGGGAAATGATGTGCATTTCATAGCCGCCTCGATTCAGGCGGCGTTCATTGTTGATACGCAGCGATCGGGGCATAGAACCAGGAACCTCGATGACACTGCCTACTTCAAATACTTCTACCGATACTGCCACCGCTGCCGTAGCAACGCCGGCTGCCAACTCGATCATCCTCACCGGTGACCGGCCGACGGGCCCGCTGCACCTGGGCCACTTCGTTGGCAGCCTGCGCGATCGCGTGGCTTACCAGCATCAATACCGTCAGTTCGTCATGCTCGCCGACTCGCAGGCCATGACCGACAATATGGATGACTTGGGTAAGGTACACCGGAATGTGGTCGAAGTGGCGCTCGATTACCTTGCTGTCGGGATCGATCCGGCCAAGACGACCGTGTTCATCCAGTCGCAAATCCCCGAGCTGACCGAGCTGACGTTCTATTACCTGAACCTCGTGACCGTCGCGCGCCTCGAGCGCAACCCGACCGTCAAGGCCGAAATCGTCCTGCGTGGCTTCGAGCGCGACATCCCGGCGGGCTTTTTGACCTACCCGGCCAGTCAGGCTGCCGACATCACCGCATTCAAGGCGAACATGGTGCCGGTGGGTGAAGACCAGATTCCGATGATCGAGCAGTGCAACGAGATCGTGCGCAAGTTCAACCGCATCGTCGGGCGCGACATCCTGGTCGAAGCCAAGGCCTTTGTGCCCGAAGTGGGGCGTCTGCCCGGCATCGACGGCAAGGCCAAGATGAGCAAGTCGCTGGGCAACACGATCAACCTGGGCGCCAGCCCTGACGAGATCCGCGCCGCCGTCCGTAACGTCTACACCGACCCGCTGCACCTGAAGGTTTCCGATCCGGGCCACATCGAAGGCAACGTCGCTTTCACCTACTTGGACGCGTTCGATACCGACAAGGACGGCCTGGCCGAGATGAAGGCGCATTACCAGCGTGGCGGCCTGGGCGACAGCATCGTCAAGAAGCGCCTCGAAGGCATCCTGCAGGACATGCTGTCGCCGATCCGCACGCGCCGTGAAGAGTTCGCGAAAGACCCGGCTTACGTCATGCAGATGCTGAAGGAAGGCACGATGAAGGCGCGTGAAGTCGCGGCGGCGACGACCGACGAGGTCAAGAAGGCGCTGGGGCTGTCGTACTTCTGATCTTGCGTCTGACCGGTATCGCGCGGCGATGCCGGTGGTAGCGCAGCGCAAGGCTATCGTAACTGTGAGTAGTAGAAAGCCCCCGGTGATGGCAAGCTGCGTGCTTGTCCATCACCCGGGAGTGCATCATGAGCAAAGGCTTGCGTCTGACTGAAAAATGGATGCAGCGCGCCCTGTGGCTCGTTGCGTTCGTGTTTGCCGGCTTTTTGATCGGGCTTGGCAGCCTGATCGTGCAGAACGTGCGCGATGTTGAAGAGCCACTGACGCTCGAGCAGTTCATGGACCCGGCCCAATTGGCCAGTGTGCAAGCCGAGCGCGAAGCCGCGCACAAAGCGCAGGAACAGGCGCAGTCGCGCCTGGAGCAGGCGACCCAGAAGCACACGGTGGCCAGCGCGAATACTGCCTCGGCGCGCGAGACGTTCGGCAACTGGCTGGCGACCCGGCAGGTGACCGCGCGGCCCGAGCAGGATCCGGAATTAATCAAGCGCACCGAGGCACTCGATGCGCTCGCAAGCGCCGAGCGCACGGCACTTGCAGCAGTGGAGGCCGAACAGCAGACGCTGCTGGACGCAACCCAGGCCGGGGAGCGTGCCGGCAACCGTTGGCGCGCGCTGGAAGAGCCTGCCGAGATGGCGTTGTTTGAAGCGCAGACTGCGCGCGATCTTCGCGTGTTTGGCTATCGGCTCGCGCTGACCCTGCCGCTGTTGCTGGTGGCCGGCTGGCTGTTCAAGCACAAGCGCAAGACGCCCGACTGGCCATTCGCCTGGGGCTTTATCCTGTTTGCGTTGTTCACGTTCTTTTTCGAACTGGTGCCGTATCTGCCGAGCTATGGCGGGTACGTGCGCTACATCGTCGGCATCATCCTGACGGTCGTTGCGGGGCGCTATGCGATCCGGTGGTTGCAGGGATACTTGGCGCGCCAGAAACTGGCCGAAGCCTTGCCCGATGCCGAGCGGCGCCAGGGGATGCGCTATGACGTGGCCCAGACCCGGCTGGCAAAAAGCCTGTGTCCCGGGTGCGAGCGGGCGGTCGACCTGAAGGATGGCAAGAACGATTTCTGCCCGCATTGTGGCATCGGCCTGTTCAACCGCTGTACTGCCTGCACGACGCGCAAGAATGCGTTTGCACGGTTCTGCTTTGCGTGCGGCGCGGCGGCCAACACGACACTGGCCGACTGAATGAAAAAAACCGCAGCCGGCGAGGCCGGTTGCGGTTTTGTGTGTTGCACGCTACCCGATATCAGTCACGCAGGTCAGCTGGCACCTTGCCGCCATTGGCCGCCAGCTTGTTCATGACCTGGCGGTGCAGCCAGATGTTCATCTTGGCCGAATCGTTCATGTCGCCCGTGTAGTTCAGCTCAGCGGCGAGTTCCTTGCGCGACTGCAGGCTGCTGTCCAGGCCGAGCAGCTTGAGCAGGTCGACGATCGACGAACGCCAGTTCAGTTGCTGACCCGACGAGGCGAGCATGCCGTTCAGGACTTGCTCGACGTCGACTGGCTGGGCTGGCGCTGCTGCTGGCGCTGGCGCTGCTGCTGGTGCGGCGGCCGTTGGTGCTGCCGGTGCTGCGGTCGGGGCAGCAGGTGCAGCCGTTGGCGTTGCCGCCGGTGCTGCGTCTTTTTTGCCTGGGAAAATTTTATGGAAGATGTTGCTCAGGATACCCACGGGACCCTCCTTTTCTGGTGATTGCTTACGGATGTTGTTTGCCATGTAGCCCAGTGCGACGGCCAGGGCGGCGCCCCCGGCAGCCTTGATCAGCGTCGGATGCTCGGCGTAGAAGTCGCTCATGCGATCGACGATGCCGGGATTCTGCTGTTGTGCTTTTTCAGCCAGTTCCTGTATTTGCTCTGGCGAGACCTGCGCTGCCTGTTCAGGCGTGACCTGCGTTGGCACATTGTTGCCGAAGATCTTGCTCAGTGCGCCACCGGCGACCGATGACAGCACGCCGCCGCCTGCGCCGCCCAGCAAGCTGTTCAGCATGCCGGCGCGCTGGTTCTGGTCGCTCTGGCCAAACAGCTGGCTGACCATTTGCGGGAACGGTGGGGTCTGGTCGGAGCGCAGTGCGCTCGCGATGCCTTGCGCGACGCTGGCCCGGGGCGCGTTCTGCGCTACCTGGTCGAAGTCGGCGGCAGCATTGCCGTTGGTGCTGGCGGCGCCTGCGCCACCAAGATATTGCTGCAACAAATTACCTAAATCAAAAGCCATGTGTTCTCCTGCTGGGTGAATGCCGGGATGGATGACCAGCGTAGGCGTTTTGATATCGACCGCTCTGTACGATGACGAACCCACGGTGCATCGATCATCAACGATCTGCGCTCTGCGCTCCGTGATCTGCGCTCTGTGATCGTTGCGTAGGTGTTGCGCAGGAAAGGGACGTGCCGCATGTATTTGCCAAGTGGACACGACAGTACCGCGAACGGTAAGCTGTCGGCATGCCCTACGTCCCGCTCGCCGTGTTCCTCCTCCTGTACCTGTTTGCCAGCCTGGCCTGGAACATGTCCCAGGTCGTCGGCGCCGCCTATCTCGTCACCAGCCTGACCTGTTTCGTGGCCTACGCGATGGACAAGTCGGCCGCGCGCGCCAGCACCTGGCGCACACCGGAAGCCACGCTCCTGCTGCTGGGCCTGATCGGTGGCTGGCCCGGCGCCGTGCTGGCGCAACAGTGGTTGCGCCACAAGACCAGCAAGCAATCGTTCCAGTGGAAGTTTCAGGCAACGGTAGCGCTGAACCTGGCCGTATTCGCATTCCTTGCCTACCGTTTCGGTCAACCGAACACCGCATGATGAAAAACGATCCCGTGTGGCCGTGGCCCCGCATCCTCGCGCACCGTGGCGGCGGCACGCTCGCGCCCGAAAACACGGTGGCCGGCTTGCGCTGCGGCATGGCGGCGGGCTTTCGTGCGATCGAGTTCGACGTCATGCTGGCACGCGACGGCGTCCCCGTGGTGGTGCACGATCCGGGCCTGGGCCGCACGGTCCGGGGCAGCGGCAGCGTGTTCGAGCACGATGCGCTCGACCTGGCCGCGATGGATGCCGGCAGCTGGTTCGGCCCGGCGTTTGCGGGCGAGCCGGTGCCGCTGTTCGACGCCTTTGCGCGCCTGTGCATGGCCCACGGCATCTGGATGAATATCGAGATCAAGCCAGCGCCCGGCTACGAACGGGAGACGGGCCACGTCGTGGCGCAGATGACGGCCGCGCTGTTCGCCGACGCGCTCGCGTCCGGCGACCCGGCCGCGTTGCCGCTGTTGTCGTCATTCAGCGACGTCGCGCTGGCAGCGGCCCAGGCGGCGGCCCCGACCCTGCCGCGCGCCTGTCTCATCAGCGCGCTCGGCGCCGATTGGCAGGCGCGGGCGCAGGCGCTCGGCGTGCGCGCCATCCATACCAATCACTTGCACCTGAGCCGGCAGCAGGCACGCGCCGTCAAGGACGCCGGCTACGGCCTGTTCTGCTACACCGTCAACGATGCCGGCCGCGCGCGCGAACTGCTGGCCTGGGGTGTGGACGCTTTCTGCACCGACCGCATCGACCTGATCACGCCCGATTTCGCCTGAGATCAACGCTGGGTACTATATTTACACTGTGACCTCAAGTAACAGGGGAGGGGTGACGTTAAGAAGGGACGATCACCCTGACGGTGTTGCCACCATGGCGCTTTCCATTTCGACGAATACCCTGTCGCTCAGTACGCAGCGCAGCATGCGCACGCATGACACGGAGCAGGCAAAGCTCGTCGAGCGCCTGAGCTCCGGCATGCGCATCAACCGCGCATCCGACGATGCGGCCGGCCAGGCGATCACGTCGCGCCTGTCGTCGAACCTGCGCGGCGTCAGCCAGGCGCTACGCAGCCTGAGCGACGCGACGTCGATGCTGCAGGTGGCCGACGGCGCCATGGCCAGCGTCACCGACACCCTGCAACGCCTGCGCGAGATGGCGGTGGCCGCCGGCAACGGCAGCTACACGGATGGTGATCGCGGCGCGCTGCAGAAAGAGACGCAGGCGCTGCTGCAACACATCACGCAAGTGGGCACCGACACCAGTTTTAATGGGCAAGCGCTGTTTTCGCAGGACACCGTCAGCATTGGCGGCGACGAACGACGGCGCGCCGTGCTCGATGGCCTCCAGTCTGGCTGGCTCAGTTCGGCCGAAGACCTGATCAAGCAGCATTACGGACTCATGGGCGATGGCGCCAGACTGACTGTCAACCTCGACACCACGGACGGTGGCTATAACGTGCTCGCCTCGGTGTCGGGCACGTCGTCCGGCGGCAAGCTGAACAATTTGCATCTGAATATCGACATGGCCGACTTCGGCACCGCGCCTACCCCCGACGGTGGCAGTGCGCCGCTCTACAGTGACCGCATCGTCGCCCATGAAATGGTGCACGCGGTGATGGGCCGCACGATGAACATGGGGTCACTGCCGCAATGGTTCGTCGAAGGTACGGCTGAACTGATCAATGGTGCCGACGAACGGCTGGCCGGCGCCGGCAGCATCGCGGGCGTGGTCGCCACCATCGCCGGCGGCGGTTTTTCGTATGAGGGCGGGTATGCCGCCAGCCGCTACCTGCATGACCGCATGAAGGGCCTGGGCGTGGATGGTGGCATCAAGGGCATCATGCAATACCTGAACAACAACCAGTCGGCCAACCTCGACGCCGCGCTCAATGCCGTGTCGAACGGCGTGTACACCAGCAATGCCGCGTTTCTGGCCGACTTCGGCGCCAATGGCGCACAATTTATCAACACAAAAATGAATCTGACCAATGCCGATACGGGCGCGATCGGGGGCCTGGATGCCGATGGCGGCCCCGCGCGCGATGCCCGCGCCGTCGTGCCCGCCAGCGGGACGAGCAATGCCGCGGACGGCCTGGCCGGTTTCAATGTCGTGTACCCGGACGAGGGAGGCGCCAGCGGCGTGCGGCGCGTGCAGGTGCAGGCCGGCGACAGTGCCGGCGACCTGATCGACCTGCAATTCTCGTCGATGAATGCGCGCGCCTTGGGCCTGGCCAATCTCGACATGACAAGATCCAACGTGGCGCTGCTGAGCATCGACCGGGCGCTGGAATTCGTGAACGAGCAGCGCGTACGCACGGGCGCCTCGAGCAACCGGCTGGACCTGGCCGCCGGTGCCCTCGAGACGAGTTCGCAGAACATGCAGGCGGCCCGCTCGCGCATCCAGGATACCGATTACGCCAGTGACACAGCGCGGCTGACCCGCACGCAGATCCTGCAACAGGCGGCGTCGGCGATGCTGGCGCAGGCCAACGGGCAACCACGCTCCATTCTGAGCCTGCTGCGCTGAGAATGGATCGGGGAGCTAGGCTATAATCGTTCCTTTACAGGCACGCTGCCTCACTCCGCCCAACGATCAGACATGAAATCCTCCGACATCCGCGAAAAGTTCCTCAAGTTCTTTGAATCCAAAGGCCATTCCATCGTGCGTTCCAGCCCGCTGGTGCCGGGCAACGACCCGACCATGTTGCTGACCAACAGCGGCATGGTGCAGTTCAAGGATGTCTTCCTGGGCCTGGATTCGCGCCCGTACTCGCGCGCGACGTCCGTGCAGCGCTGCGTGCGCGCCGGCGGCAAGCACAATGACCTGGAAAACGTCGGCTACACGGCGCGTCACCACACGTTCTTCGAGATGCTGGGCAACTTCAGCTTCGGCGATTACTTCAAGCGCGATGCGATCCAGCTGGCCTGGGAGCTCTTGACCAAGGTCTACCTGCTGCCAGCCGAAAAGCTGACCATCACCGTGTACTTCGAGGATGACGAAGCGTACGACATCTGGGCCAACGAGATCGGCGTGCCGAAAGAGCGCATCATCCGCATCGGCGACAACAAGGGCGCGCGCTACGCATCCGACAATTTCTGGCAGATGGCCGATACCGGCCCATGCGGTCCGTGCACCGAGATCTTCTACGACCACGGCGCCGACATCTGGGGCGGCCCACCGGGCTCGGCCGAAGAAGACGGCGACCGCTTCATCGAAATCTGGAACCTCGTGTTCATGCAGTTCTACCGCGACGAATCCGGCTCGCTGACCCCGCTGCCGAAGCCGTCGATCGACACCGGCATGGGCATGGAGCGCCTGGCCGCCGTGCTGCAAAACGTGCACAGCAACTACGAAATCGACCTGTTCCAGAACCTGATCAAGGCCGCTGCCCGCGAAACGGCCGCGCCTGACCTCGACAACAATTCGCTGAAGGTCATCGCCGACCACATCCGCGCTGCATCGTTCATGATCGTCGACGGCATCATCCCGAGCAGCGAAGGCCACGGCTACGTGCTGCGCCGCATCGTGCGCCGCGCGCTGCGTCACGGCCACAAGCTGGGCCAGGCCAAGCCATTCTTCTACAAGCTGGTTGCTGACCTCGACATCGAGATGGGCGAAGCCTATCCCGAACTGCGCACGGCCAAAGACCGCGTGGCGCAAGTGCTCAAGGCCGAAGAAGAACGTTTCGGCGAGACGCTGGAAAACGGCATGAAGATCCTCGAAGCCCAGCTGGCCAAGGATCCGAAGAACCTCGACGGCGGCACCGCCTTCACGCTGTACGATACCTACGGCTTCCCGCTCGACCTCACCGCCGACATTTGCCGCGAACGTGGCATCACGCTCGACGAAGCGGGCTTTACCGCCGCAATGGAGCAGCAAAAGAAGACGGCGCGCGCCGCCGGCAAGTTCAAGATGGCCGCCAATGTCGAGTACGCTGGCGAAAAGACGAAATTCGTCGGCTACGATTCGCTGGCCCACAATACGCACGTGCTGGCGCTGTATGCCGACGGCGTGAAGGTCGAGCAACTGACCGCTGGCCAGGCTGGCATCGTCGTGCTCGACACGACGCCGTTCTACGCCGAATCGGGCGGCCAGGTGGGCGACCAGGGCGTGATTGGCGACGGCGCCATCCGCTTCGAAGTCGAAGACACGCTCAAGATCCAGGCCGACGTCTTCGGTCACCACGGCGTGTTGCGCGAAGGCACGCTGAAGGTCGGCGCAACGGTCGACGCACAGGTCGACACGGCCAAGCGCGCACGCACCATCCGCAACCACTCGGCAACGCACCTGATGCACAAGGCGCTGCGCGAAGTGCTGGGCACGCACGTGGCACAAAAAGGCTCGCTGGTCGATCCTGACAAGACCCGCTTCGACTTCAGCCACCCGCAGGCGCTGACGCTGGACGAGATCACGCAGGTCGAGACCATCGTCAACCGCGAGATCCTCGAAAACCACGCGACGCAATCGCACAATATGTCGTTTGACGATGCGGTCAAGCACGGCGCCATGGCGCTGTTTGGCGAAAAATACGGCGACACCGTGCGCGTGCTCGACATCGGTACCTCGAAAGAGCTGTGTGGTGGCGTCCACGTGACCCGCACCGGCGACATCGGCCTGTTCAAGATCGTGTCGGAAGGCGGCGTCGCTGCCGGCATCCGCCGCATCGAAGCCGTCACGGGCGAAGGCGCACTGGCCCTGGTGCAATCGATCAACCGCAAGCTGATCGAAGCGGCCGGCGCGCTGAAGACCAATCCTGACGAACTGACGGGCCGCATCGGCCAGGTGCAGGACCAGGTGAAGCTGCTCGAAAAAGAAGTCGCTGCACTGAAGTCGAAGCTGGCCTCGGGGCAGGGCGACGAGCTGATCGCGCAAGCCATCGACGTCAACGGCATCAAGGTGCTGGCAGCCACGATGGAAGGCGCCGACGTGGCGACGCTGCGCGAAGCCATGGACAAGCTCAAGGACAAGCTGGGCACGGCCGCGATCGTGCTGGCAAGTGTCCTCGATGGCAAGGTCAGCCTGATCGCAGGCGTGACCAAGGATGCCACTGGCAAGGTCAAGGCCGGCGAACTGGTCAACTTTGTGGCCCAGCAGGTGGGCGGCAAGGGCGGCGGGCGTCCGGACATGGCGCAGGCCGGCGGTACCGACCCATCGGGCCTGCCGGCAGCGCTGGCCGGCGTGGCGGGCTGGGTGGGCGAGCGCGCGTAAGCAGCGTCCTGTCGGATAAAAAACGCCGCCTCTTTGGGCGGCGTTTTTTATTGCCTTCGTTGCATTGCCCTCATAGAATCATGCACGAACATTAACCTTTTAAAAGACGATCATGCTGACATTTCGGGTTGTGATAACGGGTTTTCTGGCAACGGTAGTGTCGGTGGCGCAGGCCCAGATGCCGGCGAACGACACGGTCAAGGGCGGCAAGGATCATCCACTGCTCACGCGCTTTGCTGGCGCGAAGCTGGTTGGCTATGAGGTGAAGCAGTTCGATGAGGCCACGCTGCCGGCAGGCAAGCGCGTCCGGATCGCCGGCAAGCTGGGTTTCGAGAAGACCCTGCGCCTGGAGGGCAAGTACACCCGCATCGCCTACGTCTATCCCCAGGACCGCTCGTCGCTCGAAGTCATGCGCAACTACCAGGCAGCGCTCGAAAAGGCCGGCATGAAAAGCACCTTCGCCTGCGCCAAGGAAACCTGTGGCGAAAATTTTGGCGACTTCGTGCAGCAGCAGCGGGTAGGCTACAACTTCATCCAGGGCGGCGAGGCGGCGACCTCGCCTTGCAACTACGGTCGCAACGACAACCGCTATATGCTCGCATCGGGAACGCGTCCCGATGGGTCCGCGCTCACGGTCGCCGTGTACATGGTCGATCCGGTCCAAGGAAAGCTTGGCGGCGTCTATCTCGACATCGTCGAAGGCAAGCCGATGGAAGGGGGGAAGGTCTCTGCCAACCTGAACGCGGCGGACATGGCCAAGGACATTGCGACGGACGGCAAGGTAGCAATCTACGGCGTCTATTTCGATACCGGAAAGGCCGACGTCAAGCCCGAATCGGCAACTGCGCTGGCCGAGATGGCCACCATGCTCAGGCAGTCGCCAAAGCTCAAGGTGTTCGTGGTCGGCCACACTGACAACCAGGGCGCCGTGGCCCAGAACCTGGCGTTGTCGCAGCGGCGCGCCGAGTCGGTGATCGGGGCATTGGCCAGTACCTACAAGATCGATGCCGCGCGCCTCAGTCCGAAAGGCGTGGCCGCGTATGCGCCGCTGGCGTCGAATCGCGCCGAGGCGGGGCGCCAGCAGAACCGGCGGGTAGAGCTGGTGGAGCAATAAGCGATGGCGGTGCGCGACACCATCGCGCAAGCATATTGCGCAGCCTTGCCAGAACGACTGTTGTGCGCGCTTTTTTGGACCGTATCTGGTGCTTATGATGCACCGTCATCTCGAGCGAGTCCGGGAACCTTGGCAAGCACCTGCGCAATGAAGTCAATGAACACCGCTGCACGCTGGGGCAGTCGTCGTTCTGCGGAATACAGCACATTGACGGGCACCGGCGGCGCCCCATGCCCGGTCAACAACGCGACCAGTTCGCCGCTCTGAAGTTCTTCGGTCACCATCCAGGCAGGCAGGTAGGCGATCCCCAGGTCGTTCAGGACGGCGCGCCGAATGCCGTCCAGACTATTGAGTCGCACGCGCCCGCTGACCTTACGATCGCCATCCCTGAACGGCCAGCTGTCATTGCTGGCCGCCAGCAAGGTATAGATAATGCAGTCGTGCGCAGCCAGGTCGCCGGGTTCCAGCGGTGTGCCACGTTGCTTCAGATACGTCCTGCTTGCCACGCAGATGCGCGCGGATTGACCGACGCAGCGGGCACGCAGGGTGCTGTCACGTAGTTTGCCACCCCGTATGGCGATATCGATGCCTTCGGCCACCAGGTCGATGTAGGCGTCACCCAGACGACATTCCACATCGACATGCGGATAGCGTTGCAGAAAATCCGGCAGGGCGGGTATCAGGAGTTCAGTGCCGATACTTTCGGGACACGCAATGCGCAGCAGTCCATGCGGATCTTGTTCGCCATGCACCTCCGCTTCAGCTTCTCCGATGATGTCGAGCGCCTGGCGCGCTTGCGCGTAGTAGCGCTGGCCCTCGGCCGTGGCAACCATCTGCCGCGTCGAGCGATGCAATAGCCGCGTGCCGAGCGACTTTTCCAGTGCCGCCACATGCCGGCTGACGTTCGGTTGCCCGATCCCGAGCTCCCGCGCGACGGCTGAAAAACTACCGGTTTCGACAGCGCGTACGAAGCAGCGCATCCACAACAATTTATCCATTCCTGTCCGTGTGAATTCACTTTATGCAGCAGGAGCATAAATGATATGAGCGCAGCATGGGTTCTCGCGCGGGCAGTCAGCCATCAGACTGCGCGGATCGACCCCATGCGCACACGCTCGTGCCCCGGGTTTTACCATGACAGGAACCACTATAAACACCTCTACAACTGAACGCTTTGTCAGCCTGGTCGGTACCTATGAAATCGATCCGCTGGACGCTGCAGCGTTTGCACGCATCGCGGCGGCGTCGGTTGATCAGATCGCTGGCAAACCAGGCTGCCTGTATTAAATCGCCTCGCAAGACCTGAAGCAGGCCAACGTGTTTCATCTGGCCGAAGGCTGGGCGACGCAAGCCGATCTTGATAGTCATCTCGGCAGTCCTGATTTTCTGGCCATGCTGGAGCAAGCGTTCACACTGCGCATCGTGCGGCGTGAAATTTACGTGTCAGAGTCGGCAGGGCGGACGTTGTTGGGTTGACGGGTGCAATCCAGGCCCGAATCCGACTGTCGGACATCCATTGACCCGCACATTGACGCATCATTCGAAACAGCCTCCCGTTTTATTGCGCCGGATTGTCTGACCGTCTATTGCGCGCGCCGATTTGGGTCGCATCTTGTTCGCATGATGCACCACCATAGTGCTTTTTCGTGAGCATCCAGTACAGACTCGGTAGCAGTTCGTCAAG
>Ga0265798_10008728_pt1 | contig 12846 bp, 8 predicted proteins | sample P3T30metagenome_FD_192430 | JGI IMG/M metagenome (GOLD analysis project Ga0265798, IMG submission 192430) | Plant litter microbial communities from East Loma Ridge, Irvine, California - P3 T30 | ecosystem: Environmental > Terrestrial > Plant litter > Unclassified | place: USA: California...
TGATCTTGCCGCTGGCGGCATCGACCAGCGCCAGCTGCGACTTGCCGTAGTGTTCGAACAGGGCTTCGTCGTGGCGGTTGCGCAGGGTGTCGCGGTTTTCGTAGGTGCTGCTCTGGCCGGTGGCGCCGAGCGACTCCTGGATGCCGGGGCCGTCCGAACCGGGCGGCGCGGCCGGCGGCGCCTTTTGCGCATGCACCAGCTTCACCAGCAGGGTTTTCTGGTCGGGCATCCACTGCACCTGGTCGCCGAACATCTGGTTCAGGCGCACGCCGGGCAGGCGGCGCACGGCGCCGGTCTTGGCGTCGCCGATCCACAGCTCGACGGCCTCGTTGGTGATGTTCTCGAAGGCGAAGCGCTGGCCGTCGGCGCTCCACATCGGGCGGCGCGGGCAGGCGCCGGCCGGGAGCTTCACGGCGGTCTGCTTGCCGTCGGCCACCTGCACCAGGTCGATCGCGCTGACGCAAGGCGGGATGCCATAGCCGCCCGGGGTGTCGTGCTGGCTATGGTTGCCCGGCTCGATGCGCACGCCGGCCAGGCGCAGGAAAGGCATGGCGACCTTGGCGATCGACGGATACTCCTCCATCGTTACCAGCATCAGCTTGTCGCGCGTCGGGCTGAGGGACGGCGTGGGCGAAGCCGGGGCGCGCATCACGTCGAGGATTTCCTTCGGCGGCTGGTTGTAGGCGCTGGGCGCCGGCGCGCTGGCCGGGGCCGCCGCGGCCGGGATGGACGCCATGCCAAGCGCGAGCGTGGCGCCGACCAGACCACATAACAAACGTTTTTGTTGCATAAACCCTACTCCATGCTGTCGAAAATGCGTGATCGCGGAGACGCAAGCGCCGCGTGCCTACGAAGACCTTGCCATAAAAGTATTTCCACGGCAACACTAAAACTCTGCCGGAAAAGTTTCGATACAAAACTCCGCACCGCGTCCCGGTGCCGGGGCATCGGGACGCGGTGCGGGCCTATCCCTTCATTCTCAACTGCGCGCGAGGACACCCAGGCGCTTCAGGCGCCACAAGCCTGCCAGCAGCACCGCCAGCGCCAGCGCCGCCATGCCGGCCAGGCCGCCCCAGGGCAGCGCCTGCACGGTCACGCCCGGTGAGAACACCGGCCGTTTCGCATAATCGGCTTGGCCGAAGGGCCGGTCATTGAACAGGTAGCCGTAATAGAAGCTGCGGATCTGGCGATGGAAGTCCGCGATCCTGTCCTGGTAGGCCAGCTGGGCCGGCAGGTCGGTGCCGGCCAGGCGGTGCAGGATGGCTTGCGCGCCGACGCCGGGCAACAACCAGCCGAGGCGCCGTGTCCAGTCCTGGCGCGCAGCCAGCCCTGCGCGGTAATCGCGCACCTGCGCGGCCACGCTTTCGTCACCCAGCTGGTGGAAGGCGAAATACCATTTGTAGTGGAAGCCGGCCGGCAGCGGCGCGGTGTGCCGCCACTCGGGGTGGCCGGCAAGGAAGCGGTGCATGGTCTCTTCGCGCGGTACCTCCCAGGCGCCGTGCACGGCCTGGCGCTGGGCCAGCATCAGGTCGACACCCTGGTGCACGGGAACCGCACGCATCAAAGCCACGTTTGCCAGCGCCGGCAGCACCAGGGTCAATATGGCCCAGCTTCCCATCAGCGCCGTCGCATTCGCCACCGAATGCCAGCCGCGCGTGCCGACCAGCAGCGACAGGCCAGTCCAGAACGCGAGGTAGGCAGCCGTCACGGCCAGGGCAAGCGCCAGCGCGGGCAACGGCATGCCGGCCGCCAGCGCGCCGCACAGCAGCGGCAGCGCCAGGCAGGCGGATACCAATACTCCGCGCAGGCCGACACGCCGGCGCCACAAACCGGCGCCGCCCGGCAGCGACAGCAGCAGACGCAGCCTGCCGGACTGGCGCTCGCCGGACACCAGGTCGTGCAGCAGCGCGATCACAAACAGCGGCGCCAGGTAGATCAGGACAAACGCATAGTCGAAGCGTCCGGCCAGCGCCAGCTCGGGGTTGAAGGTCTCGCCTTCGTAGAGCTGGGCCTGCAGGCCGAGCGCGCGCACCCGCAACACGTAAGGCGCCACGTCGCGCAGGCCGATCGCCATGAAGGCGGCGTCGGACGGCGCGTCCCAGGTCGTATAGAAGGTGTAGTAGGCGGGCTGGCCGCCGTCGCGGCTGTTCGGGTAGCGTTTGGCCACCGAGGCCACGTCCTGCTCGTTCAGCGGCTGGACGCGCGCGATGGTCTGGCGCTGGCGCTCCACCTCGTGCAGGCCGGACCAGACGGCCAGTGCGGACAGCGCCAGCAACAGCAGCAGCGCCGCCATCATCAGGCGCGAGCGCAGGATCAGTGCCAGTTCGAAAGCGAGGGCGCTCATCGCACGCTCCTTCCCAGGCGGCCGGCCAGGTGCCAGGCGAGCAGCGCGAGCGCGGCCAGCCAGGCCAGCAGGACCAGGCCGGCGGGTGCGGCGCGGCCCAGCGTTTCCGCCAGCGGCGCCGGTTCATAGTGAAATTCCGGGAAAGCTTCCCAGTGCGAGCGGGACACGCGGTTCTCCTTGTTCGGGTTGGTATCGTCTGCATAGCGCAGTTCTTCGGCCTGGATGCGGTTCAGGCCCTGGACCAGGTCGTAGCGGTAGCGTTCTCCCTGGTCGAGGAAGCGGCGGTAGCTGGCCAGGTCGGTCTGCGCTGCCGCCATCGACAGGCGCCGCAGCGCCAGCGTCGGGCTGAGCCAGCCGAAGCCGTCGACGATGGCGTTCTGCCGCCCCTGGCGGTCAAACGCAGCTTCGGCATAGCCGTTGAACAGCTCGCTGGACAGGCGCTCGCCTTCGATCCCGACCAAACCCTTGTAGTTGACCGGCAGGTCTTCCACGCGCGTCACGCCATACTGCTTCAGCAGCTTGTCGCGGAAGGCCGAGAACTTCGGATCGTTGGGGTTGTGGGCGTCGCCCAGGGCCAGGTAGTCGCGCTGCACGTGGATGCCGTCCTCGAAGCGGGTGCTGAGGGCAACCGCGGTATTGGCCATGTCCGGCGCCCAGCGCGGCAGCAGGATCACCACCAGCGCCCATACCGCCAGCAGCACCAGCAGCGCGTCGCGTCCGCGCGCGGCCAGGGTCGACGCCAGCACCACGATCAACGCCCACAGCAGCAGCCAGCCGGCATAGCCCGCGCCCAGCACCAGCGCCAGCGGCCAGGGCGTGCCGCCATCCAGGGCAAACCACGCCAGCGCCGCCAGAGCCGGCAGCAGCGCCAGGCCGGCGAAACCGGCCAGCGCCAGCAGCTTGCCGAGCACCAGCTGGCGGCTGCGCAGGCCCTGGGCCAGCAGGATGCGCAGGGTGCCGCGCTCGCGTTCGCGCGCCACGCCGGCATGGCCGAAGAACACCAGCAGCAGCGGCGCCAGCACCTGCAGCACAAAAGCCGGCGACATCTGGCCGAAGCGCAGCAGCAGCGAATTCTGGCGCACGTCGCCGAAGTTGGCGCTGTTCTGGCGGTGCCCTTCCAGGAACAGGGTGTGGCCGGTGTAGCCGTCGATGCCGGGGTCGAAGGCCGCCAGCGGATTCAATGGCCGGAACAGGAAGTGGCCGAAGTGGACCACGCGGTGCGGGTGGCGGTCGGGCTGGGCCTGGAACTCGTGGTTGGCGCGGTCCTGGTAGCGGGCGCGCTCGGCGTCGGCGTTGCGCCGGCTCTCGTAGGCGTTGAGCGCGGCCAGCAGGGTCAGCACGGTGAGCAGCAGCAGGCCAAGGACAGCGGCGCGGTCGCGCAGCAGCGCGCGCCACTCTTCGCCGGCGATCCTGGCGACGATGGAAACTTGTCCGCTCATGCTGCCTGCCCTCCGTAGCGGCGGTGCAGCGCGCGCACGTCGAAGCGCTCGGCGCCGCTGGCGGCCACCTCCTCGCGCAGGCGGCCGCCATCGAGGAAGCCGATGCGGTCGGCCACATCGGCGGCGCTGAGCAGGTCGTGCGTGACCATCAGGATGCCCGTGCCTTGCGCGCGCAGGATGCCGAGCAGGCGGTTGAATTCCACGGTGGCCTGCGGGTCGAGGCCAGAGGTCGGCTCGTCGAGCAGCAGGGCCGGCACCCGCCGCATCGACGCCAGCGCAATCGCCACCTTCTGGCGCATGCCTTTCGAGAAGCCGGCCACGCGGCGGTCGTGCGCTGCCGGGTCGAGGCCGGCGTTCGCCAGCGCCGCGCCGATTGCCGCGTGCGACTCGCGCTGCCCGGCCAGGTCGAGCAGGTAGGCGACGTTCTCGCGCGCCGTCAGGTGCTCGTACAGCGCCACGTTCTCGGGAATATAGGCAAGGTGGCGCCGCGCCTCGGCCGGCTGCACGGCAGGATCGACGCCGTTCACCCGCACCTGGCCGGCGGACGGCGCGACGAAGCCCAGGAACAGGCTGAGCGTGGTGGTCTTGCCGGCGCCGTTGGCGCCGAGCAGCGCATAGATTTCGCCCGGGCGAATCGCCAGGTCGAGCGCGTGCAGGATGGTCTTGCCGCCATAGCCGGCGGCGGCGGCGCGTGCCTCGAGTACGTATTCAAGCACGCAGCGCGCGCCGGGCACGGCTGCTTGTCGTGGATCGGTGGTCAAACATTTCTCCTGGTTGGACGGGTAGGCTCTAGTGCAATACAATTGCAATACTAATGAGAATGTTATCTCATTAAATGCCGATATGCACTACCCGATTGCAGGGAAACCTGAGATCCGGCGAATTAATGCAACCGACTTGCGTTAACGGAACGCTGCGCATATGATGCAAGCCGATTGCAATAGCGACCATGCTTTCGGCTGCCGCTGCGCCTATCCATCCCTCACCATCCTGGAGTTTTCATCTTGTATCCGCACCGTCATCCGGCGCTCGACGCCCTTCCTGTCCGCGCCCTCTCCCACGCCGCCTTCCTCGCCTGTGCACTGGCCGGCCATGCCACGGCTGCCACTCCGGCCAGCGACGACGCGCCGGTACAGGTCGTCGAGGTCAAGGGCGCCCGCGAGGAAGACGACCGCCTCGCGCCTGGCGGCGGTGCGCGCGCCCTGCCCGGTGCGGTCAGCACCGTGAGCGCCGCCGACATCGCCACCATCAACGTCGGGCGCGACATCTCGAACATCTTCCGGCGCGTGCCCGGCGTGGTGGCCAACAACATCGACCAGGGCGACACCGGCAACGGCTTTCGCATGCGCGGCTTCGCCACCCAGGGCACGCACGGCGCCGACACGGCGATTACCATCGACGGCGTCCCGCAGAACATCCCGTCGAGCCAGGGCGGCGCCGGCCACGGCCCGGCCTTCCTGGAATGGCTGACGCCGGACATGATCGCGAACGTGGAGGTGATCAAGGGGCCGGTCTCGGCCCTGTATGGCGACCAGAACCGCGCCGGCGCGGTGGTCATCGATACGCGCGAAGGCGGCGCCGCCACGCCATCGAGCGCTGCCCTCACCCTGGAAAGCTACGGCGGCCGGCGCGCCTCGCTGACCCTCTCGAACGACTTCGGCGACCTGCGCTCGCTGCTGGTGGCCGACCGCTACCGCGTGGACGGCTTCCGCCACGGCGCCGGCAACGACCGCAGCAACCTGTTCTGGAAGCTCTCGCGCACGATCGGCGACGGCGTCTACAGCCTGCGCGCCAGCTGGTACCGCTCCGAGTACGCGGGCGCCGGCTACCTGCTGCTGCCCTCGCTGGAAACCGGACTCGATCCGCATGCCACCCAGTTCAACCTGCCCGGCTTCGGCGACGCGCGCCGCGCCACGCTGGTCTTCAACCGCCGCCCTGTCTCCGGCGACGCCGGCTGGTTCGCCAGCGCCTATGCCGAGGATTTCGAGCGCAGCCGCGCAATCACCACCAGCACCACCCAGCACACCTACGGCTACGACGACCGCGCCATCTATGGCGCACGCGCAGGCCACACCTGGGTCACCGGCGACGCCGCCGTGCTGACCGCCGGCTTCGAAGCGCGCAAGGACCAGGGCGATGCCTACCGCCGCCAGTACGTGCGCCTGCAGCCCTCGGTCAACTACATCAACAACCAGGACCTCGACCTGCTGACCTACGGCGTCTTCGTCCAGGGCCAGTACCGCGTCCTGCCCACCCTCAAGCTGCACGCCGGCGCGCGCTACGACCGCTTCGATTACGGCCTGGTGAACCGCAAGCTGCCCGCCGCCTCGGCCGACTACACGGGCAAGGCCGTCACGCCGAAGCTGGGCGCGGCCTGGCAGGCGCTCGACCAGCTCGAGGTGTTCGCCAACGTGGCCGAAGGCTTCCGTTCGCCGGCGGCCGAGCAGATCAGTTCCAGCGGCAGCCTGGGCCCGCTCGGCGCACCGGGAGGCCGCATCAACGGCGGCATCGATCCGAGCAAGGTGCGTTCGCACGACCTCGGCTTCAACCTGCGTCCCGCCGCCGGGCTGGCGCTGTCGGGCACGGTCTACACCATCCGCAACGACGACGAAATCATCAACACCGCGCCCGACGTCTTCGTCGCGTCCGGCCAGACCACGCGCAGGGGATTCGAATTCGACGCCCGCTGGCAGGCAAGCCGCGCACTGGGCACTTACCTGAGCTACGGCCGCATCCTGCGCGCGGAACTGGACAATCCGGCGCCGGGCGCGGGCGCGCGCCTCTCGGTGCCGCAACATACCTGGAAGGCCGGCGGCCAGTACCGCAGCGCCTTCGGTGCGGGCAATCTGACGCTGAATGGCGACGTCTACGTCACCGCCGGCAATCCGTATTACATGGGCACGCCGCTGCGCCAGCGCGACATGCCGACCTATGTGCGCTACGATTTGAAAGCGACCTACGACCTCGGCAAGTTCCAAGGTTCGCTGTGGGCCACCCTGCAGCCGCACGCATTTGCCAGCGACATCGCCTACGGCACGGCGGCCGGGCTGCTGGTGTCGACCGTGCCGCAGCGCCAGGCGGGAGCGTCCTTGCGTTACTTCTTCTGAGCCCGGCCGGCGCGCCCCTCCCGGAACGCCTCCGGGAGGCCATGCTAAAATCCTCGTGCAGAGGAAGGAACCATGGAATCGACAACGGAACAGCGCGCGGAAGAACTGATCAGGGCCACAGGGGCACGCCTGACCCGTCCGCGCACCCGGGTCCTGAGCTTCCTGCTCGCGCATAACCAGCCCCTGACCCACCACGAGATCCTGGCCCAGCTGCCGGGCGAGACGCTCGACACCGTGACGCTTTACCGCGTGCTCGACTGGCTGGCCGAGCACGGCATGGTGCGCAAGCTTGCCGGCGCCGACCAGGTCTGGCGCTTCGGCACCGGCAGCGCCGCCGGCGGGCAAGACCACGACCACGCGCACTTCCAGTGCACCAGCTGCGATTCGGTCACCTGCTTCAACGATACGCCCTTGCCGCGCCGCCTGAAGATGCCCGAGGGCTTTACCAGCCAGGAAGTCGATTTCCTGATCAAGGGAACCTGCCCGAACTGCAGCGGGAAGTAAGCCAGGCGAATCGATCCGGCTGGGCAGACAGGCGTGTACAGGCCGTACGCTTCGATCACGCTGCACGACCATGGCGACGTGGCCAGCTTCCGCACTACCTGGGTGCGGCCGTTCCGACCGCACCTTCCGCCGCGCTCACTCCACCAGCTTGTCCAGCGTCACCGGCAGATCGCGCACACGCCGGCCGCAGGCGTTGTAGATCGCATTCACGACCGCCGCGCTCGTGCCCGTGATGCCGATTTCGCCGATGCCGCGCGCGCCCATCGGTGCGTGCGGGTCGGCGATGTCGGTCCACAGTACCTCGATCTCGGGCACGTCGAGGTGCACCGGCACGTGGTACTCGGCCAGGCTCGGATTCATGATGCGGCCGTTGCGCTCGTCGAACTGGGTTTCCTCCATCAGCGCCATGCCCATCCCCATGATCATCCCGCCGCGGAACTGGCTGCTGGCCGTCTTCGGGTTGATGACGCGCCCGCAATCATAGGCGCCCAGCAGGCGCGTCACGCGCACCTCACCGGTCACCACATTCACACGCGCTTCGCAGAAGATGGCGCCGTAGGAATGCATGGCCCAGTGCATCGTCTCCAGCGGCGCCGGCGCTTCGCCTTCGGCGCTGAGCTCATCCAGGCCGGCACGCGCCAGCAGGTCGGCGTAGCTGTCGAAACGCTGCGGCTCGTCGCGCTTGCACAGGCCGCCGTCGCCCGCGGCCAGCGCGTCGGGCTTGAGGCCGTGCAGCGCCGAGCCGCCGGGCGCCAGCTCCAGCAGCTTCGTCACCAGGGCGCGCTGGGCTTCGATGACGGCGTGGCCCACCGAGGCGGTCTGCTGCGAGCCGCCAGCCAGGATCATGCCGGGCAGCGCCGAGTCGCCATAGGCTACCGTCACCTGCTCCAGCGGCAGGCCGAGGCGTTCGGCCGCCACCATCGCGTGCGTGGTCGCCGTCCCCATCCCCATTTCGTGCGCCGCGAAGGCCACGTGCGCGCTGCCGTCGCGGCGCAGGGTGATGCGCGCCGCGCCGCCCGGCATACGGTGGTAGGGATAGGTGGCGGCGGCGCAGCCCAGGCCGACCAGCCATTCGCCTTCCTGGCGCATGCGCGGTGAAGTCTGGCGCGCGCTCCAGCCGAAGCGCTCGGCGCCCATGCGCCAGGCGGCAACCAGGTGGCGCGACGAGAACGGCGTGCCGCCCAGCGGGTCTTTTTCCGGCTCGTTGCGGATGCGCAGTTCGACTGGGTCGATGTCCAGCTTCTCGGCCAGCTCGTCGATGGCGCATTCGAGCGCAAAGGTGCCGACCGCTTCGCCCGGCGCGCGCATGAAGGTATTGGCCAGCATGTCGACGCGCACCGCCTCGACGTCGAGCTTGAAACTGTCGGCGGCGTACATGCACTGCGTCGCCAGGATGAAAGGCTCGGGGAACTCGTTATTCGGCGACATCGCCGTGAACCCGGTATGCACGATGGCCTCGAACCGCCCATCTGCCGCAGCGCCGATGGCGACCCGCTGCTCGGTCGGTGCGCGTCCGCCGACCACGCGATACACGCCCGCGCGCGACAAGGCCAGGCGCACCGGCCGTCCCGCCAGCTTGGCCGCGGCTGCCGCCAGCACCTGGTGGCGCCACAGCGTCTTGCCGCCAAAGCCGCCGCCGACAAATGGCGAGGTCACGCGCACCTGCTGCTCGTCCAGGCCGAAGACCTGGGCCAGCGACCAGGCCGCATGCGCGACTGCCTGGGTGGCATCGTGGACACGCAGGGTATCGCCCTCCCAGGCCACGGTCACGCCATGCAGCTCGATGGCGTTGTGGTTATGGCGCGGCGTGCGGTAGACGGCATCGATTGTATGGGCGGCCTGCGCCAGCCTGGCTTGCGCATTGCCCACTTCCTTCCTGAGCGGTTCGCCCAGGAAGGCGCCGGGCTCGCTGCCCCTTGCGCGCGCAGCCTCCAGTGTCGTCACCGCCGGCTCGCTCAGGTAGCTCACGCGCAGCAGTGTACTGGCATGGTCGGCCTGCTCCTGGGTCTCAGCCAGCACCAGCGCCACCGGCTGGCCGTTGTAGTGGACCACGTCGTCCTGCAGCACCGCCAGGCGCTCGCCCGCCGCCGCCTTTTGCGCGGTCAGGAAACCGGGCATCGGCTGCATTTTCGGCGCGTTCTCGTGCGTCATGACGAGCACGACGCCGGGCGCCGCTTCGGCCGCGGCGGTATCCAGGCTGGCGATGCGTCCCCGGGCCACCGTGCTGTAGACGGGCGCCGCGTACAGCATGCCGTCCAGCGCAAACTCGGCGGCAAAGCGCGCCTGGCCCTGCACCTTGGCCGCGCCGTCGATGCGCGACACCGGCATGCCGATGTAGCCCTCGCGGCTGTCGCCCAGCGGGTCGGGCTGGCCGCCCGGCATCCACTTGTCGGGCGCCAGTTCGACCGCCTTCTTCATGACTTGCTGGGCTTTTTCCTTGATGATGTTCATGGCTGACTCTCCTTCCCGGCCAGGCCCTGCAGCACCGCGACCATCGTGCGCTGGGCCAGGCCGATCTTGAAACCATTGCCGCTTTGCGCTGTCGCATCCGCCAGTTCGGCCACGGCGGCGGCGCGGAAGCTGTCGGTGGTTGCCGGCTGCCCTTTCAGTATCTGCTCCGCTTTCCACGCGCGCCAGGGCTTGTGGGCCACGCCGCCCAGCGCCAGGCGCACGTCGCGCACGATGCCGCCGTCCATGTCGAGGGCGGCGGCAACCAACACCAGCGCAAACGCATAGCTGGAACGGTCGCGCACCTTGCGGTAGGCCGAGCGGGTGGCGAACGGCAGCGGCGGCAGTTCGATGGCGGTGATCAGTTCGCCCGGCGCCAGCTCGGTGTCGCGCTCGGGATGGTCTTCGGGCAGGCGGTGCAGCCCCGTCAGCGGCAGCGAGCGCGCGCCGCCTGCGCCCTGTACGTGCACGATGGCACCGAGCGCGGCCAGGGCCACGCACATGTCGGACGGATGGGTGGCGATGCAGGCGCTAGAAGCGCCAAGCACCGCATGCATGCGGTTGAAGCCGTCGATGGCGTCGCAGCCCTGCCCCGGCTCGCGCTTGTTGCAGCGCGAACCTTCGTTGTCGTAGAAATAGGTGCAGCGGGTGCGCTGCAGGATGTTGCCGCCGACCGTGGCCATGTTGCGGATCTGGGCCGAAGCGCCTGCGACGATGGCGCGGCTGAGCAGCGGGAAGCGCTGGCGCACGGCCTGGTGCTCGGCCACGGCCGTGTTCCTGGCCGCCGCGCCGATCAGGATGCTGCCGTCCGGGCGTGCATCGATGGCGCTGGAGAGCCCGGTGACGTCGACCAGCGCCGCCGGCCGTGCCACCGTTTCGCGCATCAAGTCGACCAGGTTGGTGCCGCCGCCGAGGTAGCTGGCGTCGGCCAGGGCAGCCAGCCGGACCGCATCGCCGGCGTCCTGGGCACGGGCATAGGTAAAGGGAGTCATGGCGCCTCCTGTGCGGCTGCGGCCAGCTGTTCGTTGATGGCGGCGACGATGCCGTTGTGGGCGCCGCAGCGGCACAGGTTGCCGCTCATGCGCTCGCGGATCTCGTCGTGGCTGGGGGCGATCTCGCTTGTGGCCAGGTCGGCGGTGACGTGGCTCGGCACGCCGCGTTTCAGCTCGGCCGCCATGCCGATGGCCGAACAGATCTGGCCCGGCGTGCAATAGCCGCACTGGAAACCATCGTGTTCGATAAAGGCTTGCTGCAGCGGATGCAGTTGGCCGTCGGCCGCCAGGCCCTCGACCGTGGTGATGGCGCGGCCTTCGTATTGCACGGCCAGCGCCAGGCAGGACAGGATGCGCTCGCCGTCGGCAAGGACGGTGCAGGCGCCGCAAGCGCCCTGGTTGCAGCCGACCTTGGTGCCGCTCAGGTGCAGGTGTTCGCGCAGGAAGTCCAGCAGGGACACGCGCGGGTCGGGCGGCAAGCTGTGCTCGGAACCGTTGATGCTAATCGTGGGCATGGCGGACATCCTTTCGACAGTGAAGTTGGCTGCGCAAGGGTGTTGCTGTGCTGCATGCTGCGGTACTGCTGAAATGCCGAGTCCGGCTGATCCTTACTGATCCGTGAAGCGTGCGTGAAAGGGGCTAGATTAGCGCGTCGATGCGCTGCCGGGAAGGGGTCACGCCAGGATTTTTTGCCGTTATCACAAGCAATGGGCTTGCGGTAAAAGCTCCGAATTACGGAGCGCAACCGGCGCTATGCAGGCAGCCGCACCGAGGCCACCAGCCCGCCCTCGGGATGATTCGCCAGCTCCAGCCGCCCGCCATGCGCCTCGATCACGCTGCGCGCAATCCCCAGTCCCAGCCCCATGCCGCCATCGTTCTGCTCGCGCCCATGCGCCAGCCGCACATACGGATCGAACAAACTCGCAAACGCATCTTCCGGCACGCCCGGCCCATGGTCGCGCAGGCGGATCACCACCGCACCCGGCTCCTGGCCGACCTCGATCTCGGCACGCGCGCCGTAATACAGCGCGTTGTCGAGCAGATTGCCGAGCGCGCGCTTCAGTGCCAGCGGCTTGCCGCGCACCGTCACGCCCGAGGGCGCAAACGCCACCGTGTGCCCTGCCAGCTGCGCGCTGCGCACCATCCGCCCGATCAGCGCATCGAGCTTGATCTCGGTCGGGTTCTCGTGGATGTCGCTGTCCTTCACGCATTGCAGCGCACCCTTGACCATCATGTCGAGTTCATCGAGGTCTTCCTCGAACTCGTTGCGCAGGGCCTCGTCGTCGAGCAGCTCGGCGCGCAGTTTCAGGCGCGTGATGGGGGTGCGCAGGTCGTGCGAGATCGAGATGAACAGGCGCTCGCGGTCTTCGATGTAGCGCGCGATCCGCTCGCGCATCGCGCTGAAGGCGCGCGCCGTGTTGATGAATTCGCGGCTGCCGGTTTCGGGCAAGGGCCGCACGTCCTCGTCATGCCCCTGCCCCATCGTCGCCGCGGCTTCCGACAGTGCCGCCAGCGGCCGTGTGATCGAGCGCACCACCAGCAGGCACAGGAGCAGCACCACGGCCAGCGACAGGGCCTGCGGCGTCAAGCGGTCCCAGGCGAAGGGGTCGCTGCTGTCCAGGAAGTAGGGATTCGGCATCAGCGCCGCCATGTACAGCCAGTTGCCCGGCTCGATCTCGGTCTGGATGACCAGGATGGGCGCCGGGTCGGGTTTCAGCAGCAGCACGTGCTGGACCCAGGTGCTCGGCAGGTCTTCCAGGCGCACGTCGTGCTCGGCCACCACCAGCCGGTCGGGGCGGCCGAAGGCAAGCCGGAAGCCCGGCGAATTTGGCAAGTCCCTGCGCAGCGCGCCGGCGATGGTGTCGATCACGCTGCGCGCCAGCGGATGCGGCGCGATCTCCTCGATCGGCACATAGGCATGGTTTAGATTCACAAAAAAGCGCGTGCCGCCCATCTCGCGCAGCTGCTGGATGATCAATAGCCGGTAGGCCGGCGGCAGGCTGCGGAAGAAG
>Ga0265798_10008729_pt1 | contig 12846 bp, 14 predicted proteins | sample P3T30metagenome_FD_192430 | JGI IMG/M metagenome (GOLD analysis project Ga0265798, IMG submission 192430) | Plant litter microbial communities from East Loma Ridge, Irvine, California - P3 T30 | ecosystem: Environmental > Terrestrial > Plant litter > Unclassified | place: USA: California...
CCCGCGATCAGCGTCCCGTGCGGCACCGTCGACGGGCTGCCGGTGGGCATCCAGCTGATCGGTAAGCACTTCGACGAGGCAACCCTGTTCCAGGTCGGGCAGGCGATCGAGAACCTCTGATACCACTGAGCCGGTGGGATCATGGTCTGCAGCCACGATCCCGCCGGCTCTGCTGTTCCTCGACACGAAAGGCACGCGTTGACTCGTTCTGAGGAGATGCGCATCCGCATCCTCGACACCGCGCACGACCTTCTCAACGCTGAAGGCCGCGACGCCGTCACCACGCGTGCGCTCACGTCTGCCCTCCACATCCAGGCACCCACGATCTACCGGATCTTCGGCGACAAGCAAGGACTCCTTGACCAGGTCGCCCTCCACGGCTTCTCCGCACACCTCGCGACCTGGACCGGGTGGACACCTGGCGCTGACCCGATCGAGTCCCTTCGTCAGGGGTGGGACATGCACATAGATTGGGGACTGGTGCACCCGCAGGTGTACTCGATCGCGTACGGCGAGCCCCGCACGGGCACCTCGTCCCCGGCTGCGGATGCGATCGATGCCATCCTGCGGACACAGATCGAGGTCGCGGCGAAGGACGGCCTCCTGGCTGTTCCCGTCTCCGACGCCGTCAACATGATCCGCGCGACCGGGGTGGGAGTGGTGTTCACGCTCCTGTCGATGCCTGACGACACCCGCGACATGACCTTGTCCACGCGAGCTCGCGAAGCGACACTGGCCGCGATCCTCGCCAAGCCGGCGAACCGTGACGAGCGGGACGGTGCCGCGATGCAGCTCAGACACCAGCTCGAGGACACGACCGCTCTGACGGAGAACGAGCGCGCCCTCTTCGGCGACTGGCTGGACCGGCTCGCGAAATAGGCAGCAAGCGCACTCGCGCTTGCTGCCTCGGACCTGCTCAGACCGTCGTCAACGCCAGTTGGCCCCGCCGTCCACCCACGTGCGAATCCACTGGATCAGCGGTTCCGTCTCGTCCGACGTCGCGCCGGCGGATCGAGACGGTCGCCGTCCCGTCGATCATCACCGTGTGGTTCTCGAGGGTGTGTTCGCCTTCGAAGACGCGAACGTTCGAGATGGTTGTGGAGGTCATGGCAGTCCTGTTCTGCGTGGAGCCGCGACCAGTGCATTTACGCATTTACGCAGTTCAGTAAGCGCGTACTCACGTATCTACGGGACTACGGAACAACGAAGCTCCGGGACTACGAAGCTCCGGAGGCTACCGCCCGACGCGGCGCCGGCGGGCGGACGGCTTCGCCTCGCGGTACCAGCGCGGCAGGAGGAAGTGCGGCAGCCAGAACGCGAACACGATGCCGAGCGCGTAGACGGCGAGGCCGAACGGCCGGTGCAGCACGGTGAGTTCGGCGCGACCCGACGCTGAGGGCCGCGCGCGCCTCCTGGGGTGAGCTCGCCGTGGGCGCGTCAGCGGCGGTCGAAGCGGGTGCCGCGGTCGACCGGGGGGCGGGCGGCCAGCACGAGCAGAGCGATCGGCCCGACCACGGGCACCAGTCCGACCAGGGCGAACCAGCCCGCGAGGTCGGTGTCGTGCAGGCGGCGCACGAGCAGGGCGAGCCCGGGCACGAGCGTGGCGAGCGCCCAGACCGTGCTGAGCAATCCGCCACCGCCGACCACCTCGAGCACCTCGTCGGCGTCGCGCAGGTCGAGGGTGGCCGTGTTCGTCGCGAGGCCGACCAGCCCGATGGCGAGCGTGACGACGACGCCGATCAGGGTCCACCACCAGAACTCGCTGCGGCTGGCCCGCCCCGAGAAGGTCAGGTACTTCAGCCAGAACCGCGCGAACGCGACGCGCGGATCGGCACCCCGGTAGGGCGCGGCCAAGGGCACGGGAGGCGCGGTGCGGGCGTCGGTCGTCACGTCAGGTCCTCGAGGCAGGTGGGCGGGAGATCGCGGGCCCGACAGGCGCTGCGGGTGGGGAGCGATCACGGGCTCGGCGGGCGGGTTTCCCCGATCCTAGGCCCGCGCCGCACCCCGCCGACCCCTCAACCCCGCGGGACGTCCGCCCCGTCGACCAGCGCCCACCCGCCGTCGTCCGTCCGGCGCACGGCTCCGGCCCGTTCGAACGCGTCGAGCCAGCCGCCCATGGGCCACTCGCCCCAGCGTCCGGCGAACAGCCCGCCGTTGCGCACGACGTCGCCCAGGTGCCGCCACGGGGGCGACGAGGTCGCGTGGTACTGGTGGTACGCGTGCGCACCGCCGACCCAGACGAGCGGCACCGAACGGGAGCGGGCGGTGAAGGCGAAGTCGGTGTCCTCGCCGCCGTAGCCCTCGTACCGCTCGTCGAAGCCGCCGAGGGTCCGCCACGTGTCGGGCGTCACGGCGAACGACAGCGACCAGAACAGCGGGTAGTCCGCGGCCGCGGCGACGACCGTCGACCCGGCAGGAGGCGCGGGTCGCGCCGCGTGCGGAGCAGTCGCCTCGTCGAGACCCTCCCCCACCCCGAGCACGAATCCCTCGGGCAGGTAGGTCACCGGTCCGCTCAGCAGTGCCCCGGGGTGGTCGTCCGCGGCCCGCTCGTAGAAGCGGAACAGGTCGGCGCCCGGCACGCAGTCGGCGTCGAGGAAGACGACGAGGTCCGCCCCCTGCCCGACGGCGGCCTCGGCCCCGCGGTTGCGGCCCGCGGCGAGGCGCAGACCGTCGGGGCCCGGGGGCACGTGCACCGTCGTGACGCCGGCCAGCGCGGGCACGTCGGGTGCGGGCGTCTCGTCGAGCCAGACGACGACGTGCCCGGCGTCGGGGGCGACGTGGTCGACGAACCGGATCTGGTTCGCCACGTGCCTCATGCGCGCGGCCGAGGCGAGGGTGACGACGACGACGCTCACCGGGCCGCCACCTCGGCGACGACGGCGGCGGCACGGCGGGCGGCACCCTCGACCTGCCAGGCCGCCCAGTCGGGCCGCAGCGCCCGCGCCCGCTCGAGCAGGCCGGGCCACTCGTGGTCGGCCGGCCACCCCGCGGGCACCACGGCGAGGCCGGCCCGGTCGAGGGCGCGAGCCGTGGTGGCCTGCTCGTCGAAGGGCCGTGTCTGCGGCACGACCACGGCGCGTGCGTCGAGCGCGGCGAGGTCGGCCACGGTGTTCTGACCGGCCCAGGTCACGACGACCTCGGCGGTGTTCAGCGTCGCCCACGGGTCGTCGACCCACGAGTCGAGGCCGAGCGCGGTCCAGGTCGTGCCCGGGGTGGCGCGTGCCGCCGCGGCGACGGCCGCCGCCAGGTCGTCGTGGTCGCTGCCGCCGGCCCCGCCGACGAAGACGACGCTGCCGGGGACGACGCCCGCGCGAGCCTCCGATGCGACCCCGACCCGCGCCTCCGTGCCGTCGACACCGGCGGCACCGGTCACGCCACCGGCCCGCCGCCCGTCCCACCGCGAGATGCCGCCCACCCAGCGCACCTTGTCGGCGACGCGGTCGAGCGAGGACGAGTCGTGCGTGCCGGCCGGCCAAGGCGCGACGACGCGGCGGGCGGCGTCGTGGGCGAGACGGTGCGGCAGGTCGGTGCGATCGCCGGGCTGCGACACGACGACGACCTCGACGCCGAGCAGCCGGGCGAACAGGGCGACCTCGACCGACACGTCGACGACCATCGCGCCGAACGGCCTCCCCTCGGCGGCGGCCTCCACGACGGCGGTGGCGATCCGGCCCAGGCGGGCGGTGTGCCCGGGGTGCCCGACCGGAGCCCAGTGCAGCAGGCCGCCGACCGTGGGCGAGGCGTCGGCGGGGTCGCGGGCCGTGCCGTCGGGGTCGATCGTGACGGAGTCGTCGCGCTCGAGTTCGACCCACGTGGTGTCGCGGGGCAGGTCGGCCGGGGCCGCGAGCGAGCTGAAGACGACGACGTCGGCGTCGAGGTACGGACGCACGGCCGAGAACCGGGTGCGGTGCCCGGCGCCGTGGTGGTGCACGTACCAGCCGACCAGCGGCCGGGGCGAGGCGCCCGTCACGCCGTGGCCACGCGACGCGCCGTGCCGCGGGTGCCGCCGACCACGACGGGCGAGGAGGCGCGGTGCCGGTCGGCCACCACGCCCGCCTCGGTCGTCACCCCGGCGAGCACCTCGGCGTAGAGCTGTTCGAGGGCGACCGCGCGGCTGCCGAGCGAGAAGCGGACGACGGCGTCGTGGCGGACGCGGCGACGGGCAGCCGGGTCGGTGCCGACCCGGCGGACGAGGTCGTCGGCCGCGGCGGCCATGCCGTCGAGGTCTCCCGCGTCGACCAGTCGCGCCCCGGTCGAACCCGCCACGACCTCGGGGACTCCCCCGACGGCGAACGAGACGACCGGCGTCCCGGTGGCCAGCGCCTCCGCGATGACGAGGCCGAAGGGCTCCTCCCACACGGGCGTGACGAGGGCGCAGCCGCTGTGGCCGACGAGTGCGGCGAGTTCGGGCTGGCGCAGCTCGCCGACGTAGTGCGCGGTGACGCCGAGGTGCGGCGCAATCTCGGTCTCGAAGTAGTCGACGTCGCCGATGCGACCGGCGACGACCAGGCGGCGGCCGGCCCGGCGGGCGACCTCGAGGGCGAGGTGCAGCCCCTTCTCGGGCACGATGCGCCCCGACCAGACGAGGTCGTCGCCCCCGGGCCCGGGGCCCCAGCGATCGGTGTCGACACCGTTCGGCAGCACCGTGGCCTCGACGCCCTCGACGGCCCACGCGGCGGCGGTGTGTGCGCTGACGGCGACGAAGCGGCTGCCCGGGCCGTCGGACGACCGGTGCGCGGCGAGCATGTCGGGCAGGGTCGGCGTGTGCAGCGTGCTGACCATCGGCACGCCCAGACGGTCGGCCCAGGCCAGCGGCACGCCGTGCAGGCTGTGGTTGTCGACCAGGTCGACGTCGTCGGCGTGGTCCGCGACGTGCTGGAGGGCACGCGACAGCGCCGGCAGCGCCCGCTCGAGGTAGCCCGCGGGGTAGGTCGTGTCGGTGGCCTCGGCCGGGTCGTCGAAGATGACGGCGGGCAGCACGAACTCGGGCGGGCTCTGGTCGAGGTGGTCCGAGCCCTCGGTCGCGATCAGGCTGACGCGGTGGCCGCGCTCGCGCAGGGTGCGCACCTGGTGGTGCACCGACGATTCGAGTCCGCCCGCGAACGGCTCGCGGATCGGGTAGCGCAGCGGTGCCACGACGACGATGCGCAGGGGCCGGGAGGCGCGGGTCACGCCGTCACCGCCGCGACCGCCGCGAGGGCGCGCTCGTACACCGCGAGGTGGGCCGAGGCCACGTCGTCGCGCTGCCGACGTCGCACCGCTCGCCGATGACGCTGCAGCTCGGCCCGGTGGGCCGAGCCCCGGCGTGACGCCGGCACGCGGGCCGCGTCGTCGTGGGCGTCGGCGGTGCCGTCGACCGGGCGCGGACTGACCAGCGCCACGATCGCGGCGGCCAGGCCGGCGGGGTCGCCGAGGTCGAACGAGGCGAACGACTCGGGCTCGGGGTGCTGCGCGCCGGCGTGGCCGACGCGGGGGCCCGCCACCGGCACGGCGAGGTCCCAGCAGAGCTCGACCCAGCCCGAGTGCGTGCCGTGCCGGTAGGGCAGCACCGACACGTCGAGGTCGGCCAGCGACCGCTCGAGGTCGGCGTCCGACAGGCGCGGGTGCTCGGCGAGGGTCGCCCAGGGGCCGGCGGCCCCCACGAGCTCGCGGACGCGGTCGGCCTGCTCGGGGTCGCGCACCCGTTCGTTCAGGTCGACCCGCGCCTCCACGGGGGCGCCGGTCGCCCGCAGGGCCGCGACCGCGGCGAGCAGGGTGCCGACGGTCTCGACGCCGGCGACGTTCGGCCGCAGGTCGCGCAGGTGCACGCCGACCACGACGGCGTCGCCCGACGTGCCGGTCGGCCGCTCGGCGTCGAGGTCGGCGATTGCCGGGTGCGCGATCACCGTCGGGCGGCGGCCCCAGCGGGACTCGACCTCGTCGGCGGCCGACTCGGTCAGGGTGATCAGCTCGTCGGCGGCCGGGACGAGCACGTCGAGGTGCTCGAGGTGGGGCGCCTGGTCGACCAGTTGCGGGTTGGTCAGGTCGTGCACCGTGAAGACCAGCGGCAGGTGCAGCTCGCGCAGCGCCGCGACGACGGCGACGAGGTGCGCCGTCGGGTACGACTCGGTGCCGAAGTGCACGTGGACGAGGTCGACCTCGGCCGCGTGGGCGCGCAGCCAGTCGGCGTCGAGCACGACGGGCGGCCACCAGCGGGTGGGGTCGGCGGGGTCGGGCAGCGGGTCGGCGAGGTGCACGACGCGGCGGGCGGTGCCGTCGGTCGCAGCGTCACCGCCGACGTGGCCGTCGCCCACGCCGAGCAGCGAGCGCACGTAGGGGTGGCCGGCGGGCACGGACGCGACGCGGATCGGCTGCCGGTCGGACGGCGTCGGGGCGTCGTGGGTCATCGGAGCCTCCTCGGCGTGATCAGGTCGCCCGGCGGTGCCGACCGGCCGGCGGGGCGGGTCGGAGGCGACGGGCACCCGCGGTGGTGCGGGCGAGAGGTGCCGGGGCTGGCGGCGGGAAAGGATGACGCGACCGGGGAAGTCGCTGTTGACTCAACATAGGCCCGCGCGACCCCCTTTGTCCGCTCCGTGCACGGGCCGGAGGGAACCATGTCCGACCAGCGAACCGAGCCCGACGGCCGCACCCGTCACTACGGCGACTTCTACGGCCTCACCGAGCCCGAGGGCGGCGGCGACGTGGCGCTCGTGGTGGGCAACTGCCAGGCCGAATCGCTGCGGATCTTCCTCGAGGGCGGCGGACTCACGACCGTGCGCCTCCCCCCGGTGCACGAGCTGACGCGCGACGACCTGCCGCAGCTCGGACGCTGGCTCGCCCGCGCCCGGCTGCTCGTCTCGCAACCGGTGCGCGACGACTACCACGGACTGCCGCTCGGCACCGCGCAGCTGGCCGCGGGCCTGGCCCCGGAGGCGCGGGTCGTCCGGGTGCCCGTCGTCCGGTTCGCGGGTCTCTACCCCGCGCACGTCATCGTCCGCCCGCCGAGCGACGTGTCGCTCGTGCCGCCGCTCGTCGAGTACCACGACGTCCGCCTGATCGCCGAGGCCGCCGGCACCCCGCTGCCCGACGACGCCCTGACGCCGTCCGTCGTGCGGTCGATCGCCGAGTCGTCGCTGGCCGAGCTGCGGAAGCGCGAGGCCGCCCACGACACGGTCGTCGCGTCCGACCTGTTCGTGCCCGGTGGCGGGGACGGGCCCGGTGCGGATGCCGGCGACGGGCCCGGTGCCGACGTGCCGCGCTTCGACCAGATGCGCACCCTGAACCACCCGGGCAACCCGGTCTGGACGGCCCTCGCCGCGCGGGTGCGCGATCGCCTCGGCCTGTCCGAGCACGTCGTCGACCCCGGTCGGCCGGTGCTGTCGAGCGTGCACGCGCCGCGCGAACGGGCCGTGGTCGACGCCTGGGGCCTCGCCGACGAGCCGACCGACCACTGGGTCGTCGGCGGCGAGCGCCTCGGGGCCGACGAGGTGCGTCGCGCGCACCTCGCCTGGTACGCCGATCACCCGGACGCCGTCGCGGCGGCCCTCGCCCGCCACGCCGACACGTTCGCGCTGTGGGGCTCGGCGTGAGCGGCGGCACGGTCGACGCGACGGCCCGCGAGGCGGTCGACCAGGCGGTCCTCCGGGCGACGGCCCGGGACGCGGCCCGGTCGACCGCGACGGACGGGGCCGCGGCGACGGCCGACGTCGCCGAACTGCCCGTGGTCGTCACCCACCACGACCCGCAGCACGGCGTCGCGACCTACGCCGCCCAGATCGCCGCCACGGTCGAGGCCCGCACCGGCCGCCCGCTCGCCCTCGACGTCGCGGACCTGCTCGACGTCACCGACCCGCCTGAGCTCACCGGCCCCGCGATCGCCGTCCCCCGCGCCCACCTGCAGTTCACCGACCGCCTCTGGGGCCCCTCACCGTCGGCCGCCGCCGACGTGGTCGAGCACCTGGCCGACTCCACGGCCCTGACCGTCACCCTGCACGACCTGCCGCAGCCGTCGGACGGCGACCGCAACCTCAGGAGGCGCGGCGAGGCCTACCGCCGAGTGGTCGCCGCCGCCCGCGGCGTCGTGGTCAACAGCGAACACGAGCGCGCCCTGCTGCGCGAGTGGATCGGCTTCGACGGCCCGGTCGAGGTCGTCCCGCTGCCCGTGGACCGGCATCCGGCCCCCGCCGCCCGGCCCGAACCGGACGGCGACGTCGCCGTCATCGGCTTCTTCTACCCGGGCAAGGGGCACGCCGAGGTCGTGGCGGCCGTGGCCGGACTCGCGGCCGGATCGCCCGACGCCGTCGCCGACCGGGACGGCACCGGGGCGACGCGACCACCGGGTGGCGTGACGGGCGTCGTGGCCCTCGGCCGCGCCTCCTCGGGGCACGAGGGCGAGCTGCGGGCGCTCGTCGACGAGGCCGCCGCCCTCGGCGTGCCGTTCGGCGCGACGGGCTACCTCGACGACGCGACGCTGCTCGACCGAGCCCGACGCGCGTCGGTGCCCGTGGCCGCGCACCAGCACGTGTCGGCGTCCGGGTCGATCGCGACCTGGATCGCCGCCGGGCGACGGCCGCTGGTGCCCGACACCAGGTACTCCCGCGAGATGGCCGCGCTCCGCCCCGGGACGCTGACGCTGTACCCGGCCGACGGGCTCGCCGCCGCGATCGCGACGGCCCTCGCCGAGCCCGCGTCGACCTGGCTCGACGACGAGGCGCGGACGGCACCGGGCCTCGACGAGGTCGCCGACGCGTACGTCGCGTGGTGGACGAGCGGGGTGCGCCGGTGACCGGGGACGACGGTCGCGCGGGCGGCTCACGGGTCGGCACCGCGCCTCCTGGTGGCGGGCGACCCGTCATGGGCAACGCGTGGGACGCGCTCGACGGTGTGTGGCCCGAGCTGCCTCCGCTGGTGTCGGTGATCGTCGTGCACTACCGGCAGCAGGCCGAGCTCGACCGCACGCTGGCCGCCCTCGCGCGCCAGAGCTACCCGGCCGAGCGGCTCGAGGTGATCGTCGTCGACGACGGCTCGCCCACCCCGCCGACCGTGCCCGAGGGGGTGCGCCTGATCGTGCAGGAGGACCTCGGGTTCCGGCTGTCGGCCGCCCGCAACGTCGGGGTCGCGGCGTCGTCGGGGTCGGTGTTGTGCTTCGTGGACGCCGACACGGCGCCCGAGCCGGACTACGTGCTGCGGCTCACCCGGCTGCCCGCGGTGGCCCCCGAAGCCGTCACCGTCGGGCAGCGCAAGCACGCGGACTTCGCCGGCTCGGGTGTCGCCGTGACCGAGCCGGTCGAACGGGCCGGCCCCGCGCACGAGCTGACGCAACCCCGCTGGCTGCAGCAGGCCTACGGCTGGACCGCCGACCTGCTGCACGCCGACGACCGCTCGTACCGCCACCTGATCGGGGCGGTGACCTGCTGCACCCGATGGTTCTTCGACGAGGTCGGCGGTTTCGACGAGTCCTTCACCAGCTACGGCGGCGAGGACTGGGAGTGGGCCCACCGCGCCTGGCTCGCCGGCGGCGTCTTCGCCCACGTGCCGGGCGCGGTGGCGTGGCACGACGGGCCGGACTGGGCCGGGCGCGCGGCGTCCGGTTCGTCGGGTTCGTCGGGGTCGTCCGCGTCCCCGGCCGACGACGCCGCTCGCGAGGGCGCTCGCGAAGCCGAGGAGGCGCGGCGCCAGGCCGAGAAGAACGTCGAGACCCTGCGCCTCGCCGACCTGATCGCGGTGCGCGGCTCACGCGGGGCCGGGGTGCGGAGTCGCGCCGTCGACGTGTGCGTCGAACTGACGGTGCCTGCGGGCGCATCGGTCTCGGCGGGTGCGGCGTTCGTGTCGGTGGACAGCCTGCTGGCCGCGATGCCCGACGTCATTGTCGTGGTGCCGGACGAGGTGGTCGGGGTGTTCGCGGCCGACCAGCGGGTGCTCGCCCGGACGAGCCCCGAGGCACGGGAGGCCCTCGAGACGGCGCGGGTCGTCGTGACGATGGTCGGTCCCGTGCGGGTGCTGCCTGAGGTCGACGCCGGGACGTCGGACGACGCGCGCGCGCAGGCCGTGGCGGCCGCGATCGGCCTGTCGGACGACCCGGCCCGTGACCTGCGGACGGCGACGGACGCGGTCGGCGTCGGGTCGCTCGGCTCGGTCGACCTGGTCGACGCCTCCGGGCGACCGCTCGTGACGGTCGAGTCACGGCGCGCGGCTCTGCGCGCCCGGCGCTGGGGGGCGGGCGTCGCGTTCGTCTCGCACCGCGCCTCCGTGGACTGGCTCACCCCCGTGGCGGGCGAGCCCAGCGTCGCCGCCTACCTCGGCGGCTGGGGCTAGCCCGGCTCGCGCCCCTCGCGCCCGCCGAGCCGTCGAGTGGTCCCGAATCGTCCTTCCTCGCGCGACGAACGACGATCTGGGACCACTCGATCGCTAGGGTGGCGTTCTGGCGACATGACAGGGGGATCTCATGACCGATCGCGACGACGGAGCGGACCAGCAGGGCGGGGCGGTGCCGCCGTACGGGCAGCAGCAGTACGGCCAACCGCCGTACGGCCAACCCCCGCAGGGACCGCCGTTCGGCGCGGGTGGGGCCGTGCCCCTCTGGGCGCCGCTGTACGGTGCCGGTCCGGGCGACGCCGTGAAGCGGTTCTTCGTCAAGTACGCCGACTTCACGGGGCGGGCGAGCCGCAGCGAGTACTGGTGGGTGGTGCTCGCGAACTCGGTCCTCTACCTCGTGCTCGGCATCGGAGGGTTCGTCGCGGGCATCCCCGGCAGCACCACGGACTACGACGGCACCATGAACCCCGGCCCGGGGTTCCTCCCCGTCGGCTTCGTCTTCGCGATCCTGCTCTTCGGCACGATCGTGCCGTTCCTCTCGCTCGGCGCGCGTCGGCTGCACGACGTCGACCTCAGCGGGTGGTTGCAGCTGATCAACCTCGTGCCCTACCTCGGCGGGTTCGTCCTGTTCATCCTGTCGCTGCTCGGCCCGAAGCCCGCCGGCGCCCGGTTCGACCGACCGCGGGCCTGACAGCCCCTCGACCGAGCGGGTGCCACCGGGTCCGCCGGGCGACCGGAGGGCGGCGGCGGGGCCGTCCCGTCGGCAGATCCTGATCCCTGCCGCAGCCGCAGCCATCCCCGCCGATCCCGGCACCCAGCCGCAGCACCAGCCCTGAATCACCGACACCAGGGTCGACACCGGCGTGGCCCCGCCTTCGAGGTCCCGGTCCGTCGCTCGACGGCAGACCGGCAGCCCCGTCAGAGAACCGTGTACCCGGCGGCGAGCGCCGAACGACCCGTCAGGGCCGTCAGGAGGCGCGGTGCATCGACCGACGGAGCATCGGCCACGAGGGCGCCGAGCACGACCAGCGCGTGACGAGCTGCGACCTCGGGAGCCTGCCCGTCGAGCCCGCCGGCCGTCCGGAGATCGCTGGTGTGGACGACGAGTTCGACGACGCGCGTCGGCAGGTACGCCTCGAGTCGCCACTCGCCCACCGGCGTCTCCACCCGCGCGTCCGCGGTCCGTCCGGCCACCACGCCGATCACCCGTCGCACCACGACGTCGACGCTCTCGGGCAGGTCGACGCCGAGGTCGCGTCCCGCCTGCCGCCCCCTCTCGGCGACGTCGTCCGGGTCGGCGCGCCCGCCCCGGACCGCCCGGTAGTAGTCGGGCGGTCACCGTGCCCCGACCTCGCCGTCGCGTGCAACCGTCAGGTCGACACGGCTCCCGTCCGGGCGGGCCCGAGCGGACGTCGAAGGGCCCGGCATCCGTGGATGCCGGGCCCTTCGGGTTGCCGACCGGGGTCGGCGTGACGATCAGCTCTTGCCGAGGTCGTCCTTGGCCTTCTCGGTCTCGAGGCGTTCCTCGCTCATGTGCTGGTCCTTGTGGCCCTGCTTCGTGAGCTCTTCGTCGTCCGTGCGCTTTCCGACGGCCTCTTCGGCCTTGCCGGCGGCTTTCTGGACGAAATCTTTTGCCTTGTCTCCAACGGACATGCGTACCTCCTGGTTGTGGGTCGACCGGAGTGACCCGGTACCCGTCGGACGCTAGGCCGTGGGGCCGGGCGCGGTCGAACTTCACAGCCTGTTCCGGGTCGCGCCGCGAACCTGTGCGCTCCGCCCGCCCGGACGGGCCCGCGCGGGTAACCTCCGCATCATGGACACCACCCCCCAGACCAGCCCGATCATGGACGGCAGCGACGACGCCACGAACGCCGAGAAGCTGGCGGGCCTGAAGCAGCAGGTCGACAACGACCTGTCCGGCGAGACCGACGAGGCGAAGGCCGAGCACCTCACGGTGCGCATGGACGAATCCGGCGTCGACGACGAGCCGACCGACGACGTCGAGGCCGGCCACGGGCCCGGCGTCCACGACGACGAAGCCCGCACACTCGGGGCCTGACCCGCTCGCTCGGCGCTCCCCTAGGATCATGCCGAGGGGGGCACCATGACGACGGAGCACACACCGGGGGCCGACGACGGCACGGCCCGCGACCACACGAGCGGCGACCACACGACCGGCGACGATGCGGGCCGAGACGACCCGTCGATCCCGACCTCAGCCCACGACGGCGAGCCCGGCGGCGTCGGCCCACGCCTCGTGCCCTGGACGCACCGCGACACCACCGCGGCCGCCGTACCGCCCCCGTCCTCCCCGAGCGAGTCCCGCAATGACTCGAACCACGACGACGACGGTCACGACGACGAACCCGCCGAACGCACCGGTCGACGACGCCTCGCGATCGTCGGCGGCGTGGTGGCCGGGGTCGCCGTGGTCGCCGTCGTGGTGAGCGCAGTGCTGTTCGCGACCGACGTGACCCCGTTCGCGGCCGGTTCGACGACCGAGTCGGCACGCCCGACGACGGTGGCCCGCACGAGCCCACCTACGCCGTCGGC
>Ga0265798_10008730_pt1 | contig 12844 bp, 10 predicted proteins | sample P3T30metagenome_FD_192430 | JGI IMG/M metagenome (GOLD analysis project Ga0265798, IMG submission 192430) | Plant litter microbial communities from East Loma Ridge, Irvine, California - P3 T30 | ecosystem: Environmental > Terrestrial > Plant litter > Unclassified | place: USA: California...
GCAGGAGTTCCTCGGTGTTCGAGAACATTTTTTTCTCGATCACGGTGCGGAATTTCTCGTAGCTGGTCCAGGCGGGGTTCTTGCCGCCGTTCGTTGCGCGGGCGCGCAGCGCGAAGTTGACGATTTAGTTTCGGAAATCCTTCGGGTTGGAGATGCCGGCCGGTTTCTCGATCTTCTCGAGTTCGGCGTTCAGCGACTCGCGGTCGAAGCTTTCGCCGGTGTCCGGATCGCGGAATTCCTGGTCCTGGATCCAGAAGTCGGCAAAGGTCACGTAGCGGTCGAAGATGTTCTGGCCGTATTCCGAATAGCTTTCCAGGTAGGCCGTCTGGATCTCCTTGCCGATGAAGTCGACGTAGCGCTGCGCCAGGTGCTCCTTGATGTAGGACAGGTAGCGCTGCTCGGTCTCGGGCGGGAACTGCTCGCGCTCGATCTGCTGTTCGAGCACGTACAGCAGGTGCACCGGGTTGGCCGCCACCTCGGTATTGTCGAAGTTGAAGACCTTCGACAGGATCTTGAAGGCGAAGCGGGTCGACAGGCCGTTCATGCCTTCGTCCACGCCGGCATAGTCGACGTATTCGTGCAGCGACTTGGCCTTGGGGTCGGTGTCCTTCAGGTTCTCGCCGTCGTACACCAGCATCTTCGAATACACGCTGGAGTTTTCCGGATCCTTGAGACGCGACAGGATGGCGAACTGCGACATCATGCGCAGCGTGCCGGGAGCGCAGGGCGCCTTGTCGAGCGAGGAATTGCGCAGCAGCTTGTCGTAGATCTTGATTTCGTCCGACACGCGCAGGCAGTAGGGCACCTTGACGATGTAGATCCGGTCGAGGAAGGCCTCGTTGTTGCGGTTGTTGCGGAAGGTCTTCCACTCGGATTCGTTCGAGTGCGCCAGCACGATGCCGTCGAAGGGAATCGCGCCGAAGCCTTCGGTGCCCTTGTAGTTGCCTTCCTGCGTGGCCGTCAGCAGCGGGTGCAGCACCTTGATGGGCGCCTTGAACATCTCGACGAATTCCATCATGCCCTGGTTGGCCAGGCACAGGCCGCCGGAATAGCTGTAGGCGTCCGGATCGTCCTGGGAATAGTCCTCGAGCTTGCGGATGTCGACCTTGCCGACCAGCGAAGAGATATCCTGGTTGTTCTCGTCGCCCGGCTCGGTCTTGGCGATCGCGATCTGCTTCAGGATCGACGGGTAGCGCTTCACCACGCGGAACTTGTTGATGTCGCCGCCGAAGTCGTGCAGGCGCTTGACCGCCCACGGGCTCGGCACGTTGCGCAGGTAGCGGCGCGGGATGCCGTAGTCCTCTTCGAGGATGGCGCCGTCTTCCACTTCGCTGAACAGGCCGAGCGGCGACTCGTTCACCGGCGACCCCTTGATCGCATAGAACGGGACCTGTTCCATCAGCGACTTGAGCTTCTCGGCGATCGAGGATTTGCCGCCGCCGACCGGACCGAGCAGGTACAGGATCTGCTTGCGTTCTTCCAGGCCCTGGGCCGCGTGGCGGAAGTAGGAAACGACCTGTTCGATCACTTCCTCCATGCCGTAGAACTCGCGGAATGCGGGATAAATCTTGATGACCTTGTTGGCGAAGATGCGCGAAAGGCGCGAGTCGAGGCGGGTATCGACCAGGGTGGGTTCGCCGATGGCGGCCAGCATGCGCTCGGGAGCGCTGGCGTATGTCAGGGGATCTTTCTTGCAGAGTTGCAGATACTCGGCCAGGGAGTATTCCTCTTCCCGGGTACGCTCATAGCGGGCTGCGTAATTATCGAAAATGGTCATGTGAATGTCCTCTAGTGTGCTAACAACTGATCACTGTCCGACAGCCGATCAGGACGGCCGTCCAAGCCCCGGTTCTGCTTCGGTACCCGAGGGTCCCGCTGTTCTTCTTGGGGTCGCCGTTAGCGTCTGGAGGTCAGCAGGCCTGACACAGGACGCAGGACGATGTTCTTGTTTTCATCCGGATTGCACCGGTTTTGTTAGCGCCCGCAGAGAGCGTCTTCTTACGCGTATGAAATTTATTATGTGCCTATTAGTTCTCGAAGTCAAAACGCTGAAGCGCAGCAGTGCGCACAAGGCCAAGTCGTTGAATCGAATAAGGAAATGAGAATTTTTGCGGGATGGTCCGCACAATTCGCCATACCGCTTTGCCGGTGACAGCAAAGCCGGTGCGGACGCGACGCCTGCTTGCGCCCGATACCTTTTATTACCAAAAGGTCAGAGGATGGTGCACCAACTTGCTAAGCAGTGTCGCACGCGTATCCTGCGCTTTCCATTCTGCGGCGCCACTTGCCGCATGGCGGACGCCACCCCGTGCGCATGCGCTACACTGCTGCCTGATGAACCGAATCACCGGAGAAACCATGCTGAATGAACAGCTGCGCCATGTGTTGCAGGCGATGCCGAAGGCAGAATTGCACATCCATATCGAAGGCTCGCTCGAGCCTGAGCTGATTTTTGAGCTGGCGCAAAGAAATGGGGTCTCAATTCCATATCCATCGGTAGAAGCGTTGCGTAAAGCGTACGCTTTCACTGACCTGCAGTCTTTCCTCGACATATATTACGCAGGCGCAAGCGTGTTGTTGACCGAGCAGGATTTCTACGACATGACCGCGGCCTACCTGCAGCGCGCCGCCGCCGACAATGTGCGCCATGCCGAGATCTTCTTCGACCCGCAGACCCATACGGCGCGCGGCGTTCCTTTCAAGACCGTGATCGATGGAATCTGGCGCGCCTGCCAGGACAGCCCGGTCAGCGCCACCCTGATCATGTGTTTCCTGCGCCATCTTTCCGAAGAAGACGCCCTGGCCACGCTGGAAGCGTCGCTGCCCTTCCGCGACAAGCTCATCGGTGTCGGCCTGGATTCGTCCGAGGTCGGCCACCCGCCGGAAAAATTCGCGCGCGTGTTCGAGCGCGCCCGCGGCCTCGGCCTGCACCTGGTCGCGCATGCGGGCGAGGAAGGTCCGCCGGCCTATATCGAGAGCGCGCTCGACGTGCTCAAGGTAGAGCGCATCGACCACGGCGTGCGCTGCCTGGACGACCCGGCGCTGGTCGAACGCCTGGCGCGCGAACGCATGGCGCTGACGGTCTGCCCGCTGTCGAACATCAAGCTGCGCGTGTTCGACGTGATGGGCAGCCACAGCCTGCGCCGCCTGCTCGACGCCGGCCTGGCCGTCACCGTCAATTCCGACGATCCGGCCTATTTCGGCGGCTACGTCAACCAGAACTACCTGGCCGCCTTCGAGGCGCTGCCGCTCGACGCCGGCCATGCGCGCACGCTGGCGCGCAACAGCTTCGAGGCCGCCTTCCTGGAGCCGGAGCAGAAGCGCGCCTTCCTGGCCGAAGTCGAGGCATTCTTCGACCAGCTCCCCTAACGCAAGCACCTAGACAACGGACCCGGACCCGATGCTGATCCAATCCCTGCGGATGACCGCGCGCGACTGGCGCGCCGGCGAACTGCGCTTCCTGCTGGTGGCGCTGATCGTCGCCGTCTCGGCCCTTTCCGCGGTCGGCTTCTTCGTCGACCGCATGAGGAGCGGCCTGAATCGCGACGCGCGCCAGCTGCTCGGCGCCGACCTGCTGGTGAACGCCGACCAGCCGTTGCGCCGCGAATGGCGCGAGGAAGCGGCCCGGCGCGGCCTGCTGCTGGCCGATACCGTCACCTTCCCCAGCATGGCGCAGGCGGGGCAGGGCGACGATTCGCAGGCCCTGCTGGCATCGGTGAAGGCGGTGTCGAATGGCTATCCGCTGCGCGGCCAGCTGCGCGTTACCACCAGCATCGACGACGCCAGCGAGGCCCTGGGCGACGTCGCCGAGGGCGTGCCGGCGCCGGGCACGGCCTGGGTCGACGTCAACCTGCTGCCGCCCCTGCGCGCCAGGGTCGGCAGCACCATCCAGCTCGGCGACAAGACCTTCAGGATCGCGCGCCTGATCGCGGCGGAACCCGACCGCGGCGCCTCGTTCGCGAACTTCGCGCCGCGCGTGATGTTCGCACTGTCGGACCTGGCCGCCACCGGCCTGGTCGACAGCTATGCGCGCGTGACCTACCGCATGCAGGTGGCCGGTCCGTCGGCCAACGACCCGCGCGCGGTGCAGGACTACGAGGCCTGGCTGCGCGCGCGCATCGCCGCGGACAACGTCAAGGGCGTGCGCATCGAGACCCTGGAAAACGGCCGTCCCGAGATGCGCAACACGGTCGACCGCGCCGAGCGCTTCCTGTCGCTGGTCAGCCTCTTGTCGGCGATGCTGGCGGCGGTCGCGGTGGCGATGGCGGCGCGCCGCTTCATGCAGCGCCACCTCGACGCCTGCGCCATGCTGCGCTGCCTCGGCATGACCCAGAACGAGGTCGGCATCCTGTTCCTGGTCGAATTCGCGCTGGTCGGCCTGGCCGGGAGCGTGATCGGCGTGCTGGTGGGCTTCGGCGCCCACTTCGTGCTGCTCGAAGTGGTGAAGAACCTGATCCCGGCCGAGCTGCCGCCGGTGTCGCTCCTGCCGGCGCTGCAGGGCATCGCCACCGGCATGCTGCTGCTGGTCGGCTTCGCGCTGCCGCCGGTGCTCCAGCTGCGCAACGTGCCGCACAACCGCGTGATCCGGCGCGAGCAGGCGCCGCCGCGTCCGGCCGCGCTGGCCACCTACGGCCTGGGCACCGTGGTATTCGTCGGCCTGCTGCTGTGGCAGTCGGGCGACATCAACCTGGCCCTGCTCGCCGCCGGCGGCTTCCTCGGCGGTTTCGCCGTGTTCGCCCTGGTCGGCTGGCTGGCCTTGCGGCTGCTGCGCCGCATGCGCGGCCTGTTCCGGCACCAGGGCTGGCGCTTCGCCATCACCTCGCTGCAGCGCCGTCCCGGCGCGAGCGTGGTGCAGATCGTGTCGCTGTCGCTCGGCCTGATGGCGCTGCTGGTGCTGACGGTGGTGCGCGGCGACCTGATGTCGGCCTGGCGCCTGGCCACGCCGGCCGATGCGCCGAACCGCTTCATCATCAACATCCAGCCCGACCAGCGCGAGGGCGTGGCCAGGCAGATCGGCGCGGCCGGCGTCGACAAGCCGGTGCTGTATCCAATGATCCGCGGCCGCCTGATCGCGGTGAACGGCCAGCCCGTGACCAAGGACACCTATACGGGCGAGCGCGCGCGCGGCCTGGCCGAGCGCGAATTCAACCTGTCCAGCACCGCGGCGCTGCCGGACGGGAACCAGCTTACGGCCGGCAGCTGGTACCGGGACGGTCCCGGCGTGGCCGAAGCCTCGGTCGAGCAGGGGCTGGCCGCCACGCTGCGCCTGAAACTGGGCGACACCATGCGCTTCGACATGGGCGGGCAGGTCGTGGAAGCGAAGATCACCAGCCTGCGCAAGCTCGAATGGGGCTCGATGCGCGCCAACTTCTTCGTCATCATCAACCCGGCCGCGATGCGCGACGCGCCGACCACCTACATGACCGCCTTCCATCTGCCGGCGCGCGGCATCGGCCTGGCCAACAAGCTGACGCGCGCCTGGCCCAACCTGACCGTGATCGACGTCAGCGGCATCATCCGCCAGCTGCAGGACGTGCTCGACCAGGTCGTGGTGGCGGTGGAGTTCCTGTTCCTGTTCACCCTGGCTTCCGGCGTGCTGGTGCTGTACGCGGCGCTGATGGGTTCCCAGTCCGAGCGCACCCGCGAAGCGGGCCTGTTGCGCGCATTGGGCGCCACCCGCAGCCAGCTGGCCCAGGCTCAGCGCATCGAGTTCGCCCTGATCGGCAGCCTTTCCGGCCTGCTGGCTGCCAGCGGCGCCGCGGCGCTGGGCTGGGCGCTGGCCGAATACCAGTTCAAGTTCCCCTGGCGCTTCGAGCCGGAGGTGTGGATCGTCGGCCTGGCCGCCGGGGCGGTATGCGCGCTGGTGGGCGGGTGGCTGGGACTGCGCAACGTGTTGCGGCAGCCGCCCTTGCAGACATTACGGGAAGCATAGGGGTCAGAGCCCGGTGTTGCTTTAAAAGGGCTCTGACCCCGGTGTGTGCCCTTGCGGCCGGGCCGACGCGCACACGGCGCCGGCTCACTGCGCTATCATGACCGGATGTCCGATACTCAAGCTACCCAAGATCACGACGTGCAGGAAGAACAAGCATCCGGCACGATGTACGAACGCATCGGCGGCGAAGCGCGCCTGCGCGCGCTGGTCGACCGCTTCTACGACCTGATGCAGCTGGAAGGCGATTTCGCCGGCATCCACGCCATGCATCCGGTGCCCAACGAGGGCTCGCGCGACAAGCTGTTCATGTTCCTGTCCGGCTGGATGGGCGGTCCCAACCTGTTCATCGAACGCTTCGGCCACCCGATGCTGCGCGCGCGCCACCTGCCGTACGCGATCGGCACCACCGAACGCGACCAGTGGCTGCGCTGCATGGCGATGGCGCTGGAAGACATGGGCTACGACTACGAGCTGCGCCTGCACCTGATGAACTCTTTCTTCCAGACCGCCGACTGGATGCGCAACCGTCCCCACTGAGCATGTCCATGATCGCATTCGCCGTCCTGGCGGCCGGCCTGCTGGCCGTGCTCGCCCTGCAGATCGTCTTGCTGGGCCGCGCGCGCCGTGGCGGCGACGAACGCCACGCCTTCGAACGCCTGGAGCGCGAACTGCGCACGGAGCTGCAGTCCAGCGCCCAGTCGACGCGCCAGGAGCTGGCCGCCCACCTGGCCCAGAACCAGGGCGCCATCGCGCAGCAGCTCGAAAGCATGCGCCAGCAGATCCAGCTCAATTCCCAGGGCGGCCGCGAGGAACAGGCGCGCGCGCTCAAGCGCTTCTCGGATACCCTGAGCGGCGCGCTGGCCAACCTCACCGAATCGAACGCCCAGCGCATGCTGGAAGTGCGCGCCACCCTCGAACACAAGATCCGCGACCTGCAGGACGATAACGCGCGCCGCCTCGAAGAGATGCGCCAGACCGTCGACGAAAAGCTGCATGCGACGCTCGAGACGCGCCTGACCGAATCCTTCCGCCAGGTGTCCGAGCGCCTCGAAAAAGTCCACCAGGGCCTGGGCGAGATGCAGCAGCTGGCGGTCGGCGTGGGCGACCTGAAGCGGGTGCTCACCAACGTCAAGACGCGCGGCACCTGGGGCGAGGTGCAGCTCGAGATGCTGCTGGAGCAGGTGCTTACTGTCGACCAGTACGCCAAGAACGTCGAGACCGTGCGCGGCTCGAACGCGCGCGTGGAATTCGCGATCAAGCTGCCCGGCGTGGTCGACGACGGCCCGCCGCTGTGGCTGCCGATCGACGCCAAGTTCCCGAAAGAACAGTACGAACGCCTGCTGGATGCGGCCGAGCAGGGCGACGCCGATGGCGTGGCGCGCGCCGGCGCCGAGCTGGAACGCGCGGTGCGCGGCGAAGCGAAAACCATCTGCGACAAATACCTGGCGCCGCCGCAGACCACCGATTTCGCCATCCTGTTCCTGCCGACCGAGGGCCTGTACGCCGAAGTGATGCGCCGCCCCGGCCTGGCCGACGACCTGCAGCGCACGCTGCGGGTGAGCATCGCCGGGCCGTCGACGCTGTCGGCCCTGCTCAACAGCCTGCAGATGGGCTTCCGCACGCTGGCGCTGGAAAAGCGCTCATCCGAAGTGTGGCAGGTGCTGGGCGCGGTGAAGACCGAGTTCGGCAAGTTCGGCGACGTGCTGGCCCAGACCCGGTTGACGCTGGAACGCGCCGCCAAGAACATCGAAAACGCCGAGGTGCGCAGCCGCCAGATGGCGCGCAAGCTCAAATCGGTGGAAGCCTTGCCGAGCGAGAAGGCGCAGTTGCTGCTCGGTGGAAGCAATATGGACAGCGATGACTGAAGGCTGGGGTGGACGGCTTGCCGTCCACCCCAGCTCACACCAGGCCGTCGAACAATACGACGTCGACCAGGTCCCCGGCCTGCACCGTTCCCTGCTCATCCTGCAGCACCACCATGCAATTCGCCTCGGACATCGAACGCAGGATGCCCGATCCCTGCGCCCCCGTGACGCGCACTTCGGGCATGCCGTCGGCGCCATGCGACAGGATGCCGCGCTGGAATTCGGTGCGCCCGGGTTTCTTGCGGATCGCAGCGACCGAGCGCGCCTTCATGCGCGCTAGCGGGGCGTCGGCGCCCATCATGCGCAGCAGCGCGTCGCGGGCGAAGAAGTAGAACGAGACCATCACCGCCACCGGATTGCCCGGCAGCCCGAACAGGAAGGCGCTGCGGCCGTTCGAGGCGATGCGTCCGAAGGCCAGCGGGCGGCCCGGGCGCATGCCGATCTTCCAGAAGGTCACGTCGCCCAGGCGCGCCATGATGTCGCGCGTGTAGTCGGCCGCGCCGACCGAGACGCCGCCCGAGGTGATGATGGCGTCGGCGCTCTCGCAGGCTTCGCGCAGCGCCTGTTCCAGCGCCTGCGGGTCGTCGCGCACCACGCCCATGTCGATCAGCTCGCAGCCGAGGCGCTGCAGCATGCCGTAGATGGTGTAGCGGTTGCTGTCGTAGACGCAGCCTTCGTCGAGCGGCTGGCCGATCGAGCGCAGTTCGTCGCCGGTCGAGAAGAAGGCCACGCGCAAACGGCGCCGCACCGGCACCTCGGCCACGCCCAGCGAGGCCAGCAAACCCAGGTCGGCCGCACGCAATACCCGGCCCTGCGCCAGCGCGGCGCTGCCGGCCTTCAGGTCTTCGCCGGCCAGGCGCAGGTTGTCGCCGGCGCGGATGACGCCGGGCGCCAGCACGATGGCGTCGCCCTCGACGCTGGTGAATTCCTGCGGCACCACGCTGTCGCAGCCGGCCGGCATCACGCCGCCGGTCATGATGCGCACGCATTCGCCGGCCCGCGGCGCGCCGTCGAAGGCGCGGCCGGCGTAGGTGGTGCCGATGACGACGAGGCGCGTCGGCGCGTCGGGCAGCAGGTCGGCGCCGCGCAGGGCGTAGCCGTCCATGGCCGAGTTGTCATGCGCCGGCACGTCGATCGGCGAGACGATGTCGCGCGCCAGCACCCGGCCCAGCGCGGCGCGCAGCGCCACCTGTTCCACCGCTCGCACCGGCGTGACGAAGTCGCGGATGATGCGCTGGGCGTCGCGCACCGGCAGCGCGTCCGGATCGTAAGCGGACAGGCAGCCCGCGACTTCGGCCAGCGTGGGCGGGCGCGCCGGGTCGAAGCGATGCAGCTCATCCACCGTATTGATGTTGCGGAAGGCGTCGGCATCCTCGAACAGGACCTCGGCCACCTCGACCTGGCCGTACCAGCCGTCCATGCGCCGTCCGCCGCCGTCGAGGTAGGCGCTCAGCACCGGTTCCAGGCTGGTCTTCATCAGGCAGAACACCGGGTGCACCTGGCGTCGTCCGCCTTCTTCCGTAACCGCCACCGCCAGGTCGGCGCCGGCGGCTTCCAGTCCGTCTGCCAGGCGCGCGGCAAGGTCAAGCGGCAGGAAGGGAGAATCGCAGGGAGCGCTCAACAGGTAAGTGCTGCCACAGCGCCGCAGCGCGGCCTGCAGGCCGGCCAGCGGGCCGGCGAAGTCGGGCGTGTCGTCGGGCCAGACCGGCACGCCGAGGGCCGCATAGGCGTCGAGGTTGCGGTTGGCGTTGATGGCGGCACGGCCAACCTGGGGCGCGAGGCGCGCCAGCACCTGGGCCGCCATGGTCGCGCCGCCGAAGGCTTGCAGGCCCTTGTCGACATGGCCCATGCGCGTGCCGCGTCCGCCGGCCAGGACCAGGCCGCTGATCGATTCTTTGTTCATAGTGGTTTCAACCGCCGATGTAGGACATTTCGATCTTGCGCGCGCTGCGCTCGGCGCCGTCCAGGCCGGCCGTGTCGGCAGTGCGGGTCTCGGAATAGCGGTCGGCGCGCCGGCGCCACAGGTGGGCGATGGCGGACGACAGCTCCTGCTCGCTGCGGCCTTCGCGCAGCAGGGCGCGCAGGTCGTGGCCGTGGGTGGCGAACAGACAGGTGTACAGCTTGCCCTCGGTGGACAGGCGGATGCGCGAGCAGTCCTGGCAGAAGGCCTGGGTGACGCTGGAGATCATGCCGACTTCGCCGCCGCCGTCCAGGTAGCGCCAGCGCGCCGCGGTTTCGCCCGTGTAGTTGGCGCCCACCGGTTCCAGCGGCATCTCGGCCGCGATGCGCCGCACCACTTCGCGCGAAGGCACGACCTCGTCCATGTTCCAGCCGTTCGAGGCGCCCACGTCCATGAATTCGATGAAGCGCAGGATCACCGGCGAGCCCTTGAAGTGGCGCGCCATCGGCAGGATCTGGTCCTCGTTCATGCCGCCCTTGACCACCATGTTCACCTTCACCGGACCGAGGCCGGCCTCGTGCGCCGCCTCGATGCCCTGCAGGACGTCGGCGACCGAGAAGTCGACATCGTTCATGCGCCGGAACACGGTGTCGTCGATGGCGTCGAGCGACACCGTGACGCGGTCCAGGCCGGCGTCCTTGAGCTGGCGCGCCTTGCGTGCCAGCAGCGAGCCGTTGGTGGTGAGGGTCAGGTCGAGCGGCCGGCCGGAAGGCGTCTGCAAGGCGCGCAGCTGCGCCACCAGGCGCTCCAGGTCCTTGCGCAGCAGCGGCTCGCCGCCGGTCAGGCGGATCTTTTCCACGCCATGGGCGACGAACAGCGCGGCCACCCGCGTGATTTCCTCGAAGCTGAGCAGCGAGGAATGCGGCAGGTAGGCGTAATTCTTGTCGAACACTTCCTTGGGCATGCAATACACGCAGCGGAAGTTGCAACGGTCGGTGACCGAGATGCGCAGGTCGTGCAGCGGCCGGCCGAGCGCGTCGGCCAGCAGGCCGCCCGGCGCTTCGAGGGTGGACGGGATGGCCATCGCGGAATTGCGCGCATCGGCCAGCAGGATGATTTTCTCGGACATCCCGCTACGATAGCAGAAGGCAGGGCAGGCCGCAGGCTGGCCTGTGGTCGAGGATAATAATTCTGTAGCGCAATTACGCCAGTGTGGCCAGATTGACAAAATCTTGCACGACAGTATTGAACACGGTGCTTGCTTTCGTGGAAGTCATGTAATACGATAAGTTACATGAAACGCGACAGCAAACTATCGGGCGTCCTGCACGTCCTCCTGCACATGGCCGACAGCCCGGCGCCGCTGACCTCGGAAGCGCTGGCCGCCATGATGCAGACCAATCCGGTGGTCATCCGCCGCATCCTGGCCGGCCTGCGCGAGCAGGGACTGGTGCAGTCGGAAAAGGGGCATGGCGGCGGCTGGCGCCTGTCCTGTGATTTACAGAAAGTGAGCCTGCGCGATGTCTACGAGGCGCTGGGCGCTCCTGCCATCCTGGCAATGGGCAACCGCAGCGAGGCGCCCGGCTGCCTGGTCGAACAGGCCGTCAACGCCGCCATGGACGAGGCCCTGCGCGATGCCGAGGCGCTGCTGCTGGCGCGCCTGGGCGAGGTCACGCTGGCCGCGCTCGCCGCCGATTTCCAGCGGCGCATGAAGGACCGCAGCCCCGCCTGCAATGCACATTCCCTGAAAGGAGAGCAAGATGTTTGACGTCATCGTGGTCGGCGGCAGCTATGCCGGCATGGCCGCCGCGCTGCAACTCGTGCGGGCGCGCCGCACCGTGCTGGTCATCGACGCCGGCCTGCGCCGCAACCGCTTCGCCAGCGCATCGCATGGACTGCTGGGCCAGGACGGGCGCGCGCCCGGCGCCATTCACGCGGACGCCAAGGCGCAGTTGCTCAACTACCCGGACCTGGCCTGGCACGAGGGCATGGCGGAAAGCGTCGAGGGCAGCGAGAACGATTTTGCCGTGCGCACCGGCGACGGCGCGCTGTTCTGTGCGCGCCGCCTGGTGCTGGCCAGCGGTGTCGTCGACCGCCTGCCGGACGTGCCCGGCCTGGCCGAGCGCTGGGGCCGGACCGTGGTGCCTTGCCCATATTGCCATGGCTACGAGTTCATGCAGGGGCGGCTGGGCGTGCTGGCCGTCGGCGAGATCTCGATGCACCAGGCCGTCCTGATTCCGGAATGGGGCAGCACGACGCTGTTTACCAACGGTGCTTTTGCACCCGACGCCGCCCAGCAGGCCGAGCTGGCGCGGCGCGGCGTGGCGATCGAGACCGAGGCGGTGGTGGAAGTGTTCGGCGCGGGCGCCTCGGTGCGCTTGCGCGACGGCCGCACGGTCGCGCTCGACGGATTGTTCACCGCCACGCGCATCGAACTCGGCCCGCTGGCCGCCCAGCTCGGCTGTGCGCTGGCCGATGGACCGTTCGGGCCGCTGATCCAGGTCGATGACTTCAAGGCCACCTCGGCGCCCGGCGTGTTCGCCTGCGGCGACGCGGCGCGCATGATGGCCAGCCTGTCGCTGGCGATCGGCGACGGTGCGCTGGCGGGCATCGGCGCGCACCGCTCGCTGGTGTTCGACGCGGGCCGGTAGTTACCGGGCTGGCACCGGCCTGCCGCAGGGCGCAAACGCTTCGCCGCATTGGCGGGGCGTCCAGGCATTGCCGCAGGTATATATTTGTCAGCGCTGCCAAGCCGGCAAAGACAGGCCGCGTTCCGACAGATTATTGCCAAGGATAGCGCCGTCCGGCGCCGCCAGCAGCATGCCGCCAGTAAAGATCGTCAAGCTACCATGGCTTCGCTCCAGCCCGGGAAACGGTCCGTCGGTCCGCACCGCGCCTGGATGTCTTCGCTGTCGCAGGCAAACAGCGCAGCGGTCTTGGCCTTGCCCATTGCCAGGTCCGTCAATCCCGGCGCCGCCTCATCCATGCGGCAGAAGGCCTTCAGGTGGCAGCCCGGATCGATGACGGTGATCGCCACCGGCTCGCGCCTGCCTTAGTGAGACTTGCATGCCTGCTCCTTCCGCACTGACCAGACCGGTCCAGCACCCGGGATCTTTACCAAGTTAGCACAAGGCCGTGAAGTCGCTT
>Ga0265798_10008731_pt1 | contig 12844 bp, 11 predicted proteins | sample P3T30metagenome_FD_192430 | JGI IMG/M metagenome (GOLD analysis project Ga0265798, IMG submission 192430) | Plant litter microbial communities from East Loma Ridge, Irvine, California - P3 T30 | ecosystem: Environmental > Terrestrial > Plant litter > Unclassified | place: USA: California...
ATTCTCGAAGGCGAGCAGGGCATGGCTGCTGGTATGTCCAGCGATGCCAACCCGAGCAAGCTATCGGATCGTCTCTGCAGCCGCTGGGCACTGGCAGAGACCTCGTTCAAGTTCCACGCCTCGTGCCGCCACACCCACCCGGCCGCCGATGCGCTACTGGACCTGATGCAGCGCGAAGGCCTGCGTCATGGCGATATCAAACAGGTGATCACCCATGTGCACCAGGGCGCCATCGATGTGCTCGGCCGTGTGGTGGTTCCGCAGACGGTGCACCAAGCCAAGTTTTCCATGGGCACCGTGCTGGGCCTGATCGCCGTGCATGGCAAGGCCCAGCTCACCGAGTTCGAGAACCTGTCGCTCAGCGATGCTGACGTCAGCGGATTCAGGGACAAGGTCAGCATGCGCCTCGATCCCGAGGTGGATGGCGCTTACCCGGCGCGTTGGCTGGGCCGGGTCGAGGTGGTGACTACTGATGGCCGTACGCTGCACGGTGCCATCGACGAGCCCAAGGGCGATCCAGGCAATACCCTCAGCCGCGCCGAGCTGGAAGACAAGTTCCGCCGCCTGCTGGCATTCGCTGGCAAGCGCAGTGACGTTGAGGCGGGCGAGTTGATCGCCCGCGTCTGGCGCCTGCGTGACACCGATGATCTGAGCAACCTGGCCTGAGTGACGAATGAGACGGGAATCCGCCATGAATAACAATATGCAGCCTCGACCTCTGGACGGCATCACCGTCGTCAGCCTGGAACACGCCATCGCAGCGCCGTTCTGCACGCGCCAGCTGGCCGACATGGGCGCCCGTGTGATCAAGGTCGAGCGCCCTGGTAGCGGCGACTTCGCTCGCGGTTATGACGAGCGCGTCAACGGCCTGGCCTCGCACTTCGTGTGGACCAACCGTTCCAAGGAGAGCCTGACCCTCGACCTCAAGCAGGACGATGCCGGCGAGGTGCTCGACAACCTGCTGGCAAAAGCCGACGTACTGGTGCAGAACCTTGCACCCGGCGCGGCTGCGCGGATGGGGCTGTCGTTCGAGGCGCTGCATGAGCGTTTCCCGAAACTGATCGTCTGCGACATCTCTGGCTACGGCGATGGTGGCAGCTACGAGAAGAAGAAGGCCTACGACTTGTTAATCCAGAGCGAAGGCGGTTTTCTCTCGGTTACCGGCGGCGCGGGTGAAGGTGAGCTGGCCAAAGCCGGTTGCTCGATCGCTGATATCGCTGCCGGCATGTACGCCTATAGCAACATCCTCACGGCGCTGCTGCTACGCGGCAGAACCGGCCTGGGCAGCCGCATCGACGTGAGCATGCTTGAGAGCCTGGTCGAGTGGATGGGCTATCCCCTGTATTACGCGTACGACGGTGCCACGCCGCCGCCGCGTGCCGGGGCCGCCCACTCGACCATCTATCCTTATGGGCCGTTTCCGTCCGGTGATGGCGGCACGGTGATGCTCGGCCTGCAGAACGAGCGCGAATGGCAGGCGTTCTGTGAGCGCGTGCTGCTGCAGCCAGCCCTGGCCGGGGATGAACGCTTCTCTGCCAACTCGAAGCGCTCGGCCAACCGTGAAGCACTGCGCGCGATCATTGTCGAAACCTTTGCTGCGCTGACCGCCGAGCAGGTGATCGAGCGACTGGAGCAGGCGCAGATTGCCAGCGCCCACGTCAACGACATGGCCGGTGTATGGAATCATCCGCAGCTCAAGGCTCGTGATCGCTGGCGCCAGGTCGACAGCCCGGCCGGAGCGCTGCCGGCCTTGCTACCGCCCGGCAGCAACAGCGCCTTTACCCCGCGTATGGACGGCATTCCGGGGCTCGGTGAGCACACCGAGTCGCTGCTTGCCGAGTTGGGCTACAGCGATGCGGCGATAGCAGGCCTGAAGGCCACCGGCGCGGTCTAAGCCGCGCTACCTCTTTTCTGCTGCTGGGGCCGTTTTGGCGGGCTCAGCCGATTGACCGGGAGCCACACATGACCCAACCCATTCGTACCGCGCTGTTCGTACCAGGCAGCCGCCCCGAGCGCTTTGCCAAGGCACTGGCCAGTGGTGCCGATACCGTGATCGTCGACTTCGAAGATGCCGTCGAGGAGGCGCTCAAGCGTCAGGCTCGCGAACACCTGGGTGCGTTTCTTGGTGAGCATCCCGAGGCGCGCGTTCGGGTGCGGGTCAACGCCCCGGAGCATGCTGAGCACGAGGCTGATCTTGCCTTCTGCAAGGCCCACGCCGGGGTGATCGGCGTGCTGCTGCCCAAGGTCGAAAGTGCCGCGCAGAGCGAGCGTGCCGCAGCAACCGGCAAGCCGGTGTGGCCCATCATCGAAAGCGCCCGAGGCTTGTTGATGCTCAGCGCGATCGCCCAGGTAAAGGGTATCGAGCGCCTGAGTTTCGGGGCGCTGGATCTAGCCCTCGATCTCAATCTGAATACGGATAGCCCTGCAGCGCAGATCATCCTCGATCAGGCGCGTTACAACGTATTGGTGAATTCCGTTGGCTGTGGCCTCGAACCACCGCTGGACAGTGTGTATCCGGCCATCAGCAATACCGACGGCCTGTTTCGTGCCACCCAGCATGCCAGGGACATGGGCTTTGGCGGTGCGCTGTGCATTCACCCTGCCCAGATCGACACCATTCACCGCGCTCTCGCGCCGGATGAGCAGACCCTCGATTGGGCGCGCCGTGTAGTCGCGGCCGACAGCGGTGGGGCTGGCGCTTATCAAGTGGACGGCCAGATGGTCGATGCGCCAGTGCTACTCAGGGCGCAGCGCCTGCTGGCGCTGGCTGGTTCGTGAAATAGGAAGGGGTCGAAACATGCGTTCTGGCGTTCGGTAAAACCGAACGCCACCTTGAAAAAATGTGAATTCTGAAAACAGGGCGCATTGTGCAACCTGCGCTTAGCTGTAGACGTACGCTTCAAAACAAAAACAACAGCCTCAGAGGCAGAGCCATGTTCAAGCAAACAGTTCTACGAGTAGGTGTACTCGCTGCTTTTTCCCTGGTGGCACTTCACGGTGCCGTGCAGGCCGCTGAAAAGCCCGCCGAACTCAAGGTCGGCATCACGACGTTCCTTTCTGGCTCGGCATCGGTGTTCGGTGTGCCTGCGCGCGACGCGGCGCAGATGTACATTGAGGAGCTGAACGCCAAGGGCGGCATCGATGGCGTCAAGATCAAGCCGATCTACATCGATGAAGGCGTAGGCGGCGACCGCCTGCTTTCCGAGTACCGCCGCGTGGTGCAGGAGGAAAAGGCCGAGCTGATGCTGGCTTCGATCTCCAGCGGCAACTGCAACACCCTGGCGCCGGTAGCCGAAGACCTCAAGGTGGTTAACCTGATGTGGGATTGCGGTACCGAGAAGGCGCTGGAAGGCCACGGCTACCGCTACGTATTTCGCACCCAGGCCAACGCGGTGACCGAGATGGTCGCGGCAGTCGCATACCTGCTCAAGGTCAATCCGGACTTCAAGACCATTGCGGTGGTCAACCAAGACTATGCCTGGGGCCGCGATTCCTGGGACATCTTCCGCACCGTACTGACCCAGCTGAAGCCTGACGTGAAAGTCGTCGCCGAACTGTTCCCGAAATTCGGTGCACCGGACTTCTCAGCCGAAGTCAGCCGTTTGCAGGTACTGCGCCCGGATGTGGTGCTGTCGACCTCCTGGGGTGGTGACCTCGACACCTTCGTGCGTCAGGCCAGCCAACGGGGCTTGCTGCGTACCTCCAAGTTCTACCTGCCGCTGGGCGAGAGCTCGTTGGAGCGCCTCGGCCAGACCCTGCCTGACGGCGTGCTGATTGGCGCGCGTGGTGACCACTACTTTCTCCACCCCAGCTACCTGAACGACGAGAAGCACAAGACCTTCGTTGCCAAGTTCAAGGAGAAGACCGGCAGCTACCCGATCTACTCCGTGTACCACATGGTGCAGGCACTGGACGCCATGGTCGCGGCCTATGACAAGGCGATCAAACAGAACGCTGGCTGGCCGAGCAAGGAGCAATTGGCCGAGGCGTTCCGTGGCCTGGAATTCCGTGGTCTCACCAGCGCGGTCACCATCCGCCCGGAAGACGGGCAGGGCATGGAAGAGCAACTGTTCGGCATTACCACGACCAGCAGCGAGCACTCCTTCAAGGTCTTGAAGGACATCATGATCGTGCCAGCCGAGCCCGTCACCACACCGGCTGGTCAGCACACGCCTGACTGGCTGAAGACCGTAACGCCGACGATCATCGACGCAGTCAAACCCGCACAGGCGCAGTAACCATGAGCAAGGACATCCTGATTCTGGCGTTGCTGGATGGGGTGTCCTACGCCGGCCTGCTGTTTTTGGTCGCGCTGGGACTTACCTTCATCTTTGGTGTAGTACGCATCCTCAATGTCGCCCATGGCAGCCTATATGCCTGTGGTGGCTATGCCGCCGCCACGCTCGGTCTGTGGCTGGGTGGTGGTTCCCTCGGGGTATCGCTGGCCGCCCTGATCGGCTCCTCGATCGTCGTGGGTATCGTGCTCGGTACCCTGCTGATGCTGTTGCTGCGGCGATTCCAGGATCGTGATCCGATCCTGCAGCTACTGGTTACCTTCGGCGCCTTCATGATCTTCGAAGACCTACAGCGGATGATCTGGGGCACCCAGCCCTATTTCGTCGCCGACGTGGTCAACCAGATGGGCACCTCCGAAGTGCTGGGCGTCATCTACATGAACTACCAGCTGTTGTTCGTGCCTGGCGCCGCGTTGGGGGTCTATGCACTGCTGCAGTGGTTCCTCAATCGCACGTTGATGGGGCGGCAGATCGTTGCGGTTACCCATGATCGCGAAGTGGCCACGGCCATGGGCATCAATGCCAAACGCATCGCTTACCTGACCTTCGTGGTCGGCGCGATGCTCGGTGCCCTTGGTGGCGCGCTTGCCTCGCCGACTACGTCGCTGGTGCCTGGGATCGGTGCCGACATGATCGTGCTGTCTTTCGCGGTGGTGGCCACGGCCGGGCTCGGGCAGATATCCGGTGCGCTGATCACGGCGCTGTTGATCGGCCTGTCGCGCTCGTTCTGCGTCTACCTGTACCCCGAGCTGGAAGTGGTCATGCCCTACGTGATCATGGTGTTGGTACTGCTGGTACGTCCCCAGGGCCTGTTCACCGTGGCTCAGGCAAGGAGAATCTGATGCGCCTTTCAATGATTGTTGCAACCGTGGCCGGGGTCGCGCTGCTGATCACCGGGCTGAGCATGCCCTGGCTAAAGATTCCGCTGATCCTGTCCTTCTGCTACGGCATGGCCGCTCTGGGTATCGGCGTGCTGCTGCGCGCCGGGCAGATCTCGTTCGGGCACGCCATGTATGCCTGCATCTCCGGCTATGTAGTGGCTTACCTGAGTAGCCATTTCCGTGGCCTCGACGGCGCGCTGCTGATCATCCTCGGTACCCTCGCCAGCATCGCCGTGGGCATGTTGGTCGGCGCCTTCGTGGTGCGCTACCGGGAGATTTTCTTCGGCATGCTGAATCTGGCCATTTCCATGGTGCTGTTCACCGTGCTCGGCAAGTTTTACGCCTACACCGGCGGCACCGATGGATTGCGCGTGCAGCGCCCGACGCTGTTCGGCTTCGAGCTGGGCCGTACCGAGTTCGAGAGTGCCCTGCTGGTACTGGCGGTGATCCTTTCGCTGGCAGTGATCTGGGGCGTGCAGCGCTACTTCCGCTCCAGTGCCGGTGAGGCGCTGGCGGCGATCAAGACCAACGAAACGCGCCTCGAATACCTGGGCGTATCCGCCAAATTGCTGCTCTGGCAAGGCTATGTGCTGTCGGCTGGCCTGTGTGGCCTGGCCGGTTCGCTGTTCGGTCTGTCCCAGGGATTGGTAACGCCCGAAATGGGTTACTGGCTGCGCTCTGGCGAGTTCGTGTTCATCGCCATTCTTGGCGGCTCGGGCCACGCGGTGGGCGCTTTCGTCGGCGCGCTGCTGTACGAGTTCCTCAAGATGTACGCCGCGGCGCTGGTCAGCGGGGCCTGGCAAATGATTCTCGGCGTGACCCTGATCGTGATCATTTATTTCCTGCCCAAGGGCCTGGTCGGGCTGCTGTCGGAACGCCGCAAGGCGCTGCGAGGTGACGCATGAGCGCCTTATTGAAAACCGAAGGGCTGACCCTGGCATTCGGCGGCCTGGTGGTGGCCAACGGTATCGACTTCGAATTGCACGAGGGCGAGCGTCTGGCGGTTATCGGCCAGAACGGTGCCGGCAAGACCACCTTCATCAATATCTGCACCGGCCTGCTGCGTCCCAGCGCGGGGCGCGTCGAGTTCGACGGCGTGGACATCACCGGCAAGTCGCCTCGGCATATCGTGCGCCGTGGCATGGCCCGCTCGTTCCAGTTGCCGCAACTGTTCCTCGATCACAGTGTGCGCCAGTGCCTGGAGCTGGCCGGCATGGCCCGGCAGTCACGCATGCCCTGGTGGCGTTCGCTGGCGTCAAGTGCCGATGCCCGTGAGGTCGACCGCGTACTCGAGCTGGTCAACCTGCGTGCGCGTCAGCATGAGCCGGCTTCGAACCTGCCGGAGGGGCAGCGCAAGCTGCTCGATGTGGCCATGTCGTTGATGCTCGAACCGCGCCTGCTGATCATGGATGAGCCCACCAGCGGCGTATCCAGCGAAGAGAAGCATGGGGTGATGGAGATCGTCATGGGCGCGCTGGAGGAAAAGAAGGTCACCGCGATCTTCGTCGAGCACGACGTCGATATCGTGCGCCGTTACGCCACCCGCGTCGCCGCCTGGATTTCCGGTGGTATCGCTGCCGATGGTTCCCCCGACACCGTACTCGCGGACGCCAATGTGCGCCGTGAAGTCCTGGGCGAGTAGAGGAGGTCGTCATGCTGCATTTCGAAAACATCAGCGCAGACATCCTGCAGGCGCCAGTGCTGCGAGGGATTCAGGCAAGCCTGCCGCAGGGCAGCCTGAGCGCCGTGGTCGGCCGCAACGGGGCCGGCAAGACCACCTTGCTGCGCGCGATCATGGGCTTCGTGCCGTTACGTGGTGGGCGCATCCTGCTCGATGACAGCGACCTGGCGAAAGTGCCGGCTCACGGTCGAGCGCGTCTGGGAATTGGTTACGCACCGCAGGAGCGGGTGATGTTCCCGACCCTGACGGTGGAAGAAAACCTGCGTCTGCCTTGCCAGGTCATCGGCATGTCGCGCGCCGAGGTGGACGCCCGCCTGGCGCTGACCCTCGAGGTGGCGCCACAGCTCAAGGAGATGCTGCCGCGCTCCGGTGCGGCGCTGTCCGGCGGGCAGGGCAAGATGGCGGCATTCGGCCGTGCGCTGATGGTCGGCACTCGCCTGATCCTTCTCGACGAACCCTTCCAGGGGCTGGCGCCGGCCCTGGCCGGGCAGTACGGCGAAGCGCTGAAACGCCTGCAACAACGCGCACCCGAACTTTGTGTGGTGATCACCGAATCCAACGGCAGCCTGCTGCGCGATCTGCCCGATCATGTGCTGCACATCGAGCGGGGAGCGCTGCTGCCTGATCAGGCGGCGCTCACGTCTGTGGCGCCCGTCACTTCATCCTCCTTTCCCCTCGAGGCTTACCCATGAGCAAGTTGTTCATCGACGGCGCCTGGTGCGCACCCCTCAGCCAAGAAACCCTGCCGGTCTACTCGCCTGCCGACGGCCAGGTCTATGCCGAAATTGGCCGTGGCCAAGCCGACGATATCGACCTGGCGGTAAAAGCGGCGCGCAAGGCCTTCGACGGCGAATGGGGCCGCTACAGCGCAACCGAGCGCGGCCGGGTGCTGGTGCGTATCGGCAACAAGGTGCTGGAGCACATCGACGAGCTGGCAAAGATCGAGGCGCGTGATACTGGCAAGCCGCTGGCCCTGGCACGCAAGGACATCGAGGCGCTGGCCCGTTACTTTGAGTTCTACGGTGGCGCTGCGGACAAGGTGCACGGTCAGGTGATTCCTTATCTGCCCGGCTATTCGGTGAGCGTGGTGCGCGAAGCCTATGGCGTGGTGGCGCACATCATTCCCTGGAACTACCCGGCGCAGATGCTCGGGCGCACCATCTGCCCGGCGCTGGCCATGGGCAACGCCTCGGTGGTCAAACCGGCGGAAGATGCCTGCATGACCTCGCTGCGAATCGCCGAACTGGCGGTCGAGGCCGGTTTGCCGGCGGGGGCGCTGAATATCGTCACCGGGCTCGGCCGCGAAGCAGGTGCTGCGTTATCGGAGCATTCGGACATCAACCTGATCACCTTCACCGGATCGCCTCAGGTGGGCGTGCAGGTGCAGCAGGCCGCCGCGCAGAACCACGTCAAATGCGTGCTGGAGCTGGGCGGCAAGTCACCACAACTGGTGTTCGCCGATGCCGATCTGGACAAGGCGGTACCGATCATCGTTGGCGCCATCATTCAGAACGCCGGTCAGACCTGTTCGGCCGGCAGCCGCCTGCTGATCCAGCGCGAGGTGTTCGACAGCGTGCTGGAAAAGGTCGCCGCACGCTTCCGCGAAATGCGTGTGGGCGCTCCCGATGCTTCGCCCGATTGCGGCCCGATCATCACCCGTGCGCAGTTCGAGCGGGTCAAGTCATTCATCGCCGATTGCGATGCCAGTGGGCTGCCGCTGGCGGCGGAGGGGCGTAGGGATGAAGGGTTGCCCACCAACGGCTGGTACGTGGCACCCCGGCTCTATGGGCCGGTGCCGCGTGATCACCGGTTGGCCACCGAGGAAGTGTTCGGCCCGGTATTGGCGGCGTTGCCATTCGATGACGAAGACGACGCCGTTGCCCTGGCCAATGGCACCGAATACGGCTTGGTGGCGGCCATCTGGACGGAGAACGGCGCGCGTCAGCAGCGCCTGGCGCGTCGCCTGGTCGGTGGCCAGGTGTTCATCAACTGTTACGGCGCCGGGGGCGGCGTCGAGCTGCCGTTCGGCGGTGTGCGCAAGAGCGGCCACGGGCGTGAGAAGGGGTTTCTCGCACTGGAGGAGTTCAGCGTCACCAAGACGGTGGTCAGCCACCACGGTTGATCGCCGATCCGACAACTTCGCGCTGGAGAAACAACAATGAAAATCCGCTCCGCCGTACTCCGTGAAATGGTCGCCGAAGGCCCTTTCGCGGACAGCAAGCCGCTGGTTATCAGTGAACTCGAACTGGCCCCGCCTGGGCCGGGCGAGGTGCTGGTGAAGATGATTGCCGCCGGCCTCTGCCATTCCGATCTGTCGGTCATCACCGGCGTTCGTCCGCGCCCGCTGCCCATGGCCCTTGGGCATGAAGCCAGCGGCGAGGTGGTCGAAGTCGGTTCCGGCGTCGACAACGTACGCCCCGGGCAGAAAGTCGCGTTGGTCTTCGTGCCCAGCTGTGGCCACTGCTCACCGTGTATGGAGGGCCGCCCAGCACTCTGCGAGCCCGGCAATGGCGCCAATGGCAAGGGTGAGTTGCTGCAGGGTGGGCATCGCCTGAGCCATGCGGGAGCGACGGTCAATCATCATTGTGGCGTCTCGGCATTCTCCGAGTACGCGGTGGTTTCCGCCCGCTCGTGCATCCCGATTGGCGACGATATTGATCCGGTCGAGGCGGCTGTGTTCGGCTGCGCGGTGCTTACCGGCGTCGGTGCCGTGGTCAATACCGGCCAGGTTCGTCCCGGCGCGTCAGCGCTGATCGTCGGTTTGGGGGGCGTAGGCCTCAGCGCCTTGCTCGGTGCGCTGGCGGCCGGCGCCAACCCGATCGTGGCGGTGGACGTGCATGACAGCAAGCTCGACCTGACTCTGGCGCTGGGCGCGACCCATGTGGTGAATGCGCGGGATGCCGATGCCGTGGCACGCATTCGCGAACTGACCAAGGGCGGTGTCGACTACGCCTTTGAGTTCGCCGGTTCGGTACCGGCGATGCAGCTCGCTTACGCCGCTACCCGCCGTGGTGGCACCACGGTGACCGCCGGGCTGCCCCACCCAAACGATCAGTGGCCGCTGCAGCAGCTGTCGCTGACCGCCGAGGAGCGGACGATCAAGGGCAGCTATATCGGCTCCTGCATACCCGCTCGCGATATTCCGCGCTACGTGGGGCTTTACCGGGCCGGCAAGCTGCCGGTGAACCGCTTGATCGGCGAAAAGCTCAAGCTCGACGACATCAATGCCGGCTTCGACCGACTGGCCAGTGGCAGTGGTCTGCGTGACCTGATCGTTTTTTGAATAACCGGCTCCGGCCAGGTTTCTACCCGTTATCGAGCGCGGCGCCGCTGTGGGCCGCGCCGTTCATGCACTGAGAGGGAAACAAAAATGCCCCAGCTGACTAACAAGATCGCCATCGTCACCGGTGCGGCCAGTGGTTTTGGTGCCGGTATCGCGCGCAGCTATATCGAAGCCGGCGCCAAGGTCGTACTGGCCGACATCAATGGCGAGGCAGCCCAGCGTCTGGCCGAGGAACTCGGTCCCAACGCGTGCGCGGCGACCTGCGACGTCACAAATGGCGAGCAGGTGCAGGCCGCCGTACAGCTCTGCGTGGACACCTTCGGCATTCCCGATATCGTGGTTAACAACGCTGGCACCACGCACCGCAACCAGCCGCTCATGAATGTCGACGAGAAGACGTTCGACCGGGTATTCGCGGTCAACGTCAAATCGATCTTCCACATGGTCAAGGCCGTGGTGCCGCTGATGCGCGAGCGCAAGAACGGTTCGATCATCAACGTCGGTTCGGTCGCGGGCATCAGGCCACGGCCGGGGCTGACCTGGTACAACGGCTCGAAAGGGGCGGTCAATCTGCTGTCGAAATCCCTTGCCGTGGAACTCGGACCCGATGGCATTCGGGTCAACAATATCTGCCCGGTGATGGGCGAAACAGCCCTGCTGGAAGATTTCATGGGCGTACCGGATACCCCTGAAAACCGTGCTCGCTTCGTTGCCACCATTCCCCTCGGGCGTCTGTCGAAACCCTCGGATATCGCTGCGGTCGCGGTGTTCCTGGCCAGCGATGAAGCTGCATTTCTCAACGGTGTGGAACTGCCCGTGGATGGGGGGCGAGTGGTCTAGGGCCTTCACGAGGGCGTTCGACTCACTCGAACGCCGTCTTCGCTAAAAACGGATTCTCCTCACGCGGCTACGGGGCCACTCTGTTCCTGACGCCGTTCGAGAGGGACGCCACGCTGACGCGAGCGTTCCTGCGCACCATTACAAAAACAATATGAGGTCACCCATGCTCAAGCTTTCCATGAAGGCGCTGGTCTGCGCCGTCTCACTCTCCGTGGCTGGCGTATTGCACGCCGCTGATTCTGAGCCGACCGCCCCGATCAGCATCAAGTTCGCCCATGTGGTGGCGGACAACACGCCCAAAGGGCAGGGCGCGTTGCTGTTCAAGAAGCTCGCCGAGGAACGCCTGCCGGGTCGCGTGAAGGTTGAGGTGTACCCCAACTCGTCGTTGTTCGGTGATGGCAAGGAAATGGAAGCGCTGCTGCTTGGCGACGTGCAGTTGCTGGCGCCCTCGCTGGCCAAGTTCGAGCACTACGCCAAGCCGCTGCAGATCTTCGACTTGCCGTTTCTGTTCGACAACATGGAAGCGGTCGACCGTTTCCAGGGCAGCGAGCAGGGCAAGGCGCTGCTGACCAGCATGGAAGGCAAGGGCATCACCGGCCTGGCCTACTGGCACAACGGCCTGAAGCAGCTGTCGGCCAACAAGGCGATGCGTGAGCCCAAGGACGCTCGGGGCCTGAAGTTCCGGGTGCAGGCATCAGCGGTGCTCGATGAGCAGTTCAAGGTGCTACGCGCTGCGCCGCGCAAAATGAGCTTCGCTGAGGTCTACCAAGGCCTGCAGACCGGTGTGGTCAACGGTACCGAGAACACCTGGTCGAACTATTTCAGCCAGAAAGTGCACGAGGTGCAGCCGTTCTTCACTGCCTCCGATCATGGTCTGATCGACTACATGGTGATCACCAACACCAAGTTCTGGAACGGGCTGCCGGACGACGTGCGCAGCGAGCTGCAGAAAATCATGGTTGAAGTCACCGCCGAGGTGAACCGTCAGGCTGATGACCTCAACAAGGAAGCCCGCGCTTCGATCGTCAAGGCCGGCACCAGCGAAATCATCGAGTTGACTCCGCAAGAGCGTGAGCAATGGCGTGAAGCCATGCGCCCAGTGTGGAAGAAGTTCGAGAAGGATATTGGCGCCGACCTGATCAAGGCTGCCGAGGCATCCAACCAGGCGCAGTGATCGATTGCTGCCTTGCGCTGCACCACGGGCCGCGTCCATCAGGACGCGGCTTTTGTGTTGATGGGGCTAGCAACGGGTATCTGCCTCGCATATGCCGACTTATCAAAAGCTGCATTGCGCCATCGCCCCGGCGCGTCGGTTAACCAACTGAGCAGCAAGCGACTATCCATGGGCGCGTTTCACCCTTCATATGGAACTGAGTTTGTTGCTAGACGCCAGTTTCCGGGTGTCGCTTCGCTCAAGCCCGGCTACCTGATGGGCTGTCCCCGCGTTCTCATCGCTTTAGTCAAGCTGCGCAGCTGCGCCCGGCACAAATCTCCTGAACCCGCAGGCGCTTCGAACACTCCCTTCTGAACACCTAGATATTTCAAAGTATGTCTGAAATTGATGTTGAGTATTACCAAATGTAATTGGGCTGATCGCTGCCTGGGCAGTAATCTGCATGGCATTCACTGCCTGAGCAGGTATTTGCGATGCCACATTTCGACCGGGAGCGGTTTTCGCTCCAGCACTCGCCGGGTCATCTGATTGCGTTGATCAACCAGCTCAAGGACCGCTTGCTCGAGCGGCACTTGGTTGATCACGACGTGACCGCCGCGCAATTCAAGATCGTGCTGCTGATCAGCCAGGAACGAGCCAGCAGCTCGGCTGATCTGGTGCGCCTGCTCAGCCTCGACAGCGGGGCGATGA
>Ga0265798_10008732_pt1 | contig 12844 bp, 13 predicted proteins | sample P3T30metagenome_FD_192430 | JGI IMG/M metagenome (GOLD analysis project Ga0265798, IMG submission 192430) | Plant litter microbial communities from East Loma Ridge, Irvine, California - P3 T30 | ecosystem: Environmental > Terrestrial > Plant litter > Unclassified | place: USA: California...
GCTTCTTCTTCTTCTTCTTCTTCTTCTTTTTTTTTCCTTGTATGTATTTTTCATGAAGGGATGATTGATTGCAAACATGTTGTTGACTTCAGCATGGCCTGGTTGACGCTTGTACAAGCTTTTTCTTTTTACCTTTTTTTTTCTTGTTGCTTTCGAGTGAGGGATCTAGGCTTATGGCATAGTTGTATGAATATGAGGTAGCGAAGACTTATAGATTGTTTTCCTTTCTCTTCTTCCTGAATCGAATCCATGAGCGTGTACTACTTTCTTTTTCTTTTCTTACTTGACATGTTGATTTACTCTTCCATTGCTGACCCGCTCTCGCTGTCACCATCTGCCTCGCTTCCAGACATGTCCTCATCGTCTTCATCATCATCTTCTTCATCGTCGTCGTCGTCTTCGCCTTCGAGACCATAGGCGTCTTGGAAATCGGCGAGTTGCTTAACTTGCGGCTTGAAGCCCGCGTCTTCCAAGTCTTTTTTGAGACCCTGAGGTTTCACAAAATTAGCATTCTGCAATCAAAACATGGGTCGGTTAGAGGGAAAACTTACATCAGTCATGATGCCACCACAGGTGATGACCAAATCCGACTTTTCAGGCACAAACAATGGAGCCACGACGTCATCCAATATACTCTTGACGTCCTCGTCCGTCACCTTGCGTACCTCCCTAAGGGCCCATTCCTGCCACTCCTTGCCTACGCCTCTCGTAACAAGATCTATAAACGAGCTTCTCGCCGCATCCACAATGGTAGCCCGCTCATCCACAAAGTCACGTACAATCGTCGAGATGGCGCCTTCAAGCGCCAACTTGTCGAATTTCTGGGTCCCGTCGCCGTATTCCCGGACGACGGCCTTGGCCTTGTTGTAAGCGGCAAAGACATTGGGAGACTTTGCGATGCGGAATTTGAGGAGTCCGGTTTCGGGGTCGCGGGAGAAGTTGCTGCCATATGCGAGACCGGTGCCACGAATTGACTGCCACATGGGGCCTTCGACAGCGTCGAGGTAGGCGAGGGCGACCATGAGTGCGGGGAGCTGGGGATGGCTGTAGCCCTTTGGTCCCTTCGATGTGAGGACGGCGAAGGAGGAGTCGATGGGCATGGGGATAATGTAGTGAATGCCGCCGGGGCTGCGACCAGCCTCCGAGAGAAGAAGGTTCCTATCGTCGATAGGGTTTACGGTCGGCTCTGGTCCAGGCTTGAAGGTGTCGATGAGGTGCTTGAAGGTAGATACTGGGTTGGGAAGGGTTTCTACATCTGCAATAACGAGGATACGCATGTTGGAGAAGGTTAAGAGGTGCTTGCGTAGAGCTTCCAGCTTGTCAATCACCTGTTGAGGCTCCGTCTTGAGCAGCTTGAGAATTCGCTTGAGGTAACGGCCTTTGACGAGCGTGCCGGTTGCGCGGACGGCGGATGCAGCATCATAGTGGACCATGCGATCTACTGCAAATACCATGGCGTTACCGTCGCGCTTCTCCTCTGGAACGTCTGCCAACATCTTCTTGACCGCTGAGACTATTCGTTCCGTGTCGAAGACCGAGTCTACGAGCATCGACCTCAACCATAAGACGACCGTTTCAAATTTGTCAGCCTCGGCAATGAAAGGGATATATATCATCTCGGAGCTTCCGATCTCGGTGCCGCGGTCCACAGAGTACTCAATAGTATCCTGTTCGAGTTTGGTGATGACCTCCTCAAACTCAATACGCTTGCCATCTTTCACGATGGGCGTAGCGAAGAAATTGGTAAGATAGACGCCGAGCAGAGGCTTAAGCTCGGTGGGTAGTGTAGCAGTTCCCAGCGCTAGACCAAAATGTACGAATGACGTTGGTATATGTTCAAAGTGAATGAAGAGAGGAAGACCGTGCTCATCCTTGTCGACAATTTTCTGAACTTTATTCTCTGATGTGCCCAGTCTCTTTGCCAGTCCGGACCGCGCTGTTGTGGTTTGGAAGAAGTGGATTGACTCAGTACTTGGGACCTGTACACCCGCAATGATTTCTTCTGGTATAGGCTTGTCATTTTCTTCTTGCGCTTCCTTGAGCTTCTCTGCCAGCTTCTTTAGCCCCTCTTCACCTAGCTTTTCTTGCTGTGCTTTGACCCGGGCGACTTCTTCTTCCTTGATTTTGTCTGACAGGGCCTTAGAAGGCTTGCCGAGAATGGAGATATGATGAGCATCAACCATCCACTTATTCAGATAGGCTCGCCATTCCTCCTCTGTCCACTTGTCCAGTATGTCAAAGACGTCTAGGGTTTCCATTGCATCTTTTAGATGAGCTCCATTCCGATCGCCAAAGACATGATCCTTGATGATTGGGTCTTTGTACTCATCCATGCCAATCTCCGACATGTATCGTGTTTGACGTTTGAACCGGTGAAGGCAGTCCTTAAGGTAACTCATGTCGAGTGGCTTGGAGGCGTGTTCTTTGAGTATTTCGAAAAAACGCTTCTCCGCATCTGCGAGCTTGTCCGTCTCTACAGAAGACAATGTCCACCATATTATCATATCAGTGTGGCCTTTGCACCAGAAGTAAACCATACTTGCAAGGTGTTCCTTCTCGACAAGGGTGTTTACAAGGACCGATACAGAAGATCCAGCGAGATAGTTGAGTAGTGTGTTGATAGCCGTCTCACCTAAGTCGTCGATAGTTTCCGGGCCCAGGAACGCGATTTGAATCTCTCCCATTGACTCATCTTCTTCTGGAAACTCTACCGTGTCCACTATAGTCTTGCTCAACGCGGGAGTGCGCTTTGAATCGACCCAAGGGCGCTTGAACGGTGCGTCATAAGCTGGCACTCGGTCGATGATCTGATCTTCGAATTTGTCCATGATCTCTAGTAGGTTTGCATGGTCGACTTCACCAATCAGTATAACTCGGAGGTTCTTGGGCTGGTACATGTCTCGATGAAACTGTCGAATGCGCTCTGCAGTTAGAACTCGTAGGTTTTCCATCAGGCCACCAGTCTCCATGCGGAAACCATCGCCTTCAGGGTAGAGAAGACGTCGCATCTGAAGATCCATCAGATCACCCTGGAGGTTCTGTCGCCCTTGCATTTCTGCGTAGACAACCCTATTGTTGTTAGTATATGTATATATCCACATCTAAAGGGAAATACCCTGAGTCCTCGCCCTTTCCATCAACGTGATGAACCTCTGTATAGCAACCAGCATCTGTAAGTGTAGGCACAATGAGATGATCTAGATAGATCGGTAGTAGTTGTGCAAAACCTTCCCAACCCGCCGTGGAGAGAGTGTATACGGTCTCGGAAACATCGGTCCATGCGTTAGTGTCGGAGTATGATCGAGTGGCAATCTTGTCCAGTACGCCCTTGAAAGGATATTTGCGGGAGCCCATGAAGCAGAGGTGCTCCAGTGTATGCGCTATCGACTGTCAGTAAAAACAGGTTGCATTATATTCATGCTACTCACGTGAACCCGAATCATCGTGAATCTCCGTGGCGACTGCAAAGTTTCCATATACCTTTGGGCCCTTCCGGTCAACGACTACTATCCGAAGACCAGTTCGCTGAGACTCGTATTGAGTGAAGCTGGCATCGGCATAGTTTGCCTTGAAATTTTGGATCTTCTTGAAGTGCGAGCTTTCCTGTACAGACCCCATGATGCAGACCTGGAATAATTGAGGTGGTTTGTCAAAGGAATGGTCAGAGTAGCCTTGCTCGTTGCTCGCGTCGCAGGCGTATGTTACTTTCTCCGAGCCGATGCTATCCTTGTTGCTTTAGCTGGGTCGAAACTGCAGTTGCCGAAGAAAAATCCCAACGAAGCGGGTCTAGGAAGTTTGGAGGACCTACAGGACAAGGAAGGGAAGTGAAAGCAACAGAATACCGCTCCGGATGAGGTGGTGCGCAGAAGATGTCAAAGAAGCGGCTATGTCCGGACAACAATACTATGCACGCTGCCAAGAAAGCCGCTACGGTGAATAGTACGCGAGATGAATGTCCTAAACCCTTCTCTGCTACGGTTATCTTCACACTGCGCGCGTACTAGGCCAAACAACCACTGATGGTGGCGGGGTATTGTGGCGGGGCAAATGTGGATTGACGTCGCTTGAGCGTCCGTGCATGTTCAATGTTGGACCTGCAACGTTGCGAGGTGATTCCCTACATTACATTACAGCCTGTACCCCTTCTCTATACCGACAGACATGACAATCGTCCGATGAACACAAATGCCGTCGCAAGTTTCAGACGCGCAGCTAGGCGATGCGCTGCTTCAAACAGTCGCATACAAAAGGCCTCCTCAAGACGAACATGTGGCGTCCGCTGCAGTACCCCCCACCGCCCTTCCCAAGCTACTAGAGGCGGTCCAGAAGGCGCGAGAAGACACCAAAGTACGAGGACAGCTAAGCGGATTGGAGGGTTGCTGATTACCCCCTGTAGGACCAAGTGCGCAAGCTGTCGCGAGAAGCCGCACCCGATGTCGATGGCTGGATCGCCCAAGCGCGTAAACTGCAGGACGACATCAAACGCTCGCAAGATACCGCAAAGGAGATTGTACAACAAGCCGAAGCAGGTGCGAAAGTGACCGCTCGTGTCCAGGATGCCGCAAGCAAGGTCAGCCTGCTGCATTCTGAAATTGCCTACAACGAGAGTTTGTCACAAGCTGTGGAGCAGCTGAGAGACATCTCGACCCTGCTAGATTCGGCTCAGAATGCTGCTGTGAATGGTCATGTCATGCATGCCATACATATTTTGGAAGACGCAGATGGTGCCTTCAAGAGACTTGGGCCTTTTACCACCACGAGGGCTGTGGGTGTGCTAAAGAACAAAGAGGAGAAGCTGAACAAGGCAATTGTCGAGACTGTGACAGAGTCATGGGATGGGTTGGTTTCAGTCGACAGCACTAACCACAAAATCTCGCTGCGTCAATCCATCCAACGGGAAGCTACAGTCGATATCAATACAACCGTTGAAGCCCTTACCAAGCTAAACCTCCTTGACAACTTTGTCAACCGCCTGAGCCGCGACCTCGATAAAACCATAATTTCTCCTCGCCTTTCCGTTAGCACCGACCGGACCGTCTTCACCTTCGATATCCTAGGAGACGACATCAAACGTGCTGGTTCGGTCAACCAGGCTAGTCTAAAGTCTACACTCGAAGACATTCACTTGATCGTAGAGTATCTGAGTACGCGCCTACCGCCTAGTATTGCCGTCCCGCTCTCGTCTAAGCTCGTCCCGATCATCGCGTCTCGCCTAATCTCGAACCAACTTTTGCCTGCCGTGCCGCTTTCGACAGAGGGAATACCACAGTTTCAAGAATCACTTTCATATGTTCTAGGGCTTGTCGAATACCTTGACGAGCTGGGCTGGTCTGGGCAAAACCGCCTTTCAGACTGGGTTGACAAATCTGCTGAGATATGGTTGGCTAAACAGAAAGAGGCCGCGATTTCCAGGGTACAGACACTGTTCCCAAAGAAGGTGCTAGAGAAGAAGACTGTGGAGAGAGTCGAGACGCAGGTCATCTCCAAGGGCGATGCACTTCATGCTGGTGGTGATCAGGAGGATGATTGGGGTGCCGACTGGGATGAAGAAGGCGAGACAGCGAAGGAGCAGAAAGAAAATACCGAGGAAGAAGACATGAGTGCATGGGGCGAAGAAGACGATGTGGCAATTGAAGAATCGAAGGTTGAAGAAAAGCCAGCCGACACAGAGGATGGAGATGACTGGGGCGCCGACTGGGATGATGAGATTGATGCTAAAGCGATCGAAAGCCCGAGTTTCCCCAAAAAATCAGCACAGCATATGGTTTCAGACGAAAAGTCTGTCGCTGAAAAACCATCAGCCGATCAAAAAGTAACACTGCGCGAAACATACACAGTTACCGCCATCCCGGATGCGATCATGGAAATCGTTCTCCAGGTCATCGCAGATGTAGATGCTTTAAACTCACCAAATCTCGTCACGTCAGCAATTTCACCCGCAAGTGGAGGCCTGTATGTCATACCTAGCCTTCTGCTCGCCATGTACCGAGCGACCGCCGTCATGCATTATTCCAAGGATATCGCGAATAACATGCTCATCTACAACGACTGTCAGCGACTTTCAGATCGATTACGACTCTTTCTGCAGGAACAGAGCGATAAAGAGAGAAACTCTGCATTACCACAGCATTTACAGCCTTCAAAGCGTCTGAAGCCGCTGCTAGAGGCTGACATCAAGTCTATCGATGGATTTGGTAAACGTGCATACGGACGGGAGATGGAATCGCAACGACAAATTATAAGAGACCATTTGGAAGACGCACAGGGATTCCAAGACTGTACAAACGCTCCTTTTGCCATGGTGTGCGACGACGCCATCGCCACGACGATCGACAGAATAGGCGATGTGAAGCGACAGTGGCAAAAGGTTCTCTCACACAGTGCCTTACTTCAGTCGCTTGGCTCATTGGTTTCGGCTGCCCTCATGAAGTTTATCAACGACGTAGAGGACAAGTCGGATATCGCAGAGGATGAGTCTCGGAAACTGCATGGGTACTGTGTCTCGCTTGCCACGTTGGCCCAGCACTTTCAGTCTGAGGACGGTAATGGAGAAGTAAGAGACATGGCTGGTGTCTATACGCCCAATTGGTTCAAGTTCCAATATCTCAGCGAGATTCTGGATAGTAGTCTTGCGGACATCAAGTACCTTTGGACTGATGGTGAGCTGAAGCTGGAGATGGAAGCGGAGGAGGTGATTGGCCTAATCGAGGCTCTATTTGCGCCTAGCGATCATCGGAGGAAAGCCATTGCTCAGATCAGGAGGACAAGTATGCAGTGAACAATGGTAGCGATATAAAGCAGTAGTTGGCTGAGCTACAGGTTGACTCTGAGTCGCCTAGTCCATGGCTACACTTTTCTCGAGTTCCTTGGCGTTTGAAGAATAGAGACGCTGTATAGACATCTTTGTTCGTTATACTGTCATCTTAATCTTACAACCATCTCATATGTTACAGCATGAGGGTGCCATAGAACGAGAGATGCATTGGGTGACCGGAGGTTTGCGAACGCCGACTGGCTGGTCTCTCCCCGCGCTAACCTCATTAGAAAAAAAGTTCGAGATCCCAAAATTTCCATAGCTTCATCGTCACTTTAACGCTTGTATACCTAACCCACAAATACCAACAATATGGATGTCGACGCAGCAGAAACCAAGGTGCAGATCCGCTTGACTACGCGCGATTCGAGTTTGCAGATTTCGGAGGAGCCGAATGTTCTGCTTGTACAGACGTGTAAGTAGAGAACTGGCGCGAGACTTGCGTTGCGGACGAATGCAAGCACAGCCTACGGTATTTGCTGTCGCAACACTGTCGCACGACATACTATGAATACTCAACATCGCAATGCTATGATTTTGGGCTGCGAATGTCTCCGCGACCTACCCTCAATGCCAATACTAACGCAGTGCGCCAGCTCTGACGCGCCACAAACTCTCGACTCTTGTGAACGAGCTCTTGCACCGCGGTGACGAAAACCGGATACCATTTGACATACTTATCAATGGCGAATTTCTACGGACGACTATCGACGAGTTCCTCACGAAGAACGGCATCAATGCCGAATCGACGCTCGATGTAGAGTACACGAGAGCGCTGGTGCCACCGCTAAACGTGACGAGCTTTGAGCATGATGATTGGGTGTCCGCGGTAGACATTTTGTCCGGGGTGCAAAGTGGACAGGAAAGGATATTGAGCGCAAGCTACGATGGGCTGGTCAGGGTATGGAATACTTCTGGCGACCTTCTGGCGACCTCGGAAGCTCCCAACAATGGAGGTCGGATAACTAGCTTGAAGACGGCCAAGTGGTTATCAGAGAAGAAGATGGTGGCTGCGGGTTTGGACAACGTTGTTCGCATTTACAAGTACGACGACGATGCAAGAACGATTACAACAGCGCTGGAACTTGTTAACCACCGCTGGGGCGTAGAAGATGTTGCAGTGCACGCTCCTTCCAGCCGCATCCTCTCCGCATCGTCTGACACCACCATTTCACTCTTCTCAAGCAACGCCAAAGAGAACCCAGTCGCGCCAGCAAATCTCCTACCAAGCTCATCGGCTGCCTCGAACAAGCGTCAGAGGCTCTCGAAACCAGATCGTACCGTTCCTGCGCGTGGAGCACTAGCTACATTTACCGGTCACAGCTCTCCAGTATCTAGCGTCATTTTCAAGCCTGATGATGCTACCGTCGCATACTCTGCATCGCACGATCATACGCTGAAGACGTGGGACCTTCCTACCTCGACTTGCGTCGACACGCGAACAACCGGCCACTCCCTCCTCTCTCTGTGCGCTATCCCCTCGCGAAACCTGCTCGCAACAGGCACGTCAGCACGACACATTACGCTGATCGACCCCCGCGCATCGGCGACGCAAATCAGCGTCATGACACTACGCGGACACAAGAACGGCGTGGTCTCGTTGGATACCGATCCATCTTCGGAACACAACCTGGCGTCGGCTTCGCATGATGGCACGGTTCAGATTTGGGATCTCAGGAACGTTAGTACAGGTAGCCAGGTTGGAGAGGGTATGCAGGGCGAGAGCGTATACACCATCTACAGACAGGGACGTGATACTTCCAAGAGCCATGGCGAGGGCACAAAGGTATTTAGCGTACGCTGGGATCGTGCGGTGGGCATTGTGTCTGGTGGTGAGGATAAGCGGGTGCAGATTAATCGTGCGCTGGGATCGTGAGGACGAGGTTTTGTGTCGTATGAACATTGCAAAATTGTGACGATATCGGTGCTTGGGCGTACATGTGTTATCTTTGATACTAAACATGACTAGGAGTTGAAAGAACAAGTGTAGCCTTTTGACCGTGTTGCCCATGTCAAACCCAGGAAGCCTACGAATTTTTTGTGATTTGGTTGCGGGTATGAAAGATCCTCTCCTCGCTCTGCTTTGTGGTAGTGCGACGTATTCGCATATATATTCCAAAAAAGGGGGTATCATATCGTAATCATCTTTATCGCAGACGATTTCCTCTCTCCCCAATATTCAAGACCAAAAAAAACGCCCAAATATCGCTCTTCTTGATTTCCCCACCATGTGCATTCCTCTCAAATGCCCCCTCCCCCAGCTACAGCCACAGCAATACCTACCCCATTCCACTCCATGTACCATATGCATATGCCCAGTATGGGCTCATGTTCTGTTTACTCTCCGGCCTCATACCAAATGTCCTGGCAGCAAGAAATTCGCAACACCCTCCTTGACTGCATACTCGTGTTCACAAGCCCCACACACCAACTTGCCCTCTTGTATACACGTCTCAAGCAGTATCCTATGTAGATCTTTTGCCGTCTGACTAGGTTCTTCCTCTTGTTCTTCTTGCGCTGGCGCAGCATCTGGTGGCGTATCTAGTGCTGTGGCGGCGGTGGCGGCGGCAGCAGCAGTGGCAGAGGTAGGTTCCACGAGATCGGCGGGTGTAGGTGGTGTTTCAGGAAGTTGTGGTAGGCCGAGCTAATTGAATGGCGAAAAAAAGGTTTTCTCTCGTCAGTTGATAATGTTTTCAAGGATGTATTGTTTTGATCTTTTTTCTTTTCTCTTCTTCTTGGGAGTAAAAGAATTTAAACATACCTCCAGACATATCGCCCTCAATTGCTCCCACATAAGCCTTGGTAGTATATTCTTCAAAAAGGGCAGGTTGACGTCTGCTTCTACGATTTCTAGCTCGGCATCGCGCGGGTGCAGGGGGAAAGATGCGGGGTTCGTCTTGCAGGTTTTGATGGCGCAGGTGAGGAAGTTGAGGGTTAAGAGTTTCATTTTTTACTTGTTCTTTTCTTCTTTGTTTGCGGAGGAGGGTTCGACTTTGTGTTTAGACTGAATAATGTGTGGGGTATAGGGGAAGGTAGGCGTCGTTTGTCGTGGTGGTGGTGGTGGTGGTGGTGATTGTTAGTGGAGATGTTTTGTGAGGAATTATTTTTTTTGGTTTTGGTGGGGTTCAAGACAAAGAGAGGACTTCGTAGCTCGGGAGGTGGGGGGCGCGCTAATGTGAGGCTTAAATTTATGCTTAAAATCCCTTATATGACTAGCAAGATGTAACATGGTCATTAATTTCATCTTATTTACATCTGGTTCATCTTGGCTATCGCTGTGTCGGTCTAGGTTGTGTCATGTCAAACTATTGCAACTCTAGGATCGGAAACAAAGCTTTTATGATCCATCATCATCATCACCAACAACGACAACAAAAGCTCAACCTGTAAGGTAATGATGGAATAGCTATTTCTCCTAGGGACAGGCATGTATATTTTGAAACTATGTTATCGGTACCCACAGGGACATAATATTCTTGCTATACCAATCTCTCAACTTCTCAGCCGTCCATCTCATCATGACCTCGCATCCTCCAACACCAAATCCGTCGCCCTTTGACTCAACAAAAACGTAGCTACTGCCGGAAAAGCCCCAGGACATCTTGGAAACGCACTTGCATCGACAACCCTTAACCCTTTCACGCCCTTGACCCTCAGCCGTGTATCTAAGACAGCAAGGGGATCAGAGTCTGGTCCGACTTTGTTAGTGCTCGTAGGGTGATGACCAAAAGCCTGGTCTTGGATCCAGTTCCTATCAATGGAAATGTCACTACAGTATCCCGTATCAAGGATATCTGACGGGGGACAGGGGGGAGAGACAGAAGTGATAGGCCCAACTGGCGCTTCAGTCGTGTTGAAGCCTCTGCGCACGAAAGCGACTGTGTCGAGGATAGCCTTCATATCCGTATCTCCACCCGTGACGAAGTAGTTCAGATTAACTTCTGGCACGTCTCGGGCGTCGGCCGATTGTATCTGGACATAGCCTGCGGTGTTTTGGGGATGCATTTTGACTGTTGACCAGGAGAACCTGGCTGGGGCGGGTGCTGTTAGGTTCTGCTTTGTGTTGGGTGTGAAGCCTGCAAATGAATAGCCGGTTCCACCAAACATGAGGACATCTCTTTCGCCTTCAACTGCGTTTGGCGTCTTGATAATGAAGGCGTTGGAGTTGGCGCCGCCACGCGAATATGGTCCTTCGCCTTTGTACCAAAGCTCAAGACATGGGTCACCAGGCGCACCGAACGTGCACGTCGGTTCGTTGGGGTTGGCTGGTGTGGTGAAGTTTACTTGGGCATTACCGTAGATGGGTATCTCGTAGTTGTCCTGAAGATTGCGGCCAACGCCGGGTGAATTGGCCACCACGGGAATGTTGTACTTTTCAAGGAGGGATTTGGGCCCAACACCAGACAGTTGGAGAAGTTGAGGCGAGTTAAAGGTGCCGCCTGATACAATGACTTCTTTCCGTGCGAAAGCTTGGTGTAGGGTGCCTGTTGTTGATGAGCTGCGACGTGGATCCGCCTTGTATACTGATTTGCCTTGCAGATACTCGACGCCAATTGCTTTCGGCTTCTCGGCGTTGCTGCCGCAGCTGTCGAATAGCACTTTTGTAGCCAATGACTCAAGCTGGAGATGCAGTGGGTACTTCTGTGTCCCATCTGCTTTGGTCTCGTTCAGCGTCTCAAGTATGCGATCGCGCGGACTGAAACGCTTCCACTTTGTTGTTACATGAAAGGAAAGAGCCCAGAGTCCTTCTGTTATGTCGCGCTTCGGGTCCAAATAATTTGGATCTGCTGTAAGATAATCCAGAACCTTGGTAGGATCCTTGCCGATAAGCTTCAAAGCCGCCTCGAAGACCTTGAGCCGAAGAGAGGAAGCGGCTTGGGTAGCACGATCAGCGATATTCACCTGCAACCAGCCAGTGAAGCCATGGCCGGGAGTGCCAGGCTCAAGGTAGTTGTTGTGTTCAATTTGCTCAAAGTACTTGCGCATCAACGGGCCACTAATCGTACTTGTCAGCAAACCACTACCACCATCAGATTTGCGTAACTTGCCTCCAGAGTCCGTCCCCAACCCCTTTGTCGAAAAAGTCCCAATCGCTGTCACTCGGTAGGAACGTGGCCGCAGCATTTATGATGGCACTTCCACCCAGCGTGGCACCCCTAGGGTAGAACACCCCAAGCCTTTGCGCACCCACATGCCCTTCAACACTCGGATCTCTCCCAACCCAGTCTTGTGTTTGTCATTAACAATCATCATATCCCAAGATCCAAAGGAACCACTTACAGTCGCCATCTTGCAGTCTCCAAACCAACAGGTTGTACCTCTTTGTCCTCTCCTCATCATCACTGTGCTTCACGAAGAAATGCCAAGACGCATTTGTGTTGGAAAATTCATTTAGTGAAAGGACCTGAGTGCGAATGTCGGAGATGGCGTTAGATCCGGCTTCTATCAGGAGGACGGAATGGCCGGCACGAGCGAGGTTTACAGCAATTGTTCCACCACCGGGACCAGAGCCCGTAACAATGTAATCGTACGTGTTATTCGAGCTTGTTGAGTTCTTGTATGGGTTGCAGGAAGTCTCGGCGATTTTGGACGAGGTGAACGCTAGTGTAATGGTCGGCACAAGGACCAAAGGGAGTGTGTGTAGTCTCATGGTTGATGAAGCTGGCGACTCGTGGCGATCTCGAGGACACCGGTAATCTGCCGTCAGCTTATATACACAACTATCTTCTCCCAATGAACCATTGGACAAGTCTGCATTCGCGCTTGGTGGGGACAATTGCCAAGCGGCCCTCCCTTTTTACCCGGGACGGTAGCATACCCGAAAGCGACTTGGAAGGTAGCACGTTAGGTGGTCATTGGCTATATCACTACGGGGCGTGCGCAGGTACTTAATGGGAACTGCTCCCCGCACCGGAGTAGTACCGGGATCCTAGGGGGTGGGGCCATTGGTAGCCATGAAGTGGCCTTTGAGAAGTGTGTATAGATTGAACATGCAGATGGGAAAATGTATGTCAGCAGGTTGGTAAGGCT
>Ga0265798_10008733_pt1 | contig 12842 bp, 10 predicted proteins | sample P3T30metagenome_FD_192430 | JGI IMG/M metagenome (GOLD analysis project Ga0265798, IMG submission 192430) | Plant litter microbial communities from East Loma Ridge, Irvine, California - P3 T30 | ecosystem: Environmental > Terrestrial > Plant litter > Unclassified | place: USA: California...
GCAAGAAGGCGATGACAGGGCTGCAAACTTCATTCTGAAACCGGACGAGGGATGGCATGGCAGTCCGAGTCGATTGGTCTGCCGCACCGAGATGCCCACCGCAGGAAGCAGCCGTTGTGGTGGTTGAGTTTTCTCGCAAGCACCACCAGATTGGGCTTAGCGCGGCGCCCAAAACAGTGGCGCAGCATGCTGTCGTCCCTTTCTGATATCACCAGGAACGCGACAAGACGTGACAAACACAACTTGAGGCGTTTCCAAACGTTGCTGCCTGGTGTCTTTTCTGCAGGTACCTCAGGCACTGACGCAACCGCTTACGTATGTCGCGTTTTGCGCTTCTTTGGGATCATACACGCACTATGGGAATCGCCGGCTCGTCCGAATTGGCCGTTTAAGCCGACTGTCAGCGATTGCGCCATTGGCGCAACGTGTCCTCTTTTTCAAAATGTGAAAGGAGATGGGTTTCGATGACGATATGACGTAAAGAGGCCGGTGAGAGATGGAAGACGTAGATGGGAGGTGCGCTCTCGCAGCCGGGCATGGACCAAAACAACAGCAAGAACGCCAAGAAAATACCTGGACACGCAGCAACCATCGCAACCGAATACAGGGAGTTCATCGTCTCCTCGAAGATAACAAAGGATAAGGGAGCGATCCAATCTTCCGCAAAAGCGCATGTATGGAGATGTCTATGATGTCGAAATAATGCTATCACCCAGCCGCTCGTGTCGCAGTCGGGCCAAAACACGTGCACAAGACGTTGTATCCAGACACGAAGAAAGATGCGCTTGCTACGCAACGCGGGTTACTCGTTATGAGAGAAACACGCAGGAACCGCTGTTCTTTATTAATTGGCCAACAGCATGTTCGGCTTCTCCATCGGTTACCGAGTGGTCTATACCCGGCCAATCAACAAATCGGTGCACAACCCCTTTTGCGGCGTGGGTCCTGCAGGTCGTTGCAGATGAGAGCGTGTAATGCATTAAGATGCGAAGCCATCAACGGTGATTGCGGCCGCCGAGCAAGATGCAACTCGCGAACTTGTCGCTCCACCATCACCAACCGCGAGCTGAATACTCGACTTTGAAGGAGTCCTGGAGACCTTCGGAATGTGTGGCTTCATGGTTCGCTCGGCCCAACAAGACCACAGAGCTGGGGTAGAGTTGCAGATAGGCGCCTACAACAATCCGTACCGAGAGGACACATCGGATTGCTTCTATGATTAGCGCCAGCCCCAATGCAGTGATGCGGCGAAGATATCTATACTTGTTCAACTGACGACACCACCACGGGAACGTATATTATTTGGAACTTTGCTTCGCCCGCAGCACCGCATCCCCCACTCGTCGTCCCACGAATGCGCAGGTATAGGGAATATCACTCACCACTACGCCGACCACGATACACACACTGATTCTGTCAGCAATGGCCTATTCTTTTCATGGAAAATGGTACTACACTGCAGTAATAGCGTCCATCATTCCTCTGATTCTTTGGACATGTCGCCAATCTACCCTGACAGCCGTATCATGGAATCTCTCCGCTACACGAACAGCCGACTGGGAAAACAGGCGACATCAAGTCAAGGAGGCTTTTATTAGTAGCTGGGATGCATACTCGAAGTATGCTTGGGGTTCGAAAACCACATTCTGATATTACAGGAGATCATGCTAATGCGGTGCAGGCCACGATCAATTCCATCCAATTGCCAAGAAAGGCTCACTGATGAGCAAAAAGGGACTTGGCTGGATCATCGTCGATAGTCTCGACACAATGATGATCATGAATCTTACATCACAACTGTCTGATGCAAGACGCTGGTTGCATCGCAGCCTAGACTATGATCAAGATCAAGATGTTAATACATTCGAGACTACGATTCGCATGTTAGGTGGCCTCCTATCTGCACATTATCTTGCTACTGTGCTACCCGGTGTCTCTTCGCGACGAGATAGCGTGTATCTGACCAAGGCTGTGGATCTAGCCGACCGGCTGCTTGGAGCATACGATTCGCCATCTGGTATACCATACGCGAGTATACACTTAGCAAGCCGAAGGGGTCTTTTGTCCCACGCTGACGGCGGGGCTTCATCAACAGCCGAAGCGACAACACTGCAACTCGAGATGAAGTATCTATCGAACGTCACTGGCAACGGGATATACTGGCGCAAAGCTGAAAGGGTCATGGAGGTTGTCGACAGTGTCAACGTGCACGATGGGTTAGTGCCTATCTTCATTACGCCCGATTCAGGTCAGTTTACAACACGAGAGATACGTCTAGGAAGTCGAGGCGACTCATATTATGGTAAGCTATCTAATGCATCCAGTCGTTGATTGCATACTAATTGTCGTAGAGTACCTCATCAAGCAGTACCTGCAGACCTCCGAGCCGATCTACCTCCAGATGTGGGAGGAGGCTTTGACAGGCATCCAGAAACATCTCATCATCCCTACCAAGCATGCAAAGCTCAGCATCGTCGCTGAATTACCCAGCGGAATCGGCGGCTCTTTGTCACCAAAGATGGATCATCTCGTTTGCTTCCTTCCCGGTACCATCGCACTCGGAGCAACAAACGGACTCACCGAAGCTGAAGCCCGCCGCCTACCCAGTTGGAACACCGAGAAGTCGCAACAAATGGCATTGGCAAGGGCGCTTACAAAGACCTGCTGGGGCATGTACAAAGTGACCGACACCGGTATAGCACCAGAAATCGTCTGGTTCCGCGCAAGCGACGAGTCGTTGCGGTCTAGAAAAGGGATGCCGCGCGCGCCCTTGGCGCGTAGCTCGGACTCCGAAGAGGTCTGGAAAAAAGACTTCAACATCAAACCCGTTGATGCGCATAACCTCCAGCGACCCGAGACGGTAGAAAGTCTGTTCATGATGTGGCGCATTACGAAAGATCCTATCTACCGAGAATGGGGTTGGGAGATATTCCAAGCCTTCTTGGAATACTCGACTGTTCCCCTAGGAGAGGGCTTCACGTCTCTCAACAATGTGAATGCTATTCCGCCTCCGCGACGAGACAATATGGAAAGCTTCTGGCTGGTACGTGACACGTTGGCGTTATTAGTCTTGGTACTGACATATTCTGCTAGGCCGAAACGCTCAAGTATCTATACCTGCTCTTCTCGCCGGACGATGTTCTTCCCCTCACTGATGTAGTGTTCAACACCGAGGCGCATGTGTTTCCTAGAATGGGCATGGGGAAGTTTAAGACAGGTTGGCAGCGCAAGCCCAGGAAGAGTGCGTGAGGCCCGTCAATACGAGATGTTGTACTAGAATCGAAGTCATCGACGCCCGGAACAAGCATACTTTGGGACGCTGGCGCACTAAATACGTATTATTGCATGTTGAACTAAGCGCCACTTATTGAGGTATACAAAGTTGAGCTTAATTTGAGCCTTCTGCTAAATCTACCTCTTATCAACGTCTGGCTTTCGCGCCATCACCCAAACAAACTCGGAATCGTAGTCTGGTTCATCCTCATTCAAATTGCCATCGCCTGCCTTTACTCTCTCCACCTCCAATAGCTCGAAGCCTACTTGTTCCAGCATTTCGCAGTTCTCGTGCACTCCATAACTGCTCCAAAACATTCCGTACCCCATCATCTCGCCATGTATCTCTTCTTCATCAACTCCCGCAAGGTTGAAAGCGAAGAGACCACCAGGCTTCAGCCAGCTATAGATCTTGACGAGCATATCCTTTAGCTGGGAGCGAGGTAGGTGAAAGAGTGTGTAGAAGCTGAGTGCACCGTGGAAGCTCTCGGGTTCGAAGGTGAGTGTGGTCATGTTACCAGCTATGAACTTTGCATGCGGGCAACGAGCTTTAGCCATCTCGATTTGCTTCGCAGAGATGTCGTTGGCCGTCACTCGAGCTCCGTTCTCAAGCAACATATCCAGCACGGGCACGCCGGGACCACAACCGAGCTCTAGAATGCATGGTGATGGTGGCAGTGTTTCGAGAACTTTCTTTACGTAACGTTCGCGTGGCGACTTATCACATTTGACCCATTCCAGGTACCATTGTGCGATGTGATCATAGGCGTCTTGAACGATGGCTTCGGGTGTTTCAGACATGTCGGCGGATTGTCTGATGAGCAGCTGCTCAGAACGGTGGTGGAGAATTCCCGTGGTTATTCCCGGTAGATGCGCTGCGGACGAAGTCAACTGATCAATGCGCTGATGCATGCTACGATGGGGCGATACTTACTAGGACGAAATGTCATGCAGTAGTAAGCACCACAGTAGGTTGTCTGGCAAGAGAGCTACAAAGCCCCTTAGGTGTTCACAGCAAATACTGTCGAACGTGGCTACGTATTTATCGATCACCTTACCCAGTGTTTTGTTGGCTCAGTGATCTTAGGAATTCCGCATATACAGCGGAATTCCGCACTTAGATGGGGATTCCGCACCCATACGTGAGAAAACAATGTAAAACAGTGTTCAATGCATTGTCTTCTAATCTGAGTAGATTAGCCACCCACCGTCCACAGTATCCCTCTCCAAGACCAACACTATACCCATCATTAAGATAATGAGGAGCATGCCGAACAATGCCAAAACATGGAAGGTGCCCGGTCCAAAGACTCATGTCTCGCTTTACTGCCTCATACACTGTAGCTATTGAAAACGCCACTAGTGATCATACTTGTGTCTTCATGGCGTCTGGTCGCCGACCATTAAACAACAATGTGACCACTGCCAACTCCGAAGTTCCCCGAGTTCAGCCGTACATGAGGAGCGTGGATCTCACGCCTCTTTGTTCAACACGACTCTCGGGTAGCACAACACTGATTAGCTCAGCCACGGCCCACCGTATTCACGTCGTACACAAAGATGGTGTAGGATGGCTCTCGATCTTTTCTAGTATGCGAGAATGGCTCATGGTACAACTGGCTTCTAGGGCGACCTGATGTAACCTGAGTTGCAAAGAAGTAAGACACACTTTCACATCTTGGGTAAGTATCTCGGAGATGATCAAGCCTTTAGTCACACTGGGACGTAGCTTCTACTGCTCAAGGGATCAAGCATCTGACGCAATACACGTGCTCTTGTACGAAGGAAGTCATATAAAGGAGAGCTACATCTCTTTTCTCCAGACAACCAAGCACTGGACGATATTTGCACCGTTACCGAGTCTCTTCTCACCACTATTCTCCCGCTACCAACATGAAGCTCTCCATCACAGTAAGTAAGATGCGAATCGTATCTCTCCGATTCGAAGTGATCATTCGACACACATATTGACCTACGACATATTGAACAGGCCCTCCTATTCATTGGCCTAGCAAGCCCACTCGCAGCGTCTCCCACTCTCAACGTCCGCCAGACCGGCCCGACCCACAAAGTCACTGTATTCCTTCTGCCAGCCTGTTTTGAAACAAAAGTGCCTCTTTTGCCCAACCAGTACAAGGAACTGAACGTTAAATACAACAAATGTTACGACGCGATTGACACAGGAATCACGGGCAGCAAGTTCATGAGCGCGATGGGCGCTGCCTTGGCTGGGGCTCCTCAACCACCGGCAGCTGACAATGTGATCTGCGAGACGAAAGTATACTTCCTGGACAACTGCGCGGGAGACGTGGCTTCCACGGATAATTACTCGGGGAATTGTGTGAACGCGGTTCTTAGCCCGTCCAATGATATTACGCAGACCATCGGAAAGAGCTTCAGAGTGGAGTGTTGCAAAGGTGCGGCTGATGGGAAGAGTTGTTTGTATGTTCAGAAGTAGATGGAAGGCTGAGGGATGAAGTCGGTAGCGTATGAGTTGGAGTTGTGGTATCCATATGTCGTTGATGGCACGCAGAGAATGGTGTTTTGAGATGTCTCTTTCCCTGTATTCAGTACACTCATTTAGTTATTTGGGTTGCTTTTTGCCTTCCTCAGGCATACTGCAAGAAGCTTACACCTAGCCTACCTACGTATACACACAATGTCAACAAATTTGCGGGCAACTCGTGTCGTATCAATACTGCCCAGATAGTCAGTATGTTGATCGTGTGCAAGTGCTGCGAAGTGGGTTCAGGTTGCGATTCCAATTCCCCGACGCGATCCGACAAGCAGCGCAACATCGCTTCGGCGCGGCCGCGACTAACCAATACGGGAGGTCGAAAAAGAAAAGTAACTTCAGACGACAGCCACAACAACCACAAAAACTCATGTTGATGACGGACAAGTCTGGACTTCGTCATCCGTTCACGATGTGGTTCAGGTCGGCTACTGCACGTACTCTCAAGGCACATATGCAGGTCGCACCTCCGCTCCGGTCGCATCGCATGACCGATTCCACGCTATCGGTCCTACCTCGTATAGAAATTCATTGGAAAATTCCTTCGGTTGCCGGTGCGAATAGTCCCGTATACGCGCATCGTAAATCTTGAATCCCGGATCCGCACGATGAGGTTGAGACTGCGGAACACCCCTTCGAGCCAGGCGAAGACATCGTCGTGGCAACGTCCCCTTATCATGTGCGTCTCGCGTGCAGATGTAAGCTGCCACCTGCTTTGTTCCTGCGTCGATCCCCGAAAAACTCTATTATTAGCTAGCCCTGCTTACACCTTGGCATGGTGGTGGGGTAAGCTGTAGTCTGGTACCGTAGCGGAACAACGCACGCGACGTGTTGTCTGATTGAGAACGAACGACGGCTCGGGAATGAATCGATGATGATTGCCAGTCCGTCTCCCCTAGTGTGAAGCAGCTCAGTACAGCGATAAAGAATCGCGCGAGGAAGCGAGGAAAACACGAAAGTAAATCTCGGTAAGTAACCTAATCGAGTGCCGAATAACCGCGAGCATTGCACTTCAGGGCTCGTAATGCGCGAATTGTTCGGTAATAATTTCTTCCGTTTGATGTTCTCATTGGGTCAGCGCGAAGCTAAAGCCGTGGACTAGAAGAATGCAACGACAAAGCTATTCTTATCGTCTCTTTGTTGACCGGCTACCTATCTTAGCATGATGATACAGAGTCTTGGTGGTGTACGCTGTACCTGGGCGGGCCAAAATAAGGTAAGGCTCGAGCGAACGCCGAGCTGTCCGCAAAGTCTTGACATGAGCGCTATCGCCGCTCAGGGGAATGATCACCGTCGCACAAAAACCGTCGTGTGTTAGCGCTGCAGAGAAATTTGGGTCGGCAGCGTGCGCGTGGCCGCAAGTTTTGTGGGTGTGCTGTCAGGGACCAACCAGGGCCAAACACTGCATGCTTGCCCTGGACGGGACTCGGGGCTGCCGCTTATGACGCTGGAGCCCGCTATTTTCTTTTATTTGTTGACGGATAGGCGTTGTGGACTTGGCCAAACCTGGAGTAAGACGGAAGGATGTCGGCATTGCAAATTCTCGTGATCTCGAATGAAAGGCCGTTTCGTGGCTTGAGGGATGAGGAAAAAGTCCGTTCGCAGCGCGCTTCGGTTGGAGGCTGCCGATTTATCTCCCGGCGAATCAGGCGACCATGAGCTCGTTTAATGGCTAGCGGTGCGTTATTGACGCATGGCATTCCAGTCGGTCGCATGAGCAGCGCATGAGCAAAGTTCTGGCATCGCGGCTGACTTTCCTGGAACTGCCAAATGCGAGAGTGTTCTCATTGGAGGGGCCAAAAACTTGGGCTGTGTGTGTATGGCAGCCAATCCTGTGGGAATCCAATACGAGGGCCGCCCCTGGGCAAGGTCTTGGGGGATGAACACATGATCGCCCAACGGATAACAGATCCCAGGCAGTTGGTAAACGTCCTATCGCATTGTGGCGCGCCGTCAGTTGTAAAGCGCATGGTGCCTGTTGGCTAGTTCGGCTGTAAGATCGAGCCTGATTAAACCCTGTTAGCACCAGCGATATGGGCACAGTCAGTATATAGACTCGGGGCGCCCCTCTGACCCTTGGCAGGTATACTGTCGTATCCTTCCGTCACTCGCTTTTACATTCGCGCGCCTGCGTTTGCCATTCGTTACTCTTGTTGAAGGTCGCCGGTCATTCAGTACTACACCGTGTAACAATCGTGTAATACCTATAACCATCGCTCGGTACCAGAAGATCTACTACTCCCACGACACACCACGTCTCAACAAAATGTCTCTGAAGGTTTTCTCCCTCGCTCTTGCGGCCGTCGCAACTGCGTCGCCATTCGACTCCATGGCGAAAGCCACGAACGACGACCCTTACGAGGCATGCCAGCCGCAAGGAGCGACAGGCACAACTCCACCAGCAGTCGGCACAGAGCTCAGCTCGCTTTATACCGACATTCTCTCGTCGATCCAGGGCATCTCTTTCGACAAGCGATCTGTACACGGACGTGCGGACGGTTTCGGTTGCCGTCAGAGCCTAGACTGTGTCAACGTGAAGAACATCAACATCCCCATGTGCTACGACAAGTTCACCACCAACTTCCAGTTCCCAGACGGATCTTACGGAAACGTCGCTGCCGGAACCTACAGCTCCGGCGGCACCGATGTCAATCTCGTCAACGGAGATTACACAAAGGACGGTCAGAGCGCCAACATCTACGCGAACAACGAGGCTGAGAAGCCAAACACTTCGACCCTTTCAGTCCCTGCACAGTACACCGGTACTGGTGTTGGTGGAGCGGTCCCGGTCACAGAACTCGGAAAGGTCATCGTCTACACCACCACTGTCCCCGCCGTCACATACTCGGCGCCGACAACTGTCGCGGAGACTGTCGAGACGGCGACTGTCAGTGGAGTAGAGGTCAAAACCACCGTACCCGCTACCACTGTTACGCAAGCCACAACGATCGCCGCTAAGACCAACGTTGTGACACAAACTCCTGAAGCTTCCGATGCCTCGCCGCAATCTACTGGAGCCGCCGGACAAGTGTCTGTCGACACAACAAGATCCTTTGGAATGTCGGTGGTCGGTGCTTTGCTATACGCGCTTTTGTGAGCAGTTTGCTTTCGGGAGTCATACACGTCGCAGTGAACTGTTTGAATGGAGGAGCCTCGGGAGTTGTAATCGAGGCAATCCCGAATGGATGATACCCGCTGGAGTCTTAGCACATGCATGTCGTATACATCCTGTGGCAGCCCAGTATTGATGCGCCACGCTTAATGAATAATATCGTACCCTTCATGTCCGCGTCTCATGCCTTCCATTTGAGTTTTGACAACACATCCTTTATCTTTCTCACTTCCTCGGCGTCAACATCTTCTCCAGGCGTTGTGATGGCTGCGGAGTGAAACCATTTTAATGTGGTCCTCCTCTTGAGATCCTCAACATTGGTGCTTCTGACCCCGCCTCCAACAATCAACGAGACCTTATTGGGCCGAAAGAAGTGCAAGAGATGAAGAGCAGTAGCTCCTTCCGCTGCGGTCTTATATCCGCCACTTGTCAAGATGCTCTTGAAACCGCAGTTCTCAACGGCCTCCACGGCTTCCTCTAGATCGTCTGTTTCGTCAATGGCCCGATGGAACGTGCAAGGAAGCGGAGCAGCAATCTCGACCAGGTCGCGATTACGAGTGGGGTCTACACGTCGATTGACCATCAAGATGCCAAAAACGAAACCGCTAGCAAAAGGCTTAAGCATCTCTATCTCTTTCTTCATAAGCTCAAACTCTTCGTCGGAGTAGTTGAAGTCGCCTCCTCGTGGCCGGATCATAACATTGATCGGGATCTTGACTTTCTTCCGTACATCCTGCAGCGTGGAGAGGGAAGGCGTTACCCCGCCAGCTGCGTAGTCGGCACACAGCTCGATGCGATCAGCGCCGGCTTGCGCTGCCGCGATGGCAGAAGTAGCGTTGAAGCAGGCTATCTCGAGCATCGTCGTGTTCGTGGGATAGAAACCGAAGGCGTGAAATGAAGACGAGAACAGCTCTGGAGTAGATGGCTGTGGTGCTAAGCTAGACGGGGACTAGTGCTGCAAGTAGATTGGCTGACGAAATGACGGCGCTCCAGCCCTGGAGGTGGGCTGAACATCAGTGCCAGACTCTACCTTAAAAAGGAGACGAATCATCTCAAGAATGGAGTTATAGACGACTTCTGCAAAAATCATGCTATCTTAACGCGAACAGCAAGATCCAGCACTGCCTCTCAGAGCGCACGTAGATAGCCCAGTTCACCATGATTCAAGGTTAGCTGTTATGTTCAGAGGTGCACGCCGTCACCTCACCTCACCGTTCACTTCCCTACCAAGGACGAACGGGCTCACTTCATCGCAAATGCGACGTGAAGGTGAGTTCAAAGCTGCCGATTTCCCCATCCTCCATCCCCATATCTACCTCACCACCTCCTCCTGCTCTTAACCAAGTTTTCCACACCACATCCACTTCTACGCCAGAATCGTTGAACATCTTCACATAACCCACCAAAAACCCCCAGAAAACATCCCCAAAATGTCCGACACCGACCCCAAAGCCCCCAACAAAACCGGCGCAAGCGGTGCCGCCTGGTCTGAAGGCGAGAAAGTATGTTCCCTCCACACCCCACCTGGGCACCCAATCCCAATCGCACCAGCTAACCATACCACAGATAGCCTACCTCATCGTCCTCTGTGAGAACGAAGGCAAGATCGATGCAAAGATCGGCGTGAGTGCCCCTCCTTATCGCACTACCTGCCACCCAGGAGCTACCAACTCAGACCCCAAATCCGCACCCATCAACGTATCCCAAAACTAACAACCCAACAGAACGCGCCCATCCCCGCAGGCCGCTCCATCATCTCCTGCAAGAAACTCCTCGTGCGCCTCAAGGAGAAGCACAAAGACGATATTACCAAGATCAAGAACGGCCAGGCCTTTGGTCCACCTCCTACTGCTGCTGGAGGTGACGCTGCTGCTACGCCCGAGAAGCTCAAGGCCAAGCCCAAAGCTACTCCTAAGAAGCGGAAGAGCAAGGCTGACCTTGACGCTGGTGCTGGTCATGGTGGTGAGGATGGGAAGGTTGGGGATGGTGGTGAGGCAGATGGTTCTCCAAAGAAGAAAGCTACGCCCCGGGGTCGCAAGAAGAAGGTTGAGGTAAAGGAGGAGGTCAAGGAAGAGGAGGGTCTTGTAGATGAGGAGATGCTTGAGGAGGATGTTTGAGGGATACTCACTCTGCGCTATGCAAGCATGCGTTGGGGACGTCTATCAGAAGATATGAGATTGAGTGATCCACACGGCAGGCTCCACTAGGGGCATAGTTAGTCTGAGAAGGGCTGTGTTCTTCTTCCCAATTTGGGGAAGGAACTGGGTTGGGACTGGGGTCATTTGTCACACGAAGAGAGATTCAAAGAACACGTCTGGGAATGAATCCAGATGATTGAATGCATGATACTCTATTCCCTCTCTCGTCCATACGCTACATCTTACACATCTCACACCCATCCCTCTTCTCCAACAGAACCATCTACTCCTCCCCAGCCTCAGCCTCCAACTCATCCGGCCCCATCTCCTCCCTCGCCCCCCCATCCCCACACTCATGAATAATCTTCTTCCAGCCCAACGGCTGACTCGCATCCTTAACATGCTCAATAGTAGGGAAGTAATGTTCATTCTTCTTCATCGTCGCAACCCACGGCACATTATCAAACGTCATAACCTTCATGCGGAAATACTCGTTATCCTTGATCTTCTTGATCTCGGTGAGGAACTCGGAGAGGTTGGGCGTGGGCACGTTGTTGACGTGAGTGACAAAGTTGGTGGGCGCGAGGCCGTACATGTAGGCTGGGGAGCCGCGGGCGCGCGACGAGATGTAGACGTCAGAGTGGATTTTGCTGATTTGTTGGCGCACGGCTTGGTGGGGGCGGTGGAAGGTGGCGCCGCAGAAGCTGACGAGGCGGTCGGTTTCGAGGTCTTCGGTTGCGACGGTGGAGACTTTGATGGTCTTCTCCTCGCGCTTGCGCACGACGACGGCGTCGAGGAACTCGTTGTTGTACATGACGTCCAGATCGGGGGAGCGGGTGACGAGCTTGCCGTTGAGGGTGAGTAGGACATCACCTTCGTTGAGACCGTCGCCGTGGCCGGAGTCGACCTTGCGAACCATGAAGAGCTGATGGCGCTCTGGGTCGGCTGTCTCGGTCTTCTCAATCCATTCCTCTGAGACGCCCATCACGCGGGCTTGACTCATCTGGACAGTCTGGAACTCGACGTTCAAGATACGTAGCTTGGGTGTATTACCGCCGCGGATCTCGTTGAGCACTGGTAGAAGGTTGGGTGTCGCAAGACCGAGGTGGTACTCAACGTCCTTGCCGCTGTGTGATGTGCGCTCGCCCAGGTATGAAAGCCAGAGGGCCTGAACGGTGCCATCCTCCGCGACGAGCACACCAGAGCCACTATGCGAAGCTTGGTTGGTGTCCACGGTGATGGCGTCAAAGTTGGTCGCGCGGTATCTCGGTGTTATTGCGCTCGCTGGAATCGCGACTGTGGTGATATCAGTGACGACAGTCTTTGCTACTACAGGTCGGAAGTTCTGGTTGATGCCGAAGAAGATGGTTTCGGCTCCCTTCTTGATGAAGTCGGTGGCAAACTTGGGTGTCTTTACAGGGGCGTTGACAAGGGAAGCATCGTACTTGACGATGGCATAGTTCTGCAATGGGTGCATGAAGACAACCTTGGCATCGACAAAAATGCTGTCAGCGATGATCAACGAGATGTCGCAAAGGTCATATGGCAGGATTGCTCTTGAGACGAGAACGAGACCCTGTTCAGCGTCGACAACAAGACCGTAACCCTGTTTGTTCATCTTAGGAAAGCCGTCTAGCTTAATGGGCATAGAGACATGAACGCGGACAAAGCTGCGGACAATGTCTACAGCCTCAGGGTAGCTTGAGCTCATCTTTACGAAGTTCGCACGGCGAGGAACTGGGGGCACAGATGGAATGGCATCGGCGAGGGGCTTGAAGTCCCACAGGCCAGTTTCGTCATTACG
>Ga0265798_10008734_pt1 | contig 12842 bp, 7 predicted proteins | sample P3T30metagenome_FD_192430 | JGI IMG/M metagenome (GOLD analysis project Ga0265798, IMG submission 192430) | Plant litter microbial communities from East Loma Ridge, Irvine, California - P3 T30 | ecosystem: Environmental > Terrestrial > Plant litter > Unclassified | place: USA: California...
ATCAGAGGCCAGCTCAACGGCAATGGGGATCTCGGTAAGCTCCTCAAAGACACCACGAACAGCCATGCACGAGTGATACGAAGTACCGCAAGCAATGAAGATGATCCTCCTGCATCGCCTGATGGTCGAGAGGTATTGGCGGAGACCACCAAGAGTGACGGTCTTGTTGACGGCATCGAGACGACCACGCATAGCGTTGACGACCGACTCGGGCTGCTCAAAGATTTCCTTTTGCATGAAGTGGTCGAAGCGGCCCTTCATAATCTCCTGGAGCTGGATCTCAAGCGTCTGAATGGTGCGGACGTTGGAAGAGCCATCATCCTTGTGCAGACGGTGGATGTTCAGCGATCCCTCGTGGATGTGTGCAATGTCGTCGTCCTCAAGGTACAGGACCTTCTTGGTGTGCTCGACAATGGACGAGGGGTCGGACGAAAGGAAGAACTCTGTGGGCATGGGGACGCCGTCGTCGGAGAGGAAGGCACGCGATTGCGATCGGTGGAGGAGCGATTTGTCAGGAGGAGCGAGGAGGTTGTTGGACTTTTTCAGTGCAACGTTGTGCGAGGCGCTCTCGGCGGGGAGGGCTGCACCCTCGTCGTTGTACTCGACATCGACAAAGTCGACCTTCATCTTCTTCTGCGTCCGCACACCAATGACGAGGGGCGAACCCTTGCGGGCAGCCACGACCTCATGGGGGTAGTGGACCGACTTGAGCAGCAGACCAAAGGCACCCTGGAGCTCCTTGATGACAGCCTTGACGAGCGAGGGGAAGCTCAGGTCGGGGTGCTCGCTCCAGATGTATTTTGTGAGCTTGGCAATGGCCTCGGTGTCGGTCTCGGTCTCAAACTTGAAGCCCTTGCTCTCGAGCAGCGTCTTGAGCTCCTTGTAGTTTGTGATGATGCCATTGTGTACGACGGCGAACTCCCAGTCGGGGTCAGACCTGGTGTTGCAGGTTAGCGTCGACGGACGAGTGCAATCACCTGTTGTTGTTGTAGAGGCCAACATACCTGTGGGGATGGCAGTTGACACGCGAGGGGGGACCGTGGGTGGCCCATCGGGTGTGAGCAATACCGGCGTGCGAGTCGAAGACCTTGTTGAGGTCAAAGTTCTGCTCGTCAACCAGCTTCTTGAGCGAAGCGACCTTGCCGACCTCCTTGACGGCGTAGACCTCGTTCTTCTTGTCACCGTCAATGGCGAGACCGGCCGAGTCGTAGCCACGGTATTCTAGACGCTGCAGACCTATGCACAAGACAGCTGTTAGCGATGATCCACCTGCCCCGCTGCTCCCCCAGCCAGCCAGCCAGCCAGCCAGTTGAGTGGTGCAACGCGCGGCCAGAACAGGACGGCTGCTTACCATTGATGAGTGTGTCGAGAATGTACTTCCTGTCCTTCTCCACCAGGTAGTTGATGTAACCGAAGATACCGCTGGTGCAATCAATGGTCAGCTTCTAGCTCTTGCCTCGCTCCGTGCTTGCCTCACACAGCTCAGGCGTAGCTTGGTGGCTTCGCAGGTCCGTGGTGGGGCAGCGGGACTTACCACATGGCGAGCAAACGAAAGTAGGGTGTTTGAATATAGAAACAGAAGCGATCGTAGGGCAGTCGGGGGTTCAATTGGAGGGGTATGAGAACGAGTATGGGCTGGGTGGGTAGAAGACAGATGAGCGAGACGAGAAAGAGCGGTGGTGTGTTTGACTTATATCTTGCAGGCCAAGCTACTGAAGCATGCCCCGGCGACGCCCTTCCCCACTCCACCTAGCCTAGTCTCGCCAATGCAGCGTATCGCAGATGTGGTGACGCCGCTCTACCACGCTTGAATCGTAGCTATCGATACTCTGTCGCGCCCATGGCCATGACGGTCAATTGTCAATGCATTGTATCCCTCTCCCCTATTTCGTCATGCTCGAGCAGCCAATGGTGCCCGTAGTCTGCTGCCCGTTCCTGATCCGATCGCCCGCCAACCATGGTTTTTCAGGGACCACGAGGCGCAGCAGCTCCAAAATAGCAACCCCTAGCCCTGTTTTCCCTGCCACTCAACCCTGTCTACGTCTACATGTGGTGAATTTGCCATGTCGCCGCGACCACCACACCTCCTCTCCTAACGGGCCGCCCGAACAGCCCAGCGCCTTTTGGCCTGACTGACAACGGCATCCATGTGCTTACGGGAAGCAGTTCTAAATATGCACACGATCGCCGGCAGCCAATTCTTCAGCTACGGGCCACTTGGCCAGCCATTGGCCGAATTCGGGTCCTGGCCGTGAACTGTGGCATTTGTTGCCATATTGACCTGGACAGTACACAGTGCAAAACAAACTCTGCTATCAGTGTAGCTGCAGCTGCTCCCACCAACGGCAGAGGTTCTGCCGCAAACCTCGCCACCCTCGGGGGAAAGAAAAAAAAAGTTCAGTCAGACGGTGAAGTGGCCCAATGTCCAACTTCTCTTCAAACCTCACGGCAACAAACTCCACCATGACAAGTCGTGGCTTGCCTACCGTACGCACTAATCAGCACTGAACGTGTGGGATCACGCGGGGTGGGGCCTGCTTGTCTCTTGCGCTGAGAGGCGACGGTGAGTACCATCAGCTGTCCCGGTCCGGATGAGAAAGCTTAGCTTGTTGACCTGCGGCTAGTATCAGCCGCACTTTACAGCCAAGCCTCACATTGTCTACACTATACATGCCCCAGGCAAGAATGGTGCCGTGCACCTTTCTGCTTGTTCTGTCGGTCGCCTAGCGTGCGCCTGTATTTGCCCCGGTCAGGCCCGACTCTGACCCGCTTTCCGAGCCCCACCAGAACGTCTCACTCGGTTTCGTAATGCCAGCAGACTTGATTGCAATTTTGCATCTTGTGCTTGGCTCACTGGCTCACAGCAATCTTTAGTTGACACACGAGATGCACTACCAAAACCCCATCTTCATATTCCTTGTGGAATGTCTTGTAATACATAACCCGTCCACAGGTTGCACCTGTGGCCATATCCGCTTCATTCTATACACTGTACACATGCCAGTTTGGGTTACAACAACGCTACGACTAAACCCTTCTTCTTCTTCTATGCGTACATGTCTCCAAAGAAGAAACAAGTCAAATGCTCATGTACATCGCTAAAATACTGCATGTGATACAAGACAATGGATGAACAATGCGATGCAAAACAAATGCCACGCCGACTATTTGCCGTCGCAGTAACCGGGCGCCTTGGGGGCACCGCCGTAGATCCAGCTCTGGACCGTGAGAGTTGTGGTATATACCATGCCGACGGCACCGAGGATGCACAGCAAGACATCAAGTACGCGGGCAGAACTTGTTCGTGCAACAGCGCGGTAATGAAGCATGGGCTGAATAGCAAGTCAGTAGGACTCTGATCATGGCCGAGAGCTAGCACTTACAGGGTAGATGAAGACCAGCGGGATACAGGCAAAACTTCCCACAAGACTGACAAACTTGTCAAGGTCACCGGCACCGGCCCAGGCCAGGCAAGCACACACCAAGACAATGAAGAAGCGGAAAAAGTTCTTCTTCCACTTGACGTACGGGTTGTACTTGCCCGTCCGGCTGAAGAGCTGCTGGCTGGTGATCTCGATAGCAGGGTAGATTTGCAGTGGCGTCGAGAGCAAGATGGCGAGCGAGTAGATGAACTGGACGCCGTTGACAAACTTGTTGTCTTGCGGCATGTTGAGAAGCACGACCGTCTTCGTCTTGGATCCAAAGGCCGCGTACGAGAGGGCGCCGGCACTGAGGAAGATGACGGTGATGATGATCATGACACCTCCGAGCACCTTGGGGAACTTCTTGGGGTCCTTCATACCAGTCTGGATGGGAATGATGAGGCCGATGCCCTCAAAGGTGAAGATGGCGGTGCCAATGAAGAGGGTCCAGTCTTTGGCGTTGAAGTTGACAATGTCAGAGATGCCGCCCTGGTCTACAATGGTGAAGAGATCAAAGTAGTACAGGTAAACAAGACCCATGAGGATGAAGAGATCGGCTACCAACGCAAGCTTCTGGATGTTGTTGATGTTGCGGTAGAGCGACAGGGGCAGGAATATGACCATCTGCATCATGATCATGTATTTGATGTCAATGAAGGTTTTGCAGTTGGACACGGCGAGGACAAAGGCTTGCAGGTTCTCGGAAACGAAGACAATGTAGGCCGAGGAGAAGCCTATCTGGGAAATGACTAGCGAGGTGTTGATCAGGTTGCGCATCCAATCGCCGTAAAGATGGAAGCCCATGTCGCCAAACGAGTGTTCGACCACCAGGCGAGTGGAGACGAGCAAGACGAAGCAGGCGTAGGAGAGACCAGCTACTGCGAGAAGCACAAAGTTTGAGAAAAGCATACCGCCGTTGAGGAAGGCTCGCGGCAAGAACAGCACGCCGGTTCCCACAAAGGACTTGAGGAGCAGTAGGGCTGCTCCCGTAGGCGTACCCGTGCCCGTCTTCTTTGGCTTGCGTCTTCTCCGCTTTCCAGGCGTGAGCAGCGCACTCGACTCGCCGTACTCACGGTCTTCGTCGTCGGTCTGCACACCAGAGTCTAGTGCGTCCGAGGAGAAGTATTCGTCTGGCCCCAGCACCTCGTCATCCTCCTCCAGCGACTCACCGGCAAAGTGGCCATACAAGGTCAGGACCTCGAGAAAGTTGTTGGTGAAGACCTGGGGTGGGGGCCGCGCTTGGCGGACGGTACCGTATCCAGACGGGCCTGGTGCGGGTGAGGGACTGCCTGCAGCTCTGCGCAGGTAGTTTCGTCGGAAGCCGCCTGGTTGCCGGATAGAGTCAATGTCTAGCGTCTCCTCCTCGGGCCTGCGGCGAGGCCCGTGAGAGCTCTTGCTGCGCTGCAAGCCCTGCTCCTCCTGTTGCTGCTGCTCGCTCCATCTGTAGATCTGGCGCGTGATGTCGCCGCCCTGAAGCTGCAGGCTCGAGAAGTGCTCTTCGTCCTCTTCGGGCTTCCTGCCTGCTGTCGACTGAGCGTCATCATCGGCTATGGCTCCGCGATTCGACCTGCTGGGCGATGCGTAGTGCCCTACCAAATGCCGGCGCACAATCTCGGGGTCTTGGTAGGGGACGGGAGAGCGGCCGCGGCCGTCAAAGGAGCCGTAGATGCTCGGTGGCCCACGCGGAGCGGCATCTTCGTTCGGGGAGAGCGGCTGCAACGGAGGCGTGCCGAATCGTGGAGGGCTCTTGCCGAGCGACTCTTTCAGCGCAGAGGACAGCGTCGACTCTGCCGGGCCGGGCAGTGATGACTGCGGATCTACACGCCCAGGTAGGGGCGTTTGTTGCGACGACGAGTTGACGGTTTGAGAGGGGGTTGGTATCTGGCGCACGACGGGCGTGCCGTTGGGGAGGGAAGGCGCAGGTGAGCCTCGTCTGGCATGTGAGTCCCGTCGGGCAGTAGAGCCAGCGCGTACAGACTGCGAGTCTGCTGGGGAGCTGCGCCGGGAGTCTCGCGACGACGACGGCGGCATGCTTGGCGAGTGGTGCGGTGCGGTGCTGGACTCGGTGATGCTGCTGCGGTTGCGTGGAGCTGCTGATACTGATACTGATACTGATGCTGATATCAAAGGAGCTTCGGTTATCTGCGCCTAAAGCCGCGATACGCGATCCGCGATCCGCTAAACACAATGCTGGCAGGCAGGCAATGCAGGCAATGCAGGCTTGGAAATTGCGCAAGGCAAAGATGTTCTGGACGACACGCGGAAAGTGCAGAGTCTAAGCAAACGACGCGAAGAAGAAACAAAAGCTGAGACGGCCTGGCCTAGGGAAGATGCGCCGTGCACCGACTCCGCCGAGAGCTTGAGGTCATTCGCCCGCCCGGCTCAGAGACACGTCTGGCGTGGGGCGCGGGATGACCTTGTCACGCCGTTACTGGAAGCCCTGCATTTTCACACCCACACACCCACACACGCTGCGTGCCTTGCACACTGATGGCTAAGCCGCCAAGGTAAGGTCAGACATAACACCCGACAACATGTAGCCCTGTCGTCATCGCTCTCCGGGGCCGTTTCACAGCTGCTACATCCAGCGCCTCTGTCCATGTCTTGCTCACCAGGAACCTTTCCTGTAGCTTCCCAAGATTTGCTGGCGCATACCGCGCTTACTACAACCTGACCGGAACGACACCTCGTGCTATACCATGACCCATGTCGACACGACACGGCGCACGCTGCCTAGGACGAGATCCAACTTTGCGACCCGCACAGCTCGAGACGAGAGTGAGCGTCTGCATCGGCGCTCCTTTGTCCAGCAGTCACCGCCGTCCGTTGAAGATGAAGAGACGCCGCTCCTCTCACACAGTCGACTTCGCCAGCCATACGACGACAATTTCCGCCATGGCGCCCAAGAGACCCAGGCCAAACAGGGACTCGTGACCAAGTGCTTCTCTGCTATACTCCCCTCTTCGCACCTGGCATCCAACAATCGGCACAAACGACACTCGTCGACCGCTACCTCCAAACCAAGGCCTGGAGCCTTCCCCAGGCCAGTCGGCGGCACAGACAAGCTAGGCACTTTTGCTGGAGTCTTCGTACCCGTGACCCTCAATGTCTTGTCTATTTTGATGTTCTTGAGATTTGGCTTCCTTCTCGGTCAAGCTGGTCTAGTGGGCATGATGGGCATGCTGGTTGCCGCCTACACCATAAACCTCTTGACTACCCTCAGCATCTCTGCCGTCGCCACAAACGGCACGGTAAGGGGTGGTGGCGCCTACTACCTCATCTCAAGGTCACTGGGACCCGAGTTTGGCGGGAGCATTGGCATCGTCTATTACCTTGGCTCCGTCTTCAATACCTCTTTGAATGCTGTTGGTCTCATCGACTGCCTGATTGAGAACTTTGGTAGCAAGGGAGGTAATATGGGTGAATGGCTACCCCAGAGCTACTGGTGGCAGTTCCTGTGGGCAACTGTGATATTAGTAGTGTGCACACTCATCTGTCTGGCTGGCAGCGGGCTCTTTGCTCGCTGCAGTAACGGACTGCTGCTTGTCCTGCTTGTCGCTACCATTAGCATCCCCCTGTCAGCCGCCTTTAAGCCGCCATTTTCCGATCCCAAGGAGGACATTGTCTTCACAGGCCTCAGCATGCGCACCTTTACACAAAACTTGCTTCCTCACTTTACCAGAGGCGCTGCGGGAAGTGTAGGTCATCACCGCGAGAGCTTCCAAGATCTCTTCGGCATCCTCTTCCCAGCCACAGGGGGCATTCTTGCCGGCGCTAGCATGAGCGGCGACTTGAAGCACCCAAGCAAAGCCATTCCAAAAGGGACATTGTACGGCCTAGGCTTGACTTTCATCCTGTACACCCTCGTCATATTCGCCATGGCAGCTTCCATTGCCCGCGAAACCTTTTACAAGAACACTAATGTTATACAACTAACCAACATCTCCGGCGTCGTTGTACTGGCAGGTGAGATGGCAACGTCATTGTTTTCGGTGCTCATGGGGGTTATTGGCTCGGCCAAGCTTCTCCAGGCTCTCTCTCGCGACCATCTCGTTCCTGGACTATCTGTCTTTGGCCAAGGTACCAAGAAGTCTGATGAGGTAGGCTTCCTCCATTGTGCATGAGTTGAACACGCGCTGATTGCATACCGTGATCTTTGCAGCCAATCTATGCCATCGTCATCACATTCCTGATTGCCCAGATTACCATGTTTGCAGACATCAATCAAATCGCCTCATTCATAACAATGACGGTAAGTCACTAATCCCTCTTTACTTGTCCCATCGACCAAGATGTCCTCCAGAGAGCTCGCCCATCGCGAATACGCGGCAAGAGCAATTATACACCATGACTCCTATAGGCATCTAACATGTCTTAGTATCTTATGACATTCCTGGTTACCAATCTGGCTTGCTTCTTGCTCAAGATAGGATCTGCCCCCAACTTCCGGCCTTCATTCCACTACTTCAACTGGCCCACCGCCGCAATAGGAACGCTCGCCTGCGGCGTTACCATGTTCTTCGTCGACGGCTTCTATGCATCTGGTTGTGTGGCCTTGCTTATGATCATCTTTTTGTTGATTCACTACACAACTCCTCCCAAGCCATGGGGTGATGTTAGTCAAGGCCTCATCTACCACCAGGTTCGCAAGTATTTGCTGCGCTTGCGGCAAGAACACGTCAAGTTTTGGAGGCCTCAGATCTTGCTTCTCGTCAACGATCCACGAAGACAGTACAAGTTGATTCAGTTTTGCAATTCATTGAAAAAAGGAGGTTTGTTCGTTCTCGGACACGTCATCGTTTCGGACGACTTTGGAGCAGCTGTGCCCGAAGCTAGGCGGCAACAACAATCTTGGACAAAGTACATCGACTTCTCACGAATCAAAGCTTTTGTCAACATCTCCATATCTCCCGCAGTAGAATGGGGCGCTCGCAACCTCGTTCTTGGTGCAGGACTGGGTGGTATGAGACCAAACATCGTTGTTATGGGGTTTTACAACCTGCCCGAGCTTAGACAGGCACAGCCTTCGATCGGCATACCATCGCCTCAGCCATCAAGACCTTCTAGTAAAGCTGCAAATCATCCCGTCTCTCGAAAAACAATACAGGCGGCAGCCAGGCGGCGCGTAACCAGCAACACACATGGCATGCTTCCTACGGACGCCATGAAGCCCGAGAATGCAATTGCAATACGCAGCTATGTTACTGTGATAGAAGACCTTGTCTTGCGCTTACAGGCAAATGTCGCCATTGCCAAGGGGTTTCAAGAGCTTGAGGTACCGCCTGCAAAGCCCACGGTCAAGCAACGGGCGTTCAACCTAATGGGCCTGAGCAACATTGAAATTGATGATCCGTCAAAGAAATACATCGACCTTTGGCCGATACAAATGTCGGCCGAGATTGCTACTGCTGGTGACGAGCCTCTTCGGAAGAACGTGCTGACGACGAATTTCGATACCTACACGCTCATTCTCCAACTTGGTTGTATCCTACACACTGTACCATCATGGAAGCGCATGTACAAGCTAAGGGTTTGTGTCTTTGTCGAGTATGAAACAGACGTGGAGGAAGAGCGTGTGCGTGTTACTACACTGCTACGTAATCTACGCATCGAGGCTGAGGTTCACGTCTTCTGGTTATCGTCCGGTGAACTGAGCATGTACGAGGTCATCATTAATGGACGTGACGACGGAGATCTTGATCAAACCGGCCGAGATATCGATTACTCGCTGGAAGATGAGCGCTGGTGGCAAGACATCAAGCGACTTCGTCAGCCAGGAAATATGAGTGGTAGCGGCGAACTAGTACAGACAGTCGATATTCTCGAAGCAGTCACCAACTGGCCAATTGCTTCGTTCCAACACGGTAGGCAAGAGGCAAACCCAAAACGCTTCTCGGCACTGCGCAGGATGCTGCGCAAAGCAAAAACACGGTCAACAGTCGATAATACCAATGGAGCCCGACTCGCAACGCGAGGCCAAACGCTACCCACCGCACCGCTTGGAGACAACGACAGTGACACTCAGCCATCTTCCACCGGAGCAAGAGACGACGAGGCCGACGATGAAGCCCTAGCTTCAGACAGCGAAGCCGTCATAAGCGGCAGTAACTTTGACGAATACGACCTGGATGCCTCGAGCGACGAAAGCGACCCCGATGCCCCACGACTTCAGCCTAGGCGACGGAAAACCGCACCCAGTAGCTCCTTCTTCTCCCGCCAACTCGATCTTCGCAAAGCAATCTGGAAGCCCCCTCGCAAAGAGAGTAGAGACGATATACCCGGTGCGCAATCCGTAAACCCCCTTCTGCCGCACCCAAACGCTGCCGCATCCGACACAGCCATCCTAACCACGAGAGCATCTTCATCAAACGCCCGTAGTGTAGCCAGCTCCTCCTCGCAGCGCTCTGCAAAATCTTTTGTCCCACCATCCCCCGTGCGTCCCTCATCGCTACCGAAATTCACCTCCAATCCCACACCGCGCACAGCAATTTCCACAGAAGAAGCAGCAGGCCCTTCGATAATGTTTGTCGATACACCGCACCCGTCCACCACCGAGAAGCAAGACCCCATAGAAGAAGAGGCAGTATCTGGTGAATCTTCCGTCGCGGAACCACCAAACACAAGCGCAGACACGTCTACAGACTACCTTCCTACGGCAACGGCAACAACGTCAGCATCCCCAGCATCTGGTTTCCCTTCCCAACAGGCCATCCCCCTTTCCTTTAATGATCTTCCCTGTCGTGCCCAGCATCTTATACTAAACGAACTCGTACGCCGACATTCAGAGGATACAGCAGTCGTGTTTACGACGCTACCGAGTCCCGTCGAGGGTACGTGTGAAAGCGAGGCCGAGAGCGTAAAGTATATCAGTGATTTAGAGGTATTGTGTCAGGGGCTGCCGCCTGTGTTGTTGGTGCATAGTAATAGTATGACTGTCACGATGAACTTGTGAGGTATGGGAGCGAGCGAACGAGGGAGGAGACGGATGAGGGAATGGTTGAAAGAACGAAGAGTATTTGCTTATTGGGTATCTGTTTGGAGACTGCTAATGGTGATGTGAAGATGTGTGAAACAACAAACGTCTAGATGATGACACTGGGTGATTATTCATTAATACGTACGTTGATTTTGAAATAATTCGTTTGCACACCTCCGCATCTCTTTTCTCCTAAATGCTTTCATCCTCACTACTACTACTGCTGCTACTGACCCCATCCTCTCCTTCTCTTTCTCTCTCCTCCTCCTCCTCCTCCTCGTCTGCATCTGCATCTGGCGTCCCAGTCATACTAAAAGCTTTCAAGCACGTAATGCGGGTACCCGTAGAATACGAGCCGATCAGCTTGCCCACCTGCGTTGCTGTAAATCCAGTTGCTTTACTGGCGTCTCCAGTCTTCAACTCAGCGGTATCGAGGGTCCAGAAGCGGACGGTACCGTCGCTGCTAGCCGTGATGACGAGCAGGACAGATGGGGAGAGGGGGATGATTTCAAAGTCTTTGACACGGGACGTCATGCCTGCAGCGGGTCCGCCGAGTTGAGCGATTAGCCTAGCAGCGGGAGGAGGAACATTGTCTTTGGCTATATTCTTGTCGGTTTTACGAGTCTCGCTGGGGAGGGTGGAGTTTGTGTCGTAGATGAGGACTCTTCCGTCTTCTGTAGAAACGCAGAGGGTATAGGGTCGTGAGACAGACGGTAGATAATGCATCTGGTGGATTTTGGTGCGTGGCATGGGCGTGATTTGGAGTTTGGGTTTGGATTCGATGCTGAAGACGACGATGCCACGTTCGAAGCCCACGGCAAACTCTTCGCCTTCTGGGTCCCAGATGACGCGGCGTCCCTCACCCGAAGCAAAGCGGCCTTCGCCCACGGCGGTGAGAATGCTGCGGTCAAAGTTGAGTACACCGGCTTTCTTGCCCGTCACCAGGTTCCACAGACGCATGCATTTTTCGCCTTTTCCCACGCTGAGCATGAGCTTCATGCTGGGGTGCACGGCAAAGTCATTGATTCCAGAGGGGACTTCGCCAGGACCTGCTGTATCTCCGCTGGGTCGGCCTTGGGGTTTGGGTATCGGGGCCTTGATAGTGGATAGGGCGGTCCAGTCGCGGGTCCGCGTGATGGCGATTGTGCTGTCTTCCGCGGAGCTCAGGAGTTTGCTTCTGGTGGGAAAGTAGAGGGCTGTGATGTTGGAGGAGTGATGCAGCAAAGATCCAAGCTCTTTGTTCTTGGGGTTCTCCGTGATGGATCCGCCATGGAGAGAAGGGAGTTTGGGCCGGAGCTTGGAGGCTACGGGCGGTGCTGTTGAGATGGAATACAGGTTTATGCGCTCGTCGGTGCTGCCTGTTGCGAGCGTGATTTTGGACGTCTCGTTTGAAGCCGGAGACAGAGCGAGACAGCGGATAGAGGATGAATGGGCGTTGAAGAGAAAAGTGTCGGTGAAGTCAACTTTGGGCTGGTCGGCCTCGGGCGCAGAGACACCATCGTGCTGGCCGTCGAAGAAGCTGGGCGGGATGGCAGCAGCGAATCCGTGCAGAACCCGCTCGTAAGAGCCAGTAATGACCTGGACGGTGGCCGTGTCCGGCAGGGCGTTGTCTCCTTTGTCCTGGGCGGAATTGGCTTTTGCTGTTTTGCTTGTGGCAGCCTTCCCGTTGGTCGCAGCGTCCTTTCTCACGTGAATGGCGACCTCTTTGGTTGCGGCGTCTTCTTTCGTGCCCTTCAGCGCCTTGGCCGCGCGCGCGGGCTCAGTGGCTTCTCTCTTCCGCTTTGTCATTCTTCTGTATGGCTGGGCTACCGAGTGCTTGCTCGTTTGCCCGTCCCAAAGATCCAGAAGTTTTTTGATGCAGACGGGCGGGCTAGGCCCGGAGCGGCAAGGCGCAAACAGCGCTTGGCCCGATCCATGGATGGCCCAAGCTAGGCAGGGCTTATCACCCCAACCCTGCAATGCGGCGCGCGCAGCGAAGTGGGCGCTCTTTCCCTCACGTTCTCGCAAGCCCGCGCATCAGTCCAGCATATCGCAGAAGACATTTCCATCAACCAACGCGACCAACAACCCCCATAATTCATCACAACGGCGGCACTCGTGGATAACGGATGTCGGCCTCCGTTCAGCCGTCTTCATATGTCCCTCGACAGTTTACGGGAAACCTTACGCCAGGAGAAGACCAATGAAGCCGCGTAAGTGCAAGTCCACGACCATGCATCGCCTTTGCAATTTGAACGACTAGATCAATCAAATGCACCGATGCGACAAAGAAAAATCGCTTGGTTTGTTTTGTTCATGTGTGGTGGTGGTGCTGATATCATGTTTGCAGACTCACTTCCTCGACATTGGAGCGACATCTCCGCGCGCTCTGGAAGGTCACGGGCTGCTGCAATGCCGTTCTGAACGGGCACCAGCCCCAGCCAGACGACTTTGTCTATGGCGAC
>Ga0265798_10008735_pt1 | contig 12841 bp, 12 predicted proteins | sample P3T30metagenome_FD_192430 | JGI IMG/M metagenome (GOLD analysis project Ga0265798, IMG submission 192430) | Plant litter microbial communities from East Loma Ridge, Irvine, California - P3 T30 | ecosystem: Environmental > Terrestrial > Plant litter > Unclassified | place: USA: California...
GATAGGCTTAACTCGCTTTTCAAACTATAATATGGGTGCAACAAGGAGATGACTAGAGTGGATAGAGTGATTAGGCACCGGAGCGCCAGCTTGTTGATCATACACTCGGATTACGTAACAGCGGTGGGTGTGGTCAAGAGACGGTGAGACTAATGCCGATAGATGCATCGGATACTTTTTGAGATACGATGTACTGTGCAATCGAAGATAAGAGCTATCGCAGATTCTAAGCCAAGAGCTTGTAGCTGAGGAAAGCGGAGTAGTAGATAGAGTGGAAGAATAGACCTGCACATTAGCTCAGCGGAGGTGTTTGTTACGTACCTAGGAGACCAATGTAGGCGATCTTGGCCAATCCTCCGTTCTAAGGCATCAGCTCGGTTCCTGCAGGTGTGAGTAGACATACCCTCTCAGCGGGACCCTTGTTAATGTAGTTGGACTAGTTGTCAGCATTGCACTAAGAGTGAGCGAAGGACGTACAGTGTACAAGACTCGTCCGGCGACCCAGAGGAGGTTGTAGGCGGTAGCGGCCTTAGGGTTGAATAGACCTGTACGTCAGACCAGTATCAATTGTAGCGAAGTAAGGCATACCAAGGTAGAGAGTGAGGATCATGATCTGACCAACATTCTCCAAAGTGTTCTGGTGAGCTCGTTGAGCACAGTTCAATTTCTAATCTTATCAGTACCGGATAAGATCAAGGGACATACGAAAGCAGCAGGGTTCTTGGCGGCGACCTCCTCGCTGGCGTACATGTTGGGGTAGTTGACGTTGGCCCCCTTTCGGTGGGTCATAACCTTACTTCCCTGGAACAACTAGCACATCAGCGGTAGTCCCCGTTTGAGGATAAGGGGCGTACGGTAAGGAAGTAAGTGCTTGCGAGGCCGAGGCCTACAAGGGGAAAAGCAGCGGGAAGGACGACAGCGGTAGACATTGTAGTTATGATTGCGTGATTGAGAGTGATTGAATGAAAGGAAGATAGTGTTATTGGCTTTTCTTCAACCTTCCAGCGATTTATTGATATGCTCCGAGTTTTCCGGTACAATGACCGTTGCCGAGCTCAACATGATCCGGCTCTACACGTGATTTGACCATCACTATTGTCAGGCTCACGGAGTGAAGTGGAGGATCGTCACAATTCGACCTGTCGGGGAGTACATTACGCATCGTATAGTATAGGTCGAGCAGCAGGCCAATGTCGCTCAGACTACGGCAGACTATAGCTGGTAGACCTAGTAGACACTTGAATCAGTCACTCGCCTGTCTGACAGTCGGAGATGAAGCCTTCATCGTTCGTATCTTCGTCTCCTTGTCGAGGTCATGCTGATGAACTAGGCCTATACCTCCTCCACGAATGTCGTCCTACTGAACGATAGGCAGGATATAGTGGGAACTTTAAGATTCTGGGATGCTCTGCCGCATCGTTCAGCCTCTTCATCAACGCTGGGCGAGGTACGGGGTGTCATAGCTACCGATGGGCTGGTAGGTCACTTGTCTCCGACGAGCGATACCTTCTGATAGGAAGATTATCGCATGGTGCGATGTACATGTCGTAATTTGGCAATATCAGACTGGAAAGTATGGCAGGATATGGACCGTCCAATCCACATTACAGTCTTCAGATCCAATAGCGACATTAGACTACAAAGAAGGTAAGCTATTCTATGTCGGGTGCCCGAGCTAGCTGATTGAAAGGAACACTTGTGTTGGGAACTACGGCTGGTGCTCAACTCTGGAGATCAGGTCAGGATAGAGATGTCGTATTCTGGGACAGACTCTGGTCCAGGTATGTTATACGCAAAATGGCGCTGAAATTAGGTCGTATCCGGCTCCTAGCTCTATCTGCCTTTCACCGTCGTCTAGTCATATCGCTTGGTACCAGAAGGTGTGCTGAAAACAATACAGGTCTGAGCTTTAGCTTACACGCAGGGATCACGGTCGGTCCATATTTTAGGTATAAATAGGAAAGGAGATGCCATTGGTATGCCGCAAGAACTCCGGCATCCACGCGAAATCGACTGGATAGGATGGAGGAAAAGCGTCTCTTCTTCGTATGTAATTTATCGACTGTTTACGGAGTGTGTTAACCATATAGGGGAGATGCAGTCCTATACTCCATTACATCCGATACCGTCTTCCGAATATACTCACCAGTTCTAGACGATCCGACCTGGTTTCAGCTCGTCTCGTCTGTCGATCGTCGAGCTTTTGCGAAACCCTCTATACCACCCACTGGGAAAGGTAAAGACAGAGATACAGAGAGGAGGCAACGTTCGCTCTGGGCTCTTGACGCTGAAGTGCTTCGAGCTGGTTTATTAGACGAGATCAGTAAGGCCAATGAGGGCAAGACAAAGCCATCAGCTATGACCCGGAAGATACTGGAGGGATTAGCAACCGAGGAGAGTGATGTCTTGATGTATCTGGACAATCAAGGCAACTTGGCGCTGCGGAGTATAGTGGTAGGTCAACTTGACCAGGAGTCGGAGATGCTAATGGGTAGAACCTTGATCGGAAACCGCCTACTCTGATCAAATCACTGCCTATCGCCCGTATACAAATCTCCAAAACCTTCAAGGCATTATGGTCACCTCACTCTCAGCTTCTTCACTCACCCAAGTCCTCCTCACTACTGGCTTTCTCCTCCTCAGACAGAATAGAGGCATATCGGATATCCCTCACCGACCTCGTCTCGGGACAACCTACCGGTTTCACACCAATAGAGAACCTCGCCAATCACGAAGAAACGACGGTAGTCCAATTAAAAAATCCTTTGTCACACTTTGTCCGTACTCCCAACGGTCGAGGTCTATTAGCGACATGCGAAAATGGAGAGGTTGGAGTGTGGTCCAAAGAAAAAGTGGACAGACCTGTTAAGGGCAAGGAAGTATCGAAAGCACTCGCTGGAAAAGGAAGATGGAACATGTCAAGCACACCGCTACATTCCGCTATCTTCGCTAAAGGCCGCGCTATCGTCTCCTACACCAAGGACGACCAAGGCCCTCGAATCTCAATACAACATCTTGATCCCGGATCTTCGCAACCGACTGAACCGGTGCCCATGCCTGGATTCGAGATGGAGGAGGATGATGACGTTGCGATGTTAATGGCTATTTCGGATATTGATGATGGGATTAGTGGAGAGGGGCGTAGGACACAGAAAGCGGTCATTATGGCAGTCACACACTCTGGCCACGCGTCGTGTTGGCGCATCACATCTAGTCACAACGACGTGGACAACGACAAGCCGGACATTCAACTACTCCACAAATACCGCCTACCGATTCAAGGTGGTGCGTCGCCTGCTCTGGTATTACCTGTTGATCCGATGGGATGGCATACTTCCGTTATTGATTGGAAGAGCGATACTCCGCTTCAAGATATGGTGCTCACCATTTCCAAGGCTGGAGTGTTGGAGTACTGGCAACCCCGACTGGGCCAGTATCTAGCCATGCAGAACGGTGCGATGGAAGGAAAGAAGGTGAACGGTGTGAATGGGGCGGCTTGGGTGAGGAGCGGATATGTTGATACTGGGCGGACGAATGTTGTCATGGCCAGGTGTAGCTCAAGGAAAAAGACGGTGTTGAGTGAGTTTTACGCCACTCTGACAACAAGAGCTGATAACTAGTCTCCGAGATGCCGGATGGAAGACAGGAAGCTACGATCTGGGATTCCAATGTTAGCGAGTTCTCTACAGGTTTGGAGCTCACTCACTACTTCGAGTGCGTCCTACTTTCTACCCTCTTGCTTCGGAGCTGATGATCAGTGGAAGCGGACCAGTACAGGATCTTGATTGGACAACTACCTCCGATCTACAGTCTGTCTTGGCGGTCGGTTTTGCTCACGAGGTGGTACTCGTCTGCGAACAGCGGATGTCATATACTGAAAAGACCCCAGGCTGGGCACCATTCATCACAATCAATCTCGAGAAGTAAGCTCCCCGCTCAATTGCAGAACTGACTACTAGGTACACCTCGGCTCCGATCAACGACTCAATATGGCTAGCAGGCGGATCATTAGCCATAGGAGCAGGAAACCAAATCTACCTCTTTTCCCGATTCCTAGACCGTGACACATCGGCTCCATCGCCTTCGGCATCAGCGAAAAGTGTGGTACTCGATCCAGAAGGTCCGGAGGATCTATTTCAACTTATCGCATGGCAAAATGGACCTCTTTTGGATTATCATCCGACCATTCTGGCTCAATGTCTTATTTGGGGTGAGTTTCTTGCTGTTATGACGGGTTAAAACTGATAGTCATAGATAAGGTTGATCTTGTTAAACGGATCTTACTCGAGTTGCATCGAGGTTTGAAAGAATGTGAGGACGAGGAAACGAAGAACTTGGTGTTTAAGCGGTTTGATCCGTTTGAATTCGTAAAGACTACGACGAATGTTGGTGATAGTCCCAAATCTGTGAGTCATCTTTGAGAGAAGCAGAATCTGACGCGATCAGAAGACGCGGAAGTACGATGGACTGTTCGATGCTGGCTCTGCTACCAAGTAAGTGCCTTCCATATAGACGGAATGAGCTGGGACTGAGCTGATTCGCAGTGATGATGATGACGAATTTAATGACCGGATTGTGAACGACTTGATACGAAGGCTTGATGGACCGGTGCGACTACCGTTGTCGACCCATGAGAAAGCACTTTTGATAACGGTGATCGAGGGGACTCACGAGGTAAGCCTAACTTTCATACCCTAGGTCCCATCTGACATACATACAGGTCGAACAGCAACGCCGCGCCCTTGATCTATGTGGTCTACGATACTTGATATCAGTGGAGTTGCTAGCGAGCCATTTCCGCCGTCACGACACCAAGGGCAGACCTGCCGATACTATCGCGCATCAACACCGCTTATCGTTCCGCAATATCGTTTGGGCGTCACATAGCGAATCGCAAGATATGTTACTTACTGCCTCGACAAAGTACTGTCTGGATGGGAAGATGATGTGGAAAGAAGCGAAAGCGTTGGGCGTGTTCCTGTGGCTCAAATCTCCAGAAGTCATCGTACGTCCATCTGACCGACTTCAACTGCTGTCATGCTGATTATGCAGAAGGGTCAACTGGAAGTAGTGGCTCGAAATACATTCATGGCTCAGGAAGACCGAGATCCTACTTCCTGCTCCCTTATCTTCTTTGCCCTAGGCAAGAAGAAGGTTGTTCATGGGCTCTGGCGTCAAGCTCCAGGGCACAAGGAACAGAATATGATGCTCAAGTTCTTGGCAAACGATTTCACCCAGGACCGATGGAAGACTGCAGCTCTCAAGAATGCTTATGCTTTATTGAGTAAGAATCGTTATGGTACGTCTTATCCGATCATATCCGATCATATGCTGATATCAGAATACGCAGCGGCATTCTTCATGCTGGCTGATCAACCCCGAGACGCAATTAGCGTTTGCCTGAGGCAAATGGGCGATTGGCAGCTTGCTATTGCACTTGCTAAAGCCGTCGAGCCCGATAGTAATGGTCCGCTACTCAAGTGGATTCTGACGGATCGAGTGGTACCTATGGCATTTGAAGGTGGTCATCGATGGCTTGCTAGTTGGGCTTTCTGGAGTCTGGGCAAGAGGGATCTGGCAGTGAGGGTTTTGATCGTGTGTCCAAAACCCAAATGATGGGTAAAATTTAGCTGATGATAGTCACCACTCTCTACCGTCGCGCTGTCTTGGTCTCCTACTTCCAATCTCGCCGTCGGGATCTCAGAGAATGATGATCCCAGCTTACTGCTTCTGTTCCAATACCTCAAATCGAAATCGATGCAAACTGCAAAGGGTGCCAGCGAGATCCCTTCAAAGCTCGAATTCGATTTCGTCCTCCACAACGCTAGAGTATTTTTCCGGATGGGTACGCTATATTGATAAACAGGATGTCTAAGCTGATGAACAGGATGCCATTCTCTAGCCCTTGATCTACTACGGAATTGGTCTTTCGAGCGACCTTTCTACCCCCAGAAACAGAAAACTCAAAACCCTCAATTCTCTCCTGTTTACCAAAGGAGACCTTCGTTCATGCTGTCAAACAGCCATAGCAGGCACGAGAGCATGATCATGGATATGGATGTCCTCGCCGAGTCCGAGCCGGTCTCGAGGGCACCTTCTCCACCTCCAGTTGCAGTGGAGAAGGTGGATGAGGCCCCCGTCAAGACCGAACCCGAGGAGGTCGAGGAGAAACCAAGGAAGATGGGTAATCTGATGAAGGAGTTGAAGCAGGATGTTACGCAGGGTGCTATGGAATTCAATATGGATTCTTTCTTCTAGATTGTAGACCTGAATGCTTCTGCTTGCTTGATGCATTCACTCCAAAGCAACCACTACTATAACTTACCAAATGCCACGTCATTCATCGCGCCATTATCACGGTTTTTCGGAATTCTGGCGCGATGGATCGAGGCACGACAGCCAGTAAAAGTCCCCCACCGATTCAGTTCCACGTCCTTCTCTCTTCTCTACTTCTCTTTCTTATTTACATTCAAACATTAAATCTATCACAATGGTTCAATCTGCTGTCCTAGGTTTCCCAAGAATCGGTGAAAACCGAGCCATGAAGAAGGTTAGTCTTACTTTCATCGATCCGTCTCCATCGAGAAACGAACGTGCCAGAAACAAAATATTGATCGACAGGTTATCGAGTCCTACTGGAACGGTAAGGCTTCTGAGGAGGAGCTCAAAGAGACCTCCAAGACTGTCCGAAAGCAGCGATGGGACGCCATGAAGAACGCTGGTGTTGACATCATCCCTTCGTATGTCATTCACGCTTTGATTCTTCTTCAAAAAAGCTAATATCTCAGCGGTGATTTTACCCTTTATGATCATCTCCTTGACCACTCTTACAACTTCGGTGTTATCCCCGAGCGATACGAGTCCCAGAAGCTCTCTCCTCTTGACACCTACTTTGCCATGGGTCGAGGTCGACAGGACCGAGAGAAGGGCATCGATGTCGTTGCCTCCGAGATGGGTAAATTGTAAGCTCCTCTCATCTATGCCCATGCGACTTGGCTGACAGCCAGCTTCGACTCCAACTACCACATTGTCAAGGTCGACCACTCCGCCAACCAGACCTTCAAGCTCACCTTCAACCAGCAGCTTGAGGAGTACAAGGAGGCCAAGGCCGCCGGTATCACTACCCGACCTGTCCTTTTCGGTCCCATCACCTACCTTTCCCTTGTCCGAAAGAGCCGAGATGCTCCCGCCGACTTCGAGCCCATCCAGCTCCTCGACTCTCTTCTTCCTGTCTACAAGGAGCTCCTCTCTCAATTGAAGGAGGCCGGTGTCGAGAACGTCCAGATCGATGAGCCCATCCTTGTCCTCGACAAGGCCGAGTCCATGGGTGCTGAGTTCAAGAAGGTCTACGAGGCCCTCGCTCCCGTTTCCCCCAAAATCACCATCACCACCGCTTACGGTCGAGTTGGCAAGTCTATCGAATTCCTCAAGGATCTCCCCATCTACGGTCTCCACCTCGATGCCAACCGAGAGCCCGAGCAGGTCGAGGCTGTCGTCGCCGCCCTCAAGGACACCAAGATCGTCCTCGAGCTCGGTGTCGTCTCTGGACGAAACATCTGGAAGAACGACCTCAAGGCTTCCAAGGCTCTCGTCGAGAAGGCCGTCTCTGCTCTCGGATCCGACCGAGTCCTCGTCTCCACCTCTTCTTCCCTACTCCACACTCCTATCTCGATCAAGGTCGAGACCAAGCTCACCTCTGAGCAGGTCAGCTGGTTGTCTTTCGCCACTGAGAAGTGTGAGGAAGTCGCTGCTCTTGCCAAGGCATTGAACGGTGAGGAGGGAGAGTACTTCGCCCAGAACACCAAGGACATCGCTGCCCGACGAGAGTTCGAGCGATCTTCCGACTCTGCCGTCCGAGACCGAGTTGCCGGTATCACCGAGAAGGACCTCGAACGAAAGTCTCCTTTCGCTACCCGACGAGAAGCCCAGAAGAAGCACCTTAACCTCCCCAAGTTCCCCACCACCACCATCGGTTCTTTCCCCCAGACCAAGGAGATCCGAGTTGCCCGATCCAAGTTCACCAAGGGTGACATCTCCAAGGAGGAGTAAGTCTTCTAGCTTGTCACGCACAGAACAACCACTGATATCAGGTACGAGAAGGCTATGGAGGCCGAGATCCAGTACGCTGTCGACTTCCAGAAGAAGGTCGGACTAGATCTCTTCGTCCACGGTGAACCCGAGCGAAACGACATGGTTCAATACTTCGGTGAACAGTTGACCGGATTCATCTTCACCCAGCTCGGTTGGGTTCAGTCTTACGGATCTCGATACGTTCGACCCCCCATCGTCGTCTCTGACGTCTCCCGACCTAACCCCATGACTGTCCGATGGTCTTCTTACGCACAGAAGATCTCTGACAAGCCCATGAAGGGTATGTTGACTGGTCCCGTTACCATCCTCAACTGGTCTTTCCCCCGAGCCGATGTCTCCAAGGAGGTTCAGTCCAAGCAGCTCGCTCTCGCTCTCCGAGATGAGGTTGTCGACCTCGCCAATGCCGGTATCAAGGCCATTCAGGTCGATGAGCCCGCTATCCGAGAGGGTCTTCCCCTCCGAAAGGCCGACTGGGACAACTACCTCACCTGGGCCGTTGACTCTTTCCGATTGTCGACCTCCGGTGTCGCTGACGAGACCCAAGTCCACTCTCACTTCTGTTACTCCGACTTTGGAGACATCTTCCCCTCCATCCAGCGACTCGATGCCGATGTCATCTCGATCGAAGCCTCCAAGGCTGACCTCAAGCTCCTCGACGTCTTCAAGTCGCACGGCTACTCTAATGAGATCGGTCCCGGTGTCTACGATATCCACTCTCCCCGAGTTCCCGGAGAGCAGGAGATCAAGGACCGAATCGCCGACATGGCAAAGGTCCTCCCCGCCGACCTCCTCATCGTCAACCCCGATTGTGGTCTCAAGACCCGAGGATGGAAGGAGACCGAGGAATCGCTCACCAACCTTGTCGCCGCTGCCCGATGGGCCCGTGAGACCTACGCTTAAATCGTGGGCTTCACTGCTTCAACAGCCATCAACAATCTCCATCCATCATGACCATCATTCTTCACCATCATCATTGTTCTCGATTCCATTCATTGTTATATAGCCACATGCTTTTGTCAGAAAAAGGGAGTTATTAAAAGCTCGAAAAGTTAGTAGTTGTTACATAGATTTTATACAAAAAAAAAAACAGAAATGCAGTCTGTTCAACCGGCACTATCTATATCTGCAGAATCACTAGACATCGATTAGCTGATGCGCTCTTGTGCATAAGGCAGTGTATCGTGACATGAGGGGTCCGATGAACGAATTCGACGCGTCGATCTAATTTGATTATTGACCCGACTGATTTCTCTTTCATCCTCCTCCCATCTCCCAGCCACATCCATACATCAGCCCTTGAGGAGCAATCGCGATCTGGCTGTTATGCTGCAACAAGCCATACGCTAGCCCGTCCGCTTGCAGATCCCTTCATCATCTCCCAAACGATCAATAGAAATTAGACGAATCAACGCGACGACATGACGTTCGGCTCCTTTCCCTTGTCTGATCTCCCATTGACGCCATCACAATTGGCAGCATGCGAGAGGGGTGAGTCAATCCTTACTTCACAGACGTTCCCGCTAATGGCTTTAGCGGGTTATAGTACAGCAGCCGACATACTACTCGCTGCTCCTCCTGAACTGAATCGGAAGTTGAAGAATCTCACTGTTCAACATATCCAGACTATCGTCAAGATCGTCGCTAAAGCTATCGCCCCATCTACCAGACGTGTAGCTCAGGCTGAGGCTGGCAGTGAGGAACAAGACGGGAAGAAGAATGGAGAGAGTAGTACTCAGGTCATTGGGGTAGAGAAGTGGGTTGGGACTGGGGACATTGGCTTGGATGAGGCATTAGGAGGAGGGCTGAGGACTGGGGTATTGACTGAGATCTCTGGGGAGAGGTATGTCTTGTTCCATTGTTCGACTGGCTGTGCTGAATGAAGCTGATGAACGCAGTGCAGCTGGTAAATCACACCTTTGCATGGCGTTGGCTTTATCTGCTCAACTTCCCACCAGTACACCCTACCCCGGAGGGTCGATCATCCTGACCTCCGAGCGAGAACTCCCTACGGATCGATTGATCCAGCTAGCAAAGAGCATGCTTGCTACACAAGGCGATTTACCGAATCTCAATGGAACGGTACATATACCGACAGTCAAGCACCTTCTCGACAATGTCCACACCAATAAATGCACGGATGTAGACGCACTCGATCATGCTCTCAGCTATAGTCTACCCTGGGAGCTCGAGAAGAACAGACTGGCAGGGAAGGAGATTCGCCTGATAGTATTGGACAGCATCACCGCTCTGTTCAGAGGTGCAGAAACGGCCTTCTCATCTACATCATCCGGTCTCGCTCATCGATCTAAATTACTCTGCTCCATTGCCGATAAGCTCAAAGCACTCGCTGTCGAATACGATATTGCCGTAGTGGTCATTAATCAAGTCTCGGATGTGTTCAACAAATTACCTCAGTCCGCGCCTTCTTTCACGCAAAGTTCAGGACCATCACAGATTCAGGCATCACAAGCACAATCCGCCTACGACTTCAGTACTCAGTTCTACACGGATCCGGGACCGGAACCACCAATGTTGTATTCGACCCAAGCTCGATGGTTCTCAGGTCAAAGTCAGGGGTATAGGAAGGAAGCGAGTTTGGGGATAGTATGGGCGAATGCGATCAATACGAGGGTCATGATGTCGAGGACATTGAGGCGGAGGAGAATAGCAGTGGAGAGTCTGAGCAGTGTCGCCAACAAGCGGGCTCGGCGGGATGCTAGCACTGGAAATGGAAATGGAGAAGATTCAGTAGAGACGACCAACACACTTCAAGACGAATCATGGGGAATCGAGCTCGAATCGGATACTCCTACCCTGATTCGCCGCTTCCACCTGGTCTTCTCCCCATTCGCCCCGGCCTCCACTACCGACTATATAATCGCTCCCTCTGGCATTCACACCATCTCAGGCTCTCGCAGACTACTGGATTTAGCCTCAATACTCCGTAAGAAAAGGGCAATAGAAGCAATAAGGGCAGAGATGGATGATTCAGGTGTCGGGCTTGATGGGAAGTCGAATGATGCGATGGATGGAGAGGTGGAGGATGAGTTTGGATTAGATGATAGGTTAGCTGATTTACCCGCTGAGATCTGGGAGGGGAAGTTTGCGGATCAAAGAGCTGAGGCCGAGGCCGTTGGTGTTGTTGGGGATGGTGTCTAGGAGTCGGTGTACTGTTGTAGGCATCTGTTCGTTGTTCATGTATGTGATCAGTGTCAACCAAGCAGCCTCTTTGATCGAGTACAGCCCGATAGTTCCTCGGGCGATAGGCCATCCACAACGATCCTTCGAGTGTGTATTGTCATACTGAGAAGATGCCCGGCCCAACATATGGGAAGGAGCGAGGACGAGACCTCTCACTGGATCTGCTTGTTGAGCTTGTATATGATCCGGACCATGTTAGTAGATCCGATGCATATCCACACCCATCTTGGCATCTATACGAGCCTTCTGTCTCCCAACATCTCCTTTGCCATCCCCTTGACCTCTTTCTTGCTGGGTCCCTCCCTCAATGACTCCTTGATCCTGCCCCATTCTTCCCTCGCGCCTTCTCCGAACTCTTTCACCTCGTGCAGATCCTTTCTGGTTGGGTCCGACACATCAGGACTAATCCTCCCTGGTAACCTATCCATCCCCAGTCCTCCCTCTAAAGCACCCATATCTCTACCGACTTTTCCTTTTTGTACATCTGATGCCGAGCCCTTCATTTCGTTTCCTAGACTTGCTGCTAGATCTCGAGTAGCTGCGACTACTGATCCTCCGATAGCTAGGAAATCGGTTTGACGGACGGTGGATGTTGCAGAGCTTATGGCGTGATTCCAACGCTGAGCGAGGAGTGTAGAGAATGGGACAGGGCCATTACGGGGTGGGCCGATCAGCGATGATGGTGCCGGAGGAGTTGTTGGGTCGAAAGAGCTGTCCAAGAGTCGAGAAGAGTGGTGTAGCCTGAGAAACGTTAGCTTCTCGAAAAACGTAGGAGGGACAACGGGTAACGACCTACTGATGCTGGATCTCCGCTGTCTCTCGATGCAACGACGTCGAGAGAGTGTAGTAGACCATTGCTGACGCCAGAACGCCTGATCCGGTACCGAGAACGAAGCCAGCCATGATGTATAGTAGTGAACCGAAGTGGGATGTATGGAAAGTAGTAGGTAGTTGACAGTTGCTTAACGCGGCGGAATTAGCTGTCTTCGTCGAGTACCATACTTCATTCTGGTTCGCCCATTCATGCCTCAAGTAGTCTTATTCAAGACTCAGAGTGTGGTCAATGGAAAAGATGCTTATCAGGAATCCTTCGCCCAAGCTGGATTCGAGACTCAGTACATACCTGTACTACAGGAGGCTTTTCACATCGACGAATTAACCCAATTGATTACCGACAAGAATGCGAATTGGGGAGGTGTGGTGATCACAAGCAAGCGAGGCGCTGAGGGCTGGATACAAGCTGCTCAAAGATGCAGTGAGGACTCAGACTTGGCCAGTGAGTCGTATACACCGATGGCAAGTGGACAAGGCATCTGATACGATAGATTGGAACGACATACAGCTCTACACCGTAGGATCGACTTCCCTGGACACCCTGTCTGAAAGCAATCTGAGATTGCCCGAATGTCTACGACTAGATACTGCTCGATCTATCCAAGCGAAATCAGCTACCGCCCTCCTACCCCTGCTGCTTCAAACGCCCAACATCCAAGATCGACCCCTCCTCTTGATACGAGGCGACAAGTCGACAAATGAGCTTCAGCATGGC
>Ga0265798_10008739_pt1 | contig 12836 bp, 12 predicted proteins | sample P3T30metagenome_FD_192430 | JGI IMG/M metagenome (GOLD analysis project Ga0265798, IMG submission 192430) | Plant litter microbial communities from East Loma Ridge, Irvine, California - P3 T30 | ecosystem: Environmental > Terrestrial > Plant litter > Unclassified | place: USA: California...
CCGCGGCGACCTTTTCAGTCGGCTTCGCACGCACACCGAGCATGTGGCAGATCGCGTAGGCCAGCTCAGCGCGGTTGAGCGTGTAGAAGTGGAAATCCTTCACCCCGCCCGCGTACAGCCGCCGGCACATCTCCGCCGCGATCGTCGCCGCCACGAGCTGCCGCGCCGGGGGATGATCGTCGAGCCCCTCGAACAACCGGTCCATCCACGCCGGAATTTCCGCACCGCACAGCCCAGCGAATTTCCGCGTCTGCGCGACGTTCGATACTGGCAGGATCCCCGGCAAGATCTGCGCGGTGATCCCCGCCGCCGCGACCCGATCGCGAAACCGGAAGTACGCCTCGGGCGAAAAGAAGAACTGCGTGATCGCGCGGGTCGCACCGGCATCGATCTTGCGCTTCAGATTTTCGATGTCGGCGTCGTGACCGCCCGATTCCGGATGGCACTCGGGATACGCCGCGACCGAGATCTCGAACGGATGCAGCTTCCGCAACCCAGCAACCAAAGCCGCCGCGTTCTCATATCCGCCTGGGTGCGCCTGATAGGGCTGGCCCAGCGTCGGCATGTCGCCACGCAACGCGACGATGTGGCGCACGCCCGCCGCCCAATATTCCTCAGCCACCTGGTCGATCTCGGCCTTGGTCGCCTCGACGCAGGTCAGATGCGCCGCCGCGTTCATCGACGTCTCGCGCTGGATCCGCGCCACCGTCGCGTGCGTCCGCTCGCGCGTGGACCCGCCGGCGCCGTACGTCACCGACACGAAATCCGGCGCGAGCGGCTCCAGCGTGCGGATCGCCTCCCAGAGCTGCGTCTCCATCTTCTCGCTCTTCGGCGGGAAGAATTCGAAGCTCAGGCCGACATCACCCGCAAGATCCGCGAACAGCGGTTCTTCGAGCGCGCGGCGCGCTTCTGCCAGTTGGGGGATCGAAATGTTCGTCATGCCGCCTTCACCTCACGCAAGCTCGCGCCGATCTTCCGACCGAGCCATAATTTCACCGTCAACTCGCCGCCCTCGAGCGTCTCGACGCGCGCCGTCTGCAAGCCTGCCGCATCGAACCACGCCGCCATCTGCTCGTCCGCGAACCCCAGGCGCGTGTGCGCATCGCGCAACCGCAGTTCCTCGCGGTCGTGGCTAGCGAAGTCGGCGATCAGCAACCGTCCGCCGGGAGCGAGCACCCGCGCCGCCTCGCTCACCGCAGCCCCCGGCTGCTGCGCGAAATGCAGGACGTGATGCAGGATCGCGACGTCCGCTGCGGCATCCGCCATCGGTAGCGCGTACAGGTCCGCCTGCCGCAGTTCGGCATGCGTCATGTCGTGCAGCTTGGCCCGCGCGAGCCGCAGCATCTCCGAACTGCGATCGATCCCGAGCGCGACCGTCGCGCGTCCGCCGAACAGTTCGAGCATCCGCCCGGTGCCCGTACCGATATCGATCAGCGTGCCGACCGGCGCATCGCCGAGCACGGTGGCCATAGCCGCCTCGACCTCGCTATCGGCGACATGCAGCGACCGGATCGCATCCCACTCGTCGGCATGCCCCTCGAACCAAGCCGCAGCGCTCGCCGCCCGGTCGGCGCGCACCGCCGCCAGTCGCGCCGCGTCCGCCACCGCCCAGTGATCCGGCTCGGCCTTTGCCCAGACGTCGAGCGCGCCCGCGACCGGCTCGACCACGTCCGAAGACCCGAGCGCGACGAACACCCAACTGCCTTCCTTGCGACGCTCGGCAAGTCCAGCGTCGCACAGGATCTTCACATGGCGCGAGACGCGCGGCTGGCTCTGCCCGAGCACCTGGGCCAGCTCGCCTACCGACAGCTCCATCCGCCGCAACAGCGCAAGGATCCGCAACCGGGTCGCGTCCGCCAAAGCACGGAAGATTTCGAGCGCCATCGTCATGCGAGGACATATAAAGAATTCTTTATATGAGGTCAACGCAGGCGTGCGGCTCTTCGACATTGGCCATGTACGCCCGCGACTTATCGCATCGCGCGAGATCGTGACGGATCGGAAACGCTTGATCCGCGTTCGATTGAGCTATGGGCTGGGCATTCCCCGGTCCACAAGACGACATCCACGGGAGTAGATACCTATGAAGAAGTTCCTGATCCCCGCCCTCGCCCTGACCGCCGGCCTCGCAGCCTGCAGCAACAACGCGCAGGACCAGACCGCACAGGCCGCCAACGCGATCGCCGCCGATGCGAGCGCGACCACCGCCAATGCCGTCGACGACGTCAGCGCCGCCAGCGATCGCGCGCTGGGTTCGGCGGAGCGCTCGCTGGACAACGCCGGTGCCCGCATCGACAACTCGACCGATCACCTCGACGCCAAGGCCGACCGCGCCGGTGACCGGATCGAAGCCGGTGCAGACCGCGCAGGCGCCTCGATCAGCAACGGTGCAGACCGCGCCGCCGACGCCACCGGCAACGCGCTGACCCGCGCCGGCAACGCGATCAAGGACTGATCTCTGCATGGACCGCCGCCCGCCTACTCTCGTCATCCCAGCGAAAGCTGGGACCTCCTTGTTCGGGTCCCAGCGACCCAAACGGAAAGATGCCAGCGTTCGCTGGCATGACGGGCTGGGTTTGGCGGCGGTCCTGTTCCCTGCTTTGCTCGCGGCGTGCTCGCCCGCGAGCGAACCCGGCGCAGTCACCGCCGACGAAGCGCACCAGTTGAACGAAGCCGCCGCGATGCTCGATGCTAACAGCGTCGATCTGAATGCGGTCGCTGCCGCTCCTGAAGATACCGAACTCCCCTCGAATCAAAGCGATCAGACCCGATGACCCTCCGCCGCCTCGGCTCGACCGATCTGAAGATCGCCCCCCTCGTCCTCGGCGGCAACGTGTTCGGCTGGACTGCCGACCGCGCCGCCAGCTTCGCCGTGCTCGATGCGTTCGTCGCGGGCGGCGGCACGATGATCGACACCGCCGACGTCTATTCGGCCTGGGTCGACGGCCATCAGGGTGGCGAATCCGAGAGCATGATCGGCGAATGGCTGAAAGCGAGCGGCAAGCGCGACGACGTGCTGATCGCGACCAAGGTCGGCATGCTCCCCGGCGAAGGCGGCGAGAAGCTCGCCCCGGCGCGCATCGCCGCCGCTGCCGAAGCCTCGCTCAAGCGCCTCGGTACCGATCGCATCGACCTGTATTACGCGCACCAGGACGACGACTCGCAGACGCAGGAGACTGTCCTTGAAGCGTTCGGCAAACTGGTCGACGCGGGGAAAGTCCGCGTGATCGGTGCATCGAACTTCCACGCCGCTCGCCTGAAGTCCGCGGTCGAGGCTGCCAAGACGTCGGACCTGCCGCGCTATCATGTGCTCCAGCCCGAATATAATCTCGTCAGCCGCACCAAGTTCGAGGGCGAATTGCAGGATTACTGCGTCACCGAGAACATCGGCGTGCTGCCCTATTACGGGCTCGCTGCGGGTTTCCTCACCGGCAAGTACCGGACGAAGGACGACCTGAGCCAGAGCGTTCGCGGCGGTCGGATGGGCGAATTGCTCGAAGGTACCGGCAAGGCTGTCCTCGACGCGATGGACTCGGTCGTCGAAGCCACCGGCGCGACCCACGCGCAGGTTGCGCTGGCGTGGTTGATTGCGCAGCCGGGCGTTACGGCACCGATCGCGAGCGCCACGAGCGTGAAGCAGATCGAGGACCTGCTGCCTGCGATGACGCTGGAACTGTCGAAGGACCAGTTGGACGCGCTGATGGTCGCCGGCGCCTGACCCCTCAATCCTCCCCCGCAAGGGGAAGGTGTCGCCGAAGGTGACGGAGGGGGAGGACAAGGGAACAGCGGTTTCGCTTTCCTCCCCCTCCGTCAGGCAAGCGCCTGCCACCTCCCCCTGGCGGGGGAGGATTGAGAGGGTGCCCCCCCCCCTCAGTCGCCCGCAAACGTCAGTGCAGACGTCTTTCGTTCCCGCTCGTTGATCAGCAGCGCCCGCCCGGCCGGCGCGACAGACCGCTGCGGGCAATCGTTGCGGAAACAGGCGCGGCAGCCGAGCCCTATCTGCATCGCCCTCCCCGCCAGATCGAAGCCGCTCGCCGCCGCCAGCACACCCGCCTGCGCCGCCGCAACCCCGAGCCCAATCGCGAACTCCGCATGCACCGCGCCGAAGCGGCTACCCTGCGGCGTCACGGTGCGCGCCATCGTCAGCCAGCGCGCGCCGTCCTCCAGTTCGACCAGCTGCACCATAAGGCTGCCCGGTCGGTCGAACGCATGATGTAGCCGCCACAGCGGACAGCGCCCGTCCGCCTCGACCAGCGCCGCACCGCTGGCGCCGGGATAGCGCTTCGACGCCTGCCCCGCGCGGTCGATCCGGATCATGAAGAAGGGCAAGCCGCGTGCGCCGACCCGTTGCAACGTCGTCAGCCGGTGTGCGACCTGTTCGAAGCCTGCGCCGAACCGGCGTTGCAGCAGTTCGATGTCGTACCCCGTCGTCTCGCACCCGCGGAGGAATCGCGCGTAGGGCATCATCAGCGCGGCGGCGAAATAGCCGAGGAGGTGGCGGCGATAGAGCCGTTCCGCCGCGCGATCGGTGAACCCCGCGCCTTTCGCCAGCGCATCGATCTCCGCCTTCGCCTCGATCTGGCCGAGCTGGAACGCAACCGCGAACGTACGCGAGGCCGGGTCGAGCATCTCGCTCAACTGCAACTGGCGCGCGTGCAGGTCGAGGCGGCGCAGCGTGTCTGGGAGCACGTCGGCGGGCAGTACGCGGATCGTCAGGCCGTGCTTGGCGCGCAACCGCTCGGCGATCGCGCCGTAGAGATCGCCTGCGCCGAGCCGCAATTCGTCGGCCAGCGCTTCTGCTGTGGCGTCGAGATCGGCGAAGTGATTGCGCCAGCGCTCGATCTCGCGACGAACCAAGGTCACCGGATCGTCGCCAGCCTCGACCACCGCGCCGCCACCGATCCGATCGAACACGCGCGCGAACGCCGCCGCACCGCCGGGGGCACTGGCAAGCCATTCCTCGACTTCGTTGCGGTCGATCTCGAGGTCGGCGAACATCGGATCGGCCAGCCGTCGCCGGATCGCATCCGCACCGCCACCCGGTTCACCCGCCGCCAGCGAGCGCGGATCGAAGTCGAAGCTCTCGGCGAGCTTGATCAGCAACGTCGCGGAGATCGGCCGCTGGTTGCGCTCGACGAGGTTGAGATAGCTCGGGCTGATCGCGAGCATGTCGGCCATCGCCGCCTGCGTCAGCCCCGCCCCGCGCCGCAAGCGACGGATCGCATGCCCCGAGAGCAATTTCCGTTCCGCCATCGCAAACCCTCCTGTCACGATGTTTACAGAACGACACGGGTTCTACAAGCTGGGCGGACACCGCGACGTTGTGGCGGCTCGGGACCAACTTCCAACTAGCCGGCCCCGAACGCTATTGGCTGTGCATCGCCTCTCTCGGCACATGATGCGTGTAAAGAGAGAGACAAGACGATCATCGAAGGAGGCAAGCCATGCAGACGACCACCGAACAGCCCCGCGCCCGCGCCGTCTTCTCGACCAACGATTTCGCGCTGATGAAGGAAGTGCTCGGCGAGATGATCAGCAAGACCTCGATCGACGACGAACGGCTGACGCGGATGAGTGCGCTGTACCACCGCCTCGGCCGGCTCGGCTAAACCGCTTCACACAGTTTCCTGGGGAGGAAAGGATCCCGCCGGTGGCTCGTCCACCGGCGGGTATTCCTGTTTAGAAGGACGGTGTGCTCCCGAAGCTTGTCATCCTGACGAAAGTCGGGATCCAGGGTAACGGGCACTGGAGCTTGTGGCTCTGGATCCTGACTTTCGTCAGGATGACGGAGCGGGGGTGGCGGGTGCGTCCGCCTACCAGGGCACCGTCGACCTCACGCCGGACTGAGCATCCTCAACCCCTTGCGAAGGCCGCCCTTTCCAACCCCGCCCCCTCGTGTAGGACGGCGGGATGGCCAAAACACTGACCGCTCGCATCAAGGACGACATCGTCCTCTACGGCGCCCTCGCCGCCAATCTCGGGATCGGCGTGGCGAAATTCGTCGCGGCCGGGATGACCGGATCGTCGTCGATGCTGACCGAAGGCTTCCACTCGGTGGTCGACAGCGGCAACCAGGTGTTGCTGCTCTACGGCCAGAAAAAGGCCAAGCGCCCCGCCGACGAAGCGCACCCGTTCGGCTATGGCCGTGAGCTGTATTTCTGGGCGTTCGTGGTCGCGATCCTGATCTTCGCGATCGGCGCGGGCGTATCGATCTTCGAGGGCTGGCGGCATATCCAGGAGCCCGAACCGCTTACCAGCCCGACCATCAACTACGTCGTGCTCGCGATCTCGTTCGCGCTCGAGGGCAGCAGCTGGACGATCGCGGTGCGGGAGTTCTCGAAGTCGAAGGGCGAGATGGGCTGGTGGCAGGCGATCCACCGCTCGAAGGACCCCGCCGGCTTCATCGTGCTGTTCGAGGATTCGGCGGCGCTGGCGGGACTCGTCATCGCCGGGATCGGCATCTGGGCGAGCCATGCGTTCAACGATCCGCGGATCGACGGCGCCGCCTCGATCGCGATCGGGGTGATCCTTGCGCTGGTCGCGGTGCTGCTCGCGCGAGAATCGAAGGGCTTGCTGATCGGCGAGCGTGCCGACCCGGCGGTGATCGCGACGATCCGCAAGATCGTGTCCGCCCATCCGGCGATCGTCTCGGTCAATCACGTCCGCACGATCCACACCGCGCCCGAGAGCATCTTCGCGGCGATCAGCGCCGACTTCGACGATTCGGTGACGATGGGCGACGGCGAGACGCTGATCGAGACGATCGAAACCGAATTGCGTGCGGCTGTTCCAACGCTTTCCTCGATCTACATCCGGCCGGAAAAGCGCGAGAACGCGACACTCGCGCCGGTATCGACCGCCACCCCAAAACCCGTCTGAACTGCGACGTGTCGCTAACCGAAGTCAGACCGAACCACGGAGCCGGCGGTCGCGTGCTAGCTGGCGGGGACCAGTTCGACGACGTCGAGCACCGATTCAAACCGGGGATAGGGCAGCACCACGCGCCAACGCTGCGTGCCGATCCGTTCGATCAACCCGGCCATGTCGCGATTGGCGTCGCGACCGTAGCGCATCGGTCGTTTTTCATCGCCAAGCTCCATCGTCCCGAGAAAGACGGCGCGAAAATCGGTATCGGCGAAAACCGTACCGACCGGGCGCTGCGATCCGTCGAGCTTGACGAGGCTGACCACGCTCTCGCCATCGTCGTCGGAGTCGCCGCCATCATCGTCGCTGGCGCCGAACCGGCAGGCGAACCAGCCTGACCGCGTAAAGGTCGGACCGATCCCCGCGCGCGCGCCGAGCTTGTAGGTGCGGCACCGATACGCACCCGAGGGTGGCAACGGGTCGACCAGCGAACGATCGGGATCGAACAGGACGGGATCGCTCGTCACTTCGCGGGGATCGACCTGCGCGAGCGCGTTGACCCATGCTTCGCGCCAGCTCCGTAGCCGCGCGCGGTCCGCGGTGGTGGCGACCCGGCGCCAGTCGAGGCTCGTGCGGGACGGATAGGCCCTCGCCGTTCCGACGCCGATACCGGTCGATCCGCAGACCGCGATCATCACGCACGAGGCAGTTCCGAACCAAGTCCGCATCGTCTGGTGTCCCCATGGCGTGGCCGAGGCTACCCGCGCATCCCCTTGAACGGCAATGGTTTTTCGAACGCCCCCGCGACTAAAGTTCACGCCGCGGTCCAGCCGCCATCCATCGACAGGTTCGCGCCGGTGATCGCCTTGGCCTCGTCGCGACACAGGAACAGCGCGAATGCCGCAACCTGTTCGGGCGTGACGAATTCCTTGGTCGGCTGCGCGGCGAGCAGGACATCGTTCATCACCTGGTCGCGCGTCAGCCCGCGTGCCGCCATCGTGTCGGGGATCTGATTCTCGACCAGCGGCGTCCAGACATAGCCCGGCGAGATGCAGTTGACGGTGATGCCGTCGGTCGCGGTCTCCAGCGCGATCGTCTTGGTGAGCCCGGCGATCGCGTGCTTGGCCATCACGTAGGCGGACTTGTTCGGGCTCGCGACCAGCGAGTGCGCGGACGCGGTCGAGATGATCCGCCCCCAGCCCTTGGCGCGCATGTGCGGCACCGCGGCGCGCATCATGTGCCAGGCAGATGACAGGTTGATCGCGATGATCGCGTCGAACTTGTCGATCGGGAAGTCGGCGATCCCCGCGACATGCTGGATGCCGGCGTTGTTGACGACGATGTCGACGCTGCCGGTTTCCGCCGCAGCACGCGCGACCATCGCGGCGATCTCGTCGGGCCTGGTCATGTCCGCCGCATCGTAGAGCGCCGGGGCACCGCTGGTCTGCGCCAACGCGGCGCGCTCGCGCTCGATCGTATCCGCATCGCCGAAGCCGTTGAGGACGATCGCGGCGCCTTCGGCTGCGAACGCCTTGGCGTAGGCGAGCCCGATACCCGAGGTCGATCCGGTGATCACCGCGGTCTTGCCCTTCAGGAACATACGCACTCCTCGCTTCTCGCGTTCGGCCGATACGATGGCCGTGCAACCCTAGCGCCACCTTGCGCATTTCGTTCCCAAGCAGAAACGAAAAGGGGCATATTCATGCGGCTCGACGATTACGATCCGAACATCAACGTCGAGGACCAGCGCGGCTCGGGCGGCGGCGGTGGTGGCTTTGGCGGCGGTGGCGGCGGATTGCTGATGGGGCTGTTGCCGATGATCGGCAGCCGCTTCGGCTGCGGCGGGATCGTCGTCGTGCTGATCCTGATGGCAGTGTTCGGCGGCATGGGCGGGCTTGGCGGCCTGCTCGGTGGCGGGCAATCGTCGGCGCCGACCACGCAGAGCGGACCGCGAGCTGGTACCGACACGGCGTCAAGCTGCAACCTGACCCCCGAGAGCAAGGCGGCATGCAACGCGTTCAGTTCGGCCGACAACACCTGGGAGGCGATCTTCCAGAAGAACGGCCAGAAATTCGAAGCGCCCAAGCTCGTCTTCTATTCGGGTAACGGTCGCTCAGGCTGTGGCGACGCGCAGTCGGCGATGGGGCCGTTCTACTGCCCGACCGACCAAGGCATCTATCTCGACACCAGCTTCTTCTCCGAACTCGCCAACCGCTTCAAGGCGCAGGGCGACTTCGCGCAGGATTACGTGATCGCGCATGAGTTCGGTCACCACATCCAGAAGCTGCTCGGCACCAACGCGCAGGTCCAGCAGGCACAGCGCCAGGCGAGCGAGACCGAAGGCAATGCGCTGTCGGTCCGGCTCGAGCTTCAGGCGGACTGCTATGCCGGCGTATGGGCGGCGGCGAACAGGTCGCGGCTCGAGGCCGGCGATATCCAGGAGGGCATGACCGCGGCGCAGGCGATCGGCGACGACACGTTGCAGAAGGAGACGCAGGGCCGCGTGGTACCCGACAGCTTCACGCACGGGACGTCGGCACAGCGCCAGTCGTGGCTGAAGCGCGGGCTAGACAGCGGCGATCCGCAGCAGTGCGATACGTTCTCGGGCGCGATCTGACGCAGGATCGGTCCTACCCACTCCCGTTCCCCCGCGAAAGCGGGGGTCCAGGAGCCACCAACGCCGTCCTGCTTGACCCTGGACTCCCGCCTACGCGGGAGAACAAAGCGCGGGGCGGCAGCCGCGAATCAGCCGACCATCACGCCCTTCCAGAACGCATACCGGTCCTTGATCTCCGCCGCCGCCGACTTCGGCTCGGAATAATACCAGACCGCATCGATGTTGCGCTTCCCGTCGACGACCAGCGTCTTATAGCTCGCCACGCCCTTCCACGGGCAGTTCGAGTGCGTCGCGCTGTCCTCCAGCAAAGCCGGATCGACGCTGTCCGCGGGGAAGTAATGATTGCCTTCGACGACGACGGTATCGTCCGATCGTGCGATTTCGTGGCCATTCCATGTAGCGACAGGCATTCTCGTCTCCTTCAGGCGCGCCCCAGCCCCGCCCCCTCATACGCCTCGGGCTTGAACCCGACCAGCAGCGTCTCGCCGGTATCGAGAACCGGTCGCTTGATCATCGACGGTTGCGCCAGCATCAGCCCAGTAGCCTTCGCCGCATCAAGATCCGCCCGGTCGGCTTCGGGAAGCTTGCGGAACGTCGTCCCCGCACGGTTGAGCAACACCTCCCAACCGACTCGGTCGATCCAGTCGTGCAGATGCGCAGCGTCGATTCCCGCAGTCTTGTAGTCGTGAAACGCGTAAGGAACGAGGTGCTCGTCGAGCCAGTTTCGCGCCTTCTTGATCGTGTCGCAGTTCTTGATCCCGAACATCGTGATCGTCAAAGTCGTACCCTCCGTAATCGCCACCGATTTTACTCGGCCTTGCCCGCATAGATTGCGCGGGCGTCGCGCTTGAACGCCGCGCCGCTGTCCTCGCGGCTGTAGAACATGTGCCCCCCCCGGATAGACGTTGAGCTTCACGCGCTCGGTGGCGCCGAAGCTCGGCATCTGGTCGACGATCAGCCGTGAGGCGAAGAACGGGCAGGACAGGTCGTCCCAGCCGTGCACGATCATCACCGCCATCTTGGGATCGTTGGCGATCGCTTTCCGCAGGTCGGTGACCGGCGTGTCGTCGGGCTTGCCGCGATCCCAAGCCGCGTTCACTTCGTACGACAGCGCATGATAGCGCGCGTCGGTCTTCCACCCGACGACGCGCGTGACGAAATCGACCATCGCGCTGGTCGTCGGCGCGATCAGCGCGTCGAGGATCGGGTCGTTCGACTGGCGCTGCGCGGACCACGGAAACGGATCGAACGCGGTCACGTTCGAATCATAGACGCTGCCGATCGTCCCGTCGGCGCGGTGGATCTCGCGCAGGAACGTCGCGGAATCGACGCGGCCGCCCATCTTCTGCACCAGCGCCGGATCGAGCCCCGTCAGCCGGCTGACGTTGGTGACGAGCCGCGAAACCGCCTGCGGATCGGTCCGCCCGCGCAGCAGGTCGGTCGCGAAGGCGCCGCGGGTATACGCCTCGACATCGACCATCGCGGCCGGGGTCAGTTGATGCTGTTGCTCGAGATGCGCCGCCGCCATCGACGGCAGGTCGATCATCCACGGCAACGGCGAGAGCGCGGTCGCACCGTCGCCCGAGGCGGGATCGAGATACGGCGAGACCATGACGATCCCGTTGACCCCGACGCCGATCTGCGACTGGAGTTCGTACGCGATCCGCGGCGCGCGGTAGCCGCCATAGCTTTCGCCCATCACGTATTTCGGCGAGCGCAAACGCCCGGCTTTTACCAGCCAGTCGTAAACGACCTTCGACAAATATTTGATGTCGGGATCGTTGGCGTAGAACGCCTTCTTGGTCTTCTCCTCGTCGACCAGGCTGCGGCTGAAACCCGTGCCGACCGGGTCGATGAAGACGAGATCCGTGAAGTCGAGCCAGCTGTTCGGATTGTCGGTGGTGATCGGTGCGTCGGACGGCGCATTGCCCTGCGCGCCGAACTGGACGCGCTTCGGCCCGACCGCGCCGAGGTTGAGATACACCGACGACGCGCCCGGCCCGCCGTTGAACGCGAACGTCACCGGGCGGTTTGCCGCTCCCCCCGTCGCGACATAGGACGTGTAGACGACCTGGCCGATCTCCTTGCCCTTGTCGTCGCGCACCGAGATCGTGCCGATCGTCGCGTCGTAGGCAATCGAGCGGCCGCCGATCGATGCCGACTGGCGCACCGTCTTGTCGGCGGGGAGCGGCGGGAACTTGACCTCGTCGTCGACCTTCTTCTCGACGGTCGAGGTCTCCTTCTTGTCCTGCGCCGCGATCGGCGCGGCGAGCAGGCTGGTTGCGGCCAGCGCGATGGCGAGGCGCGCGATCACTTCGCCGCCCCGCCGCCGACCGCGATCCACGCGTCGATCTTGCGTTCGAGCACCGGCATCGGCAGCGATCCGGTATCGAGCACCTGCGCATGGAAATCACGCGGATCGAACTTGGCACCGAGCGCCGCCTGCGCCTTCGCCTTGGTGCGCGCGATCGTCAGCTGACCGATCTTGTAGGCCAGCGCCTGGCCCGGAATCGCAATGTAGCGTTCCACCTCGGCGGTCGCATCGGTCCGCGCCATCGGCGAGTTGGCGAGCATGTACGCGATCGCCTGGTCGCGCGTCCAACCCTTGGCATGGATGCCGCTGTCGACGACCAGCCGCATCGCGCGCAGCATCTCGTCGTTCAGCCCGCCCATCCGCTGATACGGATCGGTCTCCATGCCGAGCTCCTTCCACAGGCTCTCGGCGTACAGCGCCCAGCCCTCGACATACGCCGTATTGCCGCCGAACCGCATGAAGGCGGGCAGCGCGGTATTCTCCTGCGCGAGACTGATCTGGAAATGATGCCCCGGCACGCCCTCGTGCAGGAACAGCGTCTCCATCTCCCACATGTAGCGCGAGGGCAGGTCGTAGCTGTTGTAATAGAACACGCCCGGCCGCGATCCGTCCGGCGTGCCGCCCTCATACGAGCCGCCCGCCGCAGTCTTCTCCTTGAACGCCGGCACCGGCCGGATTTCGAGCGCGGTCTTCGGCGTCAGCGAGAATTGCTCGGGAATCCGCTGATAGATGCGCTTCTCGATCGCCTGATAGCCGTCGCGAAGCTGCGCGACCGAGCTCGGCTGGAACTGCTTGTCGGTGCGCAGGAAGGTGAAGAACGCGGGCAGATCGCCCTTGAACCCGACCGCCTGCTTCTGCGCTTCCATCCCCTTCAGGATCCGCGCGACCTCGGACAGCCCGAGCTGATGGACCTGCTCGGCGGTCATCGGCAACGTCGTGCGTTGCTGGATCAGATAGGCGTAATAGGCATCGCCGCCGGGCAGTGCGGACAGCCCGACCGTATCGCGCGCGACCGGCAGATAGGTCTTGGCGAGGAAGTCG
>Ga0265798_10008740_pt1 | contig 12835 bp, 12 predicted proteins | sample P3T30metagenome_FD_192430 | JGI IMG/M metagenome (GOLD analysis project Ga0265798, IMG submission 192430) | Plant litter microbial communities from East Loma Ridge, Irvine, California - P3 T30 | ecosystem: Environmental > Terrestrial > Plant litter > Unclassified | place: USA: California...
AGAAGAAGAAGAAGAGAAAAAAAAAGTGAATTATGCGCTAACGCTTGATGAAACGCCTAGTAACATGTTCAAGGAATTCCTCGCGGAGTTTTTAGGACACAAAAGTCCAAGGGTATATTGCCAAACTGCACCATGTTATCGCCATGAAAATAGTCGTGTGTTCCTCTCGAAGCCCCCCCAGCTCACGTCTTCAATAGCGCCTCTGCGCGCGCACAACGAGAAAGGGCTAATGGCAATAGCCACACCCTGCTGTTCCCTCCCAAATCTGGTTGTGTTGATTGCTGCTGGTCTTTGCGGACAGAAGCGCAGTGATCCAGTAGTCCGTGCTGTGGCATCTCTCGCCATTGGCTAGCTCATTATGGGTCTGTTCGCGCTTCGCGGCTATTCACCGCAGACTGGCATGTCCTGGGTAGATTGAACGGTAGAATGCAAACATAGTCTACCCGCTAGCTTCGGATGCCCTCCGCGGCTTGCATTTGTCATGTGCCATGTGCCCGTTTCTCGCAGTCGTGCGCGTGAATTCAGCACCGCACCGAGGGCACATGCTCTTCGACGCCGTCCCCGATTTTTCTCGTTGGTGTCGTAAAAGGTTGCTAAAGGTGGAGAACTGGCGTCCGTTGCACCCATGTTCCCAACATTGAGGCTTTGGTCGCGAGTTCAACACTCGCGGCATCACCGAATTGCCTTGCGTACTTGGCGATGATGACAGTGAGGGAATAGACCCACTCGCCGGTGGAGCGCTTGGCTGCGTTTCGTAGGATGCATAGGCCGCAGGCGTCGTAGTGGTTGGAGGATACATGGTAGGCAAAGGATGATAGTCGTTGACACTATAAGTAGTTGGAGGATAAATTTGTGGCCTACGTCCTGTCAGTGACCAACACTTTGCCAGCTACTCTCAAAGGACTCACGGTGGATAGCTGCTGTTTCCTAGCGGTTGGCTTGGGAAGCTGTTGTTTGGCGGTGCCGAATATGCGTATGACTGCAAGCCCGAGGCCATGGGCACGTTACTGGCGCGAATAGAATCTACAGACTGTTGCTGCTGGTACGGACTCCGCGGGAGCGATGGGTGCTGAGGCTGATATGGTGGCAGTGCAGTGTGCTGCTCCGGTCTTCTTTGCTGGCCTTGATTGGGTGCCGGACTTGAGGAGTAGGATGCGCCGTAAGGACCTGAGGTTGAAGACCTTGGCTCGGCGTAAGATTGTTGAGCCGGGTAGCCATTTGAATAGGGAGACTGCGGTGTGCCGTAGTGGCTCATGCCGTACTGCGAAGGAGCCATCATGAATCCCAAGGTGCTGTCCGAGTCAGAAAGAGCTTCAGAATCCACTACATGTTAGGATACTGTACCTCATGTCTTGTGAGGTAAAGAGAGAGCCGTGCGGCTGTCCAGAGTCTGCCGACAATGGGACCTCAAAATCGTGGCTACCAGAAGCCGAAGTCAACGGTGACGGAAGAAGCTCCAGACTTTGAATTTGCTGACTCTGTTGAGTGTGCGACGAGTAATGTCCAGTAATAGCACCGAATCCCGGGTATGGGGCTTGGGGGGTCTCGTGGGACAACAAGTCTAGTGTTTGCGCAGCAAGGAGACGATGAGACGGGTCCTGTTCGACACGTATCGCAGGAGAATTGCTGCCAGGTGGGTTGCTGTCACGAGCGTGTGAAGTCTTGCAGGCTAGCAAAGGTGGGCGCGAATTGGGCGTCTGATAATCAATGGGATTGTGGCGGGGCGTTGGCAAGGTTGCGGCACGGCGCGGGCGAGCACTTCTTATTAGTGGAATTTCTGGTGGCTGAATTGGTAGATTCTGGTCGGCAGAGTCCCTGAGTCTTTGTGAGATGGCAGTCGTCTTGGGATGATGGGTTTGGGTAGACCGATGGGTCATGATCAACAACGGAAGGGCAGCATTTGATGCAGACAGTACCAATGGAGAGACGTACGTTTGTGTTCCTGATTACGGCTCGACGGGTGGGGTTATGCCAGCCTTAAAGAGCAGTTGAGCATGAGGCAGTACTGCTATCCTAAGCTTGACGTTTGGTGGTGCCCGGATGGTCTGCGCCCCTACATGGGGGACGCCAGCCTTTACGTGAAGAGAGCATTTGGGTTTCATAATCCAACAGCAGCAGAGCGCTTTTCCCGGCTTTGCGGCTGGGGACTGGTTGAAGCCTCGAAGGATTCGCATCCTGGCCTTGGACCGTTGACTAGCTACAGAACGTGCGCCCACGATGGGTGCCTGGACCGGGGGCACCCGCGCATCAAAGAATTGCGCGATTCTCTTTTGCTGGATGAGAACTAGCATGTTCGTTGCAGTGCAATCGCATGGTGGGGCTCGACACGGGCGCAAACGTCTACCGTCGTCTGTTCGGGCATGGGGCATGTCGGCCAGCATGCGAGCGCTAGTCGGTGACTGAGGCCATGGCCGGATAGGGCATTCGCGAAGCCACATGGCCGCACGAGTGTCGATGCGTGTCCGAAAGGTGACGGTCGACCAAGCACAAGGTTGGTGGCGCTTGCGGTATCGCGCCTGGGACCGAGAAGCCATTCCACGTTGAGGTTGGCGTTTTGAGGCGACCTGTCAGACTTGTCTACGATTATCCCGGCGGGCCGTAACATTACATGATACAGTAGAGAGGATAAGGCCGTCTTTGCGTAAGACACGGTCCGAACGGGTTAGGCGTGTGCCCAGGCCAGCATCATGTGGAAGCCTTGCTGTCTGGACTGCGGGTACCACCGCCACGAGATCGCTAGAGTCTGTCCTGTTCGTCACCCCCAATTCGCGTGTCGTGCTTTGCCGATGCACAGTTCGCCCCGTGGTTCTATATTTGTCTCGCTACAGCATCGCCCGAGCACCTACATGCTGATGCGGCCCGTTCTCTTTCCGAAGCGCTTCTGGCTCCGGCACTGTCCATGTCGAGGCTTCGACACGCTGGCGACGATGAAGGTTCTGGGGCCCATGGGCTACAGTGAGTAGACAACAGAATCGTACGCAGGTCCTCGGAGATGGTTGTGTGCTGACTGTATGCGCGCCAGAAGAGACCGTGCGAACTCGACGCAGTGTGAACACGTGTCGGAGGGGAACGCCGCACTTCATCGACACCTTCCGCCCCACTCCGAAATACGTCTGACCTAGCTAAAAGCCGTAGAAAGCGAAGTTCGGGTCGGTAAGATTAATTTCATCACGGCCTTGGTACAAAGACAGTCGCAAAGACGCTCAAGCGTCCAAATGTCTGCAAGATGAGGGCCTGAACGCCAAGAACTCACTCAACCACTGGCGCAACCCTTGTCTTGCAACTTCAACGCCTGGGAACCCTCACCAAAGCCACCATACACCAATGCCATCAGTAGCGGTTGCGAACCTTACACGAGCGGGCATTTACCACGAGTCATTTATGCTTGGATCAACGCGACCGAGTCAAACTTAACGCCGACCGCTCACGTCCACATCACGAGCTCAATTCGTGAAACCATCTAGCTTATATTGCATCTCCGTTAGAGTCCACGATCATGCCGACTTGGCATAAGAGGCTACCGGCGGGCATCAACGTTGGCCTTAACATGTCACAACGGCAGCCAAAGACCTACTGTAAGGCCTCCAGATACCAAGGCACAGCCTCGCAGACGGCAACCTTTGGTGTATATCTTTCAACCGCTGGCACGCCTAAAATCCTACAAGAGATTTGATCTGGGCAACATGGTATACCCCCACCCTCAGGCAACGTAGGCGAACGCGTACGACGGAACTACTAGAGCTACTAGCTCGGTAAGCAAACGCGTAGTGCAGTGATCCACAGTCTTACATTACTTGAAACTATCTTCAAGCAATCCAGACTCTACCAGACGTTGAACTAGAAGCGGATATTAACGTCATTTGTGGAAAGGCCATGCGCCAAGCGAGGTACTACTTGCCCGTTGCTACAAAGGACATGCCTGCAAGGCGGGCCGGGTATAAAGCCCCATGCAGAGTTCGAGTGTAGTTCGTGCATCGTAGCCCGTTTAGGGTCGGACTACGGCCACTCTTACCGCCCATCTATGATTTTGCTGCACATGTAATTCTTGGCACGGGATGGCGTTGTGCAAATCTGCCGCCACGGCATCGACGTCACATTTTCTACCTCCTTCGGTCCACGAAACGTGCGAGGCAGATTGTGGATTACTGATCTGTCATTCACACCTTCCTTGATTGCCAGTAGTGGGGTTTTGTCTTCGTCGGCACACTTCTAATGGCCTTGTTCCTTCTTGGCGCGGAGGGATATTAACCACACTGGTGTCTTTGGCTCTCTTGAAATAAGATGCTTGGTCTAATAACCCTCTCACTTTTTGGGCTCGTGTCATTGGCACTAGATATATCAGAGTACGAAACAGTCGCCACCAGCAATGGGAAGATAATAGGTCACCATTCACCCAAGGCCAACGATGTCTGGGAGTACTTGGGTATTCCGTACGCACAGCCACCGCTGGGAGAGCTACGATTTGCTGCACCAAAAGAGTTTGAGGGCAAAGAAAGTTACAACGCTGCCAATTTCGTGAGCCACACATGCGCGACATGACTTGTCTTCGTGCACAAATGAACTAACTGTTCCTACAGGGATAGTATGTCCATGCGCTAAAACGAGCGACTTCACACCAAATAATAATCGTGACAGTGACTGCCCACAACAAGCTGCTGTGCAGCCCAATTTCCCTGGCTTCACCCCTCAGGCGAAGACTATACTCAATTTCTTCACTGCAAGTGCCGGAACGCAGCGAAGTGAAGACTGTCTTACCCTGAATATATGGTCTAAGCCGAGTCTCAAGTCTGCAGAGGCGAAGAAGCCAGTTTTTGTCTTGTTCCATGGCGGCCGTAAGTATTTCCAAATATCTGTACAAGCTAGCACATTTCCTAAACCATATTTTACCAGGCTTCGCGGGCGGGAACACAAATGCGCCCTTTGCCAATGGCCAATACCTCGCCAACAACACCGATATCATTGTTGTCTCGGTAAACTACCGCCTCAATATCTTTGGCTTCCCGGGCGGCCCAAACACAGACACCAACCTCGGTCTCCGCGACCAGCGCCTGGCCGTACAGTGGCTCCAAAAGAACATCTTTGCATTCGGCGGCGACGCGAAGAAGATGGTTATTGCGGGTCAATCTTCCGGTGGAGCAGCAGTAGACTGGTGGTCCTATGCCTACCCCCAAGACCCCATCGTCCACGGCTTAATGTCCACGTCCGGAAACGCCTTCAGCTTCCCCCTAAATTCACCTAGCAAGCAAGTTGAAAACTGGTCTCTAGTCTCCTCTCTAGTCGGCTGTAACACGACCACCAACGCCACCACCACACTATCCTGTATGCGCAACATCCCGTGGCCCACACTCTCGCTCGCAGCTTCCAAGATCCCGCCAACACCCGGCGGCAGCCCCGTCCGCTCGACACCCCCTTTCTACCCCGTCGTAGACAACGAGACAGTCTTCAGCCCCAGCACCTACCTGACCCTCGCCTCCAGCCGCAAATTCGCACACTTGCCGTATCTCCACGGCCACGACGACAACGAACAGGGCTACTATGTCATCCCCGCTTTTGCCCAGGGTCGCAATGTTACCAACGAGCAAGCACAAAAGTTCCTGCTCGAATCCTTTACGTGTCCCGTTTCGTACCAAGCCAGAGCACGCACTGCGGCGGGCGTCAATACTTGGGTATTTAGGTACTTTGGCGATTGGGATGACACAAGGCTTTATCCTACATCTGGCGCGTATCATGGGTCCGAGCTGCATGCGATTCTTGGTGGGGCCGAAGATGCGAGCGGGTTGCTGATGGAGCCGGCGCAGAGGGATACCGTGGCTCTTGTGCAGAGGGCTGTGGCTGCGTTTACCGAGGATCCTGAAAAGGGCTTGCTGGAATTGGGGTGGCCGGTTTTCCAGCCTGGGAGGGAGAGTTGGGGGGAGATTGCCAAAGGGAGTAGGGCTGGAGTTCGGTTTGTGAGGCCTGAGACGTTTGATGCGGCTTGTGAGGGTGTTGTTATGGGGGCTTTGCAAGGTGGGTCTTGAGTTTCGGGGTTGTGGGTGGCAAGTTCACGTCACTGTTGGTGTCGTGGAAAAGAAGCAGAGACCTGTTAGGGTTGTGTATGCCGTTGCAGAGACTTGTGCTCTAGATGTCCATACGCTGCAACGCTCACGCATGATTTTGACTTGAAGCCAAGCAGACCGAGACTTGCATCCAAAATGTCGTAATATTGGTCATGCTCCCATCTCATACGGGCGCATCTGTTAATGGCACATACCGCACACCATACAGCTTATTCCGCACAACACTCCCATCCTCCTTCTTGTCAATCACAAAGATGTATTGTAGTCCACCCTCTTGAACAGGCACAAACAGCCGCCCCGGCGCCTTCAACTGATCCGTCAAAGTCTCATGATGCTCTGCCGCAGCTGCCCCAACATGAATAGCGTCGTACGGCGCGCCCTCGGCCCACCCTTTCCTTCCATCTCCCGTCACAAACCTCACCTGACCCGAGTCCAGCATCCGCCGACCCTCTTCTGACTTTTCCATGTTCTGCTTTCCCATGTCGACCAATGGTTGGATGTGATCGATGCCGATGACGGATCCGTTCGGAGCGACAAGGTTGGCAAGCACGGCGGTCAGGTAGCCAGATCCAGAGCCTATGTCGAGGACCTTTGAGCCTGGCTGTAGGTAGTCAAGGAGCGATTCACAGGCCGAGGCATGCATGTGTGGGGCAGAGATTGTGGCGCGGTGGCCGATGGGTTGCGGGCAGTCTTCGTAGGGGGAGGCGGGGGCGTAGTGTGCGCGATCGACCTGATGTATGTGGTGAGTTTACAAGTTCGGAGTTGCCTTGATGGGCTGCAGTGGTGGTCTGGGTCTGGGTATCATCGTACCTTTAGCATCGCATCTTTGACGCGGTCCGATTTGATCAGGTTGTTCTTGGCGAGGTTGTTGATCAGGCTTTCGTTGGTCGTGCCGGAGCTTCGCCAGGCCATAGTGAATGATCTGCTGGAAAGTTTGTTATATGTATAGGAGTGTGTGGCTAAGAGAGAGGAGCCGCAAGGGCGGCTGAGCTTGGTTAGGACTGACACCGTGGGTAGGTAGATATGTAGAGATTAGGGAAAGTGGAGGGAAATGGACATAATATTTGTTATAACGAAAAAAAAAAGCAATCGCATATACTCTGTCCTGTATTCCAGAATCGCATAGACTATTATAGGCGCGTCAAACTACGTGTTTCCCCGCAAGCTGTACTGACGCGCATGAGGGGGATGATGTAAGGGTGAGCTCGGCATGGGTTGACTAGGGCCGCCGCGACCCCCCCTGCAATCGATAAGACTCCCGCGGCAAAAAGTCCCAGAGAAATTTCGCGTCGCATCGCCCGTGGCCTTTCAATCCACTACGAACAATGGCGCCGCCCGCAACAAAACGAAGAAAGCTGGAGCATAGCGACTCTGAAGCTGAGAGTGAAGGTAGCTTTGCCGATTTCACTGAGAATAATGGCGTGGAATTGGATGGGAGCGATGCCCAAGATGAAGACGAGAGTGATGTTGAGATGAATGGACAAGAAGAAGACGAAGCAGAGGATGAAGATGGGGAGGAAGATGAATTCGAAGGAGAAGAAGATGTGCATACGAGCAGAAAGCAGACGCCAGCCGGAAAGGCGGCGAGCGCATCCAAGCCGCCCAAGAAACCTGCGCCGAGCCTGCAGGATGGTGTCTACACGGCCGAGTCCTTCAAGTCAAACATGTTTAAGCTTCAGGTTGATGAGCTGCTGGATCAGGTCAAGTTGAAGTATGGGAAGAGGGAAGCGCCCGTCGAAAACGCAATGCGCACGCTCAAGACCATCATTGAGCAGATACCGAGTCGCGAACCCTTGCCGGTATGTCACAAACTGAGAATATAACTGCGCATGCTGATTCATTAGGTTTCTGAAGCTGAGAAAGCCCTCAAGTCCGCCGGTGTTGCGGTTCCCTTCCCGAGTCCCCGTCCACCCAAGGACGCGTTGTACAAGCTGCAATACGAACGACCTGCGAGCGTGAACGCAACCGGTAGTTATCCGCTCAAGACTGCAACTCGTAGCGAAGGCGGAATGGCCATCGATCTCGTGGTTACCATGCCCAAAAGTCTGTTCACAGAAAAGGACTACTTGAACCACCGATACTTCTTTAAGCGCTCATACTACTTGGCTTCATTGGCTGCAGGGATCAAGGGTTCCAAAGAACACAAGTTCGAGCTGTCGTTCGAATGTCTCAATGGCAACCAGCTCCAGCCGCTTCTCGTCGTACGACCCAGTGGTAATGGCGATGCGGATGATTTTTCGAGCTCCAAGTGTCATATCAACATTCTGGTCGCGCTGCCGGAGAATGTGTTTGCACGAACCAAGCTCCTACCAAGCTCCAACTGTGTCCGACCAAAAGGTAGCGATGATGAGGTGTCTAGCAACGCACTCGCAGCTACGCCCTTTTACAACAACACCCTGCAATCCGACGTCAACGTAACGGCATACCTCAAGCTCCTCCACGGCACAGCTTCGAGAGCTGAAGCCTTCAAGGATGCATGCATCCTCGGACGTATTTGGTTGAAGCAGCGCGGATTTGGTGGTGACATGCGCAAAGGAGGTTTCGGCAACTTTGAATTTGCCGCTATCACGGCACTTCTATTGCAGCCCAATGCCGGGACAGGCGCTCAGTCTGTTACTTCCGGCTTCAGCAGCTACCAGCTGTTCAAATCAACACTTCAGTTCCTCTCGCGAGGTGATCTGATCAAGAAACCGTTCATATTCCAGGCACAGAACATCACTATACCAAAGACTGAAACTGCACCTGTTGTCTTTGATGGGCCTCGAGGCCAGAACGTTTTGTTCAAGATGACGCCTTGGTCATACTCTCGTCTTCGGTTCGAGGCAAAGGCCACCGTCGATATGCTCAGCGACTCCGCGTTTGATCACTTTGACGCGGCCTTTATTCTCAAGACGGAGTTGCTGAAGTACCGATATGACGCTACTCTCGAGATACCTCTTGCATCTCTTGGACTCTCAAACGCAGGCGATGATTACAGCCAGCGACTAAGCGAGATCTGCCACAAAATACATAGCACTTTGACCCGTGCGCTTACCGACCGCATCACTGCCCTCTCGTTCACAATGCCTGAGGAGGACTCGTGGTCCATATCCTCACGGCGCCCAGTGGAGAAACAGAGCAAGAGCATACTCATCAACTTTGCTACTGAGCCAGCGAATGCCACTCGTACCGTAGATCATGGCCCTTCGGCAGAGAACAAGCAAGAAGCTGCCTCGTTCCGTAAGTTCTGGGGCAACAAAGCTGAGCTTAGGCGTTTTAAAGATGGGAGCATTCTCGAGAGTGTTGTTTGGTCAGTAAAAGATGCAGCAGTATCCGTCATGGAGCAGATTGTCCTATACATTCTGGGCAAGCATGTGAGTGAACAAGTGGCAGAACAGTCCAAGTTCACTAGCGATGTATTCGGCCACCTCATCACAGCTGGTCGTATGCAGGGACAATCTGGAACAGCACCTTTCTTGCCCATAATGAACGCCTTCAGCGCCATGGAGAAGGACATTCGGGATCTGGAGGAGCTTCCACTTCGACTTCGCCATCTCAGAGCTGCGGACCCGCAGCTACGATACTCATCTATCGAGGTTCCTTCCGCAGGTCATACTCCTGCATCCGTTGTGCTGCAATTCGAAGGTTCTGGGCGTTGGCCGGATGATTTATGCGCTATTCAGCGTACCAAGATTGCATTTCTTCTCCGGCTTGCCGAGCTTTTAGATAAACTGGAGCGTGGTTATGTTGCTCGTGTCGGCATGGAGAATCCATCGCAGCCAGCGCAGAATCAGGCCTTCTTGGATGTAACAGTTTCCACAGGCTTCACGTTCAGGATCCGTATCTACCACGACCGTGAGCCAACCCTATTTGAACGCCAGATCAAGGACAAGTCACTGGATGCACCATCGAGAGAATCTGCTGCTTCATCTCTAGCACTATACAAACGCGAATTCATACAATCGCCTCTACACTCTCAAGTGCTACAGACGCTGTGCACGCGTTTCCTAGCTCTGTCGCCGGCGATTCGACTAACGAAGAAATGGTTCGCATCCCATCTTCTAGCGCCGCACTTCTCGTCCGAGCTTATCGAACTCCTCGTCATTCGAACATTCCTACAACCGCACCCTTGGCCCGTGCCTTCAAGCGCAACTACTGCTTTCCTACGAACGCTGTCCTGGATCAGTCGTTGGGACTGGCGACATGTCCCACTCATAGTAGACTTTTCAACAACCTTTTCGGCAAATCCGGCGGATTTGGAAGACACTACCTCGAAAGGTATGAAGTCGGAAGATTTAGACCGGTTACGAACACGCTTTGAGGCATGGCGGCGCATCGACCCAGCCATGAACCGCGTTGTGCTCTTCGCAGCTACAAATCTCGATGAAGAAGGCACGACCTGGACTGACAAAGCTAAGCCGGAGAAGGTGGTTGCCGCGCGTTTGACTGCGCTGGCGAAAGCTGCTACCCAGGCTGTCCGCGCAGAAGAAGATCGCTTACTCCGACATATCAACAGCAATAAGGATACAGCCCAAAACCAACATGCCCTGAGTCCGGAATCCCTCTTTTTGACCAACATCTCCGACTTTGACATTGTCATAACAATTTCCTCAAAATACACCCTCAAACCTAACAAGTCACGCAAGCCGACTCCGCAGTTCAAGAACCTTGACCTTCAGAGATCAGCAGCCTCGACCACCCCTGCTCAAACACCTTTACCTCAGCTCTTTGCTCAAGACCTGTTACAGGTTTACGGTGACGCCGTACTTTGGTTTTGGGACCCAGAGACCTTGGATAGGATTGTGGGGCTGTGGAATCCAGTTGTTACGGGGCAGAGGAGTTGGAAGGTTAAGACCGGGTGGAACAGTGTTCCAGTGGGAAAGAAGGATGCAGTTGAAATCAAGGCGAATAAGGAGGCGATTGTACACGAGATTAAGAGGCTCGGTGGTGAGCTTGTTAAGAGTATTGATGTTAAGACTTAGGTAGTTGGGCGAGTCAGATCAAGGATGCCGACCCAATGGACACGGTACATTCTGAAATCACAAAACATTTTTCAAGAAGAGCAATCGCAGTACTTTGCACATCCTTTCCAGTGGCTTATTCTGGGTTCTCTTCCATACGTCGTCATGCACGTCGGAAGCTCTAGCCAAGCGCTTTCACCCCACACACAGTCTAGTGCGGGGTAGCTCCCTTTGCTCAACTACCGGACAGGGTGTATGTGGGGTCATTTGCACGCCTTCTCCACGCCCCCATCTAACATACACAGCAAAAACAAATGGATCCAGTTTTACAGCACCGGCGCGATCCATCCGATCGGCAAAAAGACGCGAGAGTGTCTGTAGCTCAATCGGATATGGCACTTGTTCCGTAATTGAACTCTCCCCATCTCCAATTTACACTCTCTGTCTCTTCAATCCAAGCGCGCATATCGAGATTTCAAAACATACCCACCATGTCCAAGCCTGTAGCCATCGTGACAGGCGCCGGCTCCGGCATCGGCGAAGCAGTAGCCACGCACCTCCACACTAAAGGCTACAAAGTCGTCATCGCTGACCTAAACCCCTCGTCCGGCGAACGCGTCGCCTCAGCCCTCGGGCCCGATGCTCTCTTCCACCAAACAGATGTCTCATCCTACGAATCGCAAGCGCGACTCTTCAAGCGCGCGTACGAATGGGGCGGCAAGCGTTTGGATTTCTGCCATGCGAACGCGGGGATTGACGATCGTCAGAACATCTTCGCAGGTAGAGAGGAAGAGGAGGTTGATGAGGAGGGCTTGGTGAAGAAGCTGAATACGAAGACGTTGGAGGTTAATCTCGAGGCTGTGGCGCAGGGATTGTGGTTGTTCAAGTATTACGTTAGGAGGAGTGAGGGGGAAGGGGCGGGGAAGGGAAAGTTTGTGGCTACGAGTAGTGCGGCGGGATTGTAGTGAGTATTCCATTTTTCACTTTATCTCTTTCTATGTATCCTTTCACATGTGGGTATGAGAGAGAAGTGAAATGGAAGAAGAAAGAGGAGATTTGGCTAGGACACACAAATATTTTTACTAGCAGAGCTGACAATGACTGCAAAAAGCTGTATGACACAATGTCCCCAGTACACTGCCAGCAAATACGGCGTCATAGGCCTAATCCGCGCCTCAGGCCCCGCCTTCCTCAAAGAAAACATTACCGTAAATGCAATTTGTCCGGCTTTCATCCCCACAAACTTGTGCCCACCCGAGGTGGCTGCTCGCTGGCCAAAAGAACACATCACGCCATTGTCTACGGTGAACAAGGCGATTGATGCTTTTCTGCAAGACGATAAACTGACAGGCCAGGCGGTGGAGTTGTCGCAGGAGAATATATATTTCAGACAGCAAGTCGAGTATGTGAATGAGAGTCAGCGATGGATAGGTACAGAAAGCGATGCTATCTGGAATTTGGGGTATGAGGAGCCGCCAAAGAGGGAGGGGTACTAGGTTGCTGGGCAAATGGGGTATATAAAGTGTGGTGATTATTGAAGAACGTAGTCAAAGCTAGCTACCAAGCATCGTTTCGAGTGTACTCTACTGAAGTTTTCGCCAGATCGATACGGCACTACTATATGCAAGAAATGGATAAACCATTTGTTGGAAGTCAAAACAGATGGTTGTTGACACCAACACTTTTACAAAGTATGTACATTCTACTACAGTAGGGTGCATGTATTTGTCCTACAAGGGACTTAGTACCTACTGTACAGAGTGGCGAAATGTTTCTCAACCGAACCACAGCTTGGAAATTTCTCTGCAGCATCACTTCCATCCTGATCCTCTGTTTCGG
>Ga0265798_10008741_pt1 | contig 12835 bp, 13 predicted proteins | sample P3T30metagenome_FD_192430 | JGI IMG/M metagenome (GOLD analysis project Ga0265798, IMG submission 192430) | Plant litter microbial communities from East Loma Ridge, Irvine, California - P3 T30 | ecosystem: Environmental > Terrestrial > Plant litter > Unclassified | place: USA: California...
CGACGAGCCCGGCCAGGACGATCGCGATCATCAGGAGCGCGGTGGCGACCGGCCGAAGTATGAAGGGACGGGAGGGGTTCACGTCGTCTTGCGTTTACCTGTCGGGGCCGCCGACTGCCTGGCAGCGGCCTCGGGTGTGCGGACCTTGTCGTCCTGCTTGATCCGGTCGCCCCCTTCGCTGACGACCCGGTCTCCGACGGCCAGACCCCGCGTGACGACGACGGACGTCCCGATCGTCTGGCCGGGCTCGACGGTGCGCTGAACGACCGTGTCGTTCGGACGCAACAGCCAGACGAAATTGCTGCCCTCTGCCTGACGCATCGCGGTCACCGGCACCACCACCGCGTCCTCGAGATAATCGATTTGCAACCGGACGTTGACGAACTGATTGGGAAACAGTGTGCCCGCAGCGTTAGCGAAACGCGCCTTGGCGCGCAGCGTGCCCGTATCGGTCGCGATCTGGTTGTCGAGGGTCAAGAACTTGCCCTGCGCCAGCACGTCGTTCCGGGTCCGGTCAAGCGCTGCGACCGATAACGGGCCATCGGCGGCAGCCTTCGCCGCAACCACCGGCACCTGATCCTGTGGAATCGCGAAAACGACGTCGATCGGTGCGATCGTCGTCACGACCGCAATCCCGTTTGCATCGCCTGCGGCGACGAAGTTGCCGACATCGGTCGCGCGCAGGCCGATCCGACCGGCGACCGGCGATCGGATCACCGCGAAGCCGACGTTTAGGCGCGCCGCATCGACCGCGCCGGCATTGGCGGCGGCGGTCCCTTCCAGCTGGCGGACCAGCGCAGCCTGCGTATCGACGTCCTGCCGAGCGATTGAATCCTGGGACAGCAGCGTGCGATAGCGTTGCAGCGTCAGCCGCGCATTTTCGAGTTGCGCTCGATCCCGCGCGAGCGACCCCGCAGCCTGTGTCAATTGCGCCTGATAGGGGCGCGGATCGATCCGCGCGAGGATCTGTCCCTTGCGGACGGTCTGCCCCTCCTCGAACAGGATCGCGGTGATGACGCCGGACACTTGCGGGCGGACGGTCACAGTCGCGAGCGGAGTAACGGTGCCTAGCGCCTCAATCGTGACGGGCACGCCGCGCGAAGTGGCGCGCGCGACACCGACGGTCTGAACGCGATCACGCCGTTGTGCCCGTTCCGCGTCCTGATCGCTCCCTGCACTTCCTGCGACGCCGGTGATCCAAAGCAGTGCGAAGGCTAGCAAAGCGAGAACGATCCCCCAGCTGATCATTTTCGCGCGTCGCGACAGTGTCCGTTTGGCAGGAGGGTCGATGGCGCGAATATTGTCGTCGTCGATCACTGGGCGAATGCTTCTTCCATTGGAGGGGCCAGCGGCACGCGCTTGCACGATGGGTTTTTGGCTAACGGATCAGATCCGATAAGCCACGCAGGAACAGCATTTTGCACAGCAATGTCAACTATATGGGATAACTGATCTGACCCACTGCAGTCACCGGCGGAACGTCGTGGCCACCGCCGCGCAGTTCAGATCACCGCCTTCCTTCAGTTTTGTGGGATAGTGGCTGGTAGCTGCCTGATTGTAATAAAACAAAACTTAGCGTTTTCCTTTGGCTTTTCTCCCTCGCTGCTGCGGAGCGATGACTGAACGACTATGTCAACGCCCTCTTCCAGCACACGTAGCCAAGTTGCGAAAGCGTCCAACGCCCATTAGGCAATGGATAGCCTGCGGAAAATGCCCAGATCTCTCAGTGGTAAAGCCCGGTTAGTTGCTAGCCATCGACCTTGAAACGATGCGAAACCCTGTCATCCAGCCCCGAGTAAGCGCTTGCAGGGTAACATGCCAGTGCACAGGGCCCGCGCTAATTGTTATGGTTTATGCGAAAAATACGAAAGACGTTCGTGAGCGATGTGCGCGCCGCTCCTAATATCGTTAAAAAAGGTTGCGAGTTGGAAAGCGACTATAAAGCTGCAAAAAGCAAATAGACCTGGCTGCGCCAAACGAGCACTCTCTGCGCGATCGTATACCCAGTCAACTACCGGTCCGCTGCGGTGAATGGCATAAGTTGCAAAAGCGCCAATCATGGCGCCAGCTGCAACGTCGCTTGGAAAGTGATATCCGCCATATAGCTTGGCCATCGCGGTAAACGCTGCCCAAGCAAAAGCCAAAAGCCCTAGTCGAGGCGAAGCCAGGCCAATAGCAGTAGCTATGGCGCAAGCTAATGCAGTTGTGTCACTCGGAAAAGAACTCCAGTCCGCAATTGACGGCAAGGTGTTAGCGAAGTCGAACTGAGGCGATGCCAACGGGCGAAGTTTGTGTGGGCCAAAGTTTTGTATAAACCTTGCTAAGACAAGAGCAACGAATGCTCCGCCAACGCCCACGATTGCCAATCTTCGTTTATAGCTACCTTGGCACCATAAGTAAAATAAGCCTGCGATAAGCGGGACAATTTTAAAGGAATTCATCGTGCCAAGGCTTAGAAAAATAAAGTCTAGCACCGGGCTATGCCCAGACAAACTTGCCATTTGCTGAGCTACATAGTTATCAAAGCTAATCGTCTCTACCCTCAGGCCACACACTCCAATATCATAACATGCACAAAAACCCTCGTCACGCAACTTTAACAATTAATTAAATGGTCGAATTGTCTCCTCTGCCCGGGGCCGGGGGCTTGCCGCGGGTCGCAACGCAACCTGTTGATCGTCATCAATTCGTAACTCCGGCGCTATACAAAATCTGAGCTGCGAGCTGCGAGCTGACCGACTGTAGGAACGGACAATGAATAAAACTGCCTTTGACATGATCACTGCGTCATCAACGGAAAAGCATAGTAAAAACTGGACTATTATAATCCTTTCGGGCACGATGGTAGTACTGTCTATTGGATTGACTGTTTTTCCGAATGGGTAGGATGACGTTTTACTATAGTCACATCTATGCTTGTTGTGCTACATGCATCTAGATACGAGGCGTAGTGGACGAAGCTTGACCTGAGACAGGTGGGTTGCCTTAGGGTTGCCTTTCGGAGGCGGCGATTGGCAATCGGTTGGAGCGTCGGGCGAGGAGTGGGCGCTGATTGGGTAGTTGCTTCCACCCGAGCATAGTCGCTGATGTCGGCCTGTAGGCGACAACCGGCGCTATCTTGAGGGCATGACGTGGATGGCGCGGTGGGGGGGAACAGTGATGCCTGCTGCCGGATGGCTATGGCAAGTAGAACAGGGTATTGCGCCGTTACCGGCGATGGACACGGGCGACCGCTTGGCTTCGTCCTGACGCCGGACCAGACGCACAATGTGAAATGCTTCGGTCCACTGTTCCGTATGCTCTATGAACGCATTGACGTGCGGCTCGCCGACAAGGGTATTGACGCAGTTACCATCCGCCCAGAGCTTGCCGCAGCCGGTATTGAAGCGGTCATCCCCACCAAGAGCAATCGCCGTGTACCGATCCCGCATGATCGCGAGAACTACGCCTGGCGTAACCTCGTCGAGCGCCTGTTCAGCAAGCTCGAGAACTGGCGGCGGGTTGCCACCCGATACGACAAAACCAAGGAACCGTACCTTGGCTTCGTCGCACTTGCTTCGATTAAACTGTGAATACCCCTTGTCCACGACGCCTAGGAATGCTGTCACAACAGTCCCCGGGACTGCCTGGGAACGAACTTACTAGATAACCGCTTCTCACCGTCCGAAGGGGGCAGGCGGATGCGGTAAACTGGCCCCGCCGAGCCGGATCGTGACTTGGTAGTAGCAAAGTTCGTATCCGTCCTCGGCCGTTTCAGGTCGCAAGCGTTTCATATATTTGGACCCATTTTATGTTCTGATCTGGTTAAACGTCCGCACCACGAATGGACGACAGCGCGACCCACTTTTCTCCGAGGCCGACCGGTTGCGTGGCGCATAGCCTTGGGGCAGGGGAGCCGGCCAACCGAGGAACCAACGAGATATGGCTAACCGTCTAACGATCGATCAAGACAGTCTGATGGACAACGACCGCGAGAAGCAGGTCGAGTTCTCCGCCGAAGTCGACGGCGACGACCGCGACTTTGCCGTAAAATACGCCGTGCTGCGTGAAGTCAGTGGAGACGAACCCGACAATGACGCCTTGGAATTGTTTGAGCGGTTCAGCGACGAAATCCTGGATATCTGTGCCGATCTCGCCGAGCTCCAGCCGGCAGCTACTGTGATAACCGTGAAAGAAAGCGACCTGGAGTAGCGGTAGCCCAAGCTGTCCGTCGAAGCGGTCAGCTTAAGGCGGCAGTCAGGTCAACGTTGGTATTCTCTCTGCTCATTAAGGATCCCAACACCAGTATGTTCTACCGTCCCGTACGAGCTTTGCAGACCTATCTAATCGTCACTGGTCTGGCGCTTGCTCCGCCCGCTCAAGCTGCGGTCGGTCGATCAGGTGTCTCTGAGATCGTCGTCGATGCCTCAACCGGCACCGTTTTGTTTTCGCGTGCACCGAATGCGGCGAGACCGCCGGCGTCATTGACCAAGTTGATGACGCTCTATCTCGCGTTCGAAGCGCTGGCGGATGGCCGCTTACGACCAAGTGACCCTTTGCCGATTTCCCACCAGGCGGCGCGCCAGCCGGCTACGCATTTAGGCATCGCTGCCGGTCGGAGGATAACAGTTGGCAAGGCGCTTGATGCGATCGCGGCGATCTCGTCGAACGATCTGGCCGTGGCTGTGGCCGAACGCATTGCCGGCAGTGAACCAAAATTTGCTAGACTGATGACGGCAAAGGCGCACCAGCTGGGGATGCGGACTACGCGGTTTGCAAACGCATCTGGGCTGACCAACGCCGGGAACGTGACGTCGGCGAGTGACATGGTGAAGCTCTCGCAGGCAATTGTAAGGCGCTTTCCGCGGCAATATGCCCGGTTCAGCAGGCGTACGATCGAGTGGCGATCGCGCCGCATGGGCAATCACAACCATCTGCTCGGCAGGGTTGCAGGCGTCGACGGCATCAAGACCGGGTACACGTCCGACGCCGGCTACAATCTCGCTGCATCGGCGATGCGTCGGGGTCGGCGTATCGTCGTCGTTGTACTGGGTGAGACCAGTGTTTCGGCGCGTGATGCACGCGTTGCCAACTTGATCGAGCTAGGGTTTACCGGGTCGAAATCGAAGGCGCACAGAGTACGACAGCGGTAGCGTACAAACCGATTTATCGTGACTGAAGCAAACCCGCATCGTCAGGACCGATAATAATGGTTATGTTAAATCATATACTTATTGGTATTTTCGACAACGTGATTAGCTTGAAATTCGGGCCGAAGGCAAACGACTTTGCATGTTGGGCATTTTCGTGTGCCGCACTCCCGAGGACGCCCTAGTGCAATTTAAGATCGCGCTGCTGAAGCAGCAGCATGCCGAAATCCTGTCAGCCGTCGCCGAGCTCAAAAAACTGTTTGCGGGCTCCTTCGAGGAAGCCGGACCGCAACTCGGAACTGGACGGACAACGCTCGCCCGACTGATCGCAAAGCACCTCAAGACCGAAGAGGAAGAATTGCATGCGCCCTTGCGGGAACGCGGGCTCACGACACAGATCCCGGCTTTTGCCGATATCGCGGCGGAAACGCGTGATCTTCGCTTGGCATATTCCGCCCATATCGGGGACTGGCACGCGCGAACCGTTCCAGCCAATTGGGGTCATCGCAGAATCTCTTTCTGTGCGTACGCTAAGCGTTTGGCGTGGCTGATCCGGATCGCGGGCGGTTGATCGTCTGCCGCTCGAACGCCTGAGGGTTCTGGGCAGCGATCCGCAGCATGCCTTCGTCCAGTGCCAGTGCGACCTTGCCATTGGCGAGCATGAGACCGGCGTCGCATACCGAAGCCAACGTACCGAGGTCGTGGAGGGCGGTGATGAGCGTCAGGCCGCCATCGACCCTATCGCGCAGAACCTCGCGCAGGTCGAAGATCGCGACGGGATCGAGCCAGTTGAACGGCTCGTCGAGGATCACGAGAGAGTGGCCCCCCGCGAACGCCGCAGCGATGGCGATCCGCTGTCGCATGCCCGCAGAGCAGTCGCCGATCCAACGGTCCAGCAGCGGAGCCAGGCCCAGCGCTTCATGCAGCTTTCCCAGGCGGGAGCGGACATCATCGATGTTCCCGCCGACGAGTTCGAGAACGTCGCGTCCGCGCAAGGCATCCGGCAGCTTGTCCGCAGGAGGGGAAAAACCGAAACGCAGCGCGCGAGCGGCACGATCCTCGACCAGTTCATCGCTACCGATCCGGCATGATCCGCCGGCGAAGGGCAGCCGGCCGGCAAGCGCTCTCAGCAGGCTGGTCTTCCCCGATCCGTTGGCACCGATGAGGCCGAACCACGATCCGGGTGCGATGGTCAGATCGACGTCCTGCACGACGCGCTGTCCGCTCCGCTCGACGATTGCGCCTGTCAGCTCGACAGCGAGGTTCATGCCAGCAGCCACGTCTTCGTCCGCCCGCGGCGTTGCAGCTGCCAGAGCATCGCGAGCGCGAGGACGGGCAAGGCCACCGGCATCGAATAGGCGACCAGCATGAGCAATCCTGTGAGGATGGAGACGAGGAAATCGGCGAACCGCCTGGTATGCAGCCGATAGGCGAGGACACGCAGCGTCAGGAGCAACAGCATGGCGACGCAGGCGGCAGCGGCGATGCCGGCCGCGACCGGCCCCAGCATGATCCAGCATCCCGGCACCGACATGGCAAGGAAGGTCGCGATTCCCTTGCCGTGGTGAACGAAAATGCGCCGCGATCCGTGTCCGGCGATCGTCATGAAGCGGACGACGGCGTCATCGACGCTGGTCAGCATCAGCGCGAGCAGGACCGTGCCGATGCCGACCACCGCCATCAGCGCATTCGTGCCCAGCGTGCGTGCCGGCAACAGCAGCAGGAGCAGGATCGTCGCAGCCGCTACCCCGGCGATCGGGCGATGCGACCATACCCGGAGCGTCCATCCCGGTCGCGCCGTGCCAGCGATCCGCTTCGGCATCCTGACGCCACCCGTCAGTCCGGCGATCAACACGCCGACGAGATAGGCGGGCACGCTGATGACCAGCAGCGAAGGGCGCACGATCAGGGTCGCCACGGCCAGCAGCGCCAGTCCAACGCCATGCCATGCCGTCATGTAGCGCAGGCGGGTGTGCGGGTGCAGAGCGTCGGCCGCGAGCAACCCGTCGAACGCATGGAAAGCAAGGCGCGCTCTGACAGGGCGTCCCGCGCCGATGCCGATCAGCGTGCTCGCACCGAGCGCCGTCCACGCCGCAACCTTCCCGGGACGGTCGGCGAACCACGCATGGGCAACGGCCAGTACGACCAGTAACATGAATGCGGCGATCGCCCGGTCATGCCAGCCCGCGAACGTCGCCCGGATCGTGTTCGAGGCGATCAGCCGATCCTGACGGAACAGGCGGTTCATTTCGCCTTGCGCCGGTCGAGTAGTCGCTGCCCGTCATTGCGCAGCTCGCTCTTCGGGCCGACGAAGCGGTAGAGCGTCTGGCGGGTGATGCCGAGTTCGGCGCACAGCTCGGCGACCTTCGTTTCGGGCTTGCCCATTGCGGCTTGAGCGAGGCGCAGCTTGGCGGGCGTCATCTTGAACGGGCGGCCCCCGGTCCGACCACGGGCGCGAGCCGCGGCCAGCCCGGCCTTGGTTCGCTCGACGATCAGCTCGCGCTCGAACTCGGCCAGCCCGGCGAAGATCGCGAAGACGAGCCGGCCGTTGGCGGTGGTGGTGTCGATCGACGCGCCCTCGCCGGCGAGTACCTTCAGCCCGATGCCGCGCTTCGTCAGGTCGCCGACCAGATTGACGAGGTGGCGCAGATCGCGCCCCAACCGGTCGAGCTTCCACACCACCAGCGTATCGCCGTGGCGCAGCGCCTTGATACACGCCTCCAGCCCCGGCCGGTCGTCGCGCGTTCCCGATGCGGCGTCGGTATAGAGGTGATGTTCCAGATCAACCCCGGCCTTCGCCAAGGCGTCGCGCTGGAGGTCGATGACTTGGCTGCCGTCCGCCTTCGACACCCGCGCATAGCCGATCAGCGCCGTCACTTTAACGAGCGTCCACGTGACAGTTGATGGCCTCGCCGTGAAGCGGCGCCTTGCTGTCACTTAACCAGTCACTCCGACTATGTCGCGTCAACGTCATCACAACGTGGTTGTGTGACAGCGAGGGGAGCAGGGTCAAGATGGTCGCGCAAATCCTGTCGCCAGCACAGCGTGCCGCGCTGTTCGATCCGCCATCGGACCCCGCCGCGATCGAACGGCTGTACACGCTCGGACCCGATGATCTGGTCGAGATGTTCCGGCGAAGGCGTCCCGCCAACCGGATCGGCTATGCGGTGCAGCTCGGCTACCTTCGCCATCCCGGCCGGGCGATCGAACCCGGTGAGGTGCCGCCTGCGGCGATGCTCACGGTGCTGGCCGCGCAGATCGGCTGCGCGCCCGACGCTTTCGCCGACTATGCCGCGCGCGACACGACGCTGCGCGAGCATCGTGCCGCGATCGAACGACGGCTCGGCCTCCGCGCCTTCGAACGCGCCGATCGCGGGATGGTCTTTGCGACCGCCAGTGAGGTGGCGACATCCACCGACCGCTGCGATGCCATCGTCGCGGCCATGGTCGAGCGGCTGCGCGGGGCACGTGTCGTTCTGCCGCTGGCGGCCGTTCTCGAACGGATCGCGTTGGTTGCTCGCGCGGAAGCGAGACGGCAGGCGTTCGCCCGACTCGGCCGCGACCTTATACCGGAGCAGGTGGAGCGGCTCGATGCGCTTCTGCGGATCGGGGGAACACCCACCCTTTCGCCCCTGGCATGGATACGCGACTGGCCGGAAGCGCCCGGTGCCGGTAATCTCAAGGCGATCGTCGAACGGCTTGATCATGTCCGGGGCCTCGGTATCGAGGCGGAACGGGCACGGCGCATCCATGCCAGTCGCTATGCGGTGATCGCGCGCGAGGCGGCGATCATGACCGCCCAGCACTTGACCCGGCTCGAAAGCCGGCGTCGCCTCGCCACACTGGTCGCCTTCGCGATCGAGATGGAGGTGGCGCTGACCGACGCCGCCATCCTGATGGTCGAGAAGCTGGTGGGCGCGATGTTCCGGCGTGCCGATCGCACCCGGTCGGAACGCTTAATCGAACAGGCACGACTATTCCGCGACACGGCCCGGCTGCACATCCGCTTGGCCCGGACGCTGCTCGATGCGCGTGGCACCGGCCGCAATGCGCTGGCGCTCGTCGACGAGCGGATCGGATGGCCGGCGCTCGAACAGAGCATGCGCGCAGCCGAGGAGCTGACGAGCCCCGGCGAGGATGGCCTCGACGAGGTGGTCGAACGCTATGCGGCGGTTCGCCGCTTCCTGCCGACAATTCTCTCGGCTTTCCGCTTCTACACCGCCAGAGCGGGCGATCCGCTGCTCGGTGCGGTCGAACTGCTCCGCATCTTCTACGCGGACGGTCGCACGATCCTGCCGCGCAAGGCACCCGTGTCGTTCCTCAAGCCCAAATGGCGTCGCATCGTCATGCCGACCGATGGTGCGTTCAATCGGCGTGCTTGGGAGATCGCGGTGCTGGTTCACCTGCGCGACCGGCTCGCCTCGGGTGCGATCTGGGTGGACGGCACCCGCGCCTATCGCACGCTCGACGATTATCTCCTGCCCGCCCTGACCTTTGCGACCATGCGCGATGAAGGGCAGCTCGGCCTCGCGGCGACCGGCACCGCGTCCGACTGGATCACCGCGCACCGGGACCGGCTGCGCCAGCGAATGGACGAAGTCGAGGCAGCTGCCGCCCGAGGCACGCTGCCCGACGCTGCGATCGAGGACGGCCGGCTGACCATCTCGCCGCTGCGGCGCTCCACCCCCGACGAGGCGGAGGAACTGAAGGCCCGCCTCTATGGCCTGCTGCCGCGCATCCGCATCACCGACCTGCTCGCAGAAGTCGCCGCCTGGACCGGATTTGCCGACCGCTTCGTCCACGCGCGCACCGGCATGGCGGCAAGCGATCAGCCTGCGCTGATGGGTGCAATCCTCGCCGACGGCACCAACCTTGGTCTGGCCCGCATGGCGGAAAGCTCGCGCGGCCTCACCCATGCCCGGCTGCTGTGGACGGCGGAATGGCATATCCGCGACGAAACCTATGCCGGCGCGCTCGCCGCGATCGTCGATCATCACCATGCCCATCCGCTCAGCAGTCTGTGGGGGCCGGGCGACACCTCCTCGTCGGACGGGCAGTTCTTCCGTGCCGGCGGACGCGGCGAAGCGCGTGCCGACCACAACGCCCGCTACGGCAGCGAGCCGGGCGTGCTGTTCTACACCCATGTCTCCGACCGTTATGCGCCCTTCCACACCAAGGTCATTGCCGCCAATACCGGCGAGGCTCCGCACGTCATTGACGGGCTACTCGACCATGAAAGCGGCATCGCGATCCGCGAACATGCGACCGATACTGCCGGCGCCGTCGATCACGTCTTCGGCCTGTGCCACCTGCTCGGCTTCCGCTTCGCACCCCGCATCCGCGACCTTGGCGAACGCCGCCTCTATGCCATGAGTGATCTGACACCTTGGCCGACACTTCGTCCGCTCGTCGCCGGTCCGGTGAACATCCGCGCCATCGAGGAGGACTGGAACGAGACGCTGCGGCTTGCCGCCTCGATCCGGGCGGGCACCGTCCGCGCATCGGTGATGCTGCGCAAGCTTGCCGGCTATCCGCGCCAGAATCCGGTCGCCCGCGCGTTGCGCGAGATCGGGCGGGTAGAGCGCACCCTGTTCATGCTCGACTGGCTCGACAATGCCGATCTGCGTCGCCGCACCAACGCCAACCTCAACAAGGGCGAGGCCCGCAACGCGCTCGCCCGCGCCGTCTTCTTCAACCGGCTCGGCGAGCTGCGCGACCGCACCTTCGAGAACCAGCGGCATCGCGCCTCCGGTCTCAACCTCATCGTGTCGGCCATCATCCTGTGGAACACCGTCTATCTCGACCGCGCCGCCCGCCATCTGCGTGAGCGCGGCATCGACGTGCCCGACACCCTGCTCGCCCATGTCGCCCCGCTGGGCTGGGAGCATATCAGCCTCACCGGCGACTATCTGTGGAGCGGAATCGATAAGCCCCGCGAGCGGTTCAGGCCGCTGCGGACCACGGGATCAGTTGCCCGCCCTTAGCGTACGTTCGGAAAGACATTCTGTGATGACCCCCCTCACCGCGCCACGCGCTATCCCCTATGCAACCGAAAAAGGCCCTGGGAACAGAGTCTGCTACTGCCGCATGCCGTGGGGCAGGACCATGGAATTCATTACTACGCCGGCTCGCATGGCCTATCACGACCAGACGGATCTTCGCAGGTGGCAGGACGACGACTGAAAGACCGCAAAGAAAGGACCCGCATTGGTTGCGTCGCGATCACGGTGGTGCTGTTGAAAGGTTCGCCGATTGCGCGGCCGCGACTGTTTTCGTGACGGACCATCGCGCCGGCGTTCAGCCCTTTGGGATGAGCCGGCCTTTTGTCAGCGCGTCCTCCGGCCATCATGCCCTACGAGCGGCGAAGTTCGTACGAATGGGGTGCGCGTTAGCCGTCAAGAGTAGCTGCCGGACACCTCCCACTCAAATTTGCGCGATCGGGGCTAAAGTTAGTGTCCCTCGCGTATGTCTGCTCTCGCCGAGAGCCGCCATTCGGAGCGGCCGCCGCATAACGGTTTTGTCCCCGATTTCCGCTGTTCCGACCTCCAACAGCGGCAAGGTTAGCAAACGGCAGGTTTCGGGCAACCGGCAAGCCAAGCCGAATGTCTCAAGTTGGGTCGGGAGCCGACCGGCAGCTTTCGCCGAAACGCCGCCCAACAGCAGACAGGCGGTTTTCCACCAGAATGCAAACCTTCCGCTTCCAGAGGATCGACAGGTGGTTGCCCCCTGCCCTTCCCGCCAAGTTCTAGCGGATCGTCACGACCTTGACCTCGACCGCATCCGCGATCTTCTTCCAGTTCTGGTCACTGGTCCAAGCAGGCAACCCATCCCGTCGGGCTAGAGCCAGACAAAAGCGATCTCCAAGGCTAAGGCCCGCCTCGGCCGTCGCGGCGCGCAGCCGCCCGGCGATTTGCGCCAAGGCCTTGTCGGCCGGCACTACCGTCAGTGGCAGCGGATCAAGCATGGCATCAACTTCTCGCTCGGGCATTCCGGTATGGATGAAGTGGGTCACCACCTCGGTGTAGTTCACGCTGCTCACTCGCGCACCGGCGATAACGCCTGCAACCTTGGCGGATCCCTTTTCACCCTTGATCATCGCGATGAGAGCCGAGGCGTCGAGAACCACGCTCATTCGCCGCTGTCCTCACGACGCCGTTGTAGGAATGCGTCCACCGAGGCGTCGGGATTACCGCCGGTATATTGCGCGGCCAGCGCCTGCGCCCTTGCCACCGCTTGGCTGGCGGTTCGCAGAACAACGCCATCTTCGATTTCGTCTAGATATATCGCACCGCCACCCGTCAGGCCCAACCGCTTGCGAACGTCAGCAGGCAGGCTCATGCGCCCATTTGGCGTTATGTTGATCTGCAGCGTCATAACGGCCTCCGTACCATCGATCAGCATCGTCTTCATCGTTTAGGCCTCTACCGGTCTAGCAGCAATCGTCCTTACGGTATGCCAGCAAGGCTCGTCCGTGCCACACCGATAGGATTGTGGTTCGCCGACGTGAAGCTGCCCAACGTACACAATCTCCGGTGCTTTTAACGTATGCCCCTAGCGCACCGCTTAAGGGTGGTCTGTTTTACGTTAGAAAACGGCGTATCGAGTCTTAGTCAATTTGCTCGCCTAGTCCGGCTGAAGCCCTAACCAAAGAGGACCATACGGCACCCATTCAAACAGCACCGCCGAAGCTGCATTCGGAAGGTGGT
>Ga0265798_10008742_pt1 | contig 12832 bp, 11 predicted proteins | sample P3T30metagenome_FD_192430 | JGI IMG/M metagenome (GOLD analysis project Ga0265798, IMG submission 192430) | Plant litter microbial communities from East Loma Ridge, Irvine, California - P3 T30 | ecosystem: Environmental > Terrestrial > Plant litter > Unclassified | place: USA: California...
TGATCGCCCTGCTGGTGTTGGTGATTGCAGCGATCGTTGCCTACTTTGTGTTCTACAAGAAACCGCAAGCTCCTGAGCCGGTTGCCGCACCCGCTGCGGCCGCGGCTCCGGCGGCACCTGCTGCCGCTGGCGCGTGCACCCTGGAAAGCATGTCCAGCCAGGCGGAACTGGCCTTTGTACAGGCCTGTATCAAGCAATCACCTGCCAGCGCTGATCTGCTAAAAATCATTGAAACCGCCAAGACCAGCAAACATTGCGGCGTTGCCCAGCGATTGTATGCCAACCGATCGCAGGCGGGAGATGTGCTGATTGCGACCGCTTACGCCCATGAATACGACCCCAAGTATCATCAGACCAGCGAGTGCTTCGCTGAGCCGGACAAAGCGACTGCGGCGTATTGGTACGAAACCATTCTGGGCCTGCAGCCGGACAACGCCGAAGCCAAGCAACGCTTCGAGGAACTCAAGCCGTGAACCTGTTCAATCGCAGGCTGATCGGCCTGGCGCTGCTGGCCGCTCTTACCTCACCTCTGGCCAGTGCCGACGAAAAACCGTTGATTCAGTCCGGCAAGAAGACCTTGTTTCAGCGCGTGTTGACGACACCCGGCTGTCAGCTCAGCAGCAGCGCCGCCGGTAAAGACGGCGTTGTGCAGCCGACCTTCAGCCGCTTCTATGTCTATGAACGTGCCCAGGCGGGTGGCGCCGAATGGCTCAAGGTCGGTCCGGACAGCTATGGCAAAACCACTGGATGGCTGCCATCAGGCTGCACCGTCGACTGGAAAATGCAGCTGACGCTGGCCTTCACCAATCCCGCCAACCGCGACCGCCTGCTGTTTTTTAAAGAGCGCCCGACGCTGGAAGGCATCCTAGATGCCCCGGACCCTGTCAGCAAGGTTGCGCCGTTGCGCGCCAAGCTCAAGCAAGGCGTGATGGCGCAGGGTGTGCTCGCCCAGGAGCCCGAGTATTTCGTAGACATGCAAAAGCAGTTCTATCTGCTGCCGGTGCTGAGCGGCGAAGAGGTGATGACCGAGGAAGGGTTTCGCACGCGAATTCTCAATGTCGCCTCGGTGAGCAAGGCCGATCATAAAACCGCTGCTCAGAACGCGAAGGGCGCCATAACGTCAGCCGCCGAAGGCAACTCTGCAGGTGCTGCCAGCCAACTGAAGGAATTCAGTGCGGCGGTAGTATTTGTGATCGACTCGACCATCTCGATGGACCCGTATATCGACCGAACCCGGGAAGCCATCCGCAAGGTGTACCAACAGATCGAAAAAGAGAACCTTGGCAAACAGGTCAAGTTCGGTCTCGTCGCTTTCCGCTCCAGCACCCAGGCTGTACCGGGTCTGGAATACGTCAGCAAGATGTACGCCGATCCCAATCAGGTCAAAGACAGCAGCGACTTCCTGAGCAAGGTGTCCGATCTCAAACAGGCAAAAGTTTCCAGCGGAGCGTTCGATGAGGACGCCTACGCGGGTGTCATGCACAGTATCGACAAAGTCGACTGGAGCCAGTTTGGCGCGCGCTATGTCGTATTGATTACCGACGCCGGCGCGCTGGACGGCTCAGACAAGCTGTCCAATACGGGGCTCAACGCCGATCAGGTTCGCCTTGAAGCGGCCAATCCCGGCGTCGCCATTTATACCTTGCACCTAAAAACACCAGCAGGCGTCAAGGATCACGCCAAGGCGCAGGCGCAGTACCAGAACCTGTCGACTTATCCGGGCACCAATACGTCTCTGTATTATCCTGTCGATGCGGGCGATCTGACCGAGTTCGGTCGCAAGGTCGATTCGCTTGCGCAGGCCATTACCTCCCAAGTGAAGGCTGCCTATATGGGCGATGAAGCGATCGGTAGCGCAGCCAATGCCAAACAGGACCCGGCCGAGAAAAAAATGCTCGAAGATGCAGCGCTTATCGGCCACGCCATGCAACTGGCGTATCTGGGTGAGAAGAACGGCACTCAGGCGCCACCGGTGTTCAAGGCCTGGATCACCGACCGCGACTTGATCAAACAAAACCTCCCGACCACAGAAGTGCGCGTGCTGCTGACCAAGTCTCAGCTGAGCGACCTGAGCGACGTGATGAAGCAGATTCTGGACTCGGCCAACGAAGGGCTGATTTCCCCCACCGACATGTTCGAACGCCTACGCTCGGTGGCCGCGACCATGGGCGCCGACCCTAATCAGCTTAAGCAGAATAGCAATGCCAAAGTGGCGGACATGGGCATGTTGGGGGAGTACCTGGAAGACCTGCCCTATCACAGCGAAGTGCTGAATCTGGACGAAGAAACCTGGAAGAGCTGGGACGGTCTCGCCCAGGAGAAATTCATTCGTAACCTGAGCACCAAGCTGCGTCATTACCAGCGCTACAACGCCGATGTTGACCGCTGGGTATCGCTGGCCAAGGACAGTGATGCTCGCGATGACGTCTATCCAGTACCGCTGGAAATGATGCCGTAAGTAAACCAGGGAAAGGTCATGCTCAACATTCTCAACCTCGTCGTTCAACGCGGCGAAGGCTCCTCGGCGCATCGCGTGTGTCTGCCTGAGCTGCGCATCGCGGCGGGGCAGATTGTGGCCATTACCGGTGAAAGCGGATGCGGCAAAAGCACTTTGCTTGAGGCCATCGGCCTGCTGCTGACGCCCCGCGAGGTTGAGCGTTTTGACCTGATATGTCAGACCAACGCCCCTCCCGCAGATATCAGCCAGTTGCTGCGAAGCAACGACCAGGCACAGCTGGCCAGTGTGCGCTCAAGGCATCTGGGGTTCGTCCTGCAAAGCGGCGGGTTGCTGCCGTTTCTCAAGGTACGCGACAACATCCAGCTGCCTCGTCGCCTGCTCGGCATGCCCACTCAGAGTGCGCAAGTGGACCGGGCAGTAACGGCCTTGCGACTTGAAGGGCTGCTCGACAAGTTGCCTCAGGCGCTGTCTATCGGTGAGCGCCAGCGCGTCGCCTGTGTGCGCGCCATCGCCCACGAACCCAGGCTGTTATTGGCCGACGAACCGACGGCCGCCCTCGACCCACACAGTGCGCGACGGATGTTCGAGCTGTTGCTGAGCATGGTGGCCGAGCTGGGCCTTAGCGCATTGGTGGTGTCACACGACTGGGGGCTGGTCGGGGACTTCTCCCTACCCCGCCTAGGCGCCAAAAGCCATGCCGGGGAGACGCGCTTTGAACCGATGGAGTGATCGCCTGCGCCTGCTCGGCAAACTGGCGCTGGAAGACCTCTGGCATGATCGCAAAGTGTCGTTCTGCATTGCTGCCTCGCTCGTGGCCGTGATCGCACCGTTGCTGCTGCTGTTGGGTCTCAAACACGGGGTCGTCAGCCAGTTGCAGGAAGAATTGCTGAGTGACCCCCGCAATCTTGAAGTGAAGATGCTCAGCAGCGGCAATTACGACAACGCTTGGATCGCCACCTTGCAGCAACAGCCCCAGACTGCTTTTGCCATCGGCCAGACGCGTTCACTCAATACTCAGGCCGACCTGATGACGGGCCTGCAACGTTTCGTCGAGAACGCCGAAATCATTCCCACCCAAGCCGGTGATCCGTTGCTCAAAGACCCCCGAAGCGCGTTGCAGGGCAACGACGTAATGCTCAGTTCCAGCGCCGCGCAGCGCTTGCAGCTGGCGCCGGGTGACAGCGTGCGCCTGCGTGCATCGCGTCGTCTGGACGGCGTCAACGAGCGGGCGGATCTGAGCCTGACTGTGATCGCGGTACTCGACCCCGCCCGCTTCCCTCGTCCGGCGGCCTTTGTTGCCCCGCAGCTGCTACTGGATCTGGAACGTTTCCGCGATGGTTATCAGGTCATGTCCTTGGGCGTCGTAAGCGGCAAACTACTGGAAAACCCAGCGCCCCGTTATGCCAGGGCCCGCCTCTACGCTCGGGATATCGACAGCGTGGCGGCTCTTGAACACTGGCTTAACCAGCAAAACATCGAAACCGCCAGCCGGTTGGCCGAGATCGAAAACGTCAAGGCGATTACCCGCGTACTAGGACTGATTTTCGGCGTCATTGCGGCAGCGGCGTCCATCGGGTGCGTGGCATCGCTGGTAGGTGCCTTCCTCGCCAACATCGACCGCAAGCGCAAAAGCCTGGCGGTGCTGCGTCTGCTCGGCTTCGGCAGTGCAGCAGTCGGCGGATTCGTGGTGTTGCAGGCACTTGCTCTGAGCCTTATCGGCTACATCGGCGGCCTTGCGTTCTATCAGGCTGGCAGTCAACTGTTCGACCGCCTGCTCGACAGCAGCCAGAGCACTGGCGGGTTTGTCTGCCATATCACCTTCATGCACGGCCTTGCCGCCTTGCTTCTGTCACTGCTGGTGGCGGCACTGGTCGCCGTCGTCGGTGCCCTGCGCGCCATCAGTATCCAACCTGCGGAGAGTCTGCGTGAGCTTTAAAAGGATTGCCCTGCTACTGCCTCTGACCTTGGGCTACGCGCTCTACGCCGGGGCGGCCCCTTGGGAAGAAAAGACATTCAACCCCATCCCAGACCAGGACGACGTCGTGCTGCCGATGCCCTGTGAGGGCTCGATGGTGTTCCGCAAAGTGTTCATACCGCTGGCGGGGCCTTTGGACGACTACCCAATCAAAGTCGGTGAAGACAGCGCCGAGTACGGTTACGTCGAACAGTCACGACCGGCGTTCATCGCCGGTAGTTTTGCCGCCGACAAAACAGAAAAGTCGCGTTACTACCTGATAGCCAAATATGAAATGAGCCAGCTGCAGTACCGGGCGCTGACGGATGAAACCTGTCCAACCCCGTCCAACAAACTGCGACTGCCGCAAGTCTCCGTCAGCTGGATCGAGGCCATGCAGGCTTCGGACAAATACAACCTCTGGTTGCGCAAGAACGCAGCCGACAAGCTGCCCAAGGAGGACGGCTCGCAAGGCTTTCTGCGGTTACCCACCGAGGTCGAGTGGGAGTTCGCGGCCCGGGGCGGGATTGCGGTCAGCGCCGCCGAATTTCGCGACAGCCGATACCCGATGCCCGAAGGCATGAATGCCTACGAATGGTTCGGCGGCTCGCAGTCGTCCAACGGCCAGTTACAACTGACCGGGCTGCTCAAACCCAACCCTTTGGGTCTGCATGACATGCTCGGCAACGTCGACGAAATGATGTTCGAGCCGTTCCGACTGAACAAGCTTGACCGCCAACACGGCCAGGCCGGTGGTTTCGTGGTACGCGGTGGCAGCTACCTGACGCCGTCTGATCAGCTGCGCACCGCGCAGCGCCAGGAAGACCCGTACTACAACGCCGACGGTCAGAGCAAAAGCAAGAGCACCGGGTTGCGCTTGGCAATGGTTTCGCAAACGCTGACCTCTCGCGACAGGGTCAAAAACATCGAAAGCAGCTGGAAAAAGCTCGGCACCGGAAGCCAGTCTCCGGAGCAGGCACAAGGCGCAGGCACAGTGCAAGCCCTCAGCTCGCTGGCCTCTGGCGTTGAGGACAAGGCGCTCAAGGAAAAACTGCAGGCACTGGAAAGTCAGCTGCGCGCCGCCAACCAGCTTCAGGAAGAAAACCGCGATCAGGCCATCCGCGCCAGCCTCAACCTGGGTGCGTTTCTGTGCACAAAGATGCTCGACGACGGCCAGTATCTGGACTTCATGCAAAAGAACTACGCCCTCAACTGCGAAGGCGGCGAGAAGGACGCCACTTGCGACATGCGCAAGACCAAACTCGATGAACAGCAGAATCGGGTACATAAGCTGGGCCTGTATTACGCCAGCAGCCTGGTTGAGGCAGCCTCGCTGTACGGCCAGCCATTGCTGGAGAAGCAGGTGCCCGTAATGGACGAACTGATGGGCCGCAACAATCAGCTTCAGGCGTTGCGTCCTTACCTCAAAACCCACTGGACCAATCAGAAGGCCTTCCTGCAAAAGCAGAAGATCGATTCCGATGGCTGGCTGGCCAGTTGTAAATCCGTAAAACAATGATCCGGTCCCACTCAAGGAGCTTCACCATGTTTCAAGCCCTGCTTTCTCGTTTCAGATTTGTCGCAAGCTTTGTCGTGGCGGGTAGCATTCTGTTGACTGGCTGTGCGAGCACTGGCAGCAGCATGACCACCAACAGCCCCGATCCACGATTGACTCAGGGCTCGACTGCGGAATTTTTCAGCAAATCCGGTTATCAAGCGTGCGCCGTTGCAGCAGGTGCGGGCGTGCTGGCCTGCGCGCTGTCCAACTCAGGCAACAAAACCGCGTGTGCCGTGGTCGCCGGCCTGGCCGCATGCGGTGTGGCCATGGGCGCCAACTACTACCTGGATCAGCGTCGCAGCCAGTACTCCAACACCACTGAACGCCTGCAGGTCATGACCAAAGACGTGCAAGCCGACACCGACAAAGTCGTCGCACGTACTGCCGTGGCACAACAGGTCATCAACGATGATCAGCAGAGCATCGCCAAAATCAAACGCGACATCGCGGCCAAGACCGTCGACAAGACAAAAGCTGCCGCAGAGCTGGCAAGCGTCGACGAAAACATCGCGCTGCTGAAAAAGGATCTGGGCAACATGCGCAACAAAGTCACCGAGTACACCAAAGTGGCAGACGCCGAGCGTATGCAGGGTAATGGTCCCGAGATCAAGCAGGTCGACATCAACATCCTGAAAATGAATGAGAAAGTCGCCAGCCTGCAGAAAGAAGTAGACGGCCTGTACAACCAACGTACAGCCATCACGCTGGGTTGAACATCATGTCCATGAACGCTCGCATTTTCAGCGGTATTGCGGCATTGCTGTTCCTCGGCGGTTGCGCCACCACACCTGGGTCCTGCGACGCGACCAATCGCGACGTCAGCATGCTTACCAAGATGAACTGCGACTACAGCGGCGGCTATAGCGATCAGGTCCACAGCAAAGAGCAGACGTTGACTGACGCTCGGGCCGAAAACGCGATGTTCCGTCAGGTCTACGACAACATCACCGCTCAGCAGGCCGCGACCCGCAAGGATCTGGCCAGCCAGCAGCAGGCCCAAGCCTCGTTGAACCAGTCGCTGGGACAATTGCTGTCGACGCTGAAAACTCGCCACGCCAACAAGTTAGGCGTGCAGAAGCAGATCGCCAGCCTGCAGGCGCAGTTGCAGACCGCGCAAAACAATCAAAGCTCGGGTGGCTCCGCAGCGCAACTGGCGGCCAAGCAGGAAGAGCTAAAAAACCTGCAGAAGAAAGTCAGCAAGCTGCAGCTAAGCCTCGGCTACGAAGAGTAAGTAACCCTATGGGTACGTCCGCAGGGCGTACTCATGCTTTCCCAAGGAATCATCTGCATGCAACGGGTCATGAGGGATACCATCACCTCCATGGGCTCGATCGCCGCGCTTGACGCGAAAATCAGCCTCGTCCGCCGCCACCTTCCCCCTAACATTGCTTGCCTCTACGCGCTGCCGCGTGAAGGGAGCGGCTCGGTGATCGAGTGGTGGACCGAACTTGGCGGTCAGCCTATCCTCTCCACGGACCTGAATCCGGACCAGAAACGCCTACTGCTGGATAACTGGAATCAGCACCAGCACTCCATCGCTCACTTGACTGACGAGCTCCAGCGTAAAGGCGACACGCAAGCTGCCGACGATCTGCGTAGCCTGATGGGCGAGCCCGAACCGCAACAGCTTTACAGTCTGAACGGTACCCCACTGGTGGTGCGCTGGGACAACCTCCGTCCCAGATCCGTAGCGCCTGTCATCCCCCCGGCAGCCCCGTCGATTGCCAGTGCCCCTCTGCGACGCCGCTGGTGGCCCTGGCTATTGCTGGCGCTGTTGACGCTGCTGGTTTTGCTCGCCACCTGGTGGTGGCTCTGGCGACCCCAAGCCATGCTGCCCGAAGCGGTTGTACCACCACACGCTGCCGCGCAGCTGCCACCGGTTGAGCTTGCACCCGAGCCCGAGCCTGAGCCAGCACCGCAAGCCGTACCTGAGCCCTTGCCCGCCACGGAGCGCGAGCCACAAACGGCGCCTCCGGTGGCCGTCGCAAAACCAGAAAAAGTCTGCCCCAAACCCGCCCCCAATGAGCTGCCGCCACAGTTTGTCGTTGTGCTGGACACATCGGGGTCCATGGATCTGAACATCAACACGCCACGCAATGAGGACGAGTGGTACGGTCGGGTCGGCGCACTTCTCGACCCAAGTGACCCGCGAGTCACGCGGCTGATGACCAAGCCTTCACGGCTTGATGTGGCCAAACAGTCACTCAAGCGGATGGTGGCAAACCTGCAGCCCGAGATCGACACTCGCTTCATGGCATTTCAGGGCTGCACCAATGTTGGCGATTACGGGTTGTTTCCAAAGTCGAGACGCGGAGCTTTGATCGATGGCATCAATGGCCTGCGCGCAGCCGGGGGCACTCCCTTGGCGGCCAGCCTGTCACAGGCGGCCTCGAGGGTGGATGGACGCAATCGTGACGCTGTCGTGGTCATGTTTATCGACGGTGAGGACAACTGCCAGCAAGATGCCTGCGCAGTTTCGCGCGAAATCGCTCTCAACCAACCGCGACTGAAGGTGAACGTGGTCAATATTGGCCAGAACGCGCTCTCCAACTGTATGGCTGAGAACACCGGTGGGCGCATTTATGTCAGCAGCGACGCCGCTAAGCTACGAGACATGTTGCAGCAGGCGTCGAAGGAAGTGTCCAAAGTCCCCGGATGCCCCTGACTCAACCACTCATCCACATGATATGTGCAACTAAATTGCCCACCGGCGGCTAATGCGTCAATGCCGGAAACACCCTGAGCATGCCCGGCTGGAAACGCGTTGAAAACAAGGCCTACCGGGCATCGACCTCGACCGCCAACAGTCACCTGGCCCAAGGTGAACTTAGGATGTTGAGGCGTCGGCCACTGTGGATTTTTGAGGGCTACCATTCCTCGCAACGCCCCCCTAGCAGCAAGGCTTGCGGTCGAAGCGCTTCCACAGCGCTCCCGATGTTAAGTCATGCTGTTACGGGGGCGATGCCTTAAGGTCCAACCCCAAAGCCTGCGCAAAGGCTTTCACGAGCGGGCTGCGCGGTGCGCTCTGGCGCAGGATGAGGTTGAAGGGCGTGGTTAGGTGAATGAGGTCTGGCCTCAAAGCCCTTAGCTGACCGTCACGCACCAGGTTGCGGGCGTAGTGCTCTGGCAGGAAGCCGATGAAGCGCCCGGTCATGATCAGAATCGCCACGGCTTCCACTTGCGAGGCCGAGGCCGACTGGCTGTCGTAATTGACGAAACTCGCCTTGTCCCGGTGGATGGCGTAGCGGTGGTTTATTACCTGGTAATGCCGAAGGCTATCGATATCCAGATCGCGCTCCGCCACGTCGAACAACGGGTGACCTACGGCGCAGTAGGCGTGGGATAGCTCCTTGTACAGCTCGAAATAATCGAACTCCTCGCGACGCTGGTAGACCGGTACGATGCCCACACTCAAACGCCCCTCGACAACACCGCGCTCGATGTCGTCGAGTTGCGAGGCATGCAAGCGCAGCCTTACTTTGGGCGCTTCATCGTGCATTGTTCTGAGCGAGGCAATTAGCGGCGAACTTGTGTCGGGCATCGTGTTATCTATAACGCCAATACTCAGGTCGCCGATCAGTTCATTTTGCGCCGAACTAATCCGGTCTCTGAAAGTGTCCACCGAGGCAAATAGTTCGATGGTTGCCTGATAGACCAGCTTGCCCTCTTCCGTCAGATGAAACCCTTCCCGTCCTCGCGTACACAGCCGCATGCCGATGCGGATTTCGAGGTCGGAAATCTGCTTGCTGATTGCCGCAAGGCCTACGTTCAGTTCATTCTGCGCGGCACTGAAACCACCGGCCTCGACCACGGCCTGAAAGACCCGAAGCAGCTTGAAGTCCATTCCACTGAGGGATAAAGGCGGGCGAATCCCCGGTTTCGGCGGCACGTTTCCAGAAGTGGAAAGTGGAGTTTCCATAATGCTTATTTACCTCGCCCGTTATATTCAACAGGCTTTGACCCACAACAAAAACATGCCCGATTGATAATAATGAACACAGAAAATGGCGATTGGCAACCATACGCACGGTGCCCCGATCAGTGACCCGCTCGCTGATTCAAAGACCATAAAACCTGACACTTTGATCAGGACTTGCAACTCGAAACCGCCCTCAACTCTCAGCGAATACTCCCACACCCCGACGCGTGTACACGCCGTGATCGATAGGTTAAAAGGGCCGTTCACTGGCATCAAATACGCGCGGCCTGAACACAGCGTCGGAGAAACACCATGAACCAGAACCAGGCAGAGCAACTGCAAGCCGAACGCAAGAAGTCCGAGAACGCGTTCGACATCACTCAGTACGAGCACGTGCCCCGTCGCTATTACGGGCGGATCTTCTTCGCGACGGTGATCGTGATTGCATTGGCAGGCCTGGCGCGCGCATTCGCCAACGGGCAGATCGAGTGGGCTTACATTGGCCAGTTCCTGACCTCCGAAGCCATCTTGTGGGGCTTGCTCAACACCATCGTCATGTCGATTCTGGCGATGATTCTCGGCGTAGCGATCGGCGTGATCACGGCCATCATGCGCATGTCGGCGAACCCGATCCTGCGTTACGTGGCGATCATTTACACCTGGCTGTTTCGCGGCACGCCGTTGATTCTGCAACTGCTGCTGTGGTTTAACCTGGCCCTGATCTTCCCGGTGATTGGCATTCCCGGCGTGTTCCAGCTCGACACCGTCACGCTGATGACGCCCTTCGTCGCCGCGCTGCTGGGCCTGAGCATCAACCAGGGTGCGTACACCGCCGAGGTCGTTCGGGCGGGCCTGCTGTCGGTAGACACCGGTCAGTACGAAGCCGCCAAATCCATCGGCATGCCGCGCCTTCAGGCGTTGCGTCGGGTGATCCTGCCGCAGGCCATGCGCGTGATCATTCCGCCCGTGGGTAACGAATTCATCAGCATGGTGAAGATGACCAGTCTCGCCAGCGTGATCCAGTACTCGGAGCTGCTGCACAACGCGCAGAACATTTACTACGCCAACGCCCGCGTCATGGAGTTGCTGATCGTCGCCGGCATCTGGTACCTGGCGGTGGTCACCGTTCTGTCGTTCGGTCAAAGCCGCCTGGAACTGCGTTTCGCGCGCGGCGCCGGCAAGCGTTCGTAATTCAGGCCCTGGAGATTCGTATGAGAAGCATCGTCAAAGCCGTTGGCCTGAACAAATACTACGACCAGTTTCACGCCCTCAAAGACGTCAGCATCGAGGTCGAGCAAGGCGAAGTGCTGTGCATCATCGGGCCTTCGGGCTCGGGCAAGAGCACGCTGCTGCGCTGCGTCAATCAGCTGGAAAAGATCGACAAGGGCGGCCTGTGGGTCGATGGCGAACTGGTGGGATACCGCATCGTCGGCAACAAGCTGCACGAGCTGAACGAAAGCCAGGTCGCGCGCCAGCGACTGAGCACCGGCATGGTGTTCCAGCGCTTCAACCTGTTTCCGCACATGACCGCGTTGCAGAACGTCATTGAAGGCCCGATCCAGGTGCTCAAGCGCTCGCCCAAGGAAGCCAACGAAGAGGCGATCGAACTGCTGGCCCGCGTGGGCCTGGCAGACAAGCGTCATTCCTACCCCGTCGAGCTGTCTGGCGGCCAGCAGCAGCGCGTGGCGATTGCGCGCGCGCTGGCCATGCGGCCCAAGCTGATGCTGTTTGACGAACCCACTTCTGCCCTCGACCCGGAGTTGGTCGGCGAAGTGTTGTCGGTGATGCGCGACCTCGCGCACAGCGGCATGACCATGATCGTTGTGACCCATGAGCTGGGCTTCGCGCGCGAAGTCTCCAACCGCATGGTGTTCATGGACGGCGGCCAGATTGTGGAGGCCGGCACCCCGGAAGACATTCTAATAAGCCCACAAAACCCAAGAACCCAAAGCTTCATTTCTGCCGTTCGCACCTAAACCAGAACAAACGAGAACGACCATGAAAAAAATGATCCTCCCCACCTTGCTCGCCGGCCTGATGGTCTCCGCTTCGGTCTTGGCTGCCGTGCCCGCCAGCCTCAAGGAAAAAGGCGAAATCACAGCCGCCATCGTGCCGAACTATCCGCCGATGGACTTCAAGGACACCGCCACCAACACCTTGACCGGCCTGGACGTCGATCTGGGTAACGCACTGGCCGAACGTCTGGGCGTGAAAATCAGCTGGCAGGAAACCGCGTTTGAGCAGATGGTCAGCGGCCTGGTGACCAAGCGTTTCGACATCATTCTGTCGGGCATGACCGACACCGCCGAGCGCCAGAAATCGGTGACCTTCATTGACTACTTCACCAGTGGTCCGCAGTTGTACACGCTGACCAAGAACACCGAACTGAATCAACTGACCGACCTGTGCGGCAAGAAAGTCGGCACCAGCCGGCGCACCACCTGGCCTGCGGAAATCGCGGCATGGAGCAAGGAAAACTGCGAAGCGGCCGGTAAGCCGGCCATTATCGTGACCGGCTCCGAAGGCTCCGCCGATGCTCGTGCGCAACTGCGTCAGGGCCGTCTGGACGCGGCCATGCAAGGCAGCGAAACCATTCCTTACCTGATGTCGCAGGAGAAGGACACTTACAAGCCAATCGGCCTGGCGATCTCCAAGCAGTTCACTGGCCTGGGCGTGAACAAATCCAACCCTGAGCTGGCCAAAGCCATCGCCGAAGCGATGCAGGCCATGGTCGATGACGGTACCTACGGCAAGATCCTCAAGAAGTGGGACCTGGAGCAAGGCGCCGTGACCAAAATCGGGATGGATCAGGGCAAGTAATAGCGCAAGCCTGCACGGACGATCCCGCAACACGATCATGTAGGAGCGCGCTTGCCCGCGATTGCGATCTATCTGTGCCACTTTTTGCGACTGACACAACGCCTTCGCGGGCAAGCGCGCTCC
>Ga0265798_10008744_pt1 | contig 12831 bp, 7 predicted proteins | sample P3T30metagenome_FD_192430 | JGI IMG/M metagenome (GOLD analysis project Ga0265798, IMG submission 192430) | Plant litter microbial communities from East Loma Ridge, Irvine, California - P3 T30 | ecosystem: Environmental > Terrestrial > Plant litter > Unclassified | place: USA: California...
TTATAGACACGATTTTTATTTATTAAGCTACAAAAATATCAAAAAACTATTAAAAATAATTCTTTGGCTGATTGCATCGGTTTTACTGTTGGTTGCTGTGCTTTTATTCTCCCTGCAGTTTAAGCCGGTACAAACGTATGTAGCAAAAAAGGCAGCAGCTTACCTATCTAAAGAACTGAATACCAGGATTTCAGTCTCGGGATTATATCTAAAACCCTTCAAGTCCGTTGTCCTAGAAAATCTTGTTGTCCTTGATCAGGAAAAAGACACATTATTGAATATGCCTAAGTTCATGGTCGACATGAACCAGCTTTCCTTCAAAAAGCGCATCGTAGATGTCAATACCATCCAGCTAAATGATGGTACCATATACCTTAAAAAGTATAAAAGCGGCAAGACAAACCTCGACTTCATCATTAATTACTTCGACTCCGGGGCGGAAACAACAGCTCCGAAAAAAGAGAAGAAAGCGCCCTATAAAGTCACCTTTGCAAGAATTATCCTTAATAATGTTGCCTTTCGTTACCACAACCAACAGTCATTAGCGAAAGTAAATGGCGTCAACTTCGACGATGTACACCTTACTAGTCTGAACGGCATCTTCGAGCAACTGAACACAACGGACCACCTGATGCAGGCGGACATCAAGAATCTGACTTTTAAAGAGAGGAGCGGATTCTATCTGAAGAACCTTACGGCCTTTACAACAATAGACTCCAATCAGATAGAACTTAAGAAGCTATTGCTGGTTACAAATGAAAGTCGCTTGCGCGACTACTTCCGTATGAAGTTCAACAGCTTCAACGACTTCAATGACTACTTCAACAAAGTAAGAATGAAGGCCAACTTCAAGGAAAGTCACCTATCGGCAAAAGACGTGGCCTTTTTTGCGCCGCAGTTGGCAGACATGAACCTGAGCCTTGACATCGATGGGCAAATCGAAGGGTTGGTGACCAGCCTCAATGCGAAAGCGCTCGCCATAAAAGCGGGTAAGGCCACCTACATCAAGGGGGATTTTATTGTTAAGGGCCTGCCGAACCTTAAGGATACCTACATGGACCTTAAGATAGACATGCTTGGTACGAACAAGAAGGATCTCGATGAGTTGTTCCGCAGTACTACCGGTAAGTCGGTGAAAGTAATTCCGGTAATCGTATCAAAGTTTGGCAACATCAACTTCAATGGTCGCTTTACAGGCTTTCAAAATGATTTTATTGCCTACGGCGAATTTAAGACCAAGCTGGGCCGTATTGTCTCCGATGTAAACATGAAGATCAGTACGCAGGGCGTTCCCTCCTATTCGGGAAATGTTAAGAGCTATGATTTCAACATCGGGTCTCTGCTAGACGAGAAGTCTCTTGGGAGGGTAACTGCCACCGTGAAAATAGAAGGCGTGGGTACCGAAATTCAAAGTCTTAAAGAGAAAATCAACGGTAAAATTGACTACATAGATTTTAACAACTACCGTTACCGTAATGCTGTGGTCAATGGCACATTCAACAAGAAACTATTCGACGGGAACCTGAAACTTAACGACAAAAACATAAAGCTGGACTTTGATGGTACAGTAGATTTAAACCCAGCACTACCAGTATTTAACTTCAACGCGACACTCAAGGAAGCAAAGCTGAAATCCATCAAGCTGATTAAGGACTCTTTAAAGGTTGATGCTGTGTTCTCTACCAATTTCAGTGGCAATAACCTCAACAACATTCAAGGGAATTTGCTGATTTCACACATCAAGCTGACCAATCCTAAAGGGGTTTACAATGTAGATTCTCTGGAGCTTAATGCCGCAGGATTGGGTACAGATAGAACCCTCTCTATTCGATCTGATATCTTTGATGCAAGTATCAAGGGGCAATATGACCTGAACTCCATTCCCGCGTACTACCAGGCTCTCGCGAAAACCTATATCCCTTCACTCAAAACCTCGTCTACAAAATATAATGCACAGATCTTTGAGTTTAACCTATTGATCAAGCGCTTTGAACCCATTGCCGAGCTTGTGGCACCGGGCCTGGAAATCGAAGATCAGGCGGTCCTAATCGGAAATTTCAATTCCACGAAAAACATTGCCACGCTCAACGGCTTCGTTCGTAAGATTAAGTACCAGGGTATAACCGTAAACAACCTGATTCTGGATGAGAATACCACCACAAACCAGTTGCAGGCCATTATCACCTCAGACAGGGTTGACTTAAACGATAGCCTTTACATCAAGAATGTCAACATTTCCAATGTCCTGCGAAACGATAGTCTGGCCTTGAACATCAAGCTTTCCAACGCCGACGACGTGAATCAGCTCGATTTGAACGGGCTCGTGGAATTTGCCGGGGATACTACCGCGCGCATCAGCATTCTACCTTCGCTGGTTAAAATCAACAATGAAGACTGGAAAATTGAAGAGAAGGTGCGCATCAACTTCGCCAATGGCAAAACGGAGATCCGAAACTTCGATATGACCAACGGGACGCAACTCCTCAGCGTTGATGGAGAACTTTCAAAAGACCCTGCAGATCTACTTCGGGTGGGCTTCCGCAACTTCAGCCTGGAAACCCTAAACCCATTCGTCAAGACCCTGGGTATAAAGCTATACGGTAAGGTCAATGGCGAAACACGACTATCAAGCTTGCTAGCATCGCCGAAGATCAATGATAGCCTGAAAATTGATTCTTTGATGTTCAACGACACCTTCATCGGAAGCCTTGTTGACACCTCCTCTTTCGACGGCGCAAAGAAAGCAGCAAACATCTACACCAGAATTCTTACAAATGATACCGAGACCTTCAGGCTTGATGGTAAACTCGACCTTGAAGAGAAGAACATTGATCTTGATGTGATCATGAACAAGAGCAAACTGGCTGTGCTCGAGCCCTTCGTGAAGACCCTCGTCTCAGACCTTAATGGTGATATTTCTTCAGACATCAAGATCAGGGGATCATTCAATAAACCAGAAATCAACGGCAGCATTACCCTTGATAAGGGTGGCCTCACGGTGAATTACCTGAAAACGGCTTACACGATATCACAAACCATAGATGTTGAGAATAGCGTCGTACAAGTTGATGACCTGCGTTTAAGAGACATTAACGGCAACATTGCCACCGCCAACGGTACCGTAAATCTGAACAACATCAGTAACCCTGAGCTGAACATCGACATTGATGCACAGAACTTCATGGCACTAAACACCACCTCCAAAGACAATCCGCTTTACTTCGGACAGGCCTTTGCTTCGGGAAACTTCAGGTTTAAAGGCCCTACCAACAAGATGTTTATTGGCATCGACGCCAAGGCGGAGAAAGGAACAGTTTTCAACCTGCCGCTAAATAGCTCTGAAACGGTGACAAACAAAGACTTCATTACCTTTGTACCCAAGGATACAGCTAAGGTGGTGAAAAAGGCAACAACATTCGAAGGTTTGACCATGAGCTTCAAGCTCTCCATCGACCCGAACACGACCGCTAACATCTTTACAACTTTAGGAAACCTGAGCGGCCGTGGAAATGCAGACCTGAATCTGGAAATTAACAGCTATGGCGACTTCGAAATGTCTGGAGACTACATCATCGAGTCTGGTAACTTCGACTTCACCGCACAAGAAGTCATCAACAAGAAGTTTACCATCCGCCAGGGCGGAAGTATTCGCTGGACGGGGAACCCGCTAAACGCACAAATACAACTCAAAGCGATTTACTCCTTAAGGGCAAGTTTAGCGGACCTCTACAGAGCCGCAAACCGCACCAGTTCCGAGACGGACCGCAAGCTCGTTGAAGTAGAAATGGGCTTATCCGGATTGCTTCTGAAACCAGACATCCGATTGGATATCTTCTTCCCTTCAAACCCAGGGATCAAGGAAGAATTCCAGGCGTACTTCAACGACATGAACAACATGAACCTGCAGGCCCTAAGTTTAATCATCAGGCGAAGCTTCGCGCCAGGAACAGGTGCCGATCTTGGTGAACAGCTCACCTCAGGTGTAACAAGTACAGCCACGGAATTGCTGTTCAACCAGTTCAACAACGTGCTATCCTCACTAAATCTCGATTTTGTCGACATCAACATCCGCTCCCTGAGCGAAGCGAATGCATCCTTTAAGTTCTTCAACGACCGTATAGTGCTTAACGCCGGTATCGTAGACAGGCGAAGCAGCAGTGACCTGGCGCTAATTGGATTCTCTAAAGACAATGTGGGCGGTGAGGTAGAAGTGCTTGCACTGATCAGAAAAGATGGCTCTCTGGTGGGTAAACTGGCCAATAAGCCACCTAGCCGACAAACCTTGTTCACCAATAGTATTTACAACCAGAACAACAATGTAACCTCATTGGGCTTAATCTATACGCAGCAATTTGATTCATTCAAAGAATTCCTGCAAAAGATAACCGGCGAATTCAGAAGGAACCAGCAGAAAAAAGCTGCCCAGGAACTTGCCGAGAAAGAGGCCGCTGACAAAAAGCTGCAGCAGGAAAAAGAAAAGGCTGCTAAAGAAAAAGAGCTAAAGCAAACACAGGCAAACGGCGCCAGTACAACCAAAACTTCAGACCGGGAAATCCCTAAACAAGAACAGCCTCTTAATAAAGAAGCTGTTCTTGGTGATAGACAAAAGAAAAGGTAAGCTTACCCTTTCATGATATGGTGTCCCATTTTATCTCTTTTTGTTCTTAAGTATTGTTCGTTGTGTACATTACTTTCAATCTCAATTGGAATGTTCTCCACGATCTCCAGTCCGTAACCAAGGAGGCCAGCACGCTTGGTCGGGTTATTGGACATCAGCTTCATTTTAGTTACGCCCTGAGCACGTAAGATCTGCGCACCTACGCCGTAATCACGTTCATCTCCTTTAAAACCGAGTTTGATGTTAGCCTCTACCGTATCAAAGCCGGCATCCTGAAGGTTGTATGATCTTAGTTTATTAACCAGTCCGATACCACGACCTTCCTGATTCATGTACACGATAAGTCCTTTACCTTCGCGATCGATCATCTCCATCGCTTTGTGTAGTTGAGGCCCACAGTCGCATCTGCAAGATCCAAAGATATCACCCGTCATACATGAACTGTGTACACGTACCAGCACAGGCTCATCTTCCGCCCAGGTGCCTTTACTTAAAGCCAGGTGTGTTGCGTTATTATCGATTTGCGTGTAAGCCGTCATTTTGAAATCTCCAAAAGCGGTCGGCAGATTTACCGTAACTTCTGGAATCACCATGCTCTCTTTAGACAAGCGATACGTAATCAGGTCTTTTATCGCTACGATCTTAAGCTGGTGCTGCGCTGCAATCTTCATCAAATCTGGAAGACGCGCCATTTCACCATCATCTTTCATGATCTCTACCAACACCCCTGCAGGTTCCATACCCGCCAGGCGAGCTAAATCTACGGAAGCCTCAGTATGTCCAGAACGGCGCAATACACCACCATCTTTAGCCCTTAAAGGGAAGATGTGGCCCGGGCGACCAAGTTCTTTAGGATCTGTATTGGGATTTATTAATGCTTTAATGGTTTTAGAACGATCAGAAGCTGAAATACCGGTTGTGCAACCATGGCCAATCAAATCAACAGATACAGTGAAGTTTGTCTCGTAGGCGGCGGTATTCTTACCGACCATCAATTCCAGGTTTAACTCATCACAACGCTCTTCAGTTAAAGTTGCGCAGATTAACCCTCTGCCATAGGTAGCCATGAAATTGATTACTTCTGGCGTCGCGTTCGCCGCAGTTGTTACAAAGTCACCCTCATTCTCGCGATCTTCATCATCTACAACTATAATTACTTTACCAGCTTTTAAGTCTTGAACCGCTTCCTCTATCGTATTTAACTTGATGTCCATTGTTAGAATTTTAAAGCTCTAATGCCGGTTATACCAACCCGCCCTATTTAGAACCTATACAAAGTTACAACCTTAAAAGATATTTTACGGTAATTTATATCATAGATAAGTAATCAATCTTTTGAAGAAAATCCATGTTTATCATGCTGATAATTCTTCTGTAATTGCATCCGCTGATACGCTGATATAAAAGTTCAATTAAGCTACAATCTAACCCATCGCAAACAGGCCTCAGCCTGAGATTACCTATAAGGTAGCCTTGTTTATTGGTTTAGGAGATCTAAAATCAAAAACTGTTGCATTGTTCTTAGACCCCCGCTTGTACCACAAACTATAATGCAAACCCCTATAGAGAAGCCTTATTCTTTCGCTTGAAAAGGTTTACAATTAAACTCTTGTAATAACCTGCATCAAACAAGGCAGAATCAACCGTTGCTTTATAGGTCAGGAAGGCTGCCAGCGGGCTGAGCAGTATTATAGCCATCCAAGCACCTGCCACAGGTTCCAGGTTGCCCTGCACGGCCGACTTCTCAGAAACCGTAGAAATGATGTGGTAGATCAAAAAGAAGATCACCGCCATAACAACAGGCAGCCCCATCCCACCCTTTCGGATGATGGCACCAAGTGGCGCGCCAATAAAAAAGAGTAATATACAGGAGGTTGCAAGTGTATACTTCTTCCAGTATTCAATGTCGATCTTGATCAGGTTGATGGACCGATCCTGGTGTTCCGCTTTGCGCGTCAAGGCAGATTGATGAACGGCATTGGCAATGTCCAGAGCACTTTGCGCAACCATTGCCCGGTCATTCTTAGGAATGGTATTCATGATGTTCCCTTTGATGACAATCGGCTTAATCTTGATCTTGGTATAGCCCTTCGTATAATTGTTCTGCTTGTAATAACTCCCGATGTTCTCTTTTGCAGAGCGGTTAATACTATCCAGTTCCTTCGTTAAGGAGTCTTTTTTATGAACCAGGCCTTTGAGGTTCAGCATGGCATTATTCCCTCGAAAACTGTTCTGATCCGTCTTATTCATCTTAAAACTAGACAGGTCGAAAGTCACGTTGGTTTGCTTGAATCGCATTCTATACAACTCCTGGCGGGGATTATAGTAGGATGTTTTACCGGCGGCTTCCTCGTAACGTACCCCATCTTTAAGGTTCAGCAACAAGGTGTTGTTGTCCGGCGTTTTATTCATCGTGCCTTCTTTGGCCATAATGATGTTGGCGATATCATTTTTCTCGTTCGCCTGATAGATCATGATACCTTCCAGACGGCCGTCATCCCACTTTTTATCTACACGGATGCTGTAGCCAGGGATGCTGTTATTGAACACTCCTTCTTTAATCAGGAAAGCAAGCTTTTTATTACGGATATCCCAGAGTAAGGAACCGAACTTGAGGTTCGTCTTGGGCAACATATATTCCGAGAAAAGGAAGGCACTTACAGAAAGCATGATGATCACCACGAACAGCGGCATCATGGCTTTTTGCAGGGACACCCCTGCTGATTTGATGGCAACCAGCTCGTAATTTTCCCCCAGTGTTCCGAAGGTCATAATAGAAGATAGAAGCACGGCCAGCGGCAGTGCCATCGCAACCTGAGCAGCAGCGGCATAGAACATCAGTTCCAGAATCACATACCACTCGAAGCCCTTACCGATCAAGTCATCAACATACTTGAAGAGAAAAAACATCAGCAGGATAAACATCACCACAAAAAACGTGACGATGAATGGCCTTACAAAGGCGTTAATCAATAGGATATGAATCTTTTTCAAGACGCAAAGGTACGCAAAGGTGATTTAAAATCAGGCACCGATAACGCTGTGCAGATACGTAATCTGGTTATCCCAAATCTGTGTGCGCTCGTTTAAGGTCTCATCCGTTGCAAAGTCCGTTATGGATAGTGCCACATCATTCGTCAACTCATCCTGTACAATCTCCATTTCGAAGTAACAGTGCGGATCATCTTCCAGCCATTTGAACTTTACCAGTCTGTTTTCTTTAATGCTAAGCAATTTTGCTTTCTGCACCTCGCCATCCCAGCTGAATGTGTAAACCTGATCACGGAACAATACATCATCAGCAAACCATTGAGACAGTCCATTTGGTTCACTTATGAAGCTAAATAAGATACGTGGTGACGATTTTAACTCGTACTCTAACGTAAATTTCTTCTTTTCTGACATTGTAAGTCCCTCTTCCTGAATTTAATCGAACAATTTTTTTTTATTTGTTTCTAAAGAAAAGTAATTTATTCTATATTTGCAACTCTTTAAAAAATAACCACCCGGCGGGGTAGCTCAGATGGTTAGAGCGCAGGATTCATAACCCTGAGGTCGGCAGTTCGATTCTGCTCCCCGCTACACTGAAAAGGCTTTCACTAAACCGTGAAAGCCTTTTTTATTTCCAGCTAATTTTGTAAATTGATATATACAAAAACCCACAGGTTTATTTTGTCAGATTCTTATTCTTCTACAATGAAAATCTTCAAAAAACAGCAACGGCAATACGTTAAGGTATCAAGCGTTCTGATCTTAGCGTCTCAAACAGCTCATAGAATGAGTCACGGGTGCTCTTGTAAGCCGTAAAGCCCAGCTTTCTGCTCTTAGACATATCTGTCATCACTTCAATCGAGCGACCAAGATCCAGATCTGTGTGCCATGCTGATGCCAGCCGCGCGAGATCGCTTTCTATCAATCCGTGTTTTTCGGCCATCTCCTTCCAAAGCACATGATCCCGCGCCATTTCTGCTTCCAGAGGATTAATGTCACCGTCAAATCCAGCCGGCACTACATCAAACCATGCCGCCAACTCCTTCCACAACCAGCTCCATCGAAAAACATCACCGTTGGTGATATTGAATGCCTGATTCGCAGCAGCTTCCGTTGTGGCTGCCCATAGCAGTTGTTCCGCAAGGATGCGTGCATCGGTAACATCAGACAATCCATTCCACTGTGCTGCAGAACCTGGCCAGCGGAAAGGCCTGCCGGTCTCCTTGCAAATACTTGCGTAAACGGCAAGCGTAGTGCCCATGTTCATCATATTGCCCACAGCTCGCCCGATTACCGTATGCGGCCGGTGGATACTCCAGGTAAAGCCGTCACGTGCAGCAGCGGCATAAACCTCATCCTCCTGCGCGTAATAAAAGTTCTCGATTTCTAAACGAGGATGCTCCTCACGTACTGGTGTTTCTGGCAGGGTGCCCGATTTCGCATAAGCATCAAACGGACCCAAATAGTGCTTAAGACCAGTAACCAGCGCAACGTGTTTTACCGATTGCTTCTGCGACAAAACAGTCAGCAGGTTACGAACCATCAGGCTATTGAATTTAATATTCTCCGCTTCGGTGTCCTTTCGCATCCAGGTCGTAATAAACACATGCGTAGCAGAAACACCTGACAGTGCTTTTTCAAGGCTATTTACATCCAAAAGATCGGCCTGTACGGGATGAAGTCCGGCAATATCTGTGTTTGGATTCCGTGCGAGACCGTAAGTCACCCATCCTTCTGCAATTAATTTCTCTGCGAGGTTGCTACCAGTTATACCACTGGCACCAACAACTAATGCTACATTACTCATATCTAAAGCAACCGATCAAATAGATTTTTGTTTCCCATAATTGCCATACAACCGTAAACACCCTTACGCAAAACTAATAAAACAGAAAAGCCAGTCAGGAATGCTGACTGGCTTCTAATATGTGATGGCTGATAACTATTGAACGGGCTTCAATCCGCCACTAGAATCAACAGTAAGACCGTCCGTGCTCTCTTTTACAGCACTGTCCACCAACTGAAGTGAGTCCGATGTAGATGTGCTGTTAAATGTTGCGGTGTCATTGATGGTGCTGTCAGCCGCCATATCATTATTTTCAGCTGAGCTGCCACAGGCTGCTAAACCGATTGCCGCCAAAACTAGCAGGCTATAAAAGGATTTTCTCATATGTATCTGTTTTAGGTTCTATTGATCTTGTAAAGGGTTCTGACTGCCGTAATCAGGTTTACCTTCCTGATCCATAGCTGAGCTGCTGGCGTCCTGTTGCTGCGCATTAGAAACGCCTTCTGACGATGTTGTATTGTCGCTTGAATCAGCACCTTGCTCACCTGACTCCAGGAACTGCGCTAATTTGCTCAATTGATCATCCCATGCCGATTCCTTTGGTTTCACAGACTCCTGCTGCTCCTCTTCATTCTGGGTAATGGAAATGCTGCTTCGATCTGCAATGCCTTCAAAAACAACTTCCAATTTATAGGAACTGTTTAGCTTTTCATCCGGCAATTGCCAGTTCCAGGTATACACCAAACGTTCATTTGGTTGAACTTCCTGATAAGTACCTTCAATCGTAAGCGAGGTACCTTCTTCACCTTTAAAGTGATAAGTTACTTTGCCACCTTCTGTGATTTCGTTTTCCACATCGCTCAAGGTTAAGCCCATCGGCTTCCACCATTGTTTGAGTTGTTCGGCTTCCGTCCATGCTTTATAAAGCGCTGAAACGTCAGCCTGGAATGATTTACTTGCTTGTATTGTTGATTGTCCGTTAGATTCCATAAAGATGATTTTCTTCTTAAAACACCTTTTGGAATGTATTGTGTTAAAATTTTAAACAAAAGTACCAGAAGCACTTAGCATCTTTTTACCTGAGCAGCTAAGCGCGGCTTGTTTAGAAATACCAACTACCAATTACGATGTACGAACACTATTTCAGCTCAGCAGCAAGCTTTAGTGCGTCATAAGCATTGACAATCCCGCCGGTGATGGATAGCTCTGAAAACAAAATGCGACCAGAAGTGCCCCTTTCATCCTCATGCTTTACTTTACGGTCTACTTTGCGTACAGATTTCAAGATTACATCTTTAACCTGCACCGCACTGAGTTCAGGATAATGGCTCATGATGAGCGCAGCCAGGCCGGATACAACCGGAGCAGCCATACTGGTACCATCAAACTCCTCATATTTAGAGCCCGGAACTGTCGAGTTGATCATGAAACCTGGAGCAAATACATCTACGGTGTGCTTGCCATAATTGGAGAAAGATGCTTTTAGTTCGTCGCCTTCCTTGTACGCACTGGCACCAACTTCGATCCAGTTTTTTGCATGTGGCAGATCGAATTTTACTGTATCCAGCGGAGGTGTTAAGGAAATCTTCGTTCTGCTCAGGCGTGGATCCGGTCCTGGCATGCGGTTGTTCCCTGGACTTTTACGTTCAGGTGGTGTAAACAAATCAACAATAGGCTTCTTTACCTTTTTGTTGTACGCTGCTGCAGCCTCACTGTCGTAATACTTCGTTGGAAAAACATCTGCACGATCGTTGTTCAAGTTATCATTTCCAGCTGCGTGCACCAGTAGCACACCTTTTTGCGCTGCATATTGAATGGCTTCATCCACAACGGCTTTGTCCCATTTGAAGTTCTTACCAAAGCTCATGTTGATGATTCGGGCGCCATTGTCAACCGCATAGCGGATGCCATTTGCAACATCCTTATCGCGTTCATCACCCTCAGGCACAACACGGATGGGCATAATCAACACGTGATCTGCTACACCTTTAATCCCAAGATCGTTGTTACGGTTGGCGGCTATGATACCGGAGACATGAGAACCATGTTCAGCACGAGGGCCCATTACATCATTATTGCCATATTTACGGTCCCGCCCATTAGCATAATCATCGCCAACAAGGCTGTCACGAACATCATACTTAGGATTAAGGTTATACTTGAGCGTAATTTCTGTGCCTTCATAGGCCTTCTTGACGTCTTTATAGAACTGCGGGTATCCCCCAGTATCTCGGCTACCCTTCCTGATGATCTTCTTCACCTGTTCTTCAATCTGATCATCTGGTTTATATGCCTCAATGTCCTCCAAAGAAGGCATTACTTTTTTGGTCACCTTAGATACGGAATCCAACAATTTATTGATCTCGAACAACACGCGGTAGTTCTGGTCGGCATCATCATACTTCTTACCAAGCTGTGCAGTAACTTTTCGGTATAAGGCAAATTCTTCCTTCCCGAGGCTGTCCAGGGCTTTGGTGCTGGTGGTTGATTTGTACTTCGGACTAAGTTTTCGGTAGATCCGGACAAGCTCAAGGTTATCATACACGAGATTCCCTGCTTTAGAGCCGATGAAATTCCAGCCATGCACATCATCCACATAACCATTTCCATCATCGTCAATACCGTTGCCTGGAATTTCTTTCTTATTTGTCCAAATCTTCCCTTTCAGGTCTTCATGGTTGATGTCTACGCCCCCATCGATTACGGCGACCACAATCTGCTGCTTTGCTTTTTTATCCTTTAGCAGCTCACGATATGCTTTTTCAGTACTAATACCGAAATAGCCATCTTCTACAACATCCAGGTTAAACCAGTTTGCTGGAAGTTTAACTTTCTTGTCTTGTGCCTGTATGTTTATGCTGAAACATACCAGCAGTACCCATAATAGTTTATGTTTCATTAAATATTTTGTGTGGTAATTGATTCAGTTATGCCGTCGCCTGCAGCTTTGCGCAAGAAATAATATCAGCAGGATCAAACTGATGCTTGATGTGATACATAAACGCAAATTAAACGCCAGATGATACAGCTGTAACTAGGAATATACCCGAAAGATAAGGAATTAGCACAGAATACCAGAAACCAAGGCACATCGCTATGCTATAACAGTACAAGAACTGCTATAAACTACCACTGAAGTTCTAAGAAAAGCTGCTAAAAGAATAAATACAGCTGCTATAAATTATACAGCAATTAGAAAAAGGCTATAAACATTGCACTAGTTTAAAGCCTGTATAAACACTAATTCAGTCAGAGAACTTAACGCGAATGTTTAATCTACAAAAACCTGTATAAACAAGAAAAGCCTGTAAGTTTTCACTTACAGGCTTTCTTTAAGATTTGGCACCGACCTACTCTCCCACGTGTTACCGCAGTACCATCGGCTCTGGTGGGCTTAACTTCTCTGTTCGGAATGGGAAGAGGTGGACACCACCGA
>Ga0265798_10008745_pt1 | contig 12831 bp, 17 predicted proteins | sample P3T30metagenome_FD_192430 | JGI IMG/M metagenome (GOLD analysis project Ga0265798, IMG submission 192430) | Plant litter microbial communities from East Loma Ridge, Irvine, California - P3 T30 | ecosystem: Environmental > Terrestrial > Plant litter > Unclassified | place: USA: California...
AGAAGGTTTCTCGCCTATGACCCCTTTCCATCCCGCCCTCTCCTTCATGTCGGTAAGGTAAGATTCGAAAGTACCCTGGGTAACTTTCAAATCACCACTCGGATTCAGGATGAAATGGGTCTTTTTACTATTCACCATCCGTCGCTTGGAACCTGGTTGCATGATGTTTCCAAGGGCGACTTGGTCCAGTAGAACAGGTAGGGATGGTACTCGCGAAACAGGCCGACCACGGAGACAAGGCATTGATTCCCATGGTAAAGCTTGGGTATTCTTGTCAAGGGCTAAAAGGAGGTGCTCGGGCCCGTCCACGGGTGATGTAGCGGTAGGTTTCGCAGAGGCTTCCATTTCCGTCAAAGCAGTCCTGACGTCGATTCCGACCTATCATCAGCTCACCCATGGCATAATATTTGGGAACTTACCTGATCAAGATCAAGTTCGGAGACAGCTACGGGAACTCCATGGAATTGATAGATATCGAGAATGAAGTAGATAAAGTCCTCAATCTCTTCATCTTTACTCTTGGACGATAGAGTAGCAAAGCACTCGAGTAATGAATTGCTAAGTCGGATCTTCCCATATTTCTTCGAATCATGCGGTGATCCAAATAAAGCGAGATTGAAGACCTTTTCAATCTTGCCCCTAAACAGCTCCAGTCGCTGAGTAGTCAAAGATTGTCGAGGATTAAAGATAGTCTACCCATGAGCCCAACTTTGAAATGGGAACATACCTTGAAAGCCCCAAGCCAGCAGAACTCGACATTCCCAATTAAATCTTTCATCCTCTCGTCCAATTCCCGTTTAGTACCCCACCAAGCAATTTTATCGTCCTCCGTCTGAACGAATTTGGACGATTTCGAACACTCTTCACTTAGTCTAATGATTGTCTTCAACTCTAATATTCCGGCGTCAAACGTGAAAATGTCTTCCTCTTCGCCTTCCCTCTTACTCTGTCGATCGAGAGGCAGGCAGAATACGAGGGGATCATGACCATTCTGGTGTCGTGAGATGAACATTGTATTACGATCTTCTGTGACGCTTATCGAGACAACTGCCCATGTTTTGGGTAGCACCGAGAGATCGTAAGAAGGTCCGTCGGGAGAGAGGTACGATCGAGTTGTGTGACGAGTACGGACTTCATTCCAATATTCAACGAGAGCCGGATCGGTAGTCACGTCCTCCTCGGCATCTGTCTCTTTATCTTGACTTCGGGTACTGGCCTTCAGGGATCCGCCATCCAGAGTCGGCCAATCGGTAGTCCCAGAACTGATATCGATAAATTTCCCCTCAATAGCCTCCAGTATCTCGCGATGCAGACCAATAGAAGTACTAGATGCTATTTATCAGCACCTGTCGATACACAAAGAGACTCACCAAGAAGATCAGCAGCAAACGACGTAACTCTAGCCCCACCCTGTCCTAGACTAGTCTGGAATGCTCTGAGCAGTGCCAGCGACAAACAAGCCTGTCGCACATCTTCCACTTTCCCACTGCCCGCCACGAGCTCTAGAGCACTCTGATAAGCTGCGTCGGCTTGTTCCAATATAACCTGAATACGATGTCGGGTAGATTGGCGATGATCGACTTTCTTTCCTGGGGTACCCATTGGCATCGCGATTGCTGTCTGTCAGCTCCGGCGGGCTTAAGGAGAGTTTGAGCTTACTAGATTCAGTGAGGGAGCTCATAAACAGATCAGACTGGAAATGATTGAATGCGTCATCAAGTGCAAGTTTCCCAGCGAGGTAGCTCTCTTCCGCCTGGATGTCAGCATCTTTCCTCATCCGCAGGAAAAGGCTCACCTTCGAATCACCAACACTCTGCAAGAGCTGGACCTGCTTGTACAATTTGTCACTCTCTTTGACAAGTCCCGCTTCTCGAAAGAGCCAAGCTACCCCGTCAGCTCACCGTCCCTATACACAATGTGATCCACTTACCCTGTCGACGAAGAATCTGTGACAAGGTAGAAGGAAGAAGAGGTTCCTTCGAGCTCCGCATAGTCGACATCGTAAGCGATACTCTCGCTAAAGCCTCTTTCTTGGGTCTAGACTATCAGCTCAGTCAACCAGGAGATGATATGCTTACGAAGGCAGTAAAGCATCAGCTGCGGAGAATACAGTATCCAGCCCGTGAATGCCTTTACTAGCCGCTTCGAATACTTGTTTAGCTTCATCCGTCATTTCCTGTCTAGCTAGGATATCGCCTTTGACACGTTGGAAGTCGTACGCATCAGGTCCATCGGTCTGATCCTTAGCTCGATTCCTGTCTCGACGAGATAGACTGACCACGACGAGAGCACCAGACGCCAATGTCAATTTCTCTTGGGCCTCGTCTAATTTGTTCATCCGACCTCGGAGATTTGCTGATTTGGTAGCTGTCCGAGCTATGAGCGCAGATGACCTGACGGCTTTGGCGACTACATCGGCGTATGCAAAGTAGTATTTAGCGTCCACGGCTGATCCACGCTGGGCATACGCATTAGCCAACTCGAGATAGGCATCAATCAAAATCTACACATCAGCTTATCCTACCCATCGACGAAGAGATTTACCTCGGCGGCTTTCCAATGTATACCAGCTGTATTTTTGTTTGTGAATGGATGTACAGATGTGGATTTAGCAGCAATAGTAGCTTCTTTTGAAGGTTCATTTGCTCCAGTCTTTTCAGGTGGTGGGGGAGCGACAGTGAATGGATTATCATCCTCCTTCTTGATGTCTAGATTTGGTTTATTCATAGCTATAGCCGCCGTACTGGTGATACTCGCCGAAGAGAGCAAGACTATTGCTTTCCGATGTCGTATCGCACCAGCAGCGTCATCTTGCGATAATCTGATGGTCGCGAGGGCACGGTGGGCAAGGGCGAGTCGGTGTAGTCCCGCATTTTTGTCTGCGAGTCGTTCCCGATAAGAGCCAAGGGTAGGTGAAGTCAGGGTAAGGAATACCTCTTCTGCGGAAGCGTATGCCTTCAGACTAGACCATTAGCTCAGATCAAGAATTATATCGAGGACGTACGCTTGAGCTTCTTCGCCGCAAGAAGCAAGGTGGTCACAATGACGGAGATATAGCACGACAAGAGTGGCTGGAGAGACGAGCTTGGTGTTGTCGGTAGCGGTTCGAGATGCGTGCGTAAAGACATTGGTGGCTCTGGTATGTTTACCAAGTTTCGAGTAGAGGGATGCTAGTTCTCCAGAATGCATCACGTAGTCTGACCGTTAGCATCAGCTAGAACCATCAAGCCGACATACCATTGAGCATGTCCTCGCGATATCGGAGAAGCGCTCTCAGCACCTTGATTCCATCGATCTGTGCCATGACGTCGCCGAGAAGACCAAGGAGGGACACAAGCGAGCCTAGGTGTCAGCTTGGTAAGATATGAAGCAGGTTGACACGTACTGAGCATCGTAGCAAGTAATGCAATATCATCAAATTCTGTGATAGGGATGACACTAGACCGTCGCTTCTTCAAAATCACAACTACCCATCAGCCACATCCTCCATGATGACTTACCTTTAGCAGCAGGTTTGGGGTGACCAGAGACAGATACAGATCTATTTGATACCGGTTCATGCCCCTTCTTAGGAGCTCTGACACTCCCAGCAGAGGCCTTCTTGACATTTGGCGAAGCCGGGGGAGACGACCTGGTAGGTGGAATCAAGATTTGTCGGAGTTCCTGAATGACTTCTGTGGCTAGCGAGATGACGTCCTGAGCAGCTTGCTCTGTGGTTTGGTAGCTCTGGAACGCTTGGAGCATGAGTACCATCGCATGATACTCGGCGGTCAAGACCGAATTGGCATCTGGACGGGATCGCTACTCGTCAGCCCTGGCTCAACATGCATAAAATGGACCACCTACCAGACTATCGATTTCCGACCTGGCCTTCTTCACCAACTGGTCGAAGTCCCCTTGCCTCGTTCCAAAAGAGCTGGTCAAAAGCATCAACCGTGATAGGATCCTGCAAATCAGCTGATACTACGTTGATGAGCTTATATACTGACCGGAGTCGTCGAATAGCTTGATGATCTTGCTTTAGCATCTTCAGCACCTCCTCCCCAATGACATAAGCAAGTTCCATATGTTCAGATTTGAACCCTCTTGAGATCATCGACTCGAATAGCCTCTCCGCAAACAATGAGACTACCTTTGTCGAGTAATTCGTCCCTTTCTTGAGCTCTTGAATGATCACCGCGACTCGCTTGATGATGGCATCGGTACCAATAGGTTCGAGTTCGCTACAAAGCGCGAAGGAGAGTCGCTCAAAGTTGAGGGAAGCTAAATCCACGAAGATGACTTTGGCAGTTTGTCGTTCATCGGCCGCATCGAGCATTTCAACCATACGAGGCGAGGCGCTCGCGAGCATTTGAGCGCCGGCAGTAATAGCGCTCTAATCTCGTCAGTCTTGTCCTGCTTTACCAAATTTAAGACTTACCTCTCGATCGCCAGTAGCAAGCAGGGAGACACATAGGGTGTCAAATGCCCTTCTGCGACTCCTGTACATCTCTTGATATTCTGTCGGATTCGATTTTTCCCCTTGATTGTAAGAATCGAGAGCAGAGGCTGTGATATCGATACTCTGTCTACCGACTATCGTGGCAGTCTCAGGTAGACTGTATTTGTACTGCAAAGCATGAGCCAGAGATATGGCCGCGTTTCCGAGAGCGACGAGGCAGGACCATCGATCATCCGGATTGTTCGACAACCAACATATCCTCTTTCCTCGTTCGATAATGGCGACGATCGCGGACTCAGTCGTCGACGATGGAAGTCTGACGAGAGCGTGGTCGGTTGCTGAAATGGCGCTATTGATGAATGAAGTATATATACTCGTCTCCACCTGGATATCAGCGAATCGCGATGTAGACAACTCACCAAGGTCGTTCGAGTAAGAGCTTGTTCAACAGCGGAAGCCATGTCAAGCAGGAATGTCCGGCTGGGCCCTCGCACAGACTCGTCGACAGAGTTATGCAGCTTGACCACCAAAGTCCTGGTCCTCGTAAACATTCGGTAGGCTTTTGCGAAATGTTCCGTCTCGGGCTTCGTGTTGGCAAGACCGCCAACAGCGAGTCCAAATGTATCCCATTGGATAGCCTGTAACGCATCATCGATGGCTTTAGGCTCTGACTTGGCTAAGTCGCTTAGCTGTCTGCAAATATCGGGGCACGCTTGAACTCACCACCTTCCGCTAAAAGAGTCTCGATCAGGGCGCATTGTCCAAAGAGCTTCGTAAGAGCAGTTTCACGCTCAGTCGGTGACATATTCGAGGTCATGTCGACATCCGTAGAAGAGGCCGAGCCCATTGACATGGATCCAGACATGAGGGATAGTGCTCGTACCACATAAGCCGGATTCCGACTCTGCAAGTCAGCGTAAACTCGCCAGAAGCGCTCACCTTTCTCGAGAGATCCACCCAAAAGTCTAGTAAATCCATAAATGGCTTCCCTGTAAACCAACCCTGTCGACTCTCCCCCCTCGAGGCTATAACCTGCTCCGCCCATTCCAAGACGTCAGAGATCATCCGGGCAGCCACCTCAATCCGTCGACTAGCAACCTCAACATCCGTATGATTGATGTAAGCGACCAACCACTTTTTGAGTGTTTCCCATAGCTGATATGGGGGCCTCAATGACTGTAAACCGGGTGATACAGTCTCGCCCTCCGTCACCATCACAATGTAAGCGCCGAGGAGTACCGCAAAGACGTGTGCCCAGTGTGGGGCGCTCATGGGGATATGCTGGAAACGCTTGGTCAATGCAAGCATGGGGCTGCAGTGCATCCTGGGCGGATCGAGCCGGGCAACTTGAAGGGGGTGAAGCCATCCATCGGGTGCAGCGGGAAGGGGCATGAGCTCCGCGAAGGGCTACCAATCAGCGGGGCTTGATACCTGGATAATGAACATACTGGTAGATCATAGCCGTATCCTTCTATTCCTATCAAGCACGACCAGGCCGACGCGATCTGTTGAACACAGACTGCACGCAACTGATCGGATATGTTAGCTTCTTGAGGGCAGGGGAGCCAGCAGCATTCCAGCCATTTTGGATTGAGACGGTGCGTGCTCTCGGACGCGACGGGATTGGAGGTTTTCGGTATAGGAGCGTCTGAGTGTTTGTACTGCCGCAAGATCCCTTTACGAGCCGCTACGAGCTGATCAAAAGCACGCCGTGGCTACACATCAGCACACATCCATCATACTGTTGTGGAGAGACCCACCATGCCAAATGTGATACTTCTACCAATAATGGCTTGACCCGCTTTCTCAACTTCCACCCCCTTACTCCCCAATTCACCTTTCTCATCCATCCGGCGCAACACTGCCAATGCAGCATCACAAATTGCAAGCTCCTTGTCCACTCTCTCCCCAGTCCAATCATCTTTACTACTCCCATATTGGTATCCAACTTTATAAGCAGCACCTAAAGTCAATATGGAAGCTTTGATAGCTGCCATTGCATCTGAGGCGTATTGCGACCGCGAAGTGGTAAGATCCATCCATGGGTACTCTGACAGCGATAGTTCATGGATGACCGTCTCTTTCTCCTTGCCCTTGAGCGAAATCTTAGGCCTTGTGAGCGCAGGTGACCTTGACACGGATGGTGCGGTTTGCGTGGGGACAGGCGCGGTTAAGCGAGATGACGAAGCGATTGGCTGTTTTGCGGAAGAAGCCGATGACGTCTTGATCATGGAGGAGCTGGCGGTCGGCCGAGCAGCAGTGGTCATGGTAGGGAAGACTGGCTTGGTGCTGGAAGCCTTGACCGTGGGGACACCAGCGGTAGGCGGTCTTGAGCTCGATGATCCGCCCGTGGACGGCTTCTCAGTGGAGGTGGTCGTGCGAGGTTTCACCGTCGTGGAAGTTGATGCCCGCGGCTTAGAGTCGTCCGTTACAGAAATCGAAGTCGGCTTGAAAGCTTTCGAGATCGAATCCAGGGGGCGAGAGGTTCCTGCAGGTTTTGCAATCGTACTTCGCGACGTTGTAGCTGCTGTCCTCCTTTCAGGTGCCGTTGTTGTCTGTGTAGCTGGTGTCGGCTTGGTCGCCGTCGAGCTAGCAGCTCTTCGGGGGGCAGCAGCCGTATCAGTGACCTCCGATACCGCGGTAGTCCGGACGGTCGCCTTTCGAGCTGTAGTGGTGGTCGGTGTGGGAGCGGTAGACGCTTTGACTGTCGTCCGACTAGTACCTGGTACTGTTTTCTTGATCGGCGCCTCTTCCACATCCTTGGCTTTCGCTTTCCCAGCCACCGTCGTAGTAGCCCTGCTCTTGGTAGTTTTTGGCTGGGGTTCCGGATCCGACACCTTCAAGATTTCCATCTCCTTTGCTAGAATCTCGTCCTCATCTCCAGCTACTCCCGCCTTTTTGCCCTTCGTAACCGTAGCTCTCGACATAGTCCGGGTTGTTCGAGGCGTAGCATCTTCCGGTTTAGATGCTGACCGAGTAGCTAGGCGAGTAGGCATTTCGATCACCCCCCTTCCTTTGTTGATGAGGTCTGTCGATCAAGTGGAGGAACGAAAAGAAGTCGCGACTAAGCGCGTCTCATGTATCTATGACGTGGTATATTCACAAATTGTGCCTGACGAGAGTGATAAGGGTTAACAGAGATTTCAACGAGCCTTGCACTGTCAACGAGTAACAAGCTATAGGTCATTATAGTATATCAAAATGGTAAGCTCATCGGGTACTCCAGATACCAGAGGAGAGCTGACAAGGTAGATCATCCCAGTCAGGTGCTTCTCGTGTGGAAAGGTCGTCGGAAACTTGTGGGAGAGTTGGCTCGAGCTGCTAGCATCCGGAGTGGATGAAGGGTGAGCACATCCTCCGTAGCGAGATTCAAGCTGACGAGATGCAGAGATGCGCTAGATAAATTACAATTGTGAGACCCAAGATCAGGTCAATATGGCGGAAATGCTGACCAATGAAGAAAACGATATTGTTGCCGAAGAATGGTTTTGACACATGGTATGTTACGTTCTCAACGAATTGACTACGGCTGACCAAGCAGTCGACCTCATCGAAAAGCTCCTTCTATATAATCGTGCGAATCATCGCCCATCTGTGAGGATGACGCTGATCAGCAGCTCACGAGGCACCCGAAAGCCGCAGATAACATCCCAATTTTCAGATTCAGGTTTCATTTCATTTCACTTTGTACTACAAGGACATGTACGATGCATCGTCATCATGACGCATCACTATCAGGCTCTAGTAACGTCTAATACCGCCCTCACCACCTGCGCACCAAACACTCCCATTACCTTCGGTCCAACATTCCACGCCTGTCGCCTCCCATCCTGCGTATTCATCTTTGACCTCCAGTTTTATTGTCTCGTCCTTGATTTCGACGCCTATGCGGCAAGGAAGACCAGCTGATGTCCCAAGCAAGAGGTCGGAAGAAGCGAAGGACAGGGAGTAAATAGGTGATTCACTCCGGCGGAAAAGCTTTGTTGGTCCCATTGGTCCGTTCGGAGGAAGAGATGCGAGGGACCGTAAATGGATGATACCATCGCTATGGCCAGTTGCGAGCAGTCGATGTGTTGGTGAATAAGCCATCGATATTTGATGTCCGACTTCCTCATGTTTGGGAACGAACCATCCAGGTTTTGTCCAAGGTACCACAGCCACTCCATCCTTCGTTGATGCCAGCATAATTATGTCCTCTCCCTCCATGCCCAAACTAGCCAGCACGTCCGGGTCTTCCAAGACGATGAGTCTTTCAATAGATCGTTTCCTCTCTATACTCCACTTCTGAATCTCCTTGCCCTCTCCAACATTCCATAACCTGATCGTTCCATCCTTACTTGCCGAAAGCACTTTCTTGCCGACTCCGATGATGTGCGTCGAGGTGATGGCGCGTGTATGACCTTTCAGCGTCCTAGGATTGAGACCATCTGCAGCAGCGAAGATTCGTATCGTGAAGTCCGAGGATGCTGTTAAGATCACCTATACATTAGCACCTATCGTGAATGTCGGGGTCGTACCTTGCCGGATGGGAACCATTTGCAATCCAAGACATCCCCCACATGTCCTTTCAGTAGGACTCCTTCTCCGTCTGTAGAGCTTGAAGCAGCGGGTACAACAGCACAGAATCCGTCAGGTCCACCGACGACTAGGCGATCAGATTGTGGGGAAAGAGCTATTGAGTTGACATGTAATGGCGCCTGATCGTCAGCTGATCCTTCGTCTTTGTAGCTAGACCAACGGAAGTAGGCTTCTCCTTTTTGTATGGAGGGCGAATAATCTGTCGGGGAAACTTAACGCTCCTCTTCTCAATCCCTATCTCGGGTACGTCGACCTCAAAGGTAGTCTTTAAATCAGCTCATTGACCCTTCATTTACTCACCTTCGAGGTCCTCGTGAGACTGACGCCTTGGCGGGACTTCATACTAGACCCACCGCCCTCTTGGAAGTCCAAGCGGACTTTACCATGAATACTAGATGATCCAGCTTTGTACTGATCTCATCAGCCACAAGCTGACAGAGGTGGACTTACTCCGGATACCCAGATGTCTTCGTGACCCACTACGCCTTGCTCGACATCATCAATGACGGTGAGAGCATCATGCTGACCCGTCAGCAGGCTTCATAGCGGAATGTCTGCACTCACCTGTATGTCCACGTACGCTAGTGCTTCAATCTCCATGATTTTGTTTTTATGGCTTTAACAACACGAAAGCGTCTTCGGTGACACCGGTTAGTGACGGGAAACAGCTCAGGCACATTACGAGGCGCAAAATGAATTGGAACCCGAAACAGCCTAACGATGGCGGTAGGTCCTACTACACTCGTACAGTACATGCATCTGCTGAGTACGACAACAACGAATCGTCCTCGACAGAGATCTGTCCTATATCTCCTCGTAATGCTCAACTTGATGGCGGAAACGTTGCTTCAGTTGGGCATTGGCGTAGTATGAAGAGGGTGCTTAGTTGGTAGGAGGAGGTTGGTTGACCGAAAGGGTTTGGTCGGTAGCGGGGGTTCACTGTAAGGTCGACCTTGGTCGGTAGAGGACTTCTGAGACTTGGTCATCTCGTTGAATTGAGGCTGGACTCGGGTGAAACTAGAGGATAAGCATTGATGAAATGATCGCCAGTGAGAATCAGCATGATTAATGCGACTCACAATTCGTGAATCTCGTCCGCCTTCCTGAAGCCGTCCAAAACGCATTCGTCAGAGACGTACAATGAGTCCTGCTCCAAAGCGGTAGGTACGGAGCGCAAGGCTGCTCGACCAGCCTTGACGATCCTCGCCACGCTTTGGGCGGACAGATTGGAATCGTAAAACTTGATCTCACCCGATTGTTAAGGGAAGTGGTCCGTCGACGGACTGGAGACCCTCGCCTCGTTCACCAATTGTTCGAATTCACTGACACATCGGCTAATCTCATCGATTGCGCTGCCGAATTTGCTCCCCTTTTCATCTTTCTCAAGTGTGAGACAGTCTTCCTCAAATTCTTGGGTGGGCATGTTGGCTGTGTCGGGAATTGTTGAATAGTCCAAATGTAAGTCGATGAGTGATGGGAAATCCGTATACGGGGAAGAGATAGCATGGTTTACCACTAAGTATACTCGATAACGGCTCCACATCAAAGGGTCGCTCCCTTTCAGTCTGACAGAGGGGAAACCTTTCACCTTCATGACGATTATGATCCTTTCAAGGGACTTCGCGGGTGCGATATAGCCTCAGGCTCCACCCTGCCTCGAGTTTCTGATAAAAGTCGCCCAGCAAAGTACGAGCTTTAATCTCGCTGTGCTTTCGTGTGGATGTTAAACGGCCCGTGAGAGGTTCTCCACATGAATCAGTATCCATTAATATTGACTCGGGTAGATTCGCAAAACCCCTACCGAGTTGGCAATTCTGCGGAGCAGTCGTGCAAGGAGGTCTAGGTGAAGCTAAGTCAGTGTGAAAGGAAGTTGGCGGGATGTAAATAAGCAAAAAAACGCTTAGCCGGATCATATCACTCGAGGTGTAGAGATCGATACGAAGGCCGATGATTGGAGTAACTTCGTAATTCCCCGCTGCGGCAAGGAGAACGCCCTCCATTAGCATGCATATCCAACGCCTAAACGCTCAATATTTCACTCCATTCCATTAAAGATTCGTCTAAAAGCTATGATCATCTAAATTAAAACAAGCAAACACTATCATCAGCTCATTATCATGCCAAAGCGGACTACTCGACTACTCACAAATTACTAGGGAAATCGGTACGTCCAGGTAATCTCCTTGCCTCGTCAAGCAGTTCGCCAGACCACCATCCATCTTCTGGTGTGGAGGTCACTGCGATAATATCACCCGACTGGAAATCGAATTCAGCAGATGATTGAGCTGCGTAATCATATAACGCCTTGACGTCTGTTGATCAGCTTTCAACACTAGTGGGTGTTGGGACGTACAGAACAAAACGGGTAATCCTGTAGTGGACCATTGACCAGTGGGAGCAGTATTGGGTGGTGGCTGGTTGGGTTGGGGACTTGGACTCCGACCAGCGACATGTCCGAATGCACCAGGTTGGGGAGAGGGTGTACGGTTGTAAGCTGGTTGCTGTACCTGGGGCTGAGGCGAAGGTGCTCTGTAACCGTACTGTTGTTGAGGGGCGGGCGAGGCAGATCGACCATACCCACCGTGTTGAGCTTGAGGAGCTGGAGAAGCAGATCGAGCAAAGTTTTGCGATTGCGACGGAGGAGCAGGAGAAGCGGATCTACCGTACCCTTGTGCTTGCGGCGCTGGCGATGCTGATCGTCCATAAGATTGTTGCTGAGGTGGAGCAGCGTACTGCGATTGTTGGGGATATCCACCCGGCGCCGGCGAATAGCCCGGTTGCTGTGGTGGAGGTTGCTGCTGGCCCTGGTAGGAGGGATGCGTCTGGTAAGAAGGTTGGGGTGGTTGCTGTTGATATTGCTGATACTGAGGCTGCTGCTGAGGTGGAGGTGGTGAGGTGAATTGCGGAGGAGGAGGGGCTTGTTGACCGTATTGAGCCTGTGGCAGACCCCCGTATCCAGATGTAGGTCGCTGAGTAGCGCCTGGCATGCCGCCAAAAGAAGCAGCACTCGGTGATCGAGGTGCTTGGTTGTTGTTGTATTGTGACACGGGCCTTTGCTGTTGTTCTTCCTGGTACTGACGCCTATACGCTTCTGCCATTGAATCATGAGCGACACCCCCGGATTTGTCGAGAGCAATTCCAAGCGATTGAGGACCAAGAGCACCAGTGTTGTTGACGGGACTTCGGGCTGTTGGACCGGGACTAGGCGATCGTCCACCTCCAGCACCGACACCAACAAAGCCAGCTCGAGGCGAAGCGGGAGCACCTTGCTGTTGAGAAGGAGGAGCGTTAAACACAGATCCGGGTCGAGATCCAGCAGCGGAGATGACTGAGCCGGCTCTGGATCGAGTTCGTTCCCTCTCTCTCCTCTCGCCTGGGAAGGATTGGTGATACTGGGAAAGCACCTCATCTGCGATATGAGTGGCGGGCTGAGTAGGAGCTTGCATCATAGCAGGTGAAGGGGATCGGTTACCAGATGGCGAGATGGGTCCTGGCGAGTTGGGTCGAGATGAGGGATGGGCACCGACGACATCATCTGCGTAGTTGGCGTAATTGACACTGCCTCTCTTGTCGGCAGCTCGAGATGCTGATCGCTGGAAGTCGTCCATTGATCGAGCGAGTTGAGCAGCAGTATGTCCAGGAGCAGGTGGCGATAGAGTCATGTCGACCGATTGCTGCCTTGCAGATCCACCATGTCCCTGGGAAGGGGGAGCTTGCTGATACGACATTCTCTGTTGACCTGGAGCAGGTGACATCGATGGGTTGATTCCACCTCGTATAGATCCACCGGCTGCAGAGTCTGGACGTCGGTG